>Ga0116204_1001174_pt1 | contig 14719 bp, 12 predicted proteins | sample LakKivwa52mmetaG_FD_94481 | JGI IMG/M metagenome (GOLD analysis project Ga0116204, IMG submission 94481) | Anoxic lake water microbial communities from Lake Kivu, Rwanda to study Microbial Dark Matter (Phase II) - Lake Kivu water 52m metaG | ecosystem: Environmental > Aquatic > Freshwater > Lake...
GCTTCAGAGGCCAGGAAAAGAATGCGCAATGGTTTCATGGGAAGGAATTGTACAACAGTTTTGGAGAAATGCTGGGTGAATCAATCACATCTTCAACTGCCGGTACTTGACCCGCGCCGGGATGTTCAGGAAGCCGGTTCCAGTTGCTCATGCGGTAATTTCTCCAGGATGGTTTTGTGGTGTTTCGCGGCTGCGCTTTTCGCTCCCATAGACGAGGGCTTCTTGCAGGAATGCTTCGATGTTTTCGAGCGGGGTGCCGGGCAGGATTCCGTTCCCGGCTGCCAGGCACAGGCCGCCGTCGGGACGGTCAAAGGTGTCGATGAGATGACGCACCTCGGCGCGGATTTCCTGCGAGGAACCGTTTATCAACGTCTGTTGCACATCGAACCCGGCCAGGAAAGTCAGCCGCTCCCCGAATTGTTCGGCCACCGCTTTCTCGTCCATGGTGTGTTTCTGCACCGGATGGAAGACCGTCACCCCGGCATCGGCCAGGTCGCCGAGAATGCCAAAATTGTTGCCGCAACTGTGCAGCCACCAGTGGATGCCATGTTCACGCAACAACGCGCCAATCCGCTCGTAACGCGGCTTGTGGAACTGCCGAAATGTGCGGGCGCTGACGAACATCTGCTTTTGGTGACCCAGGTCATCGCTGCTCCAAAATCCATCGAACGGGAACAGGCGCAAAGCGTGGCGCAGGTAGGAGATGTACAGGTCGCACAGCGCGTCGTAGAGTTTATGAACCTGTTCGGGATACTGGTAATAATCCGTCAACAGGTTGGTCATTCCGCGAATCTCCCAGGGACGCTCAAAAAACAATCGCCACCACCCGAAGATAAAGTAGCGGTCTTTCTTGCGGGCTTCCTCCGCCTGTTGCGCTGCCCATTCGAACTGCGGGTCGTTTTCAGGGTTGGGCATGTGCGCAATAAAATCATCGAGACGCGACCAATCGGGCAGTACCGTTCGGGCATCGTGCGCGCCGGAGCGGTTCAATTCCCAGGGCAGGTTCCACCTCTCATAGTTGGAGAGTTCGAGCAGGCAAATCACGGCATCTACTGGATATTTGTCGAAACGTTGCAGCGCATCGCCGTGCAGTTCCTCGAAACCTTCTCCCCACCATTTCGCCATGACGAGTGGAATGCGGGATGGATGACGGCGCGTAACGGCTTTGACAACTTCAGCGCGGGACAGCAGGGCAAAAGAATTCACAGTTCATTCCGCCTGTTCTTTTTCATCCAGGAGTTCACTCAAGATTTGGGAGGCTTCGGCCACCAGTTTGGGGCAAACGGTCTTGAACAAATCCTGTTCCCGGGCCTGCTGCAAACCTTCAGGGGTATCGAGGCGGCAGCCCAACAGGTCGCGGCAATGCAGCGCCCCGGTCCGCCGGGTAAATTCAGCAAGAAAACGCCGGGTCAGTTGGTAGGTATGCTCCTTGGCTTCTTTCTGTTCCGGGCTGGTCTGGCCGCGCGCCAGGCCGATGACCATCAGCGCGCCGCTGGCCGCCCCGCAGACCTCGCCCTCGCGCCCCAGTCCGCCGCCAAAGGCCGCGCTCAATTTCAGGGCTGTCTCGTCAGGCAGTCCAAACTGCCCGGCGCGGGAAACCAGCACGGACTGGGAACAACTGTACCCGGCGGCAAAGAGTTGGCTTGCTTTTTCGGTGGAAGGCATGGTTACTCCATTCTGTAAAGGCGACAATTTTCATCAATTAGATTGATGGCTTTTTACCGGTCATTGTAATCTCAAAGCAGGGCTTTGGCGACAAAGCGTTGTTCAAATTTGGCGCTGACCATGGCGTATTATTCAACCTTCCATCACTCCCCCGGCTTGGGGGCCACGATTGCCCACAGCGCCAGTTCCAACCGGGCAGATGCGAATTCAGGCTGGAAAGTCCCCTGCGCCCGGTTGGGATTGTATTGAAAACCGGCCGGTTGGGAGGCGACCACCCCGCCACAATCAACGGACGGAGCGCCAGTGTGCGTGGCTTCGTCCACGTTGCCGGTCACCGTCCAGTCGCGCACGCCATCCACCGCGAAACCGTATTGCATTTTGGTTCCGCGCAGGGTATTCCCGGTGACGGTCGCGCCGTAGAGGGTTTTGGTTTCCGCTGGCTGGCAGCCCCAGACGTGAATCCCCATGCCCAGCCCGATGCGGATCACCGCGCCATTCGCCTCGATCAGGTTATTGCGCACCATCGTGCCGGTGAAGTTGCCATCGTATGGAGCAAAATCGACCAGATTGATGCCGCCCAGCAGGGTGCGTGTCTCGGCGCGGATGGTGTTGCCCTCAATCACCGAGCCGGGCGCGCCAAAAACCACGATCCCGCCATCGGTGGCATCGACGATGAGATTGTTCCGCACCGTCGAATTGGTACAGGCCAGCGAGATGCCATCGGCCCAGGTGTTCGCGCTGCTGCCTGCCGGGCCGATTTCATTGTCCTCGACCAGCGCGTTGCTGCATGGCTGGGAAGGCACGCCCTCGATCAGGTGAAGGGCAGACCAGCTGCGCGGCTCGAGCACTTTCAAGTTGCGGATGATTTGCCCGCTGGAATAGCCCCCGGCGTAGATCAGCGCATCGCCGCTGCGTTGTCCAAGCGCCTGGCGGTTGCCGTCCACAATCAGATTGCTGAGCATGGCGTTGTCGAAGTCGCGCATAATCACCGCGGTGGTCACCTCCGGGCCGACGACTCGCAGCGTGGCGCGCCGGTCATCGGTGGGCAGGCCCTGGGTGTAAATTTTCTGTCCTGCCGCGTTAATTATTACAGGCGCAGTCAATTCGAATACCGCGCCCTGGCAGAGAACGGCCTCGCGATTGGGACCGCTCAGCGCGGCATTGATTTGATCCTGGCTGCCCGAGGGAATGCAGGGTTCGGTTGTGGCCGTAGGTGGGGAGGTCGGCGAAGACGGCAGAGGGGTGGCAGTCGCCGCGGTGGTTGTGGGCGTCTCGCTCGCCGCTGGCAGGTTGCAGGCCGCCAGCAGGCTCAAACATAGCAAAGTTACCAGTAATTTTTTGGCTCTCATCATTTTCTCCCAGGGTAGATAAAAAACATTATCGGTAATAAAGTTGAAGCACCGTCCCGAAGGTTTTTTGAATGAATTTTGACCAATTTCGGCAACCTTCGGGACGTTTTTTCTAATTACCGATAATGTCTAAAGTGAACAGGAACACCGTCAAGAAGATATAAGGAATTGTAGCCATATTTGCCCTCCAAAAATATCCCCGTTTTTGGTCATTGCGCGTCTGCATAAGCCCATTTGCATAAAAGGAGACAGTCTTAAAACGACCGTCTCCTTTTCCCAATCACCACTTACCAATTACCGCCTCAACGTCCGATACTTGACCCGCGTCGGCTTGACATCTTTGCCATAGCGCTGCTTGTAATCTTCCTCGTAATCGCTCCAGTTGCCCAGGAACAGCCGCGCCTGGCTGTCGCCCTCGAAAGCCAGAATGTGGGTGCAGATGCGGTCGAGGAACCAGCGGTCGTGACTGACAACCACCGCGCAGCCGGCGAACTCTTCCAGCGCATCTTCCAGCGCCCGCAGCGTGTTCACATCCAGGTCGTTGGTCGGCTCGTCGAGCAGGATGACGTTGTGGCCTTCCTTGAGCATCTTCGCCAGGTGAACGCGGTTGCGCTCGCCACCCGATAACACGCCAACCTTCTTCTGCTGGTCGGCCCCGGCAAAGTTGAAGGAGGAACAATAGGCGCGTGCGTTGATTTTGCGGCTGCCCAGTTCCAAAATCTCCGCGCCGCCGGTAATCTCCTCGTAGACCGATTTTTCGGGGTCGAGCGTGCGGCTCTGGTCAGCGTAGCCCAGTTTGACCGTCTCTCCTATGCGGATGTCGCCGCTATCGGGCTGTTCCTGCCCGACAATCATTTTCAGCAGGGTGGTTTTGCCCGCGCCATTCGGGCCGACAATGCCCACAATCGAGCCGGGTTCGATGTTTGCCGAGAAATTATCCAGCAGCAGCCTGTCGCCCCCTCCTCCGTCGGGACTGGCGTAGCTTTTGCTGACCCCGTTTAACTGGATGACCGTCTTGCCCAGTTTTGGCCCCGGCGGGATGTAGATTTCCTGTTCGCCCCGGTATTTTTCGGTCTCCTGCGAGAGCAGTTTCTCGTATGCAGTGACGCGCGCCTGGCCCTTGGATTGCCGCGCCTTGGGCGACATGCGAATCCACTCCAGTTCGCGCTCCAGGGTTTTCTGGCGTTTGCTCTCGACTTTTTCCTCCTGGCGCAGGGCTTCCTGCTTCTGCGCCAGCCAGGAGGAGTAGTTGCCCTTCCAGGGAATGCCGTAGCCCCGGTCCAGTTCCAAAATCCAGCCGGCCACATTATCGAGGAAGTAGCGGTCATGGGTCACGGCGATGACCGTGCCTTTGTACTGCTGGAGATGGTGTTCCAGCCAGGCAACGGATTCGGCGTCGAGGTGGTTGGTCGGTTCGTCGAGAAGTAAAATATCAGGTTCAGTCAACAACAGCCGGGTCAGCGCGACGCGCCGCTTCTCGCCGCCGGAACAAACCTTGATGGGCGTATCCGCCGGGGGGCAGCGCAGCGCTTCCATAGCGACATCCAAATGCGAATCCAGATTCCAGGCATCGACTTTGTCGAGGGCATCCTGCAATTTGGCCTGTTCTGCGATGAGCGCGTCGAAATCCGCGTCCGGCTCCGCGAATTTGGCGTTGACTTCTTCGTAGCGCGCCAGCATATCGACAATTGGCTGCACGGCTTCGCGGATAACTTCGATGACCGTCTTTTCGGGGTCGAGTTCCGGTTCCTGCGGCAGGAATCCGACCGTGTAGCCCTTGCTCATGGCGATTTCGCCGACGTAGTCCGTATCGACGCCGGCCATGATGCGCAGCAGGGTGGATTTGCCCGCGCCGTTCAGGCCCAGCACGCCGATTTTCGCGCCGTAATAAAAACCGAGCGAAATATCGCGCAAAACCTGTTTGTTGGGAGGATGGATGCGCCCGACGCGCATCATGGAGTAGATGACTTGGGAATCGGATGGCATAGTTTCTCGATTTTTGATTTTAGATTGACGCTTTACGATTTGGACGGGGTGATTTTACCGTATTTAGAAAATTCTGGTCGGTAGTTCAGCGAGTCATCCTGTTCCTATCCAGCGACGAGGCCAGTTTCATTACCGGGGCAGCCCTGCCAGTTGATGGCAGGATTACCGCCGGGTAAGATTTGGTTGAGGTGTCAGAATCAAAAAGTGGGACTTCGTCCCACTTTTCTCTGCCCATTTTTCAGGCGGCGGCCCCGGCATAATTATAGACTTGCTCACGAAGCCGGTTTACTTCGCGTCCCAATTTTGACCCGGAATCGCTGGTTTCCTTGGTGATTTTTTCGATGGCGTACATGACGGTGGTATGGTCACGCCCTCCCAGCACTTCGCCAATCTGCGGTAGGGAAGCGTTTGCCATTTCGCGCATCAGGTACATGGCAATCTGGCGCGGCAAAGCAATTTTTTGAGAGCGGTCACGCCCCAACATTTCTTCCACAGAGACCTGGTAATTGCGCGCCACCAGTTCGATAATCTTTTCGGGCTGGAAGTTAAAGCGCGGCGGCAGCAAATCGACCAGCGCCATTTCGGCCAGGCGCAGACCGATGGGAGAGTTGGTTAACTCAGAATAAGCCACAATGCGGTTGAGGGCGCCTTCCAATTCGCGGATGTTGGATTGCACCCGGCGGGCGATCATATCCATCACTTCATTGGGAATTTCGCGGCCAGCGTGCTCGGCTTTGTAGCGCAGGATGGCCAAGCGAGTCTCGAAATCGGGCTGCTGGATATCGGCAATCAAGCCCCATTCGAAACGCGAGCGCAGGCGTTCTTCGAGCGTGACCAGCGATTTGGGAGGCCGGTCGGAGGAGACGATGATTTGTTTATCCTGGCTGTGCAGGGTGTTGAAGGTGTGGAAAAATTCTTCCTGGGTTGATTCTTTCCCGGCGATGAATTGGATGTCGTCGATGAGCAGCACATCAATCGAGCGGTATTTTTCGCGGAAGGCCTGGGTGGTGTGGGCGCGGATGGCGTTAATCAGGTCGTTGGTGAATTCTTCGGAGGAAACGTATAACACGCTCAAGCCCCGGCTATGGCAGGCGTTACCGATGGCGTGCAGCAGGTGGGTTTTTCCCAGCCCCACGCCGCCGTACAGGAAAAGCGGGTTGTAGGCGCGGGCGGGTTTTTCAGCCACCGCCAGCGAGGCGGCATGCGCCAGGCGGGTGTTGGCGCCCACCACGAAGTTCTCGAAGGCATAACGCGGATTCAGGGTAGCGCTGCGTTGTTTAACAGCAGCAGGCTCTGACGGGTTGGCCCGTTCCGCCTCGGCAGCAGATTCCACTTCGGCGATATCGTGTTCGCTGGCAACCACAAAGCGGACATCCACTTCCTGTTCCAGAGTGTCCGCAAGTAGGCGTGAAATATTATCCAAGAGACGATTCTCAAGCCAGTCTCGGGCGTAAGCATTACGTACCGCGATAGTCAGGATATTGTCTTCATAAGAGACGGGGCGGGTATCGCGCACCCAAGTATCAAAGGATGCTCGCGGCATTTCCATTTGGAGTTGCCCCAGCACCGATTGCCAGGCTTGCACTGCATTCATAGTCTGCTCCACCATTTGGGATAAGGGTGAGTAAGCCCTCTGCAAATTTTCACAGAGGGGTGGAGAACTTGCTGATTTGTCTCGAAATATTCCAGGGGTATCGGATGCAGTTTCCAACGCGCATCCACTCAATCGACTGCCCACATTGTAGCAAAAAGACTTCAAACCCGCCACACGCAAAGCCTACGCTTTCTTAAAAACTTACCCTTTTTTAAGGGAGCCAAACCTTAAAGGATTTAACACAACCCGGCTTGCGTCTTTCAAAATAACAGAACGGATGTTTCAGCCAACAACATCTCGATTTTCAAACCGAACCCCCATATATGGGGTTTCAACCCCAAAATCGGCCATCTGTCGTATATCTATCTTAAAAAATTCAAGGGATGAACTAAGGCGCGATGATGGTATTGTAACGTTCCTTCCGGCCACTCGTTTTGGGAAATAAGCCCGTCCCTGCGCGATTATGGAAATCCCGGCAAATGTTAAAGAATCCGGGCGAAGCGAACTCGTTTCAGCCAGCCAGCGCAATGAACAGGATGCCGCCAAAGATGACCAGGGCGCCCAAGACGCGCATTCGTCCCAGTTTTTCTCCCAGGAAGAGCCAGCCCGCCAATGCGCCCATCACCACGCTCACTTCGCGGACAGCGCCGCTATAACTAACTTTCGCCATCGCATAAGCGACCAGCGTTAGCAGGTAGGCGCTTACGGTCAGTAGTCCGATGGCGATGATGCGGATTTTGTTTTCGGTCAGTTCGCTCCTCAAAGTTTGCCAGCCATACCGGTTTAGCACCAGTGGCGTAGATAGAACCGGCGAAAGGAAGAAAACCAGCACGGTGTAGGGAAAAGCGGGAGTTTGCTTGACCGCCGCACCGTCAATCGTCGAATAGATTGAGATGAGTAAAGACAGGAAGAGCGCGAGCAGGATGCCGTTTCGGCGCGGGGTATGCGCCTGGGTCAACAAGTTCGAGCCGCCTACCACCAATAGCCCGGCGATGATGATGCCCAGCCCTATCACTCCGCCGGTTGTCAGGCGCTCATCGAGAAATAGCACGGACCAAACGGCAATCATCAATGGGGCTGCGCCGCGCGCCAATGGGTAAACAAGTGAAAAATCGGCTTCGCGGTAAGCCAGCGACAAAACCATAAAATAAGCGGTTTCGACCAGCACGCTGGTCAGTAGCAAGGGCCAGGTTTCGCGGGCCGGCAGGCCAGTAAAAAACAAACAAGGCAAGAAGACCCCCGCGCCCAGTAAAACCGCCCACCAGGTGGCAATATACTTCCGTTTCGATTGTTTGAGCAGCAGATTCCAGGTAGTATGGAGGGCAGCGGAAAAGAAAAGAAGCAGGATGGCAGCGACGGGCATATTGATTTTCCTGAAAAGAATGCCAATTGTAACCTGGAAACAAAAAAGCGGCTCGCGCCGCCCAGAAACGAAACCGCTCACGGATTACTGATTACTGACTCTGGGCACCCAGGCCAATATTGCAGTTCCCTCGCCCACAACCGAACAAATCTCAACATCGCCGCCAACGTGACGCGCGCGGGTGTGCATGTTCGAGAGACCATGCCCCAGTGTCATGTTCATTTTGGTCATATCAAAGCCCCGGCCATTATCACGAACCTCGAGCAGGAATCGCTCTGGCGTTGCCCAGGCGCTAATCTCCACCTTCTTGGCATGGGCATGTTTGGCGGCATTGGCCAGCGCCTCTTGGCAGATGTGAAACAACACCATAGCCTGCGCCGGCGACATTTCTTTTATTTCATCTGGGTCGCCTGCCAGCGTGGCCTCGGCCAGGGTGTTAGCGCGAAATTCCACCGCCAGGCGTTTCAAGGCATCCAATAGGTTCTCATTCCCGAACTGGCGCGGACGTAAATCGAGAATGTAAGAGCGAATATCGCGGATGGTGTAATTCAGGCTGTCGATGGCTTGCTGGATGCGCTCCTGGCTCTTGAGCGGGTCCTCGGTTGCCAGCAGGCGGGCATGCTCCAGCACCAAGCCCACCCCGTAAATCGATTGGATGATGCCGTCGTGTAAATCCATGCCGATTCGGTCGCGCTCCTCCAGCACGGCCAGGCGGCGGGCGTCGTTGTGCAGGCGGGCATTTTCTATCGCCAGCCCGGCCCAACTGCCGATGGCGGTAATCACCTGGATATCGTGGTCATCCAGCGGGTTGGCGCTGCGCGTTACGGCGCTCAACACTCCGACCAGGTTTCCGCTAGACGTGAGCGGGAAACAGGCCATTTGCCGGAATCCGGCCTTCACAACCGCATCGCGCAGGTAACGCATATCGTTTGCCAAGTCGTGGCTCACAATGGGGTCGCTGCTTTGCGCTACCAGCCCCACCAACCCCTCGCCAACGGTAAAACGGTTGCGGGTCCAGAAGGCTTCGGCGGCCTGGCCCCGGTGCAGCACCAGCCGCAGGGTCTGTTTGTCTTCTTCGAGCAGGAAAATCTCGCCCGATTCTACTTCCATGTAATCCATTACCAGCGAGAGCGTTTTTTGCAGGATTTCATCCAGCTTCAACGAGGAAGTGAGCGCCTCTGCAATGCTATTGAGCAGCGCTAAATCCTGGTTGCGGCGGGTCAGGGCCTGGTCACGCTCGCGCAGGTCATCGTACAGGCTGGCATTGTGAATGGCAACCGCCGCATACGCCGCCAGCATTTGGATAATGCGCTCGTCATCGGCGGTAAATTCGGGAAAACCGAGTTTTTCAGTAAGATAAAGTTGACCGTACTGGTCTTCGCCCAGGCGAATTGGCACGCCCAGGAACGAACGCATGGGTGGATGATTGCGCGGGAAGCCCGCGCTGCGCGGGTCACGCTGGATTTCATTCAGGCGGATAGACTGGGCGGTATTCATCAACGCCCGAATCATCCCCAACCCCTTCGGCGGGTGCGGGATGCGCCGGATTTCATCCTCTGTCATGCCTACGGAGATAAATTGTTTGAGTCGTCCGTCTTCCCCAAGTACGCCAAGCGCCGCATAACGCGCCTGGGCCTGCTCACAGGCCACAGTGGCGATGCGCTCCAATAACGTCTCCAGCGAAATGTCCTCCACAAGCTGCAAACTGGCCCGGTGAAGCGCAACCAGGCGCTCTTCCAGCTGCTGACGTGTCAAGAGCATGGGGGTTCTCCTCTTGGAGATATTCTACCCCGGACGTCCAATTTATTCAAGTTGATAGGTTTTGCCAGACGCGGGCTGTAGAATATTCTTAAAGACAATTTTGTTAAGGATGGAAAATGGGAACTTCTCGCATCCCCGGATTTTATAACCTGACCCTTGAAGAACGCCTGGCCCAGGCCGCTGCCTCGGCGGAACTGACCCCGCTGGAACTTGCCCCCTGGACGACGGGCGGACTCTCCCCTGAGGCCGCCGACCATATGATTGAGAATGTCATCGGCCTGCACAGCCTGCCGCTCGGAATCGGACTCAACTTCCAGGTCAACGGACGCGACGTGCTGGTACCGATGGCCGTCGAGGAGCCTTCGGTCGTGGCAGGAGCGTCCTTCATGGCGAAACTGGCCCGCGCCGGAGGCGGATTCCAAACGACCAGTACCGAGCCGCTTATGATTGGGCAGATGCAGGTCATCAATGTTACAAACCTGCACGAGGCAAAATTCAAGATTTACGAGAAAAAAGCCGAACTGCTGGCCGCTGCCGATTCTATTGACCCGGTTCTCAAGAAGTTTGGCGGCGGCGCAAGAGACCTCGAGGTTCGAATAATCGAAGATTCGATTATCGGCGGTTTCCTGGTCATTCACCTGGTTTATGATGTGCGCGATGCAATGGGCGCGAACGCCGTCAACACGGCCTGCGAGCGCCTGGCCCCGCAGGTGGAGCAAATCACCGGCGGCAAAGTCCACCTGCGGATTCTCTCGAACCTGGCCGACCGGCGGATTGCGCGGGCGAGGTGTACCATTCCGGTTTCTGAATTGGGAATCGTAGGACAAAATGACATTTTGTCCTACAGCGGCGAAACGGTTCGTGATGGCATCATCGCCGCTTATGCCTTTGCTGCCGCTGACCCCTATCGCGCCGCCACGCACAACAAGGGCATCATGAACGGCGTCGACGCGGTGGTGATTGCAACCGGCAACGACTGGCGCGCCATCGAAGCTGGGGCGCACGCTTACGCGGCGCGCTCGGGCCGGTACACCAGTCTCAGCACCTGGGGGCAGGATTCAGCCGGGAACCTGGTTGGGACGCTGGAAATGCCGATGGCCGTGGGAATTATCGGAGGCGCGACCAAAGTCCATCCGGCGGCCAAAGCAGCTATCCGATTGATGGGAATCAAAACCGCCTCGGAACTGGCCGAAATTATTGTGGCGGTTGGCCTGGCGCAAAACCTGGCCGCCCTGCGCGCGCTAGCGACCGAAGGCATCCAACGCGGACACATGAGCCTTCACGCCCGGCAGGTGGCAATTGCGGCGGGCGCGAGCGGCGAATTGATTGGAAAAGTCGCGGCGCAAATGGTGGCCGAGAAAACGGTTAGAATCGACCGCGCAGAAGAAATATTACAGCAGTTTACAACTACACAAGGAAACAAGTAGATTCGGTACCTTTTGACCTGTTTACTTGTCTAGATTAATACGGAAGGAATCTTCATGCCCAACAACACGCTCCTCAAACCTACCCGCCCCGTCGGCATTGTTGGCTACGGGTCGTATGTGCCGCGTTATCGCATTCCCGCCCGGGAGATTGCCCGCGTGTGGGCCGGCGGCAAGGCTGGCCTGCCCATCAAAGAAAAAGCTGTCCCCGGCCTGGACGAGGATGTAATCACCATGTCCATCGAGGCGGCGCGCAATGCCATGATGCGGGCGCAGATTCAGCCCGAGCAACTGCGCGCCATCTGGGTCGGCTCGGAATCGCACCCGTATGCTGTCAAACCAACCTCGACGGTTGTGGCCGAAGCCATCGGCGCGGTGCCGCACATCCAGGCTGGTGATTGGGAATTCGCCTGTAAAGCCGGTACCGAAGCGATGGTGGCCGCGATGGGCTTTGTCGGCTCAGGCATGGCCGAATATGCGCTGGCAATTGGCATGGACACGGCCCAGGGCAAGCCCGGCGACGCGCTGGAATACACGGCGGCGGCGGGCGGCGCGGCTTTCGTCATCGGCCCGGCAGAAAATTCGCTGGCGACGCTCAATGCTTCGTATTCCTACGTCACCGATACGCCCGATTTCTGGCGGCGCGAGTACCAGAAATATCCTGAACATGGCGTGCGTTTTACGGGTGAACCGGCTTATTTTCAGCATATCACCTCGTCATCGAAAACGCTGATGGAAGAACTCGGCGCAACCGCCAAAGACTACCAGTGGGCGGTTTTTCACCAGCCGAACACCAAATTCCCGCAGCGCGCTGCGCAGATGCTCGGTTTCACGCCCGAACAAATTGCGCCGGGATTGCTGGTTCCGGTGATTGGCAACACCTATTCGGGCGCGTCGATTATCGGGCTGACCGCCATCCTCGACATCGCCAAACCCGGCGACCGCATCCTGCTGGCCTCCTTTGGCTCTGGGGCTGGTTCCGATGCCTTCGACATCACCGTCACTGACAAAATCAGCGACCGCGCCGGGCGCGCCACCAAAACCCAGGAATACATCGCCCGCCGCACGGAAATCGATTACGCCACATACGCGCGTTACCGCGACAAGATTACGATGAAGTAGATGTGGAGTGCGACGGCTTGCCGTCGCTGCGGGAGCAAGCTCCCGCACTCCACAGAGGAATAACCATGACAGAAGTCATTATTGCTGGAATAGGACAAACTGAAGTTGGCGAACACTGGGGCATTGCCCTGCGCGATTTGGCATACGCGGCCATCAAAGAGGCCGTGACCGACAGCGGCGGACTCAAGCCCCAGGCTTTGTTCGTGGGGAATATGCTGGCCCCGAATCTTTCCAACCAGGCGCATTTGGGAGTCTTATTGGCTGACCATTGCGGGATGCGTGGAATCGAAGCGGTGACTGTGGAGGCAGCAGGCGCTTCGGGGGGCGCTGCGCTGCGCCAGGGCTACATGGCTGTCAAAAGCGGCCTGGTTGATGTGGCGCTGGTGGTCGGCGTGGAGAAATTCACCGACCAGGTTGGCGCGGGCGTAGATTCAGCCGTCGCTACCACATCTGACAGCGATTTCGAAGCCGTGCAGGGTCTCACCGCTACCGGGCAGGCCGCGCTGCTCATGCGGCGTTATATGCACGAGTACAACGTCCCGACAGATGGTTTTGCCGGATTTCCACTGATTGCCCACGCCAACGGGGCCGGCAATCCGAACGCCATGTTTCGCAAAGCGATTAAGCGCGAAGCCTACCTTAAAGCGGAAATGGTCAGCGACCCGATTAATATGTTCGATGCTGCCCCGAATGCCGATGGCGCGGCAGCCGTAATCTTGACCCGCAACGGCCTGCTGCCAAAAGAATTTTCCCACCCGCTGGTCAAGATCGCTGCTTCGGCGGTTTCGACTGACACCCTGGCACTGCATGACAGGCACGCTCCGCTTGGGTTTTGGGCGGCGCGTGAATCGGTGGAGGCGGCCTGTCATAAGGCCGGGATTGGGCTGGAAAAAATCGATTTCTTCGAGTATCACGATTCATATAGCATCTATGCCGCGCTTTCGCTGGAGGCGGCGGGTTTTGCGAAGCCCGGCCAGGGCTGGCTTTATGCAGATTCTGGCTCAATCAGCCTCAAAAGTTCTCTTCCCTGCGCGACGATGGGTGGTTTGAAGGCGCGTGGTTTCCCCGGCGGGGCTACGGGTGTGTATCAGGCTGTCGAAGCGGCGATGCAGTTGCGAGGGGTGGCTGGTCTTTGCCAGGTGGCGGGAGCCAGGTTCGGGCTGATTCAAGCGCTTGGCGGCCCGGCCTCCACTGCTGTTGTCCATATCCTCGAAAAAATGGATGCGTGATTTGGCGCGGGAACTCTCAACAACTCTCACAAATCTTGCGGTTTTTCAAAGAGTTATCCCTGATAGTTCCTGACAGTGACGCTCGTTACAATTAGGCTCAGACAACAACAAAGGAGCAATGTTATGGAAATCCCGCGCCACTGGCGATTGAAAAAACAACGATATGGTTTGGTGGGCGAAGTTTGCCCGCACTGCGATTATAAAATTTTCCCGCCCCGCGACGTTTGCCCCAACTGCGGTGACGAGGCCAAGACGCTGTATTCTTTTAGCGGCAAAGGTGAAGTTTTCTCGTACACCACAATTTATGAAGCGCCCACCGGCTTTGACCACTCTGCTCCGTATACGGTGGCGATTGTCAAACTCGACGAAGGCCCAATGGTCACCGCCCAACTGACCGATCTTGGCGACCAGCCGATTGAAATTGGCATGCCAGTCGAAATGGTGACTCGCAAAATGCGCAACGACGGCGATGAGCGCGGGGTGATTGTGTATGGGTATAAATTCCGCCCCACAGTGAACCACATTTAATACATACCACACCCTGCTCCTTGAGAGACAGGATGTGAAAAACGCCTTGAAAATCCTTTTTGCAAGATTTTCAAGGCGTTATTGTTTTCACTGGAAGTTATTCGCTACAGCTGAGCTACAATTTCACCACCATTCGGAAAATCCAGTAGTTTTTTTCTCACTTCCTGATCCATGATCTTGGCTCGAAACTCCACCTGAATGTCCCGTTTGCCATCGATCCTCGCTTCGGAAATAAGTTCATCCACCAGTTGCTTTTTCATCACAAAAATACGATGCTGCTCTTCAGGAGTCTTGGGGTTGGCGTTGTTCAATTCTTCGATCCCAGTCTGAAGGGTCGCCACATACTCCTTGATTTCTTCTTCCCAATCCAACCCGGCATAGGTGTCGCTTTCTTGTTCCAGGGCTGTCAGTCTGCGCTTTAAGCTCTCTTCGACTTTACTCGTGAGTTGTGTTTTGGAATAATGGCAGGTCAAGCAGCGTGATAAGCAAGTTGCTTGGCGAACAAAGAATCGAACACGGACTTTGCACTTTCACCATTCTGGAGCATTTTGTGAGCGTGGACGACAAGTAACTCAATCAGAGCACGTGCTTGCTGGCGGCAGGTTTCGCCAATAGATTTGGTTGGCGTTTGTTCTTTTGCCAGTGGTGAAGGTAAGCAATCCAGGTGTAGCAACGAATAGGCCACGAACACCAGACAC
>Ga0116204_1001175_pt1 | contig 14719 bp, 8 predicted proteins | sample LakKivwa52mmetaG_FD_94481 | JGI IMG/M metagenome (GOLD analysis project Ga0116204, IMG submission 94481) | Anoxic lake water microbial communities from Lake Kivu, Rwanda to study Microbial Dark Matter (Phase II) - Lake Kivu water 52m metaG | ecosystem: Environmental > Aquatic > Freshwater > Lake ...
TCTTCTCGCTGTGCATTGCTGTTTTAGACTGCCGGCACGCTAACATGCCTGTAAGCAGGGCAAGTACAAGCAGTGATCTTAAAGTTGGAGAGAAATGTTTCATAATGTATCTTTTTAGTTTTATTTAATATTGAATTGCGGCGTTTAAACCTATATTTTTTAAAAACCTCATTTTCAAAAAAATTTTCCGCTTCGCGGTAATAGTCAAATAATCAAATAGTAAAATTGCCTAATCCCGGATACAACGCACACTTTTTCCGAACATCTTATTATTAACGTTACTAAAACGGTATAATTTGCCATGATAGTGTCGTATGAACCAATACCATGCTGTTGTAGATGAACTCTCAGTAGAAGTAAACCAGAAACCATCATAACCAAAATTTTGATACACGTAGTTTCCATAGGACAATACCATCAAACCACTTGGAAAGGCAGAAAAGCCGAATTCATCAAAACCGTAGTGTGTTACATGAGAATTCCAGCGGGGATGAACCGTTGTATTACAATCGCCACCCATCGGTGAGTTTACCTGCCGGCAGGATTTGAGGGCGTTTCCTGCGCCGTTAGTGTCATCCGGATTGTTAGGATACCCCTGGCTAACAACGTAATCAACCAATTGCGTCCATTCAGCATCGCTGGGAACATGCCAGCCGGTGGGGCAAATACCCTGCACACCGCTGGGGTTGTTGTTGCTGCTACCAGCGCCGTTCATTACGGTTGCCCAGGTATAAAGTCCTCCATACAGATCGCAGTTTGTTGTGTTGTTGTCATAACAATAGCGTGTGATGTTGTTACCGGCAGCATCTCTGGTTGTATTCAGGTTTTCTTTCATCCAGCACTGGTCGCCAATAAGCACTGTATTGTAAACATTGCCGTCAATGTCGGTAACTGTGGGTGTGCCTGGGCAGGGCTGGCCATTGCCACCACCGGACGTTACCGTAATGTAATTGTCTTTTGTAAGGGTATTGGAGCCGTGACCGTTGGTTGCTGTCAGTTGCACGGTGTAACTTCCGGTATTTTGGTAGGTGTGTACAGGATTTTGTTCTTCGCTGGTCGTTCCATCCCCAAAATCCCATGCCCAGCTTGTTGGGCTATTGGTGCTTTGGTCGGTGAAGTTTACGGTTAGAGGCGCTGTGCCACTGGTGGGCGAGCCAATAAAAGCGGCTATCGGTTCATTTCCTGTTGCTTCAAGGGTTTCAAAAATTTGTTCCACTCCATAGGCAGTACCATAATAGTTGGTTGCATATGCCCGCAAGTAATATGTTGTACCCGCGTCAAGACTGGTGATATTGCTGGTAAACAAACCACCTCCTATCCCATCTTCTGTTTTTTGGTGGACGATAGTAGGATTAGGAGACGTATTCCAACAAACACCACGTGCTGATACTGGACTGGCCCCTTGATAAGTGACATTTCCACCGGAAAGTGCTGAATTTTCGGTGATGTTTTCTACTGCTGAAGTAACAACAACTGGTTGTTGTTGTTGGCCACCATCTTCAGTTGTAAAGTAAATTTCTTCCCCGTACGAGGTACCAGCAGTGTTAATAGCGTAAGCCCTGATGTAATAGGTGGTGTTTCCTGTCAACCCGTCCAGATTGCTGATAAATTCGCCTGTACCAGTTCCATTTAACGATTTAAAATTGTTAATGGTTGGGTTTTGAGATGTATTCCAGCAAACACCTCTTTGAGTCACAGGCGCACCATTATCCCTGGGAATAATGCCTCCGCTTTTCGCACTGTTTGAGGAGACATTATCAACCGGCAGCGTTCCTATAGCTGGAATGCAGGGATTACATCCGCTAAAGTTCCGTTGTCCGTAATTTATTGCTATACAAGAAGCAACTATATCAACAGGATTAACAAGAGTATGAACTCCTAAAAGTGGCTCCTCTGACAGTAGTTCAGCAGCCATTCGTAAACCAGCAAGCGGCCTGCTGCTGCCAAAATTGCGATAGGTGTTATCAACGCCTGAGAACTCTGATCCGGTTGTTCCTTGCCAAAATGCAAGATTAATTTCAGCGCCAACTTCTGCCGACAGTGAACCGCCTGCCTGAAAGAAAAAGCCATGCATACCATTTTCAATAACTGTAAAACCTCCAAGAAAAGGCATTAGATTATTCGGAAAACTTAAATCAGTTAAGGCTTCTTTACTTGTCCCTACCCCAACAGATACATTTATCCCTAATAAAACTAACAGGGAACCGCTTATGCTATAGCTTTTGCCCTTTACAATACCATTGAATTTATTAATGCCGGAACTATTGCCAAGGTAGGGAACACCTGATGTCAACTCATAAAGGCCTGTAAAACCTACATTGGCGCCCAAAGCTGCACTAACACCGGCACTAAAGGCATAGCCAAGTGTGCAGAATTTATACAAATAGACTTGTCTGTCCATATTAACGAAGTCATAAATGTAACTCACGCCTCCTCCACCCGAAGCTTCAAGTCCGATACCTATTATATATGCTGCTGAACCTGATGGCCCTGCATATATTTCTGCCGATTTGGAATAGGCCAGGCCAAGGCAATCATTTTGAGTAGTACTTTTTAAAGAATTAAGGTTAGCAAAAGTTGAATCAAGGGTATTTTTGTAATCCTCAAAACTTAAATCAGGCGCCAGCAGAATCATGGTTTTTAAATCATCCAAAGCAAAAGTGATCGAATCCAGCAATTTTTCGTTGCCCTCACCCTGAGTCAGTATTTTCAAATACTCTTCAAACTGATTCAGTACAGGCTCAGGAAAAATTTCACTTGCATTTTCAATTACTTTTTCAGCCTTTTGCTCATTTGAACTGTACTCCACATATTCTTTTTTGCAGGTGGTTAAAAAAGAGGCGATGACAAGTATTAAAGCTATACCAGCTAAAATTGAAATTTTTTCTTTCATAATAATCATTTTTTAGGTGTAAGGTTTTTAATCAGCTTCGTATCGCTGTTTTTTGTTATCGAACCCGGACTTGATTCATAAGTCATTGTGTTGATGGGGGTGATGGTTGTTCCGTTGAGTTCGAACACCGTCCATAAAGTTCCTTCGGTATTTGTGGGAACATTAAAAGTGTTGATCAGATTCGACCCTTGGTAAACTTTTACCGATGCAGAAGAATTAGACAAAGCTAAGCTATAGCTTGAACCGCTATTACTATAATCATGGACACTGTATCTGTAAGTGCCTTCTGTTTGAATATAGATAGTCACTGTTTCCGGACCATAAGAATTTGTATCATCATGATCAAGATTGGCATACATCTCACCACTGTGATAAAAAGTCTGATCAGCATAGTAAACATGAAAGCGATTTGAAGTACCCGGAATCGGTCCTGTCAGATGTGAATCAAGATCAGAGGGGGAAGCGCCCCATTCGAGAACAATCCTAATTTCCTCATCACTTAACAACGGAGTTAAGGCAATATTTTGGTTTGCAGTGGTTTGGCCGCCAATGCAGATGGCTGTAAAAAAAGATGTAATGTATTCGCTGCTTGATGCTTCGATAGTATAGTTGCCAGCATTTAAGTTATTGAATTGGTAACTTCCATTGCCTAAACTTTGTGTAGTGGCAATTACCGGACCTGTTTGAACATTAATACCTGCTCTCACTTTTAACTCGGCGCCTGGTATGGACATGCCGTTAAAGGCATTCACCACTGTTCCGGCGATATTGCCCACACCTCCGTAGTTTTCGTCAATTTGCATAATGGCTTCCAGGTAGGTTGTTTGATTGGTAGTTACTGCAATATTATAGTATTCTACTGTGATAAAGCCTGGTTTGGTAAACTCGAATTTGTAGTTGTCGGCAGGCGGCAGCAAAAAATCAAAGCTGCCGTTTGCTGTTGTTTGAGTGGAAGTGATCAAGTTTTGCCCTACAAATGCAGCAACAGTAACGTTTTGCAAGCCATTAAGCGTAATAGCGTCAACAACGGATCCGGAAACATTGCCTGTTTCTCCTGATAAGGTATTAAAATTTACTTCCTCTCCATAACTTATTCCCGCAAGGTTCTCCGCGTAAGCCCTTACATAGTAGGCCGTATTTTCTGAGAGTCCTGTAATATGACTGGTAAACTCCCCTGTTCCACTGCCATCAATCGTTTTGTTGCTTGATGTTGTTGGATTCGGTGATGTACTCCAACACACGCCTCGGGTATTAACATCGGTTCCACCCTGAGCAGTTACATTTCCCCCGCTTATTGCAGAATTTTGTGTAATACTTGTGATGCTTGTAGTTGTGACATCAGGTAAGATCGTACTGGTTGATGTAAGATTAAAAACAACAAATAAGCTTGATTGAATGAAATCATACACTGCAGCTCCCAACTCAAAAGCAGAATTAATTATGAGTGCGATCCTGAGGGGCATGATAGTTGCACTTGCGAGTGCCTCCAAGTAGCTGAAGCCTTGTTCCTGAAGTAGTTTTAACACCCAGATAGGATTATCTGCCAATACCTGTACAGTTTTTAGTAATACCATAGTGATGGCTCCCGAGTAATCACCAACACTTAATTTTACACCTATCGCAGGGATAAAATTTGGACTCAGAAGTACTCCTTCAATAATTTGTTTTCCTATTCCATCTGTAAATCTCAGAACTGACCTTGTACCTGTTACAACGGACCACAAGGGATTAAAAAAATCCATATAAACCGTAAGGATAACAGGCATTGCGATCCTGTTTTGCCAATCAGGAGAGTTTGTCAAAGAGGTAAAATCTTGTGCTCCCAAACCATACGCTCTCACTGTAGATGTTGAGTAAGTGGTAATGTCAAGGTCATTTTGCAATGAAACTGTGACAGGCTGCATGGGGTTGAAGCTTAATAAATTTTTCCGTGAAGGTAATAATGCATGATTAATTTGCTCTCCGTTTTGACTTTCGTGGTAAATTTGAACAAACCGTTTTCGGCTATTAGTGACAGAAATTGAGTATTTATTTGCCCCTGTATTTGTAGCAGAAACTGAAAGTCCGCTAAAAGGACTTACAGGTGTTATTGTCAATCCATCATATTTAACTGATTTTTGTTCTCCAAGTTTATCATCTCCAAATAATAGATATTTTTTATCCCTAAATTCCTCAATAGACTTTCTATACGTGCTATCATTACTGTTTTTAATTGTAAGCTCATCAACTTTTTGAATAAACTTATTTACAGCAGAAAGGAGGGCATTTTTTATTTCTACGTCATCTTTTGTAAGTACCTCAGGATCGCTTTTAAGCTTGGCATCAATAATTGCAGCGAGAGCTTGTGTTTCGGGTAATTCATCAATTAAACCAAGCACCAATTGACTGAGATGGGGTTCAGCCACAACTGCTGCAGGGTTCAGAAACACAAGGGAACGGGCTGTTGTGAGTGCATTGAGTTCAATTTGGCTTATTGCAGATGGGTTGGCAATAATGTTCATCAAAAAAGGTGTTTGCCCGTTGATGGTAGCCGAAACAAGCTGAGTAGCACTGTCATTTAATGTAATGCTGAAACTACCACTGCTATTAGGCTTGGACGAAGCAAAAACGCCTGCATGAATATCAATGGATTTATAATCTATGTAGTTATTATCAACCTGACCTGATCTAACCACGGGGTTAATTCCCTCGTATTTTGGGTACTCAACAAATTCCTTTTTACAAGTTGTAAGTAATATTAACGCTGTTAAAAGGGAAAGAACTATGGTAAGATTCTTTTTCATAACGTTTGTTTTTTGATCATTAATAAGTTGGTTTAAAAGTAAAACTTCAGGCCTGCGACCAGGCTGAAACCTTTACGGTTATCGAAAAAATCGTCGGTGTAACTCCAGGGGGTCATGGTGTCTTCTCCGGGCCTTTTATAGGCAAATATCTTGTTGTTGTTGTTCCGCACATCATCCATCATCAGGTAGTAAGTACCCGTTAACTGCACTGCCAGCGAATTTGTAATGGCATAGCCCAGCGACAGAGAGGGGTTGAAAAAGAATACCCGCATCCGATCGCCGTCAATCATTGCATGCACATTGTCCGATATGGGTTTGGCCTGTTCCATCCCGCCTGATATTGCCGGTGTGATGAGTAGCCTTCCGGCCGGGATAACCTTGTTGAAACCGGCGCTAAACCGGGTAAATGAAAAGTCATAGCTGGTTTGCGGTTCGTTAAACATATCGCTTTTGTAGGCTTTGGTCTGTCCACCGCCTGAAATCGTAAAAAAGAGGCCATGTATAAAACGGCTTTTTTTAAAAAGTCCCTCAAGTGAAACGTCAATGCATCCCTCCAATCCTCCTATTTCGCCAAAAGCATATCCGGCGCCTATGGCCGCTCTTGGGTTGTCCAAAAACCTGGTTTTTCGGTACGCTTCAGTTTGCTCAGTTGAAACAGGAATTTCGTTCACCGGAGGCGAGGCCGGTTGCTCAGAGGTTTCGATAACGGTTTGGGGCGCTGCATAACCTTCCGGGAGCATTGAGAAAGTGAAATTTTTAAATTCATCATGGCTGATCTCTAATTTTTCTATCCGTTGAGGATCGTACCCTTTCATGGTGCAACCGAGTTGATAAACTCCGGGATAGACATCAAACATGAAATACCCATCGCTTTGAATTTGATAATAAAAGGTTTCAGTTTCGCTAAAGAGGATTACCAAAGCGCCGTCCAAAGGGAGCGAGGTTTCGTTGTCCAGCACGTAACCGGTAATGGTCTGGGCGTTAAGCCCGCCCGGGCTGAGGGGAATCATCCAGGGTAACTGGACTGCGAATAGGATCAGGAATGTAATTTTTTTCATAGGTGAAGGATTTGGTTAGTATTTATAATCATATATTTCGCGTTCATAAACAAGATCGCCGGGGGTTTTCCGGAACATTTTCTTCAAAGTACGGCTCACTGAGAAATAGGCTGTAACCACCACAGCAACAATGGTAAACAAAACCCATAAATTCAGGATATTGTAAAAGAGTTCGCCGGATTCGAGTCCTGAGCTTAATATCACCAACAGCAGACGCACTCCACCCAGGTACCCGATCAGCGACGAGGCAAGCAGCGAAGCGGCAATAGCAATGACGACAAACCGCAAAACAATGGCCAGGTAGATCTTTTTCAGTACATTGTTGCTGACCCCAAATGCCATAAGAGTCCCCAGGTTAACGCTGATCTTTTCAAGGTGCATTCTTAAAACATTGGATAAAAAGAGGCTTACGGCATAAACGCTGAACAAAATCAGGATAAATGAAATAATCCTTGTTAACCTGGAGACAAAATCGTAGTTTTCTTTGGCTTCCACCTGAGCCATGTCAATCCTGTAGTTTTGGTCAAGCCCTAACAGGAATGAGGAGAAATCCCGGATTCTCGAAAGCTTTGAAAAGTTAACCGATAAATAATGATAACTGCGTGGTTGTGAAATTCCGGGCAACCTCCCCTGGTGATCGTGATAGCGAAAGATCATTTTGGCAAAATCTGCCAGGGTGGAGCTGGCAATCATATTTTCGAAGATGGAATCAATTGTGAATAGGTTATCCGGCTTTGGCCTGAATGTGATTTTCACAGTGTAGCCCTCGCCATGGGTTTCTTCGTTGAGTTGTAAATTGGGCAACACAAATGAATTTGGATAATTCGACAGGAAAAAACGCTGAATAGTGTCGAAAACAATGGTGGCCTCACTTTCGCTGCCTGCCAGAAAGAGGTGCAATTCTTTTTCATCCGAAGGATTGAAAGGGTTTCCTGCCCGGCCTGTCCATAGCACGGTGTACATAAACGCAGTCATTACAAAATCATATCTGCCTGGTAACTCCCTCACGACGGCTATTACAGGAATGGGTACATTCCGGTAAGTTGTATCTGAATCTTTAAAACGCCAGTAAACAAAAGGCGTGCTTTCAGCATATCCCATTTCTTTCAATAGTTCCGCCTTAACAATAAAACCGACATTCCTTTGATCGTAAAAGGATTTTCCCCTTATCAGATTCTTTGGGCTGACGATTTCTTCCAAAATAGGATCGCTCAATTCCACAGATCTTCCCATGTGGACAACTGTTCCCTGCTTTTGTAAGTCAAAGAAGTTCATTGGCGATTCGTTGTAGGCAGTAACATTGAGAATACTATAGGCCATTCTGATGCTGTCGTGATTGAGTTTTTCCTTGAACGGAACAGCGCTTTCGCTCTGAAGATAACTCACATCCACATTAACCCAATTTACAAAAGGGTTCTTCATTTTCCTGGCCAGGTATTGAATACTTCCGTTAGAAAACCCAATTGCGGTGAAGGTTACAAAAAAAATAGCCAGTAGCACGATAAGATTTTGTCTTTTCTGTCCGAGTAACTCTCTGTACTCTCTTCTTCCAAACACTGAGGAAAAGTCTTTATGAATTTGCATGTATGGAGTAGGGCCTTTTTTCATCAGTTTAAGCATTCATGGTTTTCATAATAAATAGCTTTGGATCAGTCACTTTAATCTCGTCAACTGTTTGCCAGATTGTTTCATTTTTGTTGTTCACCAAGCGGGATAATACATTTTTGGAACTGATGAAACCACAGCCGTTGTTATTGGTCTTGGCAATAACAATGATTTGATCGGCAAACCGAAGGGCGACATCAATGTTGTGTGAAACAATGATCACACTTTTGCCATCATCCCGAATATTCTCCCGGAGTATTTCCATTAATTCATAGGTGTTGAATTCATCAAGGTTACCGGTGGGTTCATCCCCAAACAATACGCGATACCTGGTGCTGATAGCTCTGACAAAAGCAACCCTTTGCCTTTGTCCGCCAGAAAGTTCCATAGCCATTCTTTTCTCATCTACTGAGCTTAACCCAACGCGGTCGAGATTTTTCAGCGCCTGCTTTTTTGCCGTTTCAAAATCATCACCCTGAATCATCGAAGCCAGGCAGATATTTTCGAGCGCTGTCAGATTGGGCATAAGGTTCGTGTTCTGAAAAATGAAACTCATGTATTGTTGTCTCATTCCAGAAATGTCAGTGCCCTTATCATGCCATAAACGATTGATCTGCATTGGGCTTTGGCATTCTCTTTCAGGGAAAAATTTCACCTCGCCCGCTCCAATGGTATTGTTCATTAGCCCAAGAGTTTCCAATAACGTACTTTTTCCGGAACCAGATTTACCGAGCAGCACAATAAACTTTCCGCGCGGAATGTCCAATGAACCTACATTAAGCACAGTTGGACCATCATTGTAAGCACATTCTAAATCACGTATTTCGAAAATATTGTTTTTCATATGGTTATGGAAATAATTCAATGTCAAGCCAAAAATATACTTGTTGATTGGATGCAAATGAGTAGGGATAATTATTTTGATTGAAGATTGATTTGATTGAGGTGTGTTTTTCCTTTAAAACTGCCACAAAATGGTTAAAATCATCATCTGATACCAGCCAGGATTTGCTTAAATCCCTTAGTTTGCTGTTACCAAAATAGTTTTTATTAATCGGAATACCAAATGTCAACGGCAATAATTCATCAACTGTCATTTCGAGGATTTGATCAGGACTATTTCCCTGTAATGTCTTTAGCGAAAATTCAAGCAACTGAGTTTGAACGTGTCTTCTGGTTGGATTTGTAGTCAGATTTTCGATCAGGTTAACAAGGTATCCTAATTCCGACCTGGACAATAAAAATACAAAACTGAACATTGGGTAGTCCAAGGCCTTGTTGGTGTAAGTGGCAAAGCCTTCGGTGTAGAAGTAGTCATTCAATTTCAAATCCAAAAAGGGCAAATGGTGGTTTTTAAAACCGATTTCATTGATAGATTGAAAATCATACGGAAACTGCTCGATTGAACGATTAAATTTCACTGATTTGATATCAATCTGTTGGTAGCCAGAACCGTTAACCCAACTAATATTTCCCCAGATTCCTACCTTAAGCAGATTTCCGTTTAAGCTTAATATAGGAAACCGCATTATATCACCTGGCAATCTCTCGTATTTGTATTCATCCTGCCAGATAACATATTCATCATTCACCTCTCCTCCATTCCCATAAATAGTGGCACTAACAGGGTCATAAAAAACTTTTGCCGGCTTCTTATAGTGTTCTCTTTCACCTACAGATTTTGGATAACAATTTGGCTCAATTGCAATACGATTGTCCCAGATTAATACATGATCTTTTGACACCCAACCAAGGATAGTAGAAACGGGATCATCTGATGACAATCTTTCTGATGTTCCAATCAATACAGCGTCATGCAATATTTTGAAAACGAAATGAATTTCACAGGATACAAGAGGTTTGCCGGTCGGGAAATTTAATGCTGGATCATAATAAGCCATAAGCGAATCAGCTAATAATACCTCTTGTTTAAATCTGTCATCATAAATAGATTTTATTGGCAGATTCGCCAGGATAGCCTTCAATGGTTGTTTAAAATCGTTCACCAGACAATGTTCTGACAATAATAATTGATCAAAGTGAATCCATCCATATTCTTCAACCTCTGAACTAAATACTCCGGCATCAGATATGTTGTTGTCCTTTGCTATTCGGAGATAATCGCCTTTTCTTTCAATCACATAAAAGTCATCCATGAATTGCAATGAACCCTTGATAAGATTTCCATGTGGTTGTGTAAATGCAAGATTGTTCTGACGATCAGAAAAGACAGTCCAGGTCCTTGTTTGAGCGGGTTTGTAGGCGTCCTCAAAAATGGTAGATACCGTCGGTTTGATTAAAAGTTGAGGGAGATCCACAGCCCTTTTGCTTTCGATCTGAGCGCTGCAGGCGCTCCAAACAAAGAAATAAAATATCACCTGGACATACTTCTTTCTCATTCCTAATTCCATTTATGGTAATAAATTGTCTTCAATCCAATAATAGGGTACTTCATTCAATCTCAAGCTATACTCATAGGGATGAGCATTAGTTTCGTTGTAAATTCTTCGAAGCGCTTCTCTTTTTCTGTCAATCTGATTTGCATAGTTATTCAATTCGTGGTCGGGAATAACACCCGGATTGGTCAGGTCTTCAAGTTTAATTTTATTGATGAAGGAATTTGTTCCGGGCAATCCAATCACTTTATTACTGATCTCTTCAATAGTGAGCTTCATCAACTCCTCCCGGTTAATTTTACCAATATGCCTGCCGATCATTTCGATGTAGGAGTTCTGCAAGGCAGTTCTTCGATCTCCCATAGTAGTAGCTGCATAAAGGTCTTCGATTAAACCAATGATTTTGCTCAAATCGGTTCTTGAAAGCAATAAAGATTTTCTGAATAAGGGATTACTGTGACCATCCACATATAGGGGAGCGTATCCTTCGGTGTGAATTTGAAATTTTTTATCGCACAGATATTCAACCTTATCCTTATCAATATTCAGATTACTCATGAAAAAATTGAGCAAAGCAGGATTGAAACTGCTGATGTACTTCGATGAACTTGTTTGAAAACTCGTTGGATTATCTAAAACCTCCTTTAATGAACTACCTTCAGCAACTACCCTGTTTATTCGTAATATTGTTTCATCCGTTCGCTCTACGTTTTTTTGTACCAGTTCAATAATTTCATCTTTCAATACCTCAGTATCCATCACCTGATTCTTTGATGCATAGACAAGTGTAGCAAGATTGATGTAGTTATCAAGTCTCATGGTATTGTTATCCAAACGACTCCATTTGGGTTGTTCTATATTATAGCCATCCACAAGTTCTTGTTTCATGGAGTTATAAAGCAGTTTACCAGCATCGAGCAAAAAGCCCTGAACTTGATTGCGGAATTCATCATAGGTTGGGTGTGTTGCATTATGCACCTGAAAAGCCAGAAATGCACATTTTTTTTCTGCTATCAGTTCACTGATCATAGTTCTGCTTACCTGGGAAGGATCATCCCGATTATGATTTCCGGCATCACTGACTAACACAATTACATTTGTTTCATCTTCATCACTAAGTACGCCCAATAATGCTGTTTTTAGCCCATAAAAAACAGCTTCTGGTGAATCTTCATCATACAAATCCTTAGCTTCAACCTGATTCAGAAATCCAGCAACTTCCGTGTAATTAGAAGTCAACTGCTTGACTTCTGTTAACCTGTTTTTTTCAGCAAAATCCCTGTAAACAACCGCACCAAATCTTATTGTGCTTCTTATTTCCTCCGGGTACTTTTGACTCAAAAGTTCCATGCTTTTATTGATTGCGCTGCTAACAGAGCTAAAATATGGTTGCATGCTGTTTGTGCCATCAATAACAAACACTATATTAATGTTCCGCAATTTTGCTTTGGCAATATTAACCTGCCGGTCTATTTGCGCTTTACTGATCTTATCTAATTCTCCTTTTGGTGTATTGATTTCTCCGGTAACACCAATTTTCATGATGCCGTTGGTTTCTTCATAAACCGCATACCTGAACCACTCTCCTATCATTCTCTCATTGTAATAGTCTCCTTTAATGCTTGACTCGTCAATAATTGCCAATTGTAGAGAGCCATTTTTGTTTTGATAATTGGTGGCTTCATCTATTTCAGGAAAAACAGCCGCTTTCAGTCCAAATTGCTTTCTTTCGTTCACGGCAATATCAAGCCAGTTTGGTTCTACGGCAACCCGATGGTCCCACATAACTACCCGATTACGAGGCACCCATCCAAGTATAACACTTTTTATTTCATCTTCAGTGTTAACGGATAATCTGTCTTTATTACCGAGCAAAACAGCGGTATCGGTGATTAAATAAGCAAAAAATATTTCAAACATCGTTGATTCTCTGCCTGTTTTACCTTGTAAGTTCGATGAATAATAAAATTCAACCTTATCGGATTCAAGTTTTTCAAGCTTTGGTAATTCCATTCTTTTTGATTTAACTAAGTCAACTGTATTCATAATCATGGCTTTTTTTTCAATTTTACCCTGATCGGTTACAATACATCGTGACCACAAGAGAAGGTCATGTTTTTTGACCCATCCAATTACTTTTGCATCCCCTGATAGTTGATAGGTAAGTGGATCATATGTATCGGACTTTGCTAACTTTAGATAATCTCCCTGCTCGTCAATAACAAAGTATTGTCCAAGATAATCCAATTGGTAAGTAGTTTCCAGGCTTTTAGGGCTCACTCGTGCATAGTTAGGGCTTTTCGCAGAATAAACAATCCAGGGGTCAATCCCCTTTTCAGTACCACTACTAATCAATGTTTTAGCTGTTGTTTCAACCGGAGTCTTGAATTCAGGAGGTTGCATCAGCAATTTGAAGCCGGCGGCGGACTGTGAACTTAAGGAAAGAGCCATCAAGCCAAATACCAATGAAATCAAAATATTTTTCATCTCTATTCTGTATGATTTAATAAATAACATATTCAATAGTATTTAATTCAAGTTTTTCACGTAGATCAAAATTAATTTCCCACAAGACCATGGCAGCATCAAAATACAAATAAATGCAACCTTGGTTACCATCAGGCAAAATTCCTGCGATTTCATTAACTAACTGATTAAAAGATAATTGGTTAGTTGTATGAAGAAAAAAATGTAGATTGATGCGCTTGTACTGAAAATCTTTTTCCCTATTCAAATATTTAGCTTTGATTCTTTCAGCATCGGAAAATGCAAAAGCCGGATCGGGTTGCAGAGACTGGATACGATTAAGAAAACTGTCCTTATCAGAAGATTTATCAATTCCAACACTTGAAAGTGTTAGAGGATTTCTAACGTTGCTGGCAAAAATATACCATTCCTGCCAGGGTTCAATAGTTGCATTAATCACTTCATGCATTTTTTGAACAACTTTCTGTTTGGCAATTTCACCGCTAAGTTCAAGATAGTACAAATCGAGCTCTTTAACCGGCATTATCATGAGCTTGATTGGTTCTTTTTCGCTGATCTTCAGAATCATATTTCCTGTTTCAGGGTGATTGTAAGTTCGATCGTTTGGGTTAATTATGTTGTATCCCCTGGGTTTTATCAGATTGATTGTGATAATATCATTAAAACCTTCCGGTAAACAAATTAATTCAATTGGCAATTTGTGCGTAATTTTTCTATTTGTATAAAATAATGTGTTTTCGGGGCAAACTCCATACAAAGCATATGACAATTGAAAATCATCCGGTAATTTCCCTTCAAACTCTATAAAAGTAAAACCAGCTCTTTTATCTTTCTCTTGTGGGTTGTTTTCACCCAAACTCATTTGACCCATTACACTAAATGTTGCAACCTGCATGAAAAAAAGTGTCAGGCCACAGTAGTAACCGTAAATATTAATGATACTATTCATATTTAGTAGGGATATTATATTTAACTCCTAACGTTATCCCAGTCTGAAGCATTGATCTTTTTTCCATTACTTCTGAAATTGAATTAAAAGTATCCTCCCCCATAAATAAGAAATCTCGCCCAGATTTACTGTAAATATCATGTATTGAGGAGCCAACAAATATTCCGGGTGAAATTTTAAGCCCATCTACGAAGGTATTTATATCAACACTTAGTTTTCCACTCAAAACCAAAATGAATGGATCAAGTGGTATCTTATCAGATTTTGAAATAAATCCTTTAGAAATAATCTCGGAGTATTGATTAAGAATTGAGTTTGTCTGATTTGGATTAACCAGTTCAGTCTTAGATTGAACAAATCCGCCCATTGCCTCCAAATTATTGTTGAATGGGATTATGCAATTTAATCCAAGCGAGAATCTCCATTTATTTATTAATCTCCTATTTCCATCCAAAACTACATCGAACTCAATTGGAATTACAATGCCTTTAATATTACATTTTTCTGAAAAATCAAGATAAGAAATAAAACACCGTATTGTTGTGTCA
>Ga0116204_1001176_pt1 | contig 14714 bp, 17 predicted proteins | sample LakKivwa52mmetaG_FD_94481 | JGI IMG/M metagenome (GOLD analysis project Ga0116204, IMG submission 94481) | Anoxic lake water microbial communities from Lake Kivu, Rwanda to study Microbial Dark Matter (Phase II) - Lake Kivu water 52m metaG | ecosystem: Environmental > Aquatic > Freshwater > Lake...
ACTCGACCCGCACATCTGGCTCTCGGTAAAAAATGCTAAAATAATGGCGCAAAACATCTGCGACGGACTGGTGCAGGTGGATGCGGCGAATAAAACCTACTACGAGAAAAACTGCGCCGACTATCTGGCTAAACTTGCCGAACTCGATAGTGAATTAGCTGACGATTTGAGCGGCGTGACCAACCGTCACTTTATCGTCTTTCACCCTGCTTTTGGCTATTTCGCCCGGGACTACAACCTAACCCAGATAGCTGTAGAGCAGGGTGGTAAGGAGCCTGAAGCTGATTACATCGTCCGTCTTATTAAAGAGGCCAAAGAGCATGATATCAAGGTTGTCTTCGTTTCACCGCAATACAGCACTAAAAGCGCGGAAACCATCGCTAAAGAAATCGGCGGGCGGGTGGTCGTTATCGACCCCTTATCCAAAGACTTTATCGAGAACATGCGCAATATCGAATCGGCTATGAAACAGGCGATGCAGTAGACGATAATGGGCGAACTTGAAATAATCAGGTTGCAAAATATACAGGTGAGTTACGGGGATGTACCGGCGCTGGAAGATGTTACACTCTCCATTTTCCAGCACGATTTTCTGGGTATTATCGGGCCTAACGGCGGCGGTAAAAGTACGCTCTTAAAGGTCTTGCTCGGGCTGGTCAAGCCGGACTCCGGCGATGTCCGTATTTTCGGAAAACCTCCCGAGCAGACCAGAGGCCGGATAGGGTATGTTTCCCAACGCCCTTCCTTCGACCGCGATTTCCCAGCGAGTGTCAATGATGTGGTGATGATGGGGCGCTATAGCCAAGCCGGTCTTTTCCGGCATTACAACCGCGAAGACAAAGCTGCTGCGGAAAAGGCTTTAACCCTGGTGAAGATGGAAGGTTACCGCCAGAAGCAAATCGGCCAGCTCTCAGGAGGGCAGCAGCAGAGGATTTTCGTCGCCCGCGCGCTGGCCGCCGAGCCGGAACTGCTCCTGCTGGACGAACCTACCGCCAGTATCGATCCGACCATGCAGAATGAGTTTTACGAGTTGCTTGATGAGCTAAAGAGGAACTTAACCATTATCATGGTATCCCATGATATCGGCGCCGTTTCCGTTTATGTGGATAAAATCGCCTGCCTGAACCGCCGGTTATATTATCACGGTGGGAAAGAGATAACATCGGAGATACTGGAGGCGACCTATCAATGCCCGGTCCAGCTTATCGCACACGGTACGGTGCCGCACCGTGTGTTAAAGGAACACTAAAGATGTTGGAAGCTCTGCAATACGAGTTCATGCGCAACGCGCTTATGGCCGGTCTGCTGGCGGCAGTGGCCTGTGGCATTGTGGGGGTTTATGTGGTGGTGAAAAGGATAGTTTTCATCAGCGGTGGTATAGCCCATGCTTCCTTCGGAGGTATTGGACTAGGGTACTACCTGGGTATCAACCCCATTATCGGAGCTCTATTTTTCTCACTGGCTTCCGGACTCGCCATCGGCGGCATTACCAGAAAGAGCCGGCTCCCGGCGGATACGGCTATCGGTATCCTTTGGGCAATAGGTATGGCTCTCGGGGTAATCTTTATCAACCTGACGCCGGGTTATGCCCCAGATTTGATGAGCTATCTCTTCGGTAATATCCTGACCGTACCTTTCAGTGACATCCTGCTAATGCTGGCGCTGGACGCAGTCATCATCGGCATCGTCGTCGCCCTTTACAAAGAATACCTTATCCTGTCCTTTGACGAGGAATACGGGACTGCTATCGGGATGCCAGTGGATAAGCTTTATCTCCTCTTGCTCGGCATGATCGCCCTGACCGTAGTCGTGCTTATCCGGGTCGTCGGTATGATACTGGTCATCGCCCTGCTTACCTTTCCGGCAGCTCTGGCGCGGCAGTTTACCCACAATATGAAAACGATGATGATACTTTCGGTGCTCTTTGGCTTTTTATTCACCCTGGGTGGGTTATGGCTCTCCTATGAGTTGAAACTGCCTTCCGGAGCAACGATTATCCTGCTGGGTGGAACTGTGCTGGCGATTTCATTCGGTGTTACCAAACTACGTCTTAGGAACAAGAAAACAAAAGAGGCGGCATAACGCCGCCCTTTCGCACACGAGGAATGACTTAAGCAGTCAATTAATTATTTGTCCGCATCCTTCTTTTCCGATTCAGACTTAACCTCAGCCTCTTCGCCCTGCGTGTTTCCCCCGTTCTTTCTCTTGGATGAGGCTCGTATAGCCTGTACTTTCAGCACGACAAGACCCGCGCCAGCGACTATCGAAGGTAGGAGTATATCTCCGGCTCCACCACATGCCCCACCACAGAAAATACACATTTTCTACCACCTCTCATCACGCATCATCAGTCTCAATTTGTAATGAATCATATGCCATTTTTTCTACTTTTTCAAAGTCAATATTTTGAGTGAAAATGACTGTTCGAGAGTTTTCCGAGTAATCCGGATCATTCTAGAATGTTACGTTATGCAATTTCGCAAGACCAGCCAGGACTAATCGCTCTCATTTTAAGGAAGTTGATTATTATTCAAGTTTCCAACCAAGTCGTGAGTATAAGACTGTACCGGCACCAAGAAGTGCGAGGGAAAGAGTTATCGTTAGAGCTATCTGACCGGAAGTCAAAGGATCATACGCAATCATATCTGGTCCGGCCAGTAAGTATACGATTGATGCTTGTGCTGACGAAATGGGATAGATTCGAGAAAATATCTGAAGCGGCACCGGTAGAAATTCGTATGGAGCGAATAATCCTGATATAGCAGATGTTATTACCGCAATACCTACCCCTGTCATAATTGCGCCTTGAAGATTCTTAATCAATGTGCCGGCTATTAACCCCACTCCGGCAGAGGCGCAAATTACCAGAAAGGCGAAGCCAATCGCCTGTGCAATCTCGACTCCAGTTCCTGTGAAACGTGCACCGACTGCGACACCAACTACCATAACCAGAGCTGCTGCCAGTAAAGAAAGAGTAATGACAGCTGAGATTCTACCAATAAAATCCTTGTAAGGTTTTACGGGCATTGACATGAGTTTGGCAAGTAGCCCGTTCGCTCTATCTCCGGCAATACTGGCGGGAAGGTTAGACATTCCGGCTATCATTAGAGCGAAAACCATCATTGAAATGGTAATAGAACCCTTGATGTAAGGAATCACTTCTCGAGGGGCACTACCTGTAAATGAGAAGCTACCAATAATTACCCAGATTATCGGCCAAGCTATTGTCCAAAACAGTGCCGCCTTCTCCCTGAGCAACTCCTTGATTGCCTTGTTATAGGCTGCAGATATCTGCCCCAATTATCCGGTTGCCTCCTGTAAGTTCTTTTCGGTTAGTCTAAAAAAGACATCTTCAAGGGTTGGCCGCGCCATTTCGATACGCATCACCTTATGCCCGGCTTGATCAAGGCTTCTTACCACATCGGCTAGTACTCTGTCCCCGTTTCGCGAGTAGATTTTGTAGCCAATCTCCGATTCCGCCACCCTTCCATTGATGCTAAAGCCCTTCAAAACTGATATTACACTATCGGACTTTGCAGCCGTCTCCACAGTAATCACATCCTCGACAGCATGTTTCCTTTTAAGCTCATCAGGTGTGCCTTCGGCTATCATTCTACCATTATCAATTAAACCCACTTTTGAGGCTAGCTCGGCGTCACTCCCAATATGAGTAATCAGGATAATACTCGTTTTCTTTTCCATGTGCTCTTGAACCATTCCAAAAAATGTTCTTCTAGCGGCAGGGTCAAGTCCCGTCGTTGGCTCATCCAGGATAAGGACCTTTATACCAGGGAAAATTGCTGTAGCAACTTCTAACCTTTTCCTCATTCCACCAGAGTACTTGGCAACTCTCTTATCTGCTTCTTCAGAAAGCCCAACGTTTTTAAGCATTTCAGCCACTATCTGATTTGCCTGATTCCGGGAATATCCCAGGAGGCTAGCAAAATACACCAGGTTTTCTCTTCCTGAAAGCTTGGGAGAGGAGAAATTCTCCTGCGGTACATAGCCCATAAATTCCTTAGCCTGTGCCGGCTTACTGCCATATACTTCCACAACGCCGCTGTCCTGCCTTCTTACCGAAGCAATTATTGAAGCAAGTGTAGTCTTGCCTGAGCCATTTGGTCCCATTAAGGCATAAAACTCACCCTCCGTCACATCAAGATTGACTCCATCAAGCACACGTCGGTTACCATATGTCTTGACTAGATTCTCGACATGTATCGCAAACACTCTGACATTCCTCTATTCTGTAATCTCATTCGGTAAAATATTAATAGAAATCTGCGCTGACACGGCCAACAAATATTATACCTCATAAATCGGCTTGTTTACATGAAAAGCATTTGGTTTAAGAATATCAACTTCTAAACATGATGGGTAAATATGACATTCCGGACGTTTGTTACATCAACGTGGGTAACAACAATCTGAGTATTTGTTAAATCGCTTGAGATTAACTGAACATTCGAATTCTGCCCACCGCAGGATTTCTATTTCAAGACCTGATGTGTTATAATATATATGTTATATGGAAATATATTACGTTACAAGGCTTCGGTTTATCACAGTTTTTCTTAGGGAGGCGGGGCGATGGCCAAAATACAGGATAAAATACGTGGCTCCGGGCGTTTGTAGTTGTTTTGAATCTTGAATTAGATGCTTTTACACGAAAGAGAGGCTGGGGATTGTCCAGATAGTTCCAGGATACTGCAACAGCTTTATGAGGAGACACCAAAAGTTGTTATCCGATAATCATAGTCCGAATCAAAGCATATGGGCCAGGGTTGGGGAGCAAGTTTCGAGGAGAGTAGAAGAAGCGCCATCTCTCGAAATGTGGGAAATCGTGGCAGAACACCTGAATGTAGCGAAGTACCGCCCCTTTCGTATTAATGATGCCGAGATAGCGGACGTCACCAGCAAAAGCGGTGCCAAGCAGTATATGTTGCGTAATCCGCATAATAACCAGTATCTCATGCTGGGTGATGAGGAACTTTTCCTCTGGAACCTGATGGATGGGAAAAACACAGTTAAAGACCTGCTGCTGGAGTATTTCAACCGGTACGAAGAATTCGGACAGCAGGTTGTAATATCCCTGATAGGATTATTGAAAAGCAATGGGTTCCTGCAGGAAAAACCGCATTCGGTTATGCGTTCGTTAGCGGCAAATATACAGAAAAGAAAATTTCTCTTTAAGATTATCCGGCTCATCGGGTTTTTCACCAACCAGAAATATACTACTAGGCATGGAGACAAATACTTTGACTGGTTTTATCGGCGCTTCGCCTGGGTTTTCTATACTCGTCCCGGTATCATCGTCGGCTTTCTTTTTGTCTTAGCCAGCCCAGTTTTTTTCTACTATCTATTTTTTGTAAAACATATTGGTCTATTGTTATCTGCGAACCTGGGGCGTTCTCCTGCACTAGTGGATGTAATTATCGCCCTCCTGCTGGTATACGGTAGTATTTTTTTACATGAAGTAGCTCACGGGCTATCGGTCAAGGCTTATGGTAGAAGTGTACTTAGAAACGGCATAGTGATGACCTTTGGAATGCCTATGCCGTTCGTGGATACCACCGATATATGGATGAAAGGCCGCAGGGCGCGCATGGTAGTCTCGTTTTCGGGTCCTTGGCTTAATGGAATCCTGAGCAGCCTTTTATGTATTGTAGGGATACTCCTGCCTGAAGGCGATGTCCGTTCCGTGGTCTTACTTGCCGGCATGCTGAATACAGTCCTATTTATTTTTAATCTGGTTCCTATCTTTGAATCGGATGGACATTACCTTATTCAGGACTATCTAGAATTCCCTCGTCTCAGAGGTGAATCCATCAGTTTTGTAACCCGTGGGATGTGGCAGAAACTGCTTCATCTGAATAAATGGTCTAGGAAAGATGTTCTGCTACTCTGTTATGGCACTCTGGCAGTATTTGGCATCGTGTTAATGACTTTTCTGGCTATCAATATGTGGTTCAGCACATTACGCGGTCTTCTGAACAAAATTGTCGCTGAACCAGTGCTGGCATTTGAGATACTGGGATTCCTGGTACTGGTTGCCATCATTGTTGCCGGTATACGCAATGGATTTCATTTTGTAAAAAAACGGGCACGTATCAGGCTCCCGTCATTACAAAAGGTACAAAAAGAAAGGTACAAAAAGAAGTACCGATGAAACATCTGGGGCTCCTGTTAACTGAGCGCTGCAATGCACATTGCAGACATTGTATTATATCACATTTCGTGTCCGAGGGACGGGACATGGCGCTCACCGATGCACAAAGGTATATCAATGAATTTGCCGAAATTACCATTCCTGGCAGTCCCTTTACTGTTCATTTTTCTGGTGGTGAAGTATTCCTACGGTTTACTGACCTGCTGACGGTTACACGTCATGCTAAAGAAAAGGGAGCTTCCAGCGTGGTCTGTGTGACCAACGGCGCGTGGGGGGAGAAACCCGAGTTAGCCCGGCAACAGGCTAAGGAACTCAAATCTGCTAGAATGAACCGGGTTAATTTCAGCCTGGATGATTTCCATCAAGAGTATATTCCTCTTGGCTCTGTGGTTAATTCGATATCAGCTTGCCTGGAGGCTGGATTAGATATTGGCATAAAGTGCACTGTGACCCGTAATTCGCAAAAATTGCATAATAATATCGCTAATTTGAAGGACCTGCTTTTAAATATCCCGTTCCAGGCAGAAGAATGGGCGTATGTACCCTCGCTCAATGATAAACAAATACCCAAGCAGGAATGGCTTATACCTAAAAGCTTGCCCCAGGAACATTGTCCGGAGTTAATATTAACTATTCTTCCGGACGGGACCGCCTTCCCCTGTTGTGGCGCTGGTTGGACGCCCAGACTCATCTTAGGCAATGCCCGGTCAGAATCCATCGCCAGTCTCATTCAGAAAGCTCAATACGGTCATGTTTTTGGAGTTATGCGAGATAAAGGGCCGGCTTTCTTCATCCCCTACTTCAATCAATCTGAGGAGAGTTTACCCACTGAAGGTTATGTCAGCACCTGCCATCTCTGTATGACAGTGTTGAACCATTCAGCCTGCGACAAAATATTACCGACAGCTCTGGCTGACTGGAAAATCGAGCGCATAAAAAATGCCTTGGGCGGGCTATGGAATCCGAATATCACTGTAAGCATCCCCTCAAAGGGTTAGATACTAAATATGTTAAGGAGGAAATAAAATGGCTAGTGACGCAGAGGTGAAAAAATTAGGAGTCAAAGCTATCGAAGATGAAAAGTTTGGTGCTGCATTGATAGCGAACCCACAGGAAGCAGCCGCTTCAATTGGAATCAAGTTAACCGCAGAGCAAGTAGCCAAAATCAAGGCTAAGAAAGCCCAGGCAGAAGCTGCGGGTACCCGGGAATCCAAGTCAATCATTTTTATCTAGTCGCCTCTTAAGTTTTTTGGCGAATCTGTTGATGCTCTGAGAGGGGATGCTTAACCCAAAATACTAGAATAACCGTATTCACCTGTTCTTACCCTAGGAGGTCTATCAAACAGCCCCAAGTGGAGTTGAATAGTAGCTCTATCTCAGAGGTAATGTATTCATGAATTATGGTCTTTAGGAAGAATTAGCGAAATGCAGAAAAAGAAAGTGCTGCTAGTAAATATGCCTTTCGGGGGTTACTCAGTGCCATACCCTTCCATGGCCCTCAGCCTGCTCAAACCACTGGTGGAGAGAGCCGGCTTTGACTGTGATATCAGTTATTTGAATGTCGCCTTTCGAGCTCACGTTGGTCAGAGCAGCATTTACCGGGCTTCAGATGAGGAAATCGACTATGCCTCGATAGTCGAAGAATGGGTATTCGGAGAGGAACTTTTTGGAAGAGAGTGGGGGAAATCGGAAAGGGGGAGCCTGGATGGTGTTTGTGCCCGGCTTTCAACTAATCAGCCGGATAAGAAGCTTCTCCGAGAGTACCTGACTGAACTCCGTCTTAAGGCAAGTTCCTTCATTCCTGAGGTACTGGAATCTATCGAATGGGAGAAATACAGCGTTATTGGGTTCACCTCCGTGGTCAGCCAGCAAATAGCCTCCCTGGCTCTGGCACACCACATTAAGAAGCGCTGGCCAGATAAAATAGTGGCTCTGGGGGGTGCTAACTGTGACGCTGAGAGAGGAATAGCCTTACTTCGCTTATTCTCGTTTGTGGACTGGGTATTTAGCGGTGAAGCCGACCTTTCTTTTCCCCAAGCTTTGACCAGATGGTTCAGCGGGCATCCTTTGGAGGGTATCCAGGGTGTATCTTATCGCCAAGATGTGAAAATCATTGACCAAGGCTCAGGAGAACTGGCTGACCTGGAGAGATTGCCTTATCCCGATTATAGCGATTATCTTGAGGCATTAAGGAAATGGTGGCCCTCAGATTTGCCTAAAGTCAACCTTCCCTTGGAAGCTTCGCGCGGATGCTGGTGGGGCGATAAATCCAGATGCATTTTTTGTGCCTATGACCATAAGCGGTCCCATTTCCGCCATAAGCCTGCCCAACAGGTGATAGCCGAAATAAAGATGGTCAAAGACAGGTACGGAATCAACAAAATCATGTTCACTGATGCCATCATGGAGATGGAGTTTTTCCGCACCCTTTTCCCATATTTATCCGACATAGCCGGACCGCTGGAATTGCGTATAATGAGTAAAGCCAACTTGAAACGCGAACAAATAGCGGTACTGGGTAACGGGGGGGTAATAGAGTTCCAACCAGGAATTGAGACCTTGGATACCGAAATGCTGGACTATATGCATAAAGGTGTACGGCTTTTACAATGCATACAACTGGCAAAATGGGCAGCGGAGTATGGCATATCCTGCCACTGGAATGTCCTTTACGGATTCCCGGGAGAAAATCCCCAGGCATATAGCCGCATGGCCCAGCTTATTCCCAAGATTATGCATCTCGAACCACCTGCCAGATTAGTCCACCTGTCCTTACAGCGTTTCAGTCCGCTGATAGAAAATAGCCAGCGGTGGGGACAAACTAACATCAGAGCAATGAAAATCTACGAGTCTATCTTCCCTTTTGACCAGCCGGAGCTGGATGCATTAGCGGAATTTTTTGAAAGCGACTTCGAAAATAAGCCGATGATTGAGGATTACATCCAACCAGTGAAGGAGAAAATTGATGACTGGCAACACCTTTGGAAAAGAGAGGGAGTGCGCCCACTGCTGGTTTATGAAAAAACTGGTACCGACACACTGCATGTTTATGATACCAGACCAGGTTATCCTGAGCGAAACATAGATTTAACCGGCGAAGCAGCCCTGGCTTACCTGGCTTGCGATACTAAATGTCACTTTGAATCCGTTGCCCGTGAGATACGGGGAATAACCGGGAATAATTACCGTGGAGATGCTGCTTTATACTCTGAACTTGATGAACTGGTAAGCCGAGAGTTGATGCTACAGGAGAATGGCTGGTATCTAAGCTTGGCGAATAATCTCGAGGTGATGAAGAAGCACAATAAATTTATTCTGGTGCAGTTATTAGCCGGTACTTTATGAAGCTTAATTCCCAGTTCATGGTTTTAATATGTCGATACACTGGATTTGAAAATTGGCAGCAATAAATAAAAGCCGACTTCAGGAAGAATCATCCTATGGCAAACTACCGAAAAAGTAGGGGATGAATGAGCTACTGCCTATTGTGAAAGTGTGCTCAAATGGGACTTGGTAGAATTAAGTTTTGGTCAAGGTTCAATCTAACCACCAAAATCCTGGTGGTGTTCCTGGCTTTATCGGTAGTGTCATTGGCTATCGTCGGTGTCTTGGCATCGATTAATCTCAGGGGAATGAGTAACTATGCCCTGGATAGCCAGACATCTCTGGGTGAACGAGCGGTCAGCGACAGTACACAGGCATTGGAGAACCAGGCTGAAAAAGACCTTCTGCGCCTGGCAACAGACCAAGCTGCAATCAGCAACGCAATATTTGAAAAGATTGGTTCAGATATCAATATAGTCGCAGAATATGCTTCTAGGTTATGGAGCAATCCATCACTATTCGGAAGCCAGCATTCCTATTCACTAACGGAAAAACCTCCAGACCCATATGCCGCTTCTGTTTATCTCTTGTCTCCCGGCATTACCGCCAGTTCAGTTGCTGAAGAGGTAAACCTTTCGAGTAATATGGATGATATCTTTAAACCTCTTCTGGCTAACAACCCTAATATGACCTGGATATATATCGGCACGGAGTCTGGAGTGTTCCGGTTGTATCCGTGGACAGGGGACTTCCCATCCGACTTTGACGCCAGGGAGCGTACGTGGTACCAACGAGCATTCAACACAGGTAAAGCAGGCTGGACAGAGTTGTACGTTGATGCTGGTGGTCGAGGGCTGACAGTTACCTACTCCAGACCGGTCTACAATGCTGGAGCTGAATTAATCGGCGTAGTCGCTGCTGATGTGACGCTGAAAACAGTGAATGAGAGAATCATTAATACACAGGTGGGTGACCTTGGCTACGCTCTTTTAATTGATGGGCACGGTAACATCATTGCCCGTCCGGGGCTTTCTCCAGGTGATAAGAGATGGGATGAGAGCTTTGAGACAGAGAATCTGCTTCAAAGCAATAATCGGGACATCAGTAATATAGCCTCAGGTATGACTGCTGGCAAGACAGGTGTGGCAAAAGCCATATCTGATGACGGTGAGAAGTATATTGCCTACGCCCCGCTCACCAATACAGGCTGGAGTGTCGGCATAGTGATGCCGGTTGGTGAGATTGTAGCGCCGGCGTTGGCAACGAGGGAAAAGATTACTACTTTTACAGAAGAAGCAAGATTGAACATTTCCCAGCAGATAGGCAGAACGCAAAATACTTTCATTTTGACATTTGTTGTGCTTATTCCCATAGTTATCGGGCTTGCCTTCTGGCTGGCAAGAACCATCAGCAAGCCCGTTCTATCGGTTACCACTGCGGCTCAATCGATGGAGAAGGGAGAGCTTACCGAGGAAGACATCTCAAAGCTCAATCAGAGCCAGGGAGAAGATGAAGTGGCTACCTTGAGCCGCGTCTTTGCGAAAATGGCAGCCGAGGTCAAGGCACGGGAAAACCGTTTGAAGAAACAGGTGGAAGAACTGCGCATCGAGGTAGACCAGTCCAAGAAAGCCCGCCAGGTGGCGGAAATCATTGATACGGACTACTTCCAGAATCTCAAGAAGAAGGCGAAGGAGATGAGAAACAAGAAAGAGGAAAACGAGATTAGAGATTAAAGACCAGAATCCTCCAAATCTCTACTCTCTAATATCTGAAACCAGGGACACCGCCACAATAAATGTGGAAGCTAAATAGCGATGGCTTAGAGCCAAAGCTGAAACATAAGGAGGTTCTAAATGTCTAGAATTATTTCAGTTCACTCATTCCGAGGCGGCACTGGAAAATCCAATACCGCGGCTAACTTAGCCGCCATCATCGCTGGAGATGGCAAACGCGCCGGCATTATCGATACCGATATCCAGTCGCCCGGCATCCATGTGCTCTTCGGACTGGACGAGGAGAAGATGGACAGGTCCCTCAACGACTATCTCTGGGGGAAATGTCCCATTGAGCAAGCAGCTTACGATGTCAGCCCAACACTGAAAATGGGGACAGGAGAGGTAACGGTTATGAGCGGCGGGATGTACCTCATCCCTTCCAGCCTAAAAGCCGGTGAGATCGCCAAGGTACTAAGGGAAGGCTATGATGTAAACCTACTTAATGACGGCTTCCGGGAGTTAACACGCAAGTTGAAGCTGGACTATCTCTTCATTGATACCCATCCAGGCTTGAATGAAGAGACGCTACTATCCATTACCATTTCTGATGTTTTGCTGATAATCATGCGCCCGGACCAGCAGGATTACCAGGGGACGGCTGTCACCGTGGAAGTGGCACAGAAACTGGAGGTTCCCCGGTTGATGATAGTGGTCAACAAGGTGCTGCCGTCCTTTGACTTCGAAGCGCTGAAGCAGAAGGTGGAGAAGATATATGACGTTCCTGTTGCTGGGGTACTGCCGGAATCCGAGGAGATGATTGCTCTGGGAAGTAGCGGTATTTTCTGCTTGAAGTTTCCGAACCATCCACTTACAAAAACACTGCGGAGTATTGCCGAACAGGTCATATCAGAATGAGGAGGAGAGCATGAGCGGACTATTTGATAGATTGGGACGAGAGCTGGGTGCCCGGGAGAAAGCCGCCGGGCTGAGTATGGCTGATGTTCTCACCCTGCCCAACGAACTGCGGCGGCTGTTCAACTGGATGGTACGGCGGGAGGAGGTGGGTTTAGTTGATGTAGTGGCCTATCTGGGACAGGATGAACCAACCGTGCGTTTCACCTTGGCATCGCTGACGGAGAAAGGCTTTGTCCGGGAGGTAGAAGTCAAAGGGCAACCCCGTTACAGAGTGCGTCTAGCGCCCAAACGGAGGCGGGAAGTACCGCTTAATATCTGGCAAGCCCTGAGCGATAAGACAGAAAAAACAGGAAGGCGATAAATGAATTGCATACATTGTGATAAACCCGCCCAAGGCGTGTGTCGTTTCTGCGGACGGGCGCTGTGTAAAGAGCACGCCCAGAGCATGCCCTACATCATCACCATTTATGTCGATGAGAAAAAGGTACCGAAGGCAGTAGTGGTAGCCGATACATTCTATTGCGGCATATGCAAACCCCAGCCGGAACCTATCGAAATGCCGGAACTGGAGTAAGTAGTGATAATATTTGCCATCGTGACTATTACCATACCCGTGGTCTTCCTGTAGCTGGTACGCTGGCTTGACCTCTATGCCTCCAGTAGCTTCCAAGCTAGTAGTACTCCCATCTCTATACAGCCTAATCTTAAATCTGTACAGGAGTTCGGACAAAGATAACCAATTTGCTGACAGGGAAAATAAATGTTGAATAGGAGTGGTAAGAATGTGGTCAATATTAGGATTGGTCGGTTTGTTTACAAGTTTTTCAGGGGCTGTTCTACTGGCCCTCACCTCCGTTAAGAACGAAAGCGAGATTTTGAAGGAGGCTGCACCACGTTTGCCGGTAGGAGGGCCTCCCGGCAGCAAAGAGTATGAAAGGTCGCTTCGCGGCATGCCCAATGTGCAAGCCTTACTTCGACAGTCTAGAAAGGCCAAAAGTGGATGAAAATCATGGTCGTGGAGAACGATCCTGCGTTGCGAAAACTAATACGGGTCAACCTGGAGGCCCGCAGCTATACGACTTGTGGGGCAATAAACGGCATCCAGGCCCTTTATACGCTGGCAGGGCAAGAAGAGGGAGAGGAAGAGTCCCCGGACTTAATCATTATGAACGAGTGCCTGCCTGACCTGGATGTGCTGGACCTGTGCCGGTTCCTCCGCGTAGAACGCGCAATTCCGCTGATTGTGCTGAGCCCTACCCACGACGAGATGTTCCGCCGGGAGTTTGCCAGCATGGGCGTGAATGGCTATCTCCCCCTCCCATTCGACATAGGCGACCTGATGGCCCTAGTCAATGCCGTACTGCCGGAGCGCAGGCGGCTTGGCGTGCTCGGAGTGTAGTGATTGCCGTTCCCCGGGGTGACTACTTCAGGGTAGCAAAGGCCTTACCCGCAACCTCTGTAGTCAGCCGTATATCCTCATCGCTGTGAGCTATCGAGATGAAGGCCGCTTCAAACTGGGAAGGCGGCCAGTAGACGCCACCCTCCATCAAAGCGTGGAAGAACCTGCCAAAATTCGCCTCCGTAGCGTCCCTTATATCCACCTGAACACATCGGAAACCAGAACTCGCCTTTATCCACACGAACAACCACGTATCCACGGTTGTCGTTATGCTTACCACCTTTCCAGTTCTGGTGATTAGCCTTGTTGTATTTCTCACCAGCAAGTTTCCTTACGCAAGAAAGGCAAAGGTTTTTTCTGGGTGCATTTCTGACCATTTGAACCCAGCGTTCTTTACCGCATTTTTCGCAAGCTGCCCAGATATGGTAGCGTTGCCCCTTCGCCTTATACCCTACCTCTTCGCTACGTCTAATTTCGCCGATTCTAGCCATTAGGATTCCTTCTTTCAGTACGAGATATGTAAATGAGCAAGCAGCGGCACCGGCCGCCGCCCTGACAATCTGGATTCCCTGATGCGTACTTCGCGGTGCGCTCATCTGTGTAATCCCACTCTTCACCGTCGAGTTTGCCGCACACAGGACAGGTATCATCATCAAGAAGAGCGGAATATTGAGCGCTGGCTATTTCGTTTTTGTGACTTGAGTTCTGTAAAGATGTGGTAGTTTTGATTTCTCGAAAAACAGGTGTGGACTTTTCAGCCTACCTTAAGGAGAGAAGCTACGACTACCTGATATGTGGGGAAAGGCGTGTAAACCTTAAAAAGGCATACAATGCCTTAACTGAAAAGTATAAAATCAACACTATTATGGTAGACTCCGGGCCGACACTTAACGGGGTATTACTCAATGCAGGGCTAATAGATGAGATCAGCCTGTTGGTTTTCCCGGTATTGGTTGGTAAGAGATCTAATAAGCTGCTCGCTCAAATTAAGATTGGGAATCAAAACGTTAACCTGAAACTGTTAGACGAGGAGAAATTAGAAAACGGGTTAGTATCGTTGAGATATCAGCTGGGATTTCCCATATCAACTCTAATTGAGCCGACCTCGAACATTTTTGTTCTTGAAACTGATGATATACCCCTCCCATCTGATTGTCAACCTGATTAAGACCCCTCAGGTAACCCAAAGCAC
>Ga0116204_1001179_pt1 | contig 14699 bp, 10 predicted proteins | sample LakKivwa52mmetaG_FD_94481 | JGI IMG/M metagenome (GOLD analysis project Ga0116204, IMG submission 94481) | Anoxic lake water microbial communities from Lake Kivu, Rwanda to study Microbial Dark Matter (Phase II) - Lake Kivu water 52m metaG | ecosystem: Environmental > Aquatic > Freshwater > Lake...
CCTTTATTTGTGCTGAGGTTAAAGAGAATTTTGCCAATAAAAAAACCAAATTTGAAAACTATTATCATTTTAAAGAAAAAATTAAAACTGTTCCTGCCCACCGTGTTTTAGCTATCCGTCGTGGCGAAAAAGAAAATATCCTGCGCACTTTTATCGAATTAAATGATACCAACCATGAGATGTATCTAAAGAATCTAGTTGTGAAAGAAGGCTCAAATCAAGCCGAACTACTTACTAGAATGTGTATAGATGCATACCAACGCTTGTTAAAACCAGCTATTGAAACTGAACTCAAAGCTCTACTCAAAGAAAAAGCAGATTCAGAATCTATCAAAGTATTCAGTAAAAATCTAAGAGATATAATCATGGCACCTCCAGCCCGAGGCAAAGTGGTCATGGGTGTAGACCCAGGTTTTAAATCTGGAACAAAACTGGCTGTAATTGATTCAACAGGTAAATTTTTAGAACACCGAACCCTCTATCCTCTCCCTCCTCAAGAAGAAAAAGAAGCATCAAAAACCATATTCCTGGCGATGGTAGAAAATTTTAAAGTTGATATAATCGCAATTGGTAATGGAACTGCTTCTAGGGAAATCGATGAGTTCTTATCCAATTGCTTAAAAGAAATAAGCCCAGCACCCATTAAAGTTACAGTAAGCGAGGCCGGAGCTTCGGTTTACTCTGCTTCTACGGTGGCTCGGGAAGAATTTCCCGATTTAGATGTAGTGATTCGCGGTGCAATTTCTATTGCACGAAGAATCCAAGATCCAATGGCTGAATTGGTTAAAATAGACCCCAGATCTATGGGTGTAGGCCAATATCAACACGATGTAAAACCGGCAGAACTGGAAAATAAACTGGAGCAGGTGGTTGAATCCTGCGTAAGTTCAGTTGGTATTGATGTAAATACAGCTTCAGAATCTTTGCTTGCCTATGTATCGGGAATCAGTCGCCCCTTGGCCAAGTCTATTGTGGAGTATCGCAATCAATATGGCTCTTTTTCAAGCAGGGCCTCTTTGGTTAAAGTGCCAAAATTTGGACCAAAAGCTTTTGAACAAGCCGCGGGATTTTTAAGGGTATTTGAAGCAGAAAACCCTCTTGATGGTACGGCGGTTCATCCGGAACGCTATGAAGCACTTTTAAAAATTTGTGAAAAAGAATCCTGTTCACCAATAGATTTGATTGGCCATGCAGGCCAAGTCGAAAAAATTGATTGGAAAAAATACATAGCCGAAGATTTGGGTTGGCCAACTCTGCAAGATATACAAGAAGAACTTAAAAAACCAAATCGCGATCCCCGCAAAGCCTTTGTATACGCTAATTTTGATCCAAATATTCGCTCACTCTCCGATTTAAAAGAAGGAATGTGGTTAGAGGGAGTCATTTCTAATGTTACTGACTTTGGTGTTTTTGTTGATATTGGAGTGCACCAAGATGGCTTAATTCACGTTTCAGAAATGAGCCACCGTTTTGTATCTGATGTTAAAAATTTGGTATCTGCAGGTGATGTAGTGAAAGTAAGGGTTATATCTGTAGATGTGGATCAAAAACGTATTAGCCTTTCATTAAAAGATCCTAATGCTCCTGCAGAACCTCGACCCATGCGGCAAAAAAACACATTCGCTAAAAATGAAGGTCAGAATACCAATACACATCCGCAAAAAGAGCGCAGTAAATTTGATGGTCATCCACCAAGGGACAGCAACCGCAAAGAGGGCTTTTCCAAAGGTGCTGGCAGACCCTACCCTAAAGCTTTACCACATACAGCAGATCACAAGGTCGGTGGCGAAAAAGAAGCTCAAGACAGGCATTCGCAGCGTTCCAGGAATCCGCATAAAGTGGAAAGGCAGCATGCCACCCTTGAACAACTGCAAAATAAGTTTTCAGGTAAAACTGAATCCAAACAGAATCAAACAAAACTAAAATTTTCAATTAAATCAATTATGAAATCAGGCAGGTAAAATTAAGTATTCTTGAGAGCATTTCTTGAAAATTATCAAGTTCTGGTTTACATTTAGTGACTACTTGGCGGCTTAGCTCAGCTGGTTAGAGCAACGGAATCATAATCCGTGTGTCCGGGGTTCAAATCCCTGAGCCGCTACTTTTTATCTCCCCTCTAATTTCAAAATATGAAGTATTGTTTAGCTCATGTTGCGTGGCTAAGGTTTTACCAACATAAACTTTAAATTTAGAAACCCATAAATTATTTGCCTATTATAAGCGACTTGTGCAAATAAGTTTCTTTATCGAGAAAATTCTCATAAAGGCTTTTTGTATTAGCAAAAAAAAGTCCCTACCTCTGATGCAGTGGTAGGGTTCCAAGTTTAGAAAGCTTAAAAAAATAAAACTTGAAGTTTAATCTGGAATATCAACTAATGAAAGAGTTTTCGGGTTCAATATTGACATCAGCATCGTAATCGACGCCCTTGATGCCAAAACCAAATAACCTGAGGAATTCGTTATTGAAATCAGCAACACTGGCAATGGAATTAACATTTTCGGTAGTTACATCGGCAAAGAGTTTTTCCACAACTTTTTGAACTTCGGGTTGCAACTCCCAATCATCCATTCTGATAAGACCTTCTCCATCGAGTTCGGGACCTGTGGCACCAAAAAATTTTGTTCGGAAAAGTCTGATTATTTGTTCAATGCATCCTTCATGAAGTTTGAGGTCGCGCATGGCCTTGTAGAGTAGTGTTATATACAGACTCATTACAGGAATAGCGGCACTGCTAAGAGTAACCAGAGCTTTATTAACAGATATATATGCTTTACCTTTATAGGGTGCCAGAATTTGATTGAGTTCACGGGTAGTTGCTTCGAGGTGTTTTTTTGCTTCTCCAATACAACCTTTGCGGTAGATTTGTTGGGTTAGCTCGGGACCTACATAGGAGTAAGCCATGGTAACAAACTCTGGGGCCAAACAATTGGCAGCTTGCAAGGCTTCAACCCAAAGTTTCCAATCTTCACCCCCCATGACTTTGATGGTTCCTAAAATGTCTTCGGGCTCGGCAGCAGGAATGGTGATTTGATAAATTTCACCAGTTTGACTGTTAATTGTTTTACTGGTTAAGGATTCACCTTGTGTTTTTAAGGCAGACTTATATGTCTGCCCATCAATGGGATCTGTCCGGCGGGGTGCGGCTAAACTGTAGATTAAATAATCCACTTGGCCCCATTTTTCTTTAATTTCCGAAATTACCCTTTCTTTAGCGTTGCTGGTAAAGGCGTCAAGGTTAAAACTTTGAGCAAAAAGCCCCGCCTTGTTCAGTTCAGCTTCAAGAGCCACAGTGTTATAATAACCTGCTGTTGCTGTGCGGCCCGGTGAAGGGGGCTTTTCATAAAATACCCCCATTGTAGGACAGTTAAGGCCAAAGGCGAGTGTTATTCGGGTGGATAACCCAAAACCATTAGAACTGCCTATAATTAAGGCCTTTCCACTTTTCCCTTTAATGGGTCCCCCGCTTTGGACTAGTTTTATTTGATCTAAAACATTTTGTGCACAACCGAGGGGGTGAGCGGTAGTACAGATGAAACCTTTAATTTTAGGTAAAACGACCATTTATTATCCTTTGGCTCTGGCCGGCTGGAAAGATAGAAATAATCACTTGTATACCAACCGGTGGAAAGGCTAACTTACTTATTTATCTTAAAGAAAATTTGAAAAAAGGTGATGTATGAAATTTGAAATGGAAAAAGGTGTCTTACTTGAGGCTTTACAAATAGCTTCAAATGCTATTTCTAGTAAAACAACCCTGCAAATTCTCAACAATTTTCACTTTAAATTGTTAGGAAACAAACTACAGATAACAGCGACAGATCTTGATCTTACTGTGGTCATTGACCTGGAAGTTCAGGGACAAGCAGATGGAGCGCTCGTTTTAAACGCGAAAAAATTTCTCGAAGTCGTTCGAGAGTTACCAGATAGACCTGTACTTTGCCTAGTTGATGACTTCATAATGACCCTTAAGTCAGAGTCTGGCTTTCAATGTAATTTAGCTGGCTTTGATCCTTCAGAATACCCTGAAATTCCCTCAGACCAAGTTCTCGGAGAAGTAAGCCTAAGCTCTAAAGATTTAGCCTTTCTGTTTTCAAAAACACATTTTGCCGTCAGTACAGATTTTACCACCCGAGTTGCCCTAACTGGATTATATCTCGAACATAAAAATGAACAATTAATCATGGTGGGTACGGATGGACATAGATTTGGAAAAGCTTGGGTAGATGCACAAGGTAAAACCTTACCCCAAGGCATGATTTTACCTCCCAGAACCATTCAGCAAGTTATAAAAGCAGCAGGTGCCCAAGATGAAGATATAGCTGTAAGTATTGCCCCTAACTTGGTAACATTTCGCCAAAAAAACATCACTATAGTTTCAAAACTTATTCAAGGACCCTATCCTGATTATGAAAGGGTAATACCGCAAGAACTCAGCAAAAGTGCAATGGCACCACGAGAAGAATTAATGGCGGTATTGCGGCGTGTAAATACAATGGCACACAGTAAAACCAGACAGGTCAAATTTACCTTTCAGGAAGGAAGTTTATTTCTATCTGCGCGTAATCAAGATATAGGTGGCGATTCAGAAGAATCATTGCCAATTGAGTATTCGGGTAAAAGTTTTTCCATGGGTTTCAATGGAACCTTTTTTCATGAGGTTCTCAGGCTTATTGAAACAGAAAAAGTAAAAATCCGCATGAACACGAACTTAGGCGCAACAATGGTTGAGCCCCAAGCCGAAAACTCTCAGTACTTTGTTATTGTCATGCCCTTGCGATTACTGGACGAAGAGTAAACTTTACTTAGGGATTGCTGAACAAGGGAAATCCCCAATATTTATAGGGGTAATTGAACTTTCCCTGGTCACAAAGGAGGGGGACGCAGTACCACCCCTCCTCCTTCTGAATTAGGTTTTGCTGCTGAAGTTGGAGTTATTCAGCAAACCCTACTTAACACCAAATTTTTAATTTGTATGTTCTGAGATATGTGATCTAGTTCTAAACCTCGTCGTTAAAGGCAAGGCATTTTTTAGCTTGAAACAGCAGAACTTGTACCGATATTCCCTCATAGAGGGATGCTCTTTACAAGTAAAACTAGGTACAAGATTTTAAGTAAATATACAAGGCAGTGAGTAAGAGGCGGGCAACCATGAGCGGCTCCTCATAGGGTTGCAAAAAAACTAAGATCTACTCCAAAACACTGAGTGGTTCGGTAAAATTTAATAAGAGCGCTTTGAGTGTATACAAATTCATTAAAAAGACAGGGCTAGAGGGCTCGGTGAAATACCCTTGTTCTGAACTCTATCCAAATTATATACTCACATATATGTTTAAGCGGCATGCCTTGTTCATTATTCTGGCTCTAGCCAATTTTTATTCTGTCTGGGCCAATTTGACACCGCAATACAAAGGATTTTTAGACTTTTGCTTAAATGAAGGCGGTTATGCATATAAAAACGAACCTGAACAAATCTGGCGCAACCCTGCAGGAATGCGTTTAGACCCAGGATATAAAATTCTCTTGAGCTTTAACCGATTAAACGAGGGTTTTTACCCTTCATTTCTTTATGCGCAGTCTCCCTTTCCTGCCCTTACTTATGCCTTGGGTTATTATGAAGATAAAGCGGATAGTTTAAGTCATAGGGCTATTTTGGGAGGGTTTTCAAATAAGCTTTTACCAGGACTTTTTTTAGGGAGCACAGTGGTGACCCAGATGCTAAAAAATGAAATGGGTTTGGAAATGCATTTGGGGTTACAGTGGGAACCTCTGTCTTGGTTAAGAAGCGCTGCCAGTATAGAAAACCTAACTGAAAGTCCGGTGGGTGATATTGAGGCTGATTTATACATGAATAGGAAATACAATCTTTCTCTGAGTTTAGGAGCTAATCAATACATAAATACGAGTATGGATATTAATTTTGTAGATGATTTTCAAAACTCTAAAGTATATATACTCGGGTTTAAATTTAAGGCAGGAAAAAGTGATTTTTTAAATATATATTCAGCGGTAAAAGTACATCAGGATTCTCTTGATAAGGCCAATTTTGGGTTTGGTTTATCTTTTACTTCAAGTTGGAAACAAATTCACACCCAAGTGCGTTATGGAATAAAGGGAATCGCTTTAAGTGGATTTGAAAGCCCCTTGTATCAGGTTTTCTCACTTACGGGTTCGTTGAGAAAGCTTTATGATATCGAAGGTCCACTCATATCCGTAAAAGCAAGTAATGGATATTTGCAGCACACTGGAAAATTGTCTCCTTCATCTGTGAATTTTGAGATAAATGCAAAGGATGAAGGCTCAGGAGTAGAATCCTGGCAACTTGTTTTCTGCAAGGTCAATAAACTGACAGAACCTACTGAGATTATACGGTCCTATACAGGGCGTGGTTTACCACCCCAGTTTATTAGATGGGATGGGCGTTCAGGGGCAGGGGAATTATTGGCTGAAGGGTTATATGCTTACCGTTTTCTAAGCCAAGATAAGAAAGGCAACCAGACCTTCACGCGCTGGCAATTAGTTGAGATAAGGCCATAACTACTCTTGCCATAAATGAAGGCACTAGCAAACGAGAAAATAGGAGGGCGACACAGAACCGCCCCTCCTAGTAGTTATTAAAAAAGGGTTTGCTGCTAAAATAGAGTTATTTTAGAGACCCTTCTTAGAATTTGATTATTGTGCTCGCACGCACTTGATTACCCCGTATACCTTGGGCATCGTAGATAATTCCTAAGTCGACCTGAAGCACATCAGAGAGCAAAAATCCTGCACCTACATCAATTTCATTGCGTTTACCGCGTGAATCTATAAGTCCGCCAGTCCTTAGAGAAAAGGTATTTGCGTATACATATTCCATGCCCAGGTTATATATTGTTTTACCAAGATTTTCACTTAGGATTTCATTTAAACCATGATCCTGATTATCATTGAAGGGATCAATTAAACCCTTCCAAGCACCCTCGTATACAGGGAGAGGATCTCCGGTGTCAAAGTCAATGTAAAAAGTTTCACGATTGAAATCGGCGGCGGCAGTCAGTCTATGGTTAGCTGAGGAAAGCAATTCGTAGGCAAATCCCAATTTCCAGGTAAATGGAAGGGGATCAGTTTGACCACGGTCGACATAAAAAACTGCGGGTCCCATATTTTGTAGAACAAGGCCAATACTAAGCCCTTTGTAAATTTTTTTCCAAAGGAGACCGGCATCGAGTGCAAAACTGTAGGCAACAGCATCCTCTTGATCTTGAGCAGCGGAAAGGTCGGGTGCTAGAGCGGAGTAAATGAGTTTTAGGTTAACTCCTAGTGCGGTGCGACGGGCAATTTTTGTTCCATAACTTAGGCCGGCAACTATTTCTCGGGCAGGATAGGGGGTTTTTTCCTCATTATTTTCATCAACATAGGTGATCTCACCAAAGGAAATAAAGTTTACAAATCCACCTACAGTACCCCAGTCTTGCAAAGGAGTTGTAATGGCGGTAAAGGCATGAAACAAGTCATCAAGTTGCAGTTTGGGAAGTAGTGATTCATAGAATAGACCCACTTGAGTGCGGGCAGCATTATACCGTTCAACACCTGCATCGGTTACAAACCAGACATCATCGCCTTGCGATTCGATGACAAGATCGTTATTGTTGTTGAGGGCATTTCCCGAGTGATAATGAACCCAGGCACCCTTGGGAGTTTGAGACCCTGAATTATCAGGTAAAGTTTTATTTTGGGCTCGTCCTTTTGGGTTAGAATAGGCGGGACTATGTTTCCAAACACCTTTATTTGTTCCAATCCAAATATCTCCCTCTTCGGACAACTCAATGCTATGAACAGTTTGGTTGTTGAAATTAAATCTTTGCCAATCATTGAGAGTATAGTGCGAAACCCCACCAGGGTGGGCTACCCATACATGCCCATACGAATCTAAAACAAGATTGTTAATGGAGCTATCCAATAATCCATCGGTTTTTGTATAGATACGCCATTTTGCAGACAAACCCTGTCCACGAGCGGGTACATAGTGGGCAATTCCAATATTTTGCAGGGCTACAAAAACATCTTTGCTTTGGGGATGAGTTGCAAGGGAACTTATGTTTTGTGTGGGTAAAATATCTTGGCCGCGGCGAGCAAATTGATTTTGACGGTATCGAAAGAGTCCAGAACGAGTAGCTATCCAGATTTCTGACTCGCGCAGAACAAGATCGGTTATATACCATAGACTGTCCTGTTTTAAAGCAAGGGTGGTGGCGGTGCTAGATTGGGTTAAAGAAGGATTGGGTGCAGAGGGTGGGATTTTATTTGTATCTGAGACAATGCTGGCTTGCTTAGGAAGTGAATCTTGAGTGTGGCTCAAGGTATCAGAAGGTGGGGTCAAAGAGTCTTTTAAATTAGCCTGGAGGTCCGCAGTAGGAGCCGGTGGTGTAGTTAAAGAGTCAGCAGTTGGAGTGGTTTTGGGTAGAGCTCCAACAATAAAAGCAGAATCCAATAAAAAGCTTTTCCAACGCAAACCATCAAAGCGATAGAGACCTTTATTGGTTCCCACCCAAACCCGTTGTGCTTTATCAACAAGCAAGGTGGTTACTGTTTTTTCCAAAAACAGGAGGTTATAGGGAAGCTTGATACTGACCTGATCTTCAGCTTCTTTTAGGCTTTTTAAACCATTAAATTTCAATACAATTTTTGTAAGAGAATCGGTGTTCTCAATGTTACCCACAAAATCAGCTATAACCTTGGGTAATTGTTCACCTTGCTCAAATACATGCTCATGAAAAGTTTTCCAGGCTTTACCATCGTAATGCATGAGCCCATCGCGTGTACCACTCCAAAGGGCAGTTTTAGAGAGAAAACCGGTTTTTTCTTTGGATCCGAGGGCAGTAAAGTTGGGAAGTGTAGGAGTGCTTGTCCTAGAGAAGGAAAGCTCCCATTCATCGGCCAAGGGCCCAAAGGCTAAACCGGCTGGGTTCCAATAGGTTGCAAATACATCATCCGCTAAAGCTAAGGCGGTTTCTCCCATCCCTAACTGCCGAGCTCCCACCGGCATGACCAGAGTGATTATTGCTTGAGGGTAAAGAGGTGGGGCATAGTGAAAAAAAAGTATGAGCACTAAAAGCGGATATGAGGATTTGTACATAGATCGTTTGAATTGTTTTAATAGCTTCATTTGATAGTGGGGGATGAAATGTTAAAAATCTGAAAATTTATGAACTTGCGTAAAACTAGGTGTGAGATATTTTCCGTGGTTATCAGGTAAAAGAGGTTTCCATCCCTGTCCATTGAGTTTTGTATCCCAAGGGTATTTGGGCAGGAGTTTGATTGAACTACCCAGATAAAAGGGAGGTATTAAATGAGGAAAGTTTTGGAGTTGTTCTCGTGTTACATAAATTTCATGACTGAGTTGGGGGCACAAAGTAGCTTCTGAAGGGGGGATAGAGTATTGGTATGTTTGTACCCCTTGCCGGTCACCCTCTTCAATACTGGCAATATTAAATTCTAGTTGCTCTTCCCAAAGTTTTTGGTAGGCAGGAATTAAACCCGGTTTATCGGTAATTTGGGCTTTAAGGAGAATAGACCGGATAACATCTTCAGAAAGAAAACGCTCTGTTTGGGTGGCTCTAGGGGATTGGCGGACAATACTAAAAGAGCCTGATGCATGAATTTGTGGTACTGTTTTTTCATCCTCCTTTTTCCGAAAAACAACGGCATAAGCAGCTGAAAGGGCAAGAACTAAAAGTAAAAATAGGGCAAGACTCACAAGTGCGGTGAACATGCGTTTAATATACCAATTAGCGCATGAAGAGGGCCGACAAAACAATGAAAACCCATTAGTTTTGCAATGCCCAAATAATTTTGAACCTTTTCTTGCTCTTAAATTTTGGCTAAGTAAGTTAGTAATTTGAGGGTTTTGGCCAGCAGACGTTACATAAGATATTTTCCAATATTTTACGAATGGGCCAAGATGGCGAAGATTTCGAATAATCAGGGCTTGCTGAAGAAGGGAAATTCCCTAGGGTTATGCGGGAAAAACGCAAATTTCCCTTGTAACAAGTGCAAGGTTTTTTTTCAATAAAACAGGATGATAAAAAAAACTTTGGACTTGTGGTCAGCCCTATTAGCGGGGGGAGGTATTTGCGAGTGAAGCATTATGTGCCTGATAGTAAGTGAAGGCACTAGCGAGCGAGCACATAGGAGGGAGACGCAGATCCGCCCCTCCTCTTAGAGATAAAAAATTAGGGTCTACAGCTGAAATTGGAGTTATTCAGCAGACCCTAATTATAAAGGGCGTTTACTCAATCGCTAAACAAATAATGGAAAATTCCACTGAAAGTAGATTATACTTTTGGGATGATAACCTTTCTTGTCTATAACCAGATTGGGACTCTGCGCAGGCTTACTAGGCGCGCCTTAGAAAAATTAGGTGCTATTCATATAATCGAAATTAATTCCCTAGAACAAGCAAAAATTGCAATCCAGGTCCTTAATCACCAGACGATTTTGATTTGTGAAATACAAACTAATGGTCTCAGTGAGAAAGAAGTATCAGAGTTAAAAAACCTATGTACCCTGTCCGAAAAAAGGGTTCTAATTTTAGCTAGTATCGAAAAAACAGACAAAGAAAGTAGAATTTTCCTGGAAAACCTAAAAGTAAACCGAATTTACGAGAGGTCTGTTCAAGATGATGTGCTTTTTATGAGAATTAAAAAACTTCTAGAGGAAACCAAAAACGAGCAAATAAACCTCTCCTCAAAGTGAATTAAGCCATATAAGAAAACAGGGGCTTAATGGAGTTTAGCCCATTAACTAGGTTCAAGGGTTAAGGTCTCTTTAAAAAAGAAATCCAAGGTCTGAGTCATTTTTAAACAATGATCATAAAGGTCGAGATTTTTGTAGAAAATATGTCGCACTTGATAGTCCCCCAAAAGGGTTTCTAGATCGCTCATTGGGTTTTGAAGGGTTGCCACCACCAATAAGGGATGTAAGGAATTCTCGTTTTGCAGTATATCAATAAGCGAAAGATCAGTTTCGCGGTTTTGGCCTAGGTTAAACTCAATAACAACAGCAACTTGACTCTTGATAGATTCAAGACGCATGCGTACTTCGTCAAGCGTGCCTGCTTCATAAACAGGTGAATATCCAAGATTACGCAAACTCTGCACGCTTAGGCGACGCAAGGTACCAATTGGATTATAAACCAGGATATGCGAAAACATGGTAATTTAAAAGAGGGTGTATACGAAGGGTGCTATGGCACTACCCTGGCTAAGAAAAATAAGTGCACTGAGCATTCCTAAGAACAGAACTATGGGTAAAAGCCACCATTTCTTGCGTACCTTAAGGAATTCCCAAAATTCTGAAAGCAAGGACAATTTGCTCATGGCTAGATACCCCAACAGTTAAGGATTTTGCTAAAAAGATAGATAGCTAAATGATTGTACATATTTTAAAACTGTTTTTTCATCCTGTTTTTATCAATGGACAATACTGGTCGATTTTGCCAATAACTATCAGTTTTAAAGGGTTTGAGGAGTAAAAACTTTTTACCGATAATTCGGGCGATGAGAGATAAAGAGGTAATCAGAATAAAAAAAGTTAAAGCTAAAATAAGATGAGTCATGAAAAAACCTAATACAACTGCCAAGCCCATCCAAAGTTTATAGGGATACAGCATGGTATTGGGTTTAACTGTTCCAAAGAGCAAGAGAATCAGTGCAACAAAAAATAAAACAAAGCCAGAGGGCACTTGCTTATAAATTAAAAAAGCACCGAGAACTAGGAAAACTGATCCTACTATCCAACAAAACTTTTTTATTTCTGTTGGCGTACATTTTATACTAAGAAAATCATTTTTTAGGGAGCTAATCAAGTTCAAACTCCTTTTTCCAATCTAGGTCAGCTTCGAGAGGGGCTTGCATACTTTTGGCAAGAATGAAATTTTCAAGAATTAAAAAATCCATTTGAGTACGCATAAAACAAGTATATGCTTCAGAGGGAGTATTGACAATGGGCTCACCACGCACATTAAAAGAAGTATTGATAAGCACGGGGCATTGAGTCAGGTTTTCAAAGGCAGCCAAAAGCCGAAAAAAACTGGGATTGGTTTCAGGATGCACGGTTTGTACACGTGCCGAATAATCGACATGTGTAATTGCTGGTAAATTGGAGCGGCTGATATTGAGCTTATCAATCCCAAATAAGATTTCCTGCTCAGGAGTCATAGGTATACGCAAGTTTTCTTTTACAGGGGCTACAATGAGCATGTAGGGACTGTTAGACTCGAGATCAAAATATTCACTCACCTTATCATGAAGAACAGCAGGAGCAAAAGGCCGAAAGCTTTCACGGAATTTTATTTTTAGATTCATTATTTCTTGCATTTTGGGATTACGAGCATCACCCAAAATAGATCTTGCGCCTAGGGCCCGTGGACCAAATTCCATGGCTCCACTAAACCATCCAATTACATTTTGCTCGGCAAGTAAACGAGCAACTTCAGTTTCCAGATTCTCTTTAGAAACCTCTTGATAGGGTATATTGTGTGTATCGAGAAAAGTTCGGATTTCGGATGATGAAAAGGAAGGGCCAAGATATGAACCCTGCTGAAAATCAAGTCCTTTTAGAGGAAGTTTTGGATGGTCTAAATACATATGCCATGTATATAGGGCTGCTCCTAAGGCTCCACCGGCATCTCCGGCTGCGGGTTGAATCCATATATTTTTAAAAGGTCCTTCCCGCAATAACCTGCCATTGGCAACGCAATTAAGCGCAACTCCCCCAGCCATAACCAGGTTTTCAAGCTTAGTCTCTTTATAAACATGCCTACCAATTGATAGGACAACTTCTTCGGTAACCTCTTGTATAGAACGAGCAATATCCATATGGAAGGGTGTTAACTTGCCTTCGGGTGTGCGCGGATTTTGGCCAAAGAGTTTATGAAAATGATGATTTGTCATTTTTAAACCAGTGCAATAATCAAAATATTGCATATTCAGGGCAAAGGAGCCATCGGGTTTGACATCAATTAAATGATCATAAATCAACTGTTTATACTTTGGCTCACCATAAGGTGCAAGGCCCATCAGTTTGTATTCACCTGAATTGACTTTAAAACCAGTATAGTATGTAAATGCACTGTACAAGAGGCCAAGTGAGTGGGGGAAGTTAATTTCGCTTAAAATTTGGAGCTGGGCATTATTCCCTATTCCAAAACTGGTGGTAGCCCACTCACCTACTCCATCAAGGGTCAAAAAGGCGGCGTTATTAAAGGGAGAGGGGTAATAGGCAGAGGCGGCATGGCTTTCGTGGTGCTCCGGAAAAATTACTTCCCCTGTAAAGCCGTCAAGTTCTTTTAGAAGGAGATCCTTCATCCATAACTTTTCCTTTAACCATAAGGGTATAGCCTTGATGAAGCTGCTAAAACCAAGGGGGGCGAAAGACATGTATGTTTCGAGAATTCGTTCAAATTTTAACCAGGGTTTATCATAAAAGGCAAGGAATTCAACATCCTTGACCTCTATATTTGCCTTTTGCAAACAATACTGTACTGCAAGTTTGGGAAAGGCAGGGTCGTGTTTTTTACGAGAAAAACGCTCTTCTTGAGCAGCCGCAATAACCTTTCCATTACAAAGAAGGGTTGCGGCACTATCATGATAATATGCCGAGATTCCTAATATATAAACTGGTTTTACCATATCTGTACAAGTTTTATTAAATGTATGTGTAATCCTATCATTTGTAGATACAAAAATCTAGAGAAAAATTTTTAAAATAAGGGAAAGAGATTTGAGCTATGTAGAGATATCTGTACGGTCTTCATAAAAGGATAAAATGTCACGGAAAAAAACCTCTTATGTAGTTGTTATAAGGAAAATCACTAAAAACTGTATCAATAGCACAGCCTTCTTTTAGTTTAAAGACTTAAACTATTTTGGTAACAGAGGTCAACATAAAATCAAACCCATTTGCAGGCAAGTGTAAAGTAGGCATTCGCGGAGGAAAAGAAATAGAAGCTTGGAGTATATCAGCTCTTAACTAATAGCAAGGGGAAGGGTTTATTACTAACAATAAATTAGGTAGGAATTAGGTGGGATAACCTAGGAATTGATAGTTTCAATATCTAAAACCTGTACACGAGTCCAGAATTTAGAATTATCCGCTATAAAGTTTTTATGTCCCGGATCAATTTGGTAGCGGTCATGTGCTTGTAGATCTTCAAAGTAGACAACCAGACCAAAATCATAAGTGTCTTCAACCTGGGGTCGTTTGGTAGTGTTTGCAGGTGAACCAATGAATCCCATTTGTACAGCTTCAAGCTGAGTGACTTTCAGGAGGGCAGCTTGAAATGCAGCCACCTCGGTGGGGTTAAGTTCAGGCTTTAGCCAAAAGTAGACAGCGTGATGAATCATAAACCTTAAAATAAAAAAATACATGAATTGTTGGCCAAACAAAAATTATGCAAATAGGAGGGGGGACGCAGTACAAACCCCTCCTCCTTTATATAAAGAATTAGGGTCTGCTGCAAAGATGGAGTTGTTCAGCAGAGCCTAATTAACCTGGGTGCCCAGCCAAACTAGCGGGGGGAAGGTATTTGCGAGCGAAACGAAATGTGCCTGAAGGTAAGTGAAGGCACTCGTAAACGAGCAAATAGGAGGGGGGACGCAGTACAAACCCCTCCTCCTGGATATAAAGAATTAGGGTCTGCTGCAAAGATGGAGTTGTTCAG
>Ga0116204_1001182_pt1 | contig 14684 bp, 6 predicted proteins | sample LakKivwa52mmetaG_FD_94481 | JGI IMG/M metagenome (GOLD analysis project Ga0116204, IMG submission 94481) | Anoxic lake water microbial communities from Lake Kivu, Rwanda to study Microbial Dark Matter (Phase II) - Lake Kivu water 52m metaG | ecosystem: Environmental > Aquatic > Freshwater > Lake ...
CGTGGCATTCGGGAACATGAGCGACCGCGTGTACCTGGAACTGGGCGTCTTTCGTACCCTCATAGTCGGCCTGGGCGTAACACGTGAAATCAAGGTGGGAGTAGAACGATGACGTATCGACTGTCAAACCTAAATGCCGAGCTACATGCCGGGGACATTGGCACTGAGATCATTGTCACGATTTACGATATCACGGAAACGGATGGGGTATTGGACCAGGATACGCCGTTGAACTTGACGGGACTCACTGTCACTGTCCTGCTGTGCGGCCAAGACGGCACGGTCGAACGGTCTACTGAAGTCGTTGGGTTAGTCGCAGATGGCACAGTCAAGGCCGTCACACAGTCAGGTGATCTCGTGGCTGGTGAATTGAAAATTCGAGCGAAGGTAGTTTCCAATGGCGGCACATGGTACACGGCGGCCGTCGCAACACAAGTACAGTCCGTGTCTTAGGGCGTTTTTGATCGAAGGAGCAAGTAAGTGTTGAAAAAGACCGAAGCGTACAAATTGGTGTTCGAACTGCGCGATGCGGTTCGCCAATGGGACCAATGGAACCCGACTCCCGAGCAAAAGGAGATGTTCCAGAACGAAGGCGTCAAGCCAGTCCCGAACAGCCTGAAAGAGGCGATTATCAATGTCGGCGAAGCCTTTCAAATCGTCGATATTGAGCAAGGTGCGTGGGAACTGGCAATGGCTGTAGACAAGTTCTACGCCGAGTTCGGTCGCTGGGCATCCAGTATCGCGGCCGCGCCCGACGCAGTTCATCCGGGCGGAAGTATCGAAATGTGGGAGACGTTTCGTGACCTGTTGCGAGTGGCCGACAATCGTTTGCCCCCCGCCCCACCGGCCGCCGTAATACTCCAGACGCAAGGTGCAAACGCCCGAACCATCGCCCTGCGATACGGCTGGTACACCCCGGACGGCAATGCGGATATTCAGCGTGTCAATCGAGAATTGGCCGCCGCGCCCGAGGATCGCGAGTACGATCCCGAGACATGGGTCCATCCCCGCGAAAGGGCGTTCTTTGAGAACACCAAGCGCAAGTTCGAAGAGCGATGCCAAAAACTCCAAGAGGTTCAGGCTCGCTTGCAGCCCCGCAACGTCCAGCGGAAGCCGAGCAAAGAGTCATGGGAATCGCTGTTTGAACTGCCCTACATGACCGTCCGCAATGTGGCGCTGCTGAAGATGGTCACCGAGGATGAGGTACGAGCCAAGGCCGACGAACTGGGATACGTCCCCAGTGTCGAGGGCTTTCGACGCGCTCATGAATCCGGACGAGTACGACGCGGTGACAAGGAACCGGATTGGCTGTTGCGCAACGACCCGCACGACGAATGCGGCGACGATATCGAGGCGCGTATCATGGCCTGTTACCAAGACGGCCTGACGAAGGCCAAGTCGATTGCTGACTTGTTGGCCGGTTCACGCAACCTGCCCGTAACTGTCCAGCAAGTGTCCAAGATTCTCAAGAAACACGCAGGCGCAAAGGACGAAGTTGCGGCGTGAAGATCGAAATTGACCGACGAAAGCGAACACGCGATAAAGGGCGTTGCTCCAATATCAAGTGCCGGGCGATATTGGAGCCGCCCTACAATGTCCTGACGTTTGAACTGGACTGTGAGCCAGGGCACAAGTTTCGCCGGTTCTTTTGTGTAGACTGCACGGAAAAGATACAGCGGTGCGGTTACCGCAGTGTGACATTTGTTTTGCGGGAGCGAGGCAGTGAGACTGTCTGAACTAGCACGTCGAGCCAAAGAGATTGTAGGGCGCATTGTGTCCCGTCCGCGTCTCGATGTGCGCGCTCCGTGGCCGGATAGGCCGCCCGTACCCCCAGGGGTGTACTATCCGCCACCGCTCCCGCCCACACCGCCCTTGCCGCCCCAGCAGCACTTGCCACCAGTCGACGAGGTCTTTTACCCACCGCCACTACCACAGCAGCCACCCCCGATTCCTCCGCCGCGGTCAGTTGCGGATATCGAGGCCCTGCAACGGCTGATTCACGACGCTATCAGTGGACGGCTCGGTTCGGCGGTCGACAGTCTGGCTCGCATTGCCAACGAGGTACGCAAGCTTCGAGCGGGTGGGGGATTGTCACCTCAACAGTCGCAGATTCTCAACTTCATTGAGGAACTGTTGCGCCGCTGGGAATGGCCGGAAACCTACGTGCGGATACTGGGTCGCGCGGACCTCCAGCAGTGGCCCCGCGAATATCGGGAGATGCGTACTGAACTGGAGATGCGTCGCACACCCGGTTCGAGCAACGTCTATTCCTTTGTGTGGATTGAAGACACGCCCCGAATGCCATATCACCAGATAGGAACTACATTAAAGCCCGAACGCCCAACGGACATGGGCACGCTGATCGTCACGTTCAAGGACTGGACGCCCGGCATGGAAGGCGAACGCCCCGATGCCCCCGGGGCTACCTATGCCTACGTGATGGTTCCCCGCGCCAAATGGGAGATGTTTGACAAAGCTACCTCCCCGCAATCGGCTGGAGTAGCGGTCTGGGATTATCTGCGTGTTCGGGGTACAATTTCCGGTCACCAGCACAACTACCGGCTATTGAGCGTGTCAGGCGAGTACATCCCGAGAAAAGCCACCGCCCTGGGATTTGCAACCCGTATGTTGCCCGGTGGAGTTGAGGATAACGTAGAATGGCGCAGAAGCACCCTGGAAGCAGGACCACTGACCCGCTTTGGTCAACCAGTATCTAGTGAAACACCGCTATCCCCGAGCCAATGGCGCAGAACCATGCCGCAGGTGAACCCCGGTTTTCCCAATCGTGGATCACCGAACCGCGGCACCCCCAATCGCGGCGCATAACAACCTGCCGGCGCAACCGAACAACGGAACGCCCGCCCATGAACGAAAGGCGTTCCCATGCCAACATACGACTTCTCCCAGCCGATAGACCTGAACGCATTGCCCGCCTCTGTCCTGCTGGCGATGGAAAAGGACCCGGCCAGTTCCATGCCCGGTGCGCCGCCCAATTTCGGCATGGACGTGGTGCCCCACTACTTCACCACCACGGGCTACGTCGGCTCTGCTGCGCGGGCCTACCCGATTGAAGACGAAGCCACTCGCAATTCCGTCGAGAACGCCGAGCGGATGCGGACGGAATGTGCCATCATGGAATGTCTGGAATCCCGCCAACGGGCAACGGCTCTGCTGGGATACCACATCGTCCCCGAAGATGAACGCTCGTCACGCCAGCAAGAGCTTTGCCGCGAACTGACGCGAATCATCAGCCGCATCCCCAGATTCGTCGAGTACCGCCGCTGTCTCTTGGAGGCCCTTTGGTACGGGAAGTACGCCGTTGTCAACCGTTTTGGTCAGGACAAGGTAGGCGGGCACTATCGCACCATCGTCAAAGACTGGGCACCACGCCACGGCGACAAACTGCTATTCCGCTACTCGGACGACACCCAGCGCTTCGTGGAAGGTCAGTTAGGTATCCGCGTACACGCCAACTTTGCCGCTACCCAGGAAACACGCTTCCCCGGCCCCAACTCCCAATGGCGCAAACGCATCGAGCCTACTCAGTACGGACTCTGCTACTGGTTCAATGACTGGGAACGGGCCACAATGGTCGTACACAAGCACATGATTGAAGATGGCCCGTGGCATGACCCGCGCATGATGGGACGCGTGATGGGCGTTGGCATCCGCGACCGCATCTACTGGACGTGGTACGCCATGCAAGCGTTGCTTCAAGACCTGCTGACCTATTCCAATCGCGCCGCATTGGGTGTCAGGCTTTGGCGCTACCCCAGCGGCAATGACGAATGGAAGAGTAAGGTTGAATCGGCCGCCAAGAGCGCCATTGCCAACGGTGTGGCCGACATTTTGTTTCCCGTCGAGCCCAACGACTACGCCAGTCTGTACGGGGTCGAACAGATTGAGCCAGGGACCGCCGGCGCTCAGTTGTTGGCTGAACTGATTGAACGCTTCTTCCTGAAGAAAATCAAGAAGTACATCCTCGGTCAGCTTTTGACCTCAGAGGCCGAAGCGACGGGACTTGGTTCCGGCGTGGCCCAGGCCCATCTCGCCACTTTCTCGGATATCGTCCAGTACGACGCCTCAAATCTGCAAGAGACGCTGACCGAGCAACTGGTCCGCAAAATCCAGAAGGAAAACGCGCCCAAGAGCATGGGTGTCTACGTCCGCATGGTACTGGACACGGACACCCCAGACACCGAGAAGCGCTTGGCAGCTATTCAGGCCGCCTACCAGATGGACGTACCCATCAAGATTGAAGACATCTACCAATTGACCGGACTGACCAAGCCGCAAATCGGCGATGCCACCGTCTCTGTCTCGCTCCAGCAAGAGAAGCAACAGCGACAGCAGAACCAGATGATGATGGAACAACAGGCCATGATGGCAGCCAGCCAGGGAGCGGAAGCCGGGGGCATGGAAGGCCAGGGTGGACCACCTCCCGAAGAAATGCCGCCCGAAGAAGAGCAGCCCGAGCAGGCCACAATGGACGTGTCCCCAGAGAACGTGGAAGAGACCCAAGGCCCCACCGTTCCCGCCAATGGGCAACTGGAAGAAAAGGCGGCTCTGGACCAACCGGCCCAAGGCAGTCCGTGGAATGGCTTCTGGGAATCGCTGTTTGACACCATTCGCGGTCAATCGGCAGAAGTCCCGCCCGAGGACGAAGAACCCGAGCGGTACGACGACGACTCACTGGACGAGCAAACCGCCGTCATTCAGGAAATGATTGACGACTACATCTACCACCAACAGAGCGTAGACGACTTCAAGGCTGACCTTGCCAACGCTTTGGAAGAGCAGTGGCAACTGTCCGAGGATTTGACCGAGACGTTCAATCGGCAAGGTTTGACCGACCGTCTGAACAAGGCCATTGACTTCCAGACGCTTACCCAATCCATCGAGCGGGAATTTGACTCTACCTACCTCCGCGACTCGCTGACTGCCCTGCTGGCACAACGCATGGTCCCCCAGGCCCACACAGACGCCCGCCAGTCGCTTCTGGACGCACTCAACAAGCAATTCGGCTACGCAGCGGTGGAACGCTACTCGCACGCCTGGACGCCCTACAAGGGGCCACGTGGGGGCAAGGGTTGGAGGAAGGCCGTCAGTGGTGAAGTCCGCTACCAGGAGAAGTCGCCCGACCGAGACCCCAAACCCGATACCGAACTACACCACCATCGCTGGAAGAAAAACGGCAACGGTTCTACGCCCCGGATTCCGAAGATGGAACGCGAAGAACCCTACGTCGGCTTCGACCTGGACGGGACATTGGCCCGCGACGAAGGCTGGAAAGGCCCCGAGCACATCGGCGAACCCATCCCCAGGATGATTGCCAAGGTCAAGTGGTTTCTGCACAAGGGCGTCCAAGTACGGATTATTACCGCCCGACTCGGATTACCCGGCAAGGAGGCGGAAACGGCCCACCGTGCTATCAAGCGGTGGTGCAAGAAGCACATCGGCCAACTACTGAAAGTCCAGGCTCACAAGACACCGGGACTGGTCAAGTTGTACGACGACAAAGCCGAGCAGGTGGAGAAGAACACGGGCAAGGTGGAGTCACACGAAGAGTATTCCGCACCGAGTGGTTGGGGAAATGTCGAACCCTCTGTCACGCCGAATGTCAATCCGTTGCGTGGCCCCAAAGCAGCACCGCTGCCAATGCCGAAACTGTCCGGGGTGTCCGAAGAACAGGCCAAGCCAGCATGGGAAACAGTAAGTGCCCGCTACCCGAAAATCGCCTCGCACATCAAAGAGATTCGCGGCGGTGAATTTTCCGCGCCCGGATTGGAAGGTGCGGCTAAACCAGTTGGCATGTATGCACCGGGAGGTACGATTAGCGTACCAGGCGACAGACCGGTTTCCCAGGGTATGTTGTTCCATGAAATTACCCATGCCGCTCAGGACATGCGCGGCAAGCTACGTCCTAGAAGCGAACTGTCTTTATCCGAGTACGAATCCATTGAAACCCCCGCACATGCACGCGGCAAGGCGGGGGCAGCCAGTACCGACGAATACTGCATGAAGAGTTGCGACAAGTACACCTGCACCGCCGCCGAGATTGACGAAGCGATTCAATCATGGTCCCCGCCGACTGAAGGGCAGATTGAGGCAGGGAATTATCTGAAGCCCCGGATTCGCCTGCACGGCATGGAGATTGCCATTGAGAATCCCAAGGGCACTCGCCGCCGTCCTGAATGTCCGGAACTCTGTTGCCACTACGGCTACATTTCCCGTATCGGCAACCAGTCAACCTCCGAGGCCCGCGACGGCGACAAAGTAGATGTGTTCGTAGGCCACAAGCCAAGTAGTGAGATTGTATTCGTCATTGACCAGGAGACGCTGGCAGGCACGTTCGACGAACACAAGGTCATCATGGCCGCCACCAATGAAGACGAAGCCCGTAAACTGTATCTTGCCAACTACACGAGCGGTTGGCGATGCGGTCCCATAACCAGCATGACCATCCCTCAGTTCAAGGCATGGCTCGACTGCGGCGACTTGACCAAGCGGGTTGCCAAGCAGGTGTCCAAGTACATGGCCCGGTACGAAGCGGAACCCGAGCGCTACGCAGGATACACGCACCAGTTTGGTCCGAAGTTCGGCACAAGCATACCCGAATCCGAGGCTACTGAGCTTGTGGGGTCCATTCGCCGTGGTGATAGTCGATCCAAAAACAGGGGAGAGCCAAGCGGCCAACCGAAAACCGGCGACTTGGTACATTCAGCGATACCGACGTCCCTGTTCGGAAGCGAACCGTATGATGAAGAGGGAACGTATGTTGATTTTTTGCGACGAACGACTGACCCACATCGCGTAGCGGAATACGCCAAACAGAAAATCGAAACGCCAATCTATGTTCGCGGCGGAAGGACTAACACGCCACGGATTTCAGACGGAGGGCACCGATTCCTTGCCGCGATAGATCGTGGTGACGAATGGATTCCCGCTCTAGTGCCACCCGACTTGCATGGAAGCATTCATTCATCCCCCGACAAGTACGCCCGCAAGATGAAGTTTGACCCCCGGCAGCGTGGATTCGACTTCGACGCCCCGAAACCGTTGCCTGCCGCCGCCCCGTCTGCGCCGGCAGTCGCTCCGTCTGCGCCCGCCGCCGGACAATCGGAAGCGGGTTCACCGTGGGTTCGCATGCAAGGTGAACGGGGTTCGACGTACTGGTACAACCGAGTGACCAATCCGAACAACGACCCCGGTGGACGGAAGTACCAGGAAGAGAAACCGGGGGACGATGATACAGGGGAGCAAGACGCGACGGCCACTGCGAAGCCCTCCGACTCAACCGAAAAAGAGTTCTGGCAAATGACCAAGCAAGAGGCGACTGCTGCTGGTTACGGAGATAACTGGTCGTCGATTGTAAGTCGTGCCATCGACCAGGGCAAGCCAGTGCCCGATAACGTCAAAGAGGAGTACGACGAACACCGGAAAGCCTATGAAGCCAGATTTAACAAGCCCGACCCAAATAAACTACCAAAGGCGAAGATTGGCGATAAGATCATTCGCTATGTTCACAAAGACGGAACCGGACTATTGAACAACACCGGACTGGACCGCAGTAAATTGTCCGACGCTGAAGAAGAAGAGTTGATGCGAGTTATGGACTTTGGGCTTCGCCAGCCTCCGCATGGAACAACGGGCACATTCTACTTCACAGAGGCAGGCGAAAAGAAACACGCCAAGATGCTAAGGCTATTAAAAAAGGCATCCAAAACTGGCGTGGTTCGCAAAGTAACTACATTGCAGAGTGAACCAAGCTGGCAGTCAAATGACGGACAAATCGCAGTAGATGAACCAAGTCCCGCTGGTGCGATGAAGAAGCAAAAGGAACGGGACTCTGCCGATGCGGAGACCAAAGAACCGTGGCAGATGACATGGGATGAAATCAAGGCGTCGCACGCTGCACAAAGAGAGGCCATGCCGGGTATCATTGAGTCCGCTGAAGCACAGTATGCCGAAGCCCGTAAGTCTTTCGATACCGAGAGGACAAAGCTATCCAAGCGACTCAAGGCAATCAATAAACGGATGGAACGACTGAATCCAACTGGAGACATCGAAAACGTCGACAGTGCCAGCAAACGCACGATCGCAGACTTGGAGACTGAGCGTGAATCGCTTGTATCCAAGATGCGTTCAGCGGAGGCACCGATTCGACAGTCTTTTGTGGAGAGTGAAATCAATGCCAAGTTCCCCAACCGGCAATCAATTCCTCACGGTCAACACCAGCATATGTCGCTTATCCAGGAAGCACTTGCGGCTGGCAAGGATGTTCCTGCTGACGTTCTAGAGGCTTATCCAGACTTACAGAAGGCACAGGGGGCGGGAAAGCAGACACCAACGTCCCCCGACGAAACCACCCAGCTACTCGACCAAGCCGCCCCCTACACCGAGTTCGGCGAGAACTACAGTCGCAACATCGCCGAAGCTGTCAATGACCTGAAACTGGCAATGTCACGCAAAGACGGAGCGAAGTTCATTCCACATCTGACCGAGACGTTGAAGATGAGGCTGGAGGCAGCACAACCGAAGCAACGACACGTCGCCGTCTACAACGGCAAAGAAGTCGAGGCAGATAACTTCAAGCAAGCGGCCCAGCGCGTAGCCGATAACTTGAGAGCAGGGGAACACGGATACGTGCGGTCGCCAGACGGGAAACTGCATGAAATTTCGCGTGACAAAAAGACGGCAGTGCCTGTAGAGAAAATGCGAACGACGCGAGAAAGGGACATTGCGTTACTGGAAGATCGGATCAAGAAACCCATGTCTACAAGAGAGAAAGAGACATTGACGCGGCGACTGGAGGAATTGCGTGCGCAACCCGACCGCCACACCCTAACTCCCGAAGTAGCAGCCAAGCACCTGTACTCGCTGGCACATGATATGTTCGCCGCGTACTACGGAGGGACTGCATGACGACCAAGCAAAAACTGGGGAAAAAACGACGCTTCGTGGCATTTTCGCCCAAGCAAAAGGCGTTTTTTGCTTGCGAAGAGAAGATAGTTTCGTTTGTATCCGGTTTGGGTGCAGGCAAGAGCCGATGCGGGGCGGCTACCATTCTACTTCGCGCCAGAGACAGCGAAAGCCACCTGTGCGTCAGTCCCTCATACACGATGCTGCGCAAGTCGACTCTCCCGCTAATGCAGACCGTGGCCAAGGAATTGCAAATCCTGAAGAAGACTGTCCTTACTCCATTTCCAGTTGTCACGTTCAATTGCACTACGGGAGGCACTGCCGAGGCTATCTTCTGTTCAGCCGACCAGCCCGATAGCCTCCGTGGTTCAAACAACGACAGCGTATGGCTGGATGAAGCCAGTTACATGCCCAAGGAAGCCTTTGAAATCGCAGTCTCTCGTCTCCGCGGCATCGGGGGCAAGATGGGTCAATGCCGCATGACCTTTACCCCGCGCGGCCGCAATCACTGGACGTTCGGTATATTCTACGAAGAGGCCCCGTGGCAACCCGCCAATGACGAAGAGGGTAAGTTTCACGGCTGGGAAAAGATTGGCCCCAACTGGTACAAGCCCAAAGAAGGCACCAAACTGATTCAGGCCGCCACTTGGGAAAACCCGTTTATCTCCGAGGACTACTACAAGCAGTTGAAGCAACTCTACAGCAGTGCCTTTGCCGAGCAGGAACTTGAAGGCAAGTTTGTCGATGTGCTGGGATTGCTGTTCAAGCGGGAGTGGTTCGCCAGTCGGACCAAGGACGTGGCCCCGCGCCGTGCCCGCCGTGTCCGCTACTGGGACTTGGCAGCCACCGAGTTCGACGGCTGCTACACTTGCGGTTCACTGTTGGCCATGACCGAGAACGGCGAGGTCTACATCGAGAACATCGCCCGCGGCCAGTGGTCGACAATGGTTCGCAACATGATGATTAAGGAAACCGCTGACCGTGACCGACAACGCTACAACAACGAGGTCCAGCAGGTCTTCGAGCAGGAACCGGGCTCCGGTGGCAAGGAGCAAGCCTTTCAGATGACGCGGATGCTGGCAGGGATGCCGGTATTCCGCGATTTACCCAGCCGCGCCAAGGGGATTCGCACCGACCACGGCGAGAAGCTACCCGGGGCGGCCAAGGTCTATCGTGCCCAGCCACTTGCCGCCCAGTGCGAAGCCGGGTCCGTCTATCTGGTACGGGGAGATTGGAACGACGAATGGCTTTCAGAAGTCACCGCCTTTCCTGAAATGAAAATCTGCGACCAAGTTGACTCTTGTTCCGCCGCCTACAACTATCTTGCCAAGTCCAAGATTCCCATGCCGGGCGACATCCTATCTGTCAGCGGACAGTCCGAGGTTCCCGAGCGATACAGCCAGCCCAGTCGAATCAAACGATTTGAAGTTCCCACGTTTTTGGGAAGGAATTGAAATGCACAACCGAATTCGAGCGTTCTACATCGACCTTGCCCGCAGCTACTACGGGCCGGAAAGATACGCCCGTCGCCTGAAATCTTCCCCTGGACAACTCAGCCTGTTCGACCAGCCGCAGACGGGGCAACCTGTCAATGCGCAGTTTGAACAGGTACACCCCCGCGCCGTGAAGGGCGCTCCGGGCGGGGGTCGTTTTGTAGACAAGCCCGGTACCGCCAAGCAACCGCTGGAACCGGCAACCAAGGCCAAGGCGTTACCCAAGAGTGGAGTGGCGTCGTTTGACAAGGACCGTGACGAGCGGGCCAAACTGAAGGCCGACATTGAAGCGGGCAAGGACATTCCCGACCATGCGTTCGGGCGGCATAACGACTTGCGGGAATTGGCAGAGAATCGACGACGGCAACGGGCGTTTGCGGGGGAAGAGGAACCAGCGTTTCATGCCATGACGAAAGCAGAATACCAGGCTTACGTCGAGTCTATCTCTCCACTGCCCTCAGACTACTTCAAAATCGGCGATATACCTGTCGTTCAAAATCCCACTACAGATGACTACCGAGCCATGTCTAAGCAGGTTCGTGAAGAGTTCCCGAATATGCCCGCCGACACTCCTAAAGTCCGCAGTACCTACGACAAGAGAGGTAATCAGTGGATTTGGCCAGCGCACAAGGCATTGCATCAACATGTCGAGCCAGACATTGAACGGCGTGTTAAAACCAAAGTCAATCAAGCATTCGAGATTCCGAAGCACTCTGAGTACATCCGCGACGCACTTAGACAGGGCCTTGAAATACCACAGCGAGTGCAGGCCGAGTATCCACAATACGCCGAGTTTTTCAGCGGAAAGACGAAATACGACATAGGAGCCTCCAAAGTCATGCCTACCACCGAGACACCCGGTATCGAGACAGTGCCCCAGCAGTATTTCCTGCGACAAGTGGCGATGGCCTACTACGGGCCGGAACGGTACACGGTGATTTACCCCAAGTCGTCACCGCCGCCCAAGTCGCACGTCACGCACTCTACGGGACCTCTGACCACGGGCAAGAAACTGGAAACCGATATTCACGGCGAACACCCGACCGAATGGTCCGTCAACCGCGAACCTGGAAGTGCACCCGGTAAGCCGCCGCGCAATCTGTTCGGCGAGTACGACCCCAAGACGGTCAAATACCCCAAAACCAAAGAAGGCGACTACGCCATTCAACAAAGCCTCTTGGACGTTCCCGAACGTCCTGCCGGCGCACCCGAATGGACACCACCCAAGCCAAGGCAGAAGAGCTTGCTGGGAACCGGACAGACCGGCGGCGCACCAGGAGACGAACCCGCCCCCAACTGGGTTCGGATGCAAGGCGACCGCGGTGCCACCTACTGGTACAACCGCGTCACCAACCCCAACAACCTCCCGGACGGCCGCTTGTACCAAACCAGCCCGCCCACCAAGGCCCAGGAACGCTCTGCTCCACCGCCCAGACGTGCCCCCGAACCCGCCGCCAAGCCCGATTACAAGTCACCCGAGCCACAGCCGACACTCAAAGTACACGACCCAAAGCTTGAAAAGCGGGAATTGACCGAGATTCGCGGTCTCATCAACGCCGGACAGAAGATACCGCCAGCATTGGCCCGTAAACACGCTGAGGCGGTCAAGGAAATCATGGCGGAGAAGCAGGCCGATATTCAGGCCAAGGTCGACAAAGAGCGCCAGTGGCTCAAGCAGGCCCTCTCAGAGGGTCGTCAAATTAGCCCTGCCCTGCGCAATCGCCACCCCGACTTGGTGAAGATCGTCGAATCCCAGCGTCAACAGCGAGTGGCGGCCAGTGCCGAGCACCGCGCCCAGCAGGTGAAGCCCCGTGCGATTCACAAGCCACCGGAAGATCGACTGAAGCCCCCGGAGCCCACTCGCAGCAACGTGTTCACGGCCGTACCCCGCTCAGGTCACGTCGCTATCACTGAGTACCCCGGCAAGAAGTTCAAGTACAAAATCGAGAACCCGAACCCGACCAACATTCCGCCGCACCATGACGTACTGGAAACCCGCTTGGTCGAAGAGAACAACGAATTGTTCCGGGTGAGCATCGTCGGCACCAGTCATGGCAAGTTCTACTCGCAAATCGAAGTCGCCGACATTTTGGATTCGCAGCCCGGCAGACAGACCATCGAGTTTCGCCCAGCCACTCCTGACGAAACCAAGGTCATTACCAGCAAGTCGGACAAGCAGAGTCCGGTAGCCGCGACCGAACGGGCTATGTGGAAGCGGCGGAGTGAATGGCAGTCACAGGCCGAACCGGAACCGAGACCCGAGGACCTACCAGGACAACAATCGCTTTTCGCCCAGGCCCACGCCTTTGCCGAAGCCGTCTGCGAAAAATACGCCCCACGCTGGACGACGCCCGCCCCGGGCTTCCGCAAGAAAGGACGGCCCAGTCCCGGTCAGAAGTCATTCGACTTTGCCGCCGAGGAACACGCCAGCATCCTACGCCAGTGGGAATTTGAAGACGAAGTGAAGCACCCACGCGGCGGTGATGGACGCTGGGTGAAGAAGCATGGTGCTGAGCAGAGCGACAAGCCCGCGCCGCTGTTCGAACATGAGAAGATTGACGACGCGGCAGACCTATTCCGTGATGAACAAGGCAATCTTCAACAACCAGACGCCGCCGCCGTGGAAAAGGCCGTAGGTAAGCAGTGGATTGACCATGCAACGGCAGAACAAATCATGCTGAAATTGGGTGTCTCGACACCCAGCGAGCAAATCAAGCAATTGTTCTACGACCAGGACATGAAGCGCGTCAATCCAACCATGCCGACGCGACGATTCGCGACTACAGTGGCGTCATTGGCCCCCAAGCAAGTCCCGGTCAACCCAGACTATGAGCCATTGAAACGCTTGTTCTACGATGAAGATGGAGACGCCGTATTGCCGCATCGAGGCGATGTAGAGAAGGTGCTTGGACCATCTATCAACCGCAAGGGTGCGACTGAGGCCATGCGGGCGATAGGGCTAAATGACAAGCCGACCATGCAGCGCGTGTTGAACGGCACGTTTACCCGCAAAGGTCAGACCCACGAGACCCAAGAGTCAGAGTGGTTTGCATTCCGATTGTTCCATGAACTACACCAACACATCAAGCAACAACGCTGGCAGGAACTCGCTTCACAGGTGCCCGGCGATGCAACGGTAATCGTCTTTGCCAAGCAGAGCGACCCACACGAACGAAAGCTGATTCTGCATCCATCAACCTACAAGCGAGGCATGTGGCAACTCAGTCGCCGCGACAAAGATGGGCCAGTTATGCACTCGGACCACAAGACGAAGGAAGATGGACTGCGGGCGGCAATTGGTGTATCCAAGCGACACTTGGACGACGAAGGCGATGCCAGTTACAAATTGCTCTGGCACAACAAATCGGGCACCAAAGCCCCCTTCTCACTCCGTACCAGCAAACTACGGGGCGCGGCCGTCGAACTGTACTCCCAGGTTGCCATGAATCTGTACGGTCCTGAACGCTACGCCAAGAAACTCTCACTACTGGAACCCGCCGCCGGTAAACCCAAAGACCCTACGCACTCCATGAAGCACCCGCATCTACCTGGAGGTACGCGGGAAGGTGGACGTTTCGCACCCAAGCCCAAGGTTCCAGAGGTTGACCCAGCCGAAGGTATGACCGCCGAGGAACGACGCAACTACTACCGTGAACTCGGCAAGCAGGCCCGTAAACGCACGAAGAAATGGGACCCCAACCGACCCGTAAGTGAAGCCCAGCAGGAAGTGAACGAGGTTGCCGAGGACATCTACAACGCCGCCAATGCCGGGGAGTACGTCTCGCAACCAGCTCGTGATAAATTCACCAAGCAGATTGGCGGTTACGTCCGCAGGAAGGTTGCCAAGAGCGGCTTGCAGAAGTCGGACCAAGACGACGCCGCCCAGGATATCTTTCTCAAGGTCTGGGACAAGCTGACTGACCCCAATGCCGCTGGACGCTGGGACCCGTCGAAGGGCAATTTCACTCGCTGGTTGGGTGGAGTAGTCGCACGGGCCATTTCCGACCAAGTGGCGTTTGCCGAGATGCGACAAGGGCGTGAACAACGCGGGAAAGAGTCGATGAGCGCGCTTGATGTGGAAGGCGAAGGAGATGAAAACCTTTCGTTTGTCTCCCAGATTGCCGACCGCGAGTACAGAGCCTTAATCAAGCCACAGACAATGGAGCGACTAGAGCAGGTACTTGAAAAGGTATACGCCAAGCAACTTCCAGGCTTGACGCAGCCCTCCGAACGACGAGCCGTAGAACTTTACTTTGGCATCCGAGCGCC
>Ga0116204_1001185_pt1 | contig 14665 bp, 14 predicted proteins | sample LakKivwa52mmetaG_FD_94481 | JGI IMG/M metagenome (GOLD analysis project Ga0116204, IMG submission 94481) | Anoxic lake water microbial communities from Lake Kivu, Rwanda to study Microbial Dark Matter (Phase II) - Lake Kivu water 52m metaG | ecosystem: Environmental > Aquatic > Freshwater > Lake...
GCCCCGGTGTGGCCCGGGGCCCGGCCCGGGTGGTGGCCACCCAAGCGGATCTGGCCGCTTTTGTCCATGGCGACATTCTCGTGTGCGACGCGGTGGATCCCAACATGACCTTCATCGTGCCGCTGGCCGCCGCCGTGGTGGAGCGCCGCGGCGGCATGCTGATTCATGGGGCGATCATTGCCCGCGAATACGGACTGCCCTGCGTGACCGGGGTGCCGGATGCGGCCCGCTTGATTCGTACCGGCGACTGGCTGACCGTGGACGGCTTTTTAGGAATCGTCACCGTGGGTCGCGGAGATCTCTAAAGGAGCAAGCCTATGGAATCCAAGATCAAAATCGGCATCAGCGCCTGCCTGCTCGGCCAACCGGTTCGTTTTGACGGCGGCCACAAGCACGACCGTTACATCACCGGTACCCTGGGACAATATCTTGACTTTGTGCCCGTGTGTCCCGAGGTGGAGGCGGGTTTTGGCATCCCCCGCGAGACCCTGCGCCTGGTCGGGGATCCGGACAACCCCCGGCTGGTCACCAGCCGCAGCAACGTCGATCACACCGAAAAAATGGCCGGCTGGGCCGCCAGGCGGGTGAGGGAACTGGAAAAAGAAAACCTTTGCGGGTTTGTCTTCAAAAGCGATTCGCCCAGTTCCGGCTTGCTGCGGGTCAAGGTCTACAACGACAAGGGCATGGCCGAAAAAAAGGGGGTAGGGCTTTTTGCCCGGGCCTTTACCGCGCATTTTCCCCTGATTCCGGTGGAAGAAGAGGGCCGGCTCAACGATCCCAAACTGCGAGAGATGTTCATCGAGCAGATCTTTACCCTCAAGCGCTGGCGCGAGACATTGGCCTTGGGGCAGGGCCTGCGCCACCTGATCGACTTTCACACCCGCCACAAGCTGCTCATCCTCTCCCACGGCCCGGCCCATTATCAGGCCATGGGCAAAATCGTGGCCGGGGCCAAAGCCGCCTCCCTCAGAGAAACCTACGTGGAATATGAACGATTGCTGATCGAGGCCCTGCGCCTGAAAACCACGGTGAAAAAAAACGCCAATGTCGTGCAGCACGTGATGGGGTATTTCAAAAAGCAGTTGACTCCCGACGAAAAGCAGGAACTGATCGGGATCATCGACCAGTACCGCAGCGAACACGTGCCGCTGATCGTGCCGGTCACCTTGCTCAACCATTACGTGCGCAAATACGATCAGCCCTATCTCAAGGACCAGGTCTATCTGAACCCCCACCCGCTGGCCCTGAAGCTGCGCAACCATGCCTGATGGGGCGGGTTCGGCCGAGCATGGGGTATAGTTCCTTATGCCTGAGATCCTGTGTAAAATGATCAAAATTTTCTGTTCGGTAGACGCTGTTGTGAAGCGCATCGCTGATCGCTGATAGCTCATAGCTGATGGCTCATAGACAAAGGAAGTGGTTGTTCCTATCAGCTACAAGCTATTGGCTATGAACTAACCCGGACTGTTTGGTTCCGGCTTGTCCGGGTTGGGAAAGGAGACAGCAATGGAAGGCTGGCAAGAAGAAGAAATCGCCGATAAAAACCTCATGGCCCCCTGCGGGCTGTACTGCGGGGTGTGTGGGGTGTACCTGGCCACCCGGGACAACAACACCAAATTCAGGGAAGTCCTGGGAAAACTCTACGGCTCCGCGCCCGAACAAACCCGGTGCCTGGGCTGCATGCAGGCCGATCCGCCGAAAATGCTCTACGGCTATTGCACCCAGTGCCAGATCCGCGACTGCGTGCGGGCCAAGGGGCATTATTCCTGCCACCAGTGCGGGGACTGGCCCTGCGACCTGATCAAAAACTTTCCCCTGGCCACCGGGGCGCGGGTGATGCAACGCACCATTCCGATCTGGAGGGCCAAGGTGGCCGAATTGGGCGATGAAAAAGGCAGCGTGGAATGGGCGCGTTCCGAATGCCGGCGCTACCACTGCCCCCATTGCGGCCAGCCACTGTTTCGGGGCGCCCAGCGCTGCCGGGCCTGCAAGGCGCAGGTGGCCGAAACCTTGGACGGATCCTTGGGGTCATCCGGCCCGAGTCTGGTGAAATAGACCCCCAGCCCCTTCGCCTTTTGGCCGTGAAATGGAATGTAAAAGGTAGACGAATGGAATGGGTTCCAACCTGTCCGGGTTGGGTCGTGTTGACAGGCACTCCGGAAAATGTTAGTTAATATTTACTAAGTAGGTTCCGGGTGCCGCCGTATTGAAAACATCCCGCGTTGTTGCCGCCGTGTTGGTCGCCAAGCTGCCGGTGTGGTTGATGCCGCACCGTCCACCTTCCCGGTTTTGCAGCCGGAACTGACTGCAATCCACCCGAAGGAGGAGACAATGGAACACAACAATCAACCCACAGATTCCGCCCCGACCCCCAAACCGGCCGCCAAGCTGGTGCGCTGGATTCTTGCCGGCGGGGCCATGCTGCTTATCGGCTTCACCATTTACTCGGCGGTGATGCGCAAATTCGGCTCTGGATGATGGCCTTGCCATGGGTGTGGTGATCTTCACCGATCTTGATGCGAGCCTTCTGGACCACGATGGTTATGGCTTTTCCGGCGCCGCTCAAGCCTTGGCACAAATCAAAACCCGTCGCATCCCCCTGATCGCCGTTACCAGCAAATGCCGGTCCGAAGTGGACCTCATCCGGGCCGACATCGGTATTGATGACCCGTTTATCGTTGAAAACGGGGCCGCCCTTTTTGTGCCCAAGGGGTACCGGGGCCTGGTGCTGGACGGCGCAATGGACCGGCAAACCCATATGGTTTTTCAATGGGGCCTTGCCTATCGGCAGATCCGTTCGGCCCTTGCCCAGGCCCAACGCCGGTTTCCCCTCAGGGGTTTTGGGGACATGGATGTGGCCGAAGTGGCGAAATTGACCGGCCTGCCCCTGGAAAAGGCGGCCCTGGCCCGGCAGAGGGAATTTACCGAGCCCTTTGTCCTGAAAGATCCGACCCGGCTGGTTGAACTGCAACAATGGGCCGCGGCCAGACAACTGGCCATCGCCCGCGGCGGGCGTTTTTTTCACCTGATGTCAGCCGGCCAGGACAAAGGCCGGGCCGTGGCCTATTTGACCGGGCTCTTGCAACACCATTCCGACGAAAAGCTGGTGACCATCGGCATCGGCGACAGTCCCAACGATGAATCGATGCTTGCCGTGGTTGACCTGCCCGTGGTATTGCCACAGGCAACGGGCGCTGTGGCCGCTGTCAACGTCCCGGGGGTGATGATCGGCGCCATGCCCGGCAGCCATGGCTGGAACGAAGCGGTTTTGCGGCTTTTGGACACCGTGGCCCTGCCGGCGGACCCCGATGCCTTTTGACCGGATGCACATGGGGAGGCGGACATGTCGGATTTTTGGCAGCATGGCTCGGTAACGGTCCTGCAGCATTTGAAAGACCGTTCCATCGATGACATCGAGGCCGAACTGCTCAAAATCAGTCGCAAGCGCAAAATCGTTCTCCTGCTTCCCGCCCTGTATTCGGAGTTCAATACCCCCTCGATGCCCGGCATCATCGCCGAATTGAAAAACGTCAACTATCTGCACAAGGTCGTGCTGTCCCTGGACCAGGCCGATCGCAGCCAGTTCGACGATGCGCGGCGCCAGATGGCCGAATTGCCCATGCCGGTGAAAGTGGTCTGGCACGACGGACCGGGGATGCAGGCCCTTTTGGAAGAACTGCGCCACAGTGATTTCAACATGGATCAGCCGGGCAAGGGCCGTTCGGTATGGATGACGATGGGCTACATCCTCTCCGATCGGGATGTCTATGCCATGGCCACCCATGACTGTGACATCGTCAACTACAACCGTGACCTGCTGGCCCGCCTGGTCTATCCCGTGGTCCATCCGGCCACGGATTTTGAATTCAGCAAGGGGTACTACTCCCGGGTCACCGATCGGCTTTATGGCAGGGTCACCCGGCTGTTCTACACGCCCCTGATCCGGACCCTGAAGCGCATGCTGGGATTCAACCCGTTCTTGTCCTACCTGGACAACTTCCGCTATGCCCTGTCCGGTGAATTTGCCATGATCGCCAGCCTGGCCAAGGGGATCCGGATTTCCCCGACCTGGGGCCTGGAAGTGTCGCTGCTCAGCGAAATCTACCAGGAAGCCTCGGTCAACCGGATCTGCCAGGTGGAAATCGCCGAGTCCTATGAACACAAACACCAGATTCTGGAAAAGGAAAGGCCGTCGGAGGGGTTGATCCGCATGGCCTGCGATATTGCCAAGGCCCTGTTTCGGGTCCTGTCCCAGGACGGGATTGTTCTAAGCTCCGCCTTTTTCCGCACGATGCTCACCGCCTACATTCAGGAGGCCCGGATCAGTATCGAAAAATACCATGCCCTTTCCCTGATCAACGGCCTGGCCTATGACCGGCACAGCGAAATCGAGGCGGTGGAAGCCTTTGTCGAGTCGCTCAAGTGCGCCATCCCCGAATTTGTCGAGGACCCGGTGGGCATTCCGATGATGCCCGCCTGGGTCCGGGTGGCCGCAGCCATTCCCGATTTCCAGGAGCGCCTGGAAGCGTGCGTGGAACTGGACAATGGCGCATAGGTAAAAGCGCATCGCCCGGATCGAGGAAACCGACCATGCAGGTATTTCACATCGCCACCGAGTGCGCCGGTATCGCCAGCGTCGGCGGCCTGGGGGATGTCGTGTACCAGGTGGCCAAGCAATCGGTCCTGGCCGGTCTGGATACCACCATTGTCCTTCCCCTGTACGGCAGGTTGGACGAGGCTTTTTCGGAGCGCTTCGGCGATCGGGTCGATGCGGCGCTGCAAACCGCCGAAACAGTGCATGTGCGTTTGTGGTTTCCCGGCAAAAGCGACCCGGACCCCCATGACAGCGAACCGGTGCGTTTCGCCCAAATCGATCTGCCCCTCAACGGTGCCAGCCTGCGGCTGTGCCTGGTGGACGCCCCCCGGTTTGGCCGCCGCCCGGCGCCCTATGGCCGGCCGGATTATCCGGATGTTTATCCCATCAACATCCTGCTGCAAAAAGCCGCCCTGACCTTTATCGGCCGCCAGGCCCGGAACAAGGGACCGATCGTGATCCATGGCCACGACGCCCATGCGGCCACCGTCGCCCTTGCCGGGTCCCGCAGCTTTTTGTTCGCGGAAAACCTCAGGCACTGCAACTATGTGGCCACGGCCCACAACCTGGGCTGGGGGCTGCGCCAGCGGCTGTGGATGGATGACGTGCCATGGGAGGTCAATTTCCTGGCCCAGGCCCTGGATGTCGACCACGGCGCCATCGGCGCTTGCATCATCGAGGACGGCGACCATCGGTTGCCGGGATTCGAGCCCTTTGCCGCCGCGGCCCTTCACGGGGACCACCTCACCATTGTCAGCGAGGGCTATTGCTGGGAATTGACCCAGGCGGCAACCTCGGAAACCGCGCAAAGCGATCCGGAACTGTTGGCCTTTGCCCGGTTTCTGGAAAACCATCGCCAATCCGGCACGCTGCGGGCCAACATCGCGGGCATCACCAACGGCATTGACCCGCAAGAGGTCGGACCCGAAGCCATTGGCTCGGCCCTTCGGCCCCAGAGGGCCGGCACCGGGGATTTTGCCTGGAAACCGGCATTTCAGGCCGGCTTCGTGGCCCGTCTCGACACGCCGGCCAGCCGGCCGGCCTATTGGCGCCAGATCGCATCCATCACCGGATCCCTGGAGCGCTTTGTGCCCGGCCAAGGGGTGTTGTTCACCTACGTGGGAAGGCTCGATCGGCAAAAAGGAGCGGACATTCTGGCCCGGGCCGTGGAGGAGGTGTTCGCTTACTGCGACACCGCGGGCCTGTGCCTGCTCGGATCCGGCCCATCGGCGGCCCTTGCCAGGGCCGCGGCCCGTTTTGCCGGCCGCATCGCCATCCTCGACGGTCGCAGCGAGGATGTGGCCCGGGAGGTGTTTGCCGCCGGTGATTTTTTGTTGATGCCCTCGCGTTTTGAGCCTTGCGGGCTCACCGATTTGCGGGCCCAGCTCAACGGCTCCCTTCCCATTGTCAATCAGGTGGGAGGCTTGACCAAAATCGTCAACGGACAGACCGGCATCGGCTTTTTCGGTCTCGGCGACCGTTCCATCCTCAGGGGCTTGGTTGATGGGATGCACCGGGCCGTTGGCCTTTACGCCAACCAGGATGCCCGTTGCCGGATGATGGACAGGGCCAATGCCTGGGTCAGGCAGTCATGCACCTGGGAAAAGGTTTTCCCGGCCTATCACGCGCTGTATCGGCAACGGCCGCTGCCCAGGGGCTAGTGGATTTCGCCGATAACGGCCCAACCCGGACAAGAAGGAACCAAAGGGCAATGAACAAACTCATTGTTGCCATTTGTTGCGTGTTTTTCATCGCGGGCGATGCGGCAGCCGGCGAGGCAACGGGGGTCGCCGTCGAAAGGCTGGCCAAAACCACCATGAGCTGGGATGGCGGCGCGTTACCGAACTATGCAACCAGCACCCCGGAGATAAGCATCCTGAGGATCCGGATTGCGCCCGGGGTGCAACTGCCCATGCACAACCACCCGGTGATCAATGCCGGGGTGCTGTTGAGCGGGCAGTTGACCGTTGTGACCGAAGACAACAAGACATTGCACCTCAAGGCCGGGCAGGCCATTGTCGAGGTGGTCAACAAGTGGCATTCCGGGAAAAACGAAGGCGATGACGTCGCCGAAATCATTGTTTTTTACGCCGGTGCGATAGGCACTCCCCTAACCGTGGAAAGACAGGCGACTCCTCAAAAAGACTGAATCGGGCAGATCAGGCCAACCGTTGGACCTACTTGCGCACCCGGATCGTTCCGTCGGTGCCGGTCAGCACCTGGACCCGCTCTCCGGCAGCAAAGGCCACATCGGCTTCCTGGACCACGGCCACGAGCCTGCCGCTGTCCAGTCGCACAAGAATTTCAAGGCCGTCGGCCTTGGTGAGCTGCTCTTCGGCCATGGTGCCGGCGGCGGCACCGGCAAGTGCCCCTGCCACGGCGGCAATGGTCGAGCCCCGGCCACTGCCGATCGTGCTGCCAAGCACACCGCCGGCAAGACCTCCGCCCACGGCCCCGGCCCCGGTTTTTGTCCCCTCGATCGTGACCTGCTTGACCTGTTCCACCACGCCCGTTTCAACGGTATGGGCCATGCGCGCCTGATCCCGGGAATAGACCTGGCCTGACCGACTCGATGCACAACCTGCCAAAAGCAAACCCATCATCATGAAAACGAAACCTTTGCCAAGCACCTTCACGGGAACATCCTCCTTGAGGGTTGATCGATGAGGGTAGAAACATACCACATCTCCGGCGCCCCTGGGAAGCCATTCCGGGCAAAATCGGACCAGATCCCGAACCCTGAAAAACGCACGGGTTAAACAGCGAGACCAGCCAGCGTGGCGGCACGAAAATTTTCAGAAAAAAAACAATAAAATGACGGTATTGTTAAATGCGTGCACTGCGGCTCAGGAGCGCTCCTTGCGCAGCGTGAACGGCTGTATCCCGGGCAAAGCGATGGTCAGTTCCTGATGGCCCCGAACTGGCCGGCAGATGACGACCCCACCGGTGTTGAGGTGGAGCCATAAGCCCCCGTCACGTTCTTCCCAGCGCAGGGGGGTGCTTTCCTGATCGGCGGTCCAGAGCCCCTTGCCGCCGGCTTGCAGGACCAGGGTTACCGCGCCGTGCGCTCCTTGCCCCGGCTGTCCGACATACTGTCCTTCCCACGGGTGGGCCGAGGAGCATGCCACCATCAGCCATCCGATCACCATCACCGCCAGCGGGTCAAGGGCCTGCCTCATGCCTCCACCTCTTGAAGGGATTTGATCATCCGGCCTTCCAGTTGCAGGGCCGAAGGGAAAAAAAAGACATGAAGGCTCATGATCAGCCAGAGGATGTCGCGCCAAAACGTTTTCCAGGACAGCGGATCTTCCACCGAGGTGAAACACCCGCACCCGATGGGAATGCCGCGCAGCAGGGTGATCAAGATCGCCAGGCTGAACATCACCAGCATGGCTGCGATGACGGTGGTGGCTGCTTTGGTGCGAACGCCCAGTACCATCAGCGCGCCGGCGATCAGCTCGGCCCACGGCATGACCAGTGCCATGACGTTCACCGCCCAGTAGGGCACCAACTGGTAACTGGCGATGGTTTCGGCAAATTCTCCGGGGTAGTTGATCTTGTACATGCTGGCGGTGATAAAGACACCGCCGATATACACCCGCAGGACCAACCCCAAAACGGGATGAAAGAGCAGATGTTTGAGCACCAAACCCCATTTCATGGCGACACCGCCAATCCTTTTTTTTCCCAGGCCTCCAGGCCGCCTTCCATTACCATCACCCGCTCGTGGCGCTGGAGCACCCGTTGGGCCACCTCGTCATCGTAATGCTTGCTGATGGTGCGGCCGTAGACCAGCACCGCCCGGTCGGGCTGGAGTATCGGGGCAAGTTTCATGGGAAAAATCACATCGAAAAGGGTCGCCGGAATGTTGATGGCCCCGGCAATGTGCCTTTGCTGGAACAGTTCGGGGGGCCGGGCATCCACCATAACGGCCTGGCTGTCGGATAACAGTTGATGGGCCGAAGGCACATCGATCCGTTCGGCCCGATCCGCCGAAACGGTTCCTGGGGCAAGGGTGATGCCATGGGGGTTGTAATGGTTGAAACCCAGAGCCAGTGCAACGGCGATGATCGCCATGAGAATCACATCGGCGGCCCGCAAGCGGCCGGCCCTTTCGACTTCGCGCTGGATGAGCTGTTTGAGACGGTTTTTGGCGATTTCCAGTATCCGGATCCGGTGATGGGCCTCGGTCAAATCGTCGATGGTCCGGCGCAGGTCGTCATTGGTTCTGGACAGGTCCGCGTTGAGAGCCTGGATGGTTTCAAATGCCCGCGCGTTCTTTAAAAACGCCATCCAATTGACCGTCAAGGCCAGCAACAGCTCTCGGGCTTCCGTGGCCAGGACCGTTTCCCGTTTCAACAGCTCGCCCAAGGCGACAATGCCCAGCAAGGTCTCGTCAACCGTGAACAGTACCGCGCTATGGACTTCGAAACCCAGGGCGGGAGGGGGGAACACCGAGTGGGGATCGCGGATGAAAACGGCCGACATCGGCGCCAGACGCCCGGACTCGGCGGCCTGGAACCCGCTGTAAAGCAGTTTTTCAGCCGCTTCGCTGGACCAATCCCGGGAGCCAGGGATGCCGCGGCCGGCAAACCGGACCACTCGTTGCTGCCGGTTGCAAAGCAGAACACAGCCCTGGGCCGCCCCGAAAGTGCCCATCACCGTCAGCAAAAACGTTTCCACCAGTTGATCGGTGGCAACCACCGGGCTCAGTTCCGCTGTGAAATCATAGAGGGTCTGGAGGTGAAAAACCTGACGATCCAGGGTGGCACGCGCCGTGCCGGCCTGGGCCTGGGCGTCCTCGATCTGGCTTGCCTGGCGCATCAAGCCAGCGCTGAGGTGCTGGACTTCGCGGTGGAAGAGGTTTTGGGCCAAAACATTGCCCATCGTAGCGGCCAGGTTGATCAGGGTGGCCGCGTCGGCATCAGCGAAGGGCAACCGGTGATACCGGGGACCCAGAGCAGACAACAGGGCATAGCCGCCGTCTACTTTTTGTTTGAGGAGCACGGCGGTGTCTGAGGGAAACAGCCCTTGGCCGCAGGGGCGGCCGGGTTGGACGATTTCAGGATAGCGGGGCAGGTTGTCTTCGGTGAGGTGGTGCTGCGCCACGCGGCAAAGATGCTGCTCGCAGGCCTGGGCTTCGGATTGATCCAGGCCCCGCTGCACGCAAAAAACCGCACCGGTATGCACGTTGACCATGGCGGTGATGCCGCGGCTCACACCAAAAAGGCCCATGGCGGTAAGCAAAAAAGTCTCCATGATCCTGCGGGGCTGGGTGAGCACAGAAAGTTCGCAGGCCGTGTCGTGGAGGGCTTTCAGGTGAAACAGGCGCCGGTCCAGTTCCGCCTGGGCCCGATTGGCCTTTTCAATGGCCTGCTTGACGGGAGATCGGGTGGCGGCCATCGGTGTTAGCGCACCAGGTCGTTGATCAGTTTGTAGAAGGCCTCGATGTCCTCGACAACGCCCATGTGGGTGTAAAGCACCTTGCCCTTTGGATCGATGAGCAGGGTGAACGGGGTGCGCGGTTCTCCGAGCAATTTGTGGATGCCAAATTCAGGGTCGGCGACAACGGGAAATCGGTACTGGACCTGCTCGTAAAGATAGTTGATCTCGGTTTCATTGCCCCCGGCAGCCAGCGCCAGCATCTTGACCTGGCCCTTGAGTCGGCCCTTTTCAATGCGGTTGAACAAGGTGTTGAACATTGGGGCTTGCCGGTAGCACTGCTGGCAATAGACACCGATGACTTCCAGCAGCAGCAGGCGGCAGGGGATATCGGTGAGGGCGAATGCCTTATTGCCGATACCCAGGTAGTGCCGGGCCTTGTCCGATGCCGGGGGCTGGACCTGGAAAGCCGCCAGGGTATCGCCTTTTTGGGGCAGTTCGGCACACCAGCCCTGTCCCGAGAAGGTTGGGGCCGCCAAAATGCCGATGGCCAGAATGGTCGTTACGGTAGACAGCCAGGGTTTCATAATCTTTCCTTCGAGCCGTTTTATACCTGTTGGCCGGTCGCTGGCGCCGGTTTGCTGGCCTTATCCTTATGCCAGGGCCTTGTCCAAAGAATCCACCACGGGGAAGATTTTGGAAAGTCCTACGATATCAAAAACTTTACGCAAGTTCGCCGACATCTCGACCACAACGACATGCCGACCCTGCCGTTGGCTTTCCAACAAGAGCTGGGTCAAGATGGCGATCCCGGCGCCGTTGATTGCGGCATTCTCCAAAAAGTGCAAGACGATGCGCTCTTTGTTCAGGGCCAGGGCGTCCTGGTACAGGGCCTGAAAACGTTCCTCGACCCTGGCGCTGATGGTGCCCTGGATGACGATCACCGCCGCCTTCCCGGTGTGCTCGAGAACCATTTCCGTGGCCTGATCACCGGCCAGGCGCCGGCGTTCCTGGGCGCGCCGGATCGCCTGTTCCAGCAAGTGGCGTTGGATGGGTTTGTTGATAAAATCGGTGGCATCCAGGTTCAGGGCCTGGATGGCCAGATCCATGTCGCCGTGACCGGTAATGACGATCACTTCGGTTGACGGGTCGATGGCCTTGACCTGTTTGAGCACCTCGATGCCATTCATTCCGGGCATCTTGATATCGGTCAGGACGATGCTCGGACGCTCGCGGCCGAACACATCCAGTCCCTCCTGGCCGTTTTCAGCGGTGAGCACGTCATAACCATAGGCGGCCAGGGTCAGCCGAAACATGGTCAGAGTGGGTTTTTCGTCGTCGATGACCAAAATTTTTTCCATGTCACACCCTTCCTCAAGCGGCGGCAAAACGCAGTGTGAAAGTCGTTCCCAGCCCATGCTGGCTTGTCAACTGGATGTCGCCCCCGTAATCTTTGACAATGCCATAGGTGATGGCCAACCCGAGCCCCATATCGATGCTGCTTTCCTTGGTGCTGAAGAAGGGTTCGAAAATTTTGTCTCGAACCGCCTCGCTGATACCGATGCCATCGTCTTGTACCGAGGCCACCACATGCTCGCTTTCCTCATAGGTACGGATGAGGATTTTGCCAGCCGGCAGTTCCGGCAGCCTCTCTTTTTTTTCACTGATCGCATCCCGGGCATTGGCGGCAAGGTTGAAAAAAACCTGCTGCAACCGGTTGTCGTGGGCCATGATGGGGCGGATGTCGTGGTCAAGGTCCAGCTCCAGGCGGATGTTGTCCAGCTCAAACTGGCGGCCGACCAGAGAAAAGACCGCCTGGATGGGTTTGTTGATATCCACCCGTTCCATCACCAGTTCGGCCTTGCGCCCGAAGGAACGCAGGGTGTTGATGATTTCAGCGGCCCGGTCGACCTGGGTGCTCATCTCGGTGACCACTTTGTGAAGATCGGTCGGTGGGATCGCACGCTCCTGTTCGACCATCATGGCCAGATAATCACTTCCCATTTTGATGGCATTGAGGGGCTGATTCAACTCATGGGCGATGCCCGCGGACATTTCACCCAGCGATTTCATCTTGTTGGCCTGGATCAACTGGGCGTCCTTGTCGATCATCTCGGTGATATCGGTGGAGGCCAGCACGATGGCCGGTTGACCCTTATAGGTTGTGTTGGAAGCGTGCAGGTTGACATAAAACGGCTTTTTGCCCTTTTTGTAATGCAGGGCCTTGGGGTAGGTGACCAGTCCATGGCTTTGCCCCTGGCCCTGGAGGGACTGAAAATACTCCTGGGTGTGCTCGGGGGCCAGATCCATGAAAGGTTTGCCGAGCAGTTCCTCCCGGCTGTATTCGTAAACCGCCACGGCCCGGGGGTTGGCGTCGATGATTTCAAAGGACTGGTGGTTGATGACAAAGATGGGGTCTGGTCCGCTGTCAAATAGCGATCGGTATTTTTTTTCCGATTCGCGCAACCGCCGGCGATACAGGCGGATGCTCCAGAGCATGTTGTAAAAGGCGTCGGCCAGCTGGGCCACTTCATCGCCGACTTGACGGCGGTAGGACCGGCAGTCCCGGCACACCGGATTGGGATCGGGGGTTTGGCCGTCCAATTCCACCACGGCCAACTCCCCATCCAGACGCCGGCAGGGCACGTCGGGGTTGGCCAAGGCGGGGCATTGCCGGGGCTGGGCCGTATCGGCTTCCTGCTGCGCATCCAGTTTTACGTCAAAATTGCCTTTGCTCAGCTCGTCGGAAATCCGGGTGAGCTTGGAGATCGGCATGGTGATGTATTTGGCCAGCCGATGGGTGATCACAAAAATGATCACGATCACCAGGGATAGAAAACCCAAAAAGGTGGTACGCAGCTTGCCAACCAATTGATCGATGTGGTTTTTGCTCAGCCCCACATGGACGGTGCCGATACGGTAGATGCCCTGGGTGATGGGAATGGCGATATCGTAGGCCAGTTGGTCGTCCAGGCGGCAAAGCCGGACGCTCTTGGAATCGTCCGGTGGGACACGGTTGGCCAAGCGCAGGGTATCGGGAAACGGCCGCGTGAGGGTGTGGCTCAGGATCTGGTCTTCACGATCGCTGACGAAGATATAGGAGACCATGTGCTGGCGTTCCTTGAGCTTGGCTTCGTCAAAGATCAGGCTGAGCAACTCGACGTTGTTCTTGTCGAGGATGAACCCGCTGCTGCGTTCGGCGATGGTGCGAGCGATGGCAATGCCTCGCAGTTCCAGTTCGGCGATGAGATTGTCGACCAGTATCCACCGGGCCAGCAAGGCGATGATGGCGCTGATGGCCAGGATAACGGCAATGATCGAGAAAAAAGTCTTGTTCTTGAGACTGGTATCGCGGAAGCGTCTGGTCGCCTCCAAGATGATATCGTGTTTCATAACTGTCTCAGAGCAGCGCGTTGAGTTTGGCCTTGATATCTGTCCAGTCTTTGACCAGGGTGAACTGGCCGTTTTCCAGGCGGGTGAAATAAACCCGATCCAGCCCCTGGTGATCGGTCGGGCTGAAAGCGATGTTGATGTCCAAACCCAAGGAGAGGTTGCTGATCGATTCGATGGCGTTGATGAAGCCTTCACGGGTCAGATCGGTACCGGTGCGATTGAGCCCTTCGACCAGGACCCGGGCGTTGATAAACCCTTCAAATCCGACGAAATTGGGCTCGTCCTCGGGAAAATAGCGTTTGAGCAGGGTTACGTAGCCCACATCGCCGGTGAGCAGAGGGCTGGGATCGTGGCGATCCGGGGGCGGAACCACCTGGGACATGATCACCGTGATGTCCTGCTGGTTTTCAATCCGCCGGGCCAACTCATCGGCCCCCACGAAGGAGACCAGGTAAAACACCGGGCGAAAGCCCTGTTCGTTGGCCAACCGGATAAATTTGGCACAAGGATCGTAGGTGCCGATCATCGCCACGGCTTCGGCCCCGGAAGCGATGATTTTGTTGAGGCCCTCCTGCACATCCAGGGTGCCGCGGGTGTAAGAGCCGCCGGCAACCGGAGCCAGGTTGAAGCGTTTGAGCGCCAGTTCCGTGCCCGTCAGTCCGTCGAAACCGAAGGCATCGTACTGGTAAAAGACGGCGATTTTGCGCAGGCCCAGGTCGTTGACCAGGTGCCGCACCGCGGCCCCGGTTTCCTGATAATACGAGGCCCGCACGTTGATCAGGTAGCGGTTGAACGGTTCGCGCAGGGCATTGGCACCGGTAAACATCCCCAGCAGGGGAATGCGGGCTTCCTCGATCATCGGCAGCACCTTGACGGTGGTGGGGGTTCCCACATAGCAAAAAAGGGCGAATACCTGGTCCTCGATGATCAGTTTTTGCGTGTTGACCAGGCACATGGGGGGATCGTAGCTGTCGTCGTAGGCCACTATCTTGATTCGCCGGCCGTGAACGCCACCGGTTTCGTTGACGTGGTTGATGTAACTCATGGCACCGCGATACGTCTGGGTCCCTAAAAAGCTGGCATGGCCCTTGAGCGCCAGGGACGAGCCCAGCAAGATCTCCTGTTCGGTGATGCCTGAATGGATCACCTCCAAGGCCCCGCCCTCATTGGGCCGATTGCACCCGGTCAACACGATCAACGCAAAGACGATCAAAACGATAAAAAGTTCAGGTGCAGACCGCCGGGCTCTCTTGCCGGTTGCGGTGCCGGCCGATAAACGGCCTTCGGTGTCGGTCA
>Ga0116204_1001187_pt1 | contig 14656 bp, 9 predicted proteins | sample LakKivwa52mmetaG_FD_94481 | JGI IMG/M metagenome (GOLD analysis project Ga0116204, IMG submission 94481) | Anoxic lake water microbial communities from Lake Kivu, Rwanda to study Microbial Dark Matter (Phase II) - Lake Kivu water 52m metaG | ecosystem: Environmental > Aquatic > Freshwater > Lake ...
AATCGTCGCGGCTTCGCTCCCTTCGCAGCATCCTGCGCAAACACATTGACCGTGGACAAGTCACGGTCCGACAGGAACAGAAATGTTCCATCACCGCGCCACTGCGCCCAACCGTCATTCCCGCGGTGATCGGTCAGTTGCGTGAAGCGATCTGCACCTTTGGCCGAAGGATCGAAGAGCCACACATCCACTTGGTCGCTGCCGCGGTAGTTGCGGCGCGACCAATCACTCCCGCCGCGCTCAAACAACCATCGACGACCATCTGGACTCTGCCGCGCGTTTCGTCCGAACGCATCGTGCCTGCGTGAAGGCTCGCCGCCTGCCGCTGGGATGAAGTAGGGTCGCGGGGATCGGTATAGATCGTCTTCAAGGGCGGCAGCGAATTCGATCTGCATCGATCCATCGGCGGCGCGCGACAGCCCGCTGAGCGCGAGGCTCTCATCGGTATTGGTCGCGCGTCGCAGTGAACCACCCGACGGATCGATGACGAAAATGTTCCGCCCGCCATCCCGCGTGCTCTCGAACGCGATGAGCGTTCCATCATCACTCCAAGCGCTCGCGGACTCATCCGCTGGGTGGCTTGTCAGTCTGGTTGCCACTCCACCATCCGCGGACACGCGCCAAAGATCGCCGCGCCAAGTGAATGTCACGGCACTGCCATCGGGGCTCGCTGCAGGCAGGCGGGGCATCGTGACATCGGCGGCCGAAGAAGTTGATGCGAGTCGCAGCGTGGCAGCGACAACCGCGAGAGCCCAACGGGTATGACGAGACATGATCATGCGGACAATCTAGACCTTTCGTCGACCGCTATGCTCTCGAATTCTTGGGCGCTTGAAAGACGGACGCGCCGACTTGGACACCCTCACCATGACTCAAGACCCATCTACGGAAGCGCCGATGCGTGCGGAATCACTGGCGTTCCTGCGCGAACTGCTGGATACGCCGAGTCCATCAGGCTTCGAGGCTGCAGGGCAGCGCGTATGGAGCGCGTATGTGCGTGCGCTCGGCGCGCGCTGTTCGAGCGACGCGTACGGCAACCACTTCGCGGAACTGCTCCCGACATCGGGTGCAGCGCAGCGCACCGTCGCGGTGTGCGGTCATGCGGATGAGATCGGCCTGATGGTCAACCACATTGATGCGCAGGGATTCATCTACTGCCGGTCGATTGGAGGCATCGATCCAGCCGCGATCATCGGCAAGCGCATCCAATTCCAATCGTCCGTGGCCGATGTTGCGAACCCCGTGGTTGGCCTTGTGGGTGCGACGGCGATCCACTTGCAGGACAAGGATGCCGGCGCGAAAGTTCGAAAGTTGCATGAACTGTTCATCGATATTGGCGCGAAGGATCAGGCAGCCGCGGCAGCGCGCCTGAACATCGGCGACCCGGGCGTGTTCTTGGACGCGAGCCTGATGATGAGTCCAAGCCTCATCGTGGCGCGGGCGCTTGACAATCGCATTGGCACATTTGTCGCGGCGGAGACGCTGCGCCTTGTGGCTGCGCAGCGTGCGAAACTTCGGGTTCGCGTGGTGGCCGTCAGCACGGTGCAAGAGGAGGTGGGCCTGCACGGCGCTTCGATGATCGCGGAGAGTGTTCGCCCGGACATCGCGCTCGTCACGGATGTTGGTCACGCAACCGACAGCCCCGGCATCTCGCATGCACAGCATGGGCAGTTCAAGCTGGGCGCTGGGCCGAAGATCGCCGTTGGTGGTGCAATGCACCCGGAGGTGGTGGCGCGGCTGGCTGCGTCGGCCGCTGCGCAGTCGATTGCGCTCCAGAGATCTGCGACGCCCGGACGCAGCGGCACGGACACTGACGCGATCTTCACCCGCGTTGGAGGGATTCCAAGCGCGCTGCTCAGCCTGCCGATCCGTTACATGCACACAACCGTCGAGATGGCGCATCTGCAGGATTTGCGCCAGATCTCCGAGGTCTTTGCGGAGATGATTCTGACGCTTGGTGGCGATGAGCGTTTCGGCGCGCAGGCATGATGCACAGCGCTCTCTGAACGCCGTAGTCGTAGACTCTTCATCGTCGCCCCACGAGTGCCGTTCCCATGCTGAGTTTTTTCCACGAAGCGATTCGCAACATTCGAAACACAGGATCGGTGATGCCGTCCTCGCCCGCACTTGCGAGCGCGATGACGCGCGCCATTCGTTCGCATCCGGGATGCAAGCGAGTTCTGGAAGTTGGGCCGGGCACTGGCCCTTTCACGGCGGCAGTCTTGCCGACGCTCCGAAGCGGAGACGCCTTCGACATCGTGGAACTGAATCCGACATTCTGCTCGCATCTGGAGGAGAAGCATCTGCGCGCGTTCCGTGTGGATCACCCGGCCATCACCGTGCGGCTTCATGAGTCAGCGATCGAGGACTCCGCACTCGATGGTGGATACGACTTCATCGTGTGCGGACTACCGTTCAACAACTTTCCGTTGCCGCTGACGGAGTCCATCTTCAAGCAGATGCTCGAACTGCTTCGGGTTGGGGGCGTACTGACCTTCTTCGAGTACCTCGGTGCGCGAGAGGTCAAGCGTCCATTCGTGGGGAGGACGCACCGACTTGCGATCGATGCGCTCAAGTCATTTCATCAACAAACGGCGCGTACGCACCGGGTTCGGCGCGAGATCATCATGGCGAACATCCCGCCTGCCTGCGCAGTCCACATCACGAAGTCTGGCAGCGATGCTTGCAAAGAGGCCGCATGTTCCGCATCAACGACAACTACCTAAAGCTCGCTGCGGGCTACTTGTTCCCGGAGATTTCACGACGCGTGCAGGCGTTCACGCAAGCGAATCCGACACTTGCTTCGCGCGTCATCCGCTGCGGCATCGGCGATGTCACCGAACCTCTGCCCGCCGCCGCAGTCACCGCGATGCACAAGGCAGTCGATGAGTTGTCGACGCACGATTTGTTCCGTGGCTATCCCCCTGCGACTGGATATGACTTCGTGCGGCGCGCGATCGCCGATGGCGACTTCCGTTCGCGTGGGTGCACTGTGGCGGACGACGAGGTCTTTCTGAGCGATGGATCGAAGCCCGATGCGAGTGCGATCCTCGAGATTCTTGGCCCCGGCAATCGCATCGCGCTCACCGATCCTGTCTATCCGGTGTATGCCGATACGAATGTGATGGCAGGCAACGCTGGCAGCGCCCTTCGCGGCGGCGGATACGAGGGGTTTGTGTATCTGCCCTGCACCGAAGAGAACGCCTTCGCGCCATGCCCGCCGAAGGAGCACGCCGATGTCGTGTACCTCTGCTCGCCGAACAATCCCACTGGATCGGTGCTCGACCGTGCGGCGCTGACGCAGTGGATCGAGTGGGCGCACGCGCACCACGCGCTGATCCTGTTCGATGCGGCGTATGCGGACTTCATCCGGGATTCATCGTTGCCGCAGTCGATCTATGAGATCGAAGGCGCGCGCCGCTGCGCGATCGAGTTCCGATCCTTCTCGAAAGTCGGTGGATTCACTGGTGTTCGCTGCGGTTACACCATTGTGCCGAAGGAACTGGTGGGCGCCGCGGCGGATGGAACGCGTGTCGCACTGCACGATCTTTGGATGCGTCGCTGGGCGACCTGTTCAAACGGTGTGTCGTGGCCCGTGCAGTGTGCGGCGGCGGCGCTGTACTCGGCGGAAGGTCGCCGCCAAACGCGTGCATTGACCGACTTCTATCTTGCGAACGCGGCGATCTTGGCGCGCGCATGTCACGCGCTTGGTCTGCGCGCGTTCGGCGCCGCAAACTCGCCCTATGTGTGGGTGAGTTGTCCACGCGGGCTGGGATCATGGGAGACATTCGATCGACTGCTGCAGGACGCGCAGGTGGTGACGACTCCGGGCGCCGGGTTCGGGCGCTGCGGCGAAGGATTCATCCGCATCAGTGCGTTCAACTCGCGGGCGAATGTGGAAGAGGTTGCTCGGCGGATTGGCGTGCTTGCGCCCGCCGCCGTGTGACGCGCGCGACTCGCGCCTCCCATGTGCTCGCCGCGCGGCGCCGCTTATACTCGCCGCATGTCCACTGCAATCATCAAGACTGACAAGGGCGACATGCATGTCGACTTCTACGACGACGAGGCGCCCAACACCGTTGCCAACTTCCGCAAACTCGCGAAGAAGGGGTTCTACAAAGGGCTCACCTTTCACCGAGTGATTCCCAACTTCGTGATTCAGGGCGGATGCCCAACTGGCACGGGCACGGGCGGACCCGGATACAAGATCAAGTGCGAGACCAAGGGCGGCAAGCAGCGTCATGACCGCGGCGTGCTTTCTATGGCGCACGCGGGGAAGGACACGGGCGGATCGCAGTTCTTCATCTGCCACAGTCGCGACAACACATCGCATCTCGACGGCGGTCACACCTGCTTCGGGATCGTGACGAAGGGTCTTCCCGTGATCGACAAGATCGTTGCAGGCGACAAGATCATCAACATTGAACTCGGCGCCGACGACGGCGACTGAACGCGCGATCAACTCGTGATCGAGATGGTGCCCGTGGAGTCGCCGAAGGCGCTCATCGGCGCCCCCGCTGCGGCAGCCATGCCAAGATGCAGGTTGCACAGCGGTGTGCCAGGGGCATGCTGCACGATGCGACCGCCGCGGTGACCGCGTGCCCCGCCACCCGCGATCAGAATCGGCAGATCATTGTGATTGTGTGCGTTGCCATCGGTGATCGCACTGCCGTACAGCACGAGTGTCGTATCGAGCAGCGATCGACCACCCTCGCGTGCCTTCGAGAGCGCAGTGAGCAGCGCGGCGAGCCGCTGCGACTGGAATGTGTTGATGCGGGTGAACGCCTCCATCTTGGATGCATCGTTCCCGTGATGGGATACATCGTGATGCCCCTGCGAGATGCCGATCTCGTGGTAGGGCCTATTCGATCCTTCGTTGGCGAGCATGAAGGTGACGACTCGCGTGGAGTCCGTCTGCAGCGCAAGCGCGAGCACTTGCGAGAGCAGATCCGTTCGGCGCGCAAGATCCATCGGACCACCCTCAAACTCTGGCAGATCCTTCGCGTCAATCTCGGCGAGCGCATCGCTGTCGATTTGACGCTCGAGATCGCGCACGGCGCCGAGATACTCGTCGAGTCGTTCGCGGTCGTTCCGCCCCACAATGCCCGCAAGGCGTTTCGCCTGTGCTGCGGCGCCATCAAGCACGGATCTGCGAGATTTCGCCTGCATTGCGGCTTCCTCTGGCGTCAGGTTTGCCCGACCAAACAGGCGTTCAAACGCGGCCTTCGGATCGGTCTCCTTGCCATTGGGCAGACTCTCCGATCGCCACGAGATGTTCGCGCTGTACGCGCAGGAGTAACCGCTGTCGCAGTTGCCCGCGGTCATCGCAGGCTCTGTGCCAAGTTCAATCGAACGCAGCCGCGTGCCTCTGCCCGCAGTGCCGAGCGCATCCGCCATCGCCTGATCGATCGACCGCCCAGCGCGGATGTCGTCGCCTGCCGTCTTGCGCGGCTGCATGCCGGTGAGGAAGCATGCGGCGCTGCGCGCGTGATCGCCCGGGCCATCACCGTTCGCTTCCGCGCGCTGATGTCGAAGACCGCTGTGAATGGTGATGTCGCGTTCAAACCCCTTGAGTGGAAGCAGGGATGTCGATGGAACCCACGCGCCGTTCGCCGCCGCGATCGGGCGCCAGGTCGCCGGGTTCGTGCCGTTGGGGAAGAACACGAACACACTGCGAGTTGTTCGATCGGGCGCGAGCGCCGATGATGTGGCGGCGAGTGCTGCGGGGCCGATACCGCGCGGGAGCATCGCCTCCAACCACGGCAGTGCAATCGTTGCGCCGATGCCACGAAGCATGGTGCGGCGATGCACGAGTGGCTCACGCATGAGTGCACTGTAACGCGGCGTTCGAGCCAGGCAAGGGAAACATCGGCTGATTTGCGTTCGTTGCCGGTCAGTTGCCCGCGGGTGCGTTTCTCGCGCGGCGCATGCGAAACGCATCGCTGAGCACGATGCCCCGCACGAGCGATTCGAAGCTGCCATCGGCGCGCGCGTCACGAGCGAGTTGTTGGATGAGGCGATCATCGGCGGCCGCGGTGCCGCGCCCGAGCGCATAGATCATCAGCCGCCGCGCAAGGGAACGCTCGAGCGCATCGCCACCGAGTACAAGTTCCACCACCCCCTGCGTACCGTTGATCTGCGTGCCACCTGGCAACTCGCTGCGATCGTCGATCGGCGCGCCGTCGGCTTCGCTGCGCAGCCGACCATCCGCATCAAGCCGCTCGAACGCCAGCCCGATCGCATCCATGCGCGTGTGGCAGGATGCGCAGTCAGGGTTCGCGCGGTGCTGCTCCATCAACTGCCGCATCGAGAGATGCTGCGGATTCGTAGAACCCTCGGGCAGCTGCGGTACTCCAGGCGGCGGTGGCGGCGGCGTCTGATCGAGGATGACATCCAGAACCCACTTGCCCCGTTTCACGGGACTTGTGCGGTTCGGGTTACTCGTTGCGGCGAGCACGCTCCCATGCCCGAGAACGCCCGATGGCCGAGCAGGCGGCAGCTCGAAAGCGCTCATCTCACCTGCGTTCGTGGTGCTGCGCGCCTCGGTGAGTCCGTAGTGCTGCGCCAGTTCCGCGCTGCAGAGTGTTTCTCGGCTCGTGAGCAGCGCGCGCAGCGGCACTTCGCCGCGAACCACGCGCTCGCACAGCGCCATTGTCTCAGCCTGCATCGCGCGCAGTGTGTTGCTGTTGAGCGCCGGATATCCGCGCGGATCGAATGATCGCGCGTCGAGTCCATCGATACCGAGCCACTGCGCGAAGAAGCGGTCGGCGAGTGCCGACGCGCGTTCATCGGCGAGCATGCGAGTCACCTGCTTGGTGAGTCCGTCCTTCGTGCTGAGTTCTCCCGCCTCTGCGGCGCGTCGAAGCGTTTCATCGGGCACGCTTGCCCAAAGGAAGAACGACAGGCGCGAGGCGAGTTCACTTCCTACAAGTGGGCGAACGCCTGACTGCTGTCCAAGATCCGTCGTCTTGACGGGCGGCTCGATGCGCAGCAAGAAACGCGGATCGACGAGCATCGCGATGATGAGCGATCGGAGCTGCGCATCCCAGGTGGACCTCGCACCACCCGCCGCCGCACGCGCAGTCTGCACGAGCTGCGAACATTCCTTCTCGTCGACCGTGCGCCGAAAAAGACGCGGCGCGAGCGCCGCCGCGACGCGCCGCAGCCGTGCAGTATCGGCGCTCTTGCCCGCACCCGCTGCCGCATCGAGCGCCAGTTCGCAGGGCGTTCGCGTGATGCCGCCGATCGGTCCCTGCACTTCGATCGTTCTGCAACCGAGGTTGCGATCGCGTGCGGAGGGATTCGGATCGGAGGGCTTGTAGTAGTCGTTGAGGAACGCGACAGCGATGCGTTGCTCGCCCGCGGCAAGATCCCCTGTCCACTCAAAGGTGCCGGGATCGCCGCGACCGTTGGGTACGGTGAAGGCGCTGACCGCCTTGCCGTTCACTCGGATCTCGGCGCGCGCGTCTTCGGGACCAGCCTTCATCTGCTCGATCCACGCGCGCACGGTGTACTTGCCGCTGCGCGGAAGTTTGATGGTGGGGCCCACCTCACCGATGGTGAAGAGCCACGCCGTGCCGTCGATGACTTGCCCCTTGCCAGCACGCACAAGTTCAGGTCCATGGATGGTGCGGCGCGTGTCGCTTGCCGCGGGCGGAACCGCAGCAAGCGCGATCGCTTCGGCGGCGTTGAGGTACTTGTCCATCAGCAGCGGCGGTAGAGCGAGCGTGTCGCCCGTTGTGTCGAACCCCTCGCCGATATCGTCGGGCGGCAGAACCGCAAGCGCGACTGCGCGGAGCGACTGCGCGAAGGCGCGCGTGTCCGCACTGACATCCGCCGTCGAATCGGTGGCGCGGCCATCCGCTCCAAAGAGGCCGATCGCGTCACGAACGCTGTTGGCGTACTGCCAGCGATTCAGTCGAATCACGAGGGGAACTTCGCGGCGTGCGGGCGGGACAATCGCGTCGATCGCTTCGATCGCAGCTGCGTACTCGGCAGGCGTCGGGCGCTCTTCCACAGAGTCGGGCGGCATGTCCTCGCGTGCGAGCCGTGCGCGCAGCGATGCGAGCAGCGCGGGCGATGCAGTCTTCGCGTGAACGCGATCCGCGAGATCGAGGCTGGCTTTGCTGCGCGGACCGGTGTGGCAATCGAGGCAGTGCGCGCGCAGCAGCGCGTCGACTGCGGCGGGTACTTCCATGTCGGCGGGTGGTGGAGGCGGCGGATCGCCGTGTGCCAACGCGCATGCGAAAACGCCTGCGACAAAGCACCAGAGGTCGCGCGCGCGAGCGAGCATGCCGCACGATGCTAAAGGCACATAGGTCGCTCGCCACGCGAATCGGACAGGCATGTACGGTGGCTGTACGATTCGTGAGATGCATCAACTGATCTTCCTCCGCGGCATTCTTGCGGCTCGAGCCGCTTGCTCGATCGTTTGCTGCCTTCTGAGCCTTGCGTGCACGGTCACGGCAGGCGCTCAGGAACAGTCCGCGCCCGCGGCGGCAACGCCTGCGCCCGCGGCGGCAACGCCTGCGCCCGCGGCGGCAACGCCTGCGCCCGCGGCGGCGAGTTCCGCAAGCGATCAGGCGTTTCGGGTTGCTACGCCAACCGCACCGCAGACTGCCGTGACGGCAAAGTCCGCATTCGGCTACGACAGCTTTCGTCCTGGAACGGAAAAGATCTCCGATGGGCCAATCGACGAGATGTATGTGCTGAGCCCTGGTGATGAAGTGATCGTTTCGATCTGGGGTCAACTTGTACAGAAGTTCAATCTTGTCGTGACCGATGAAGGCTTCATCGATCTTCCGGATGACGGCGGACGCATCGCAACAAGCGGAGTGACACTGAAGGAACTTCGACCCGTCGTGATGCAGGCGCTATCCCAGATTTACTCCAGCTACATCAATGCCGCCGATCCGACCAAATCGACGGCGTTCGTCGATATTCGCCTCGGCAAGGTGCGACCTCTTCTGGTGTATGTGCTCGGCGAGGTCCAGAAGCCCGGCGCCTATCTGATCAGCGCAGGCATGGCGAATGTGTTGAATGTGCTCAACAACGCAGAGGGCGTGCGAAACGGCGGTTCCCTGCGCGAGGTGAAGGTCCGCCGCAGCAACGGCGACACGGAGATCGTCGACCTCTACCAATTCTTCCTGACAGGCAAACTCGATCTCAATGCGGTTCGGCTGAAGCCGAACGACTACATCATCGTGCCGCTCAAGTCGCGAACCGTTTCGATTGAGGGCGAGGTTCGTCGGCAAACCCGTTTCGAGCTGACCGGCTCCGAAGGCATGCGCGAACTGATCGACTTTGCCGGGGGGTTCACTCCGGACGCATATCCCCGCCAAGTGCAGATCATCCGAAACGAGCCCGGCAAGGGCGAGTCGGTGATCGATGTGGATGTCACGAACATCATGGATCTGGCGACACCGAACATAGCGCTGCAGGATGGCGACACGGTGCGCGTGCCCACCAATGTGCAGGTGCGCCGCAAAGTGGTATCTGTGCGGGGTGATGGCGTGGTGCGCCCTGGAACCTACGAGTGGCAGCCAAACATGACGATGCGCGACCTGATCGACAAGGCCGAAGGTTTGCGCGAGTATGCGTTCACGGACCGAGCCGATCTGATTCGGACCGAGGACGACTTTTCGAAGTCGCTCACCATCTTCTCCCTCGCAGATCTGTTCCAGAAGGACGCAGCGGGCAAGTTTGCGTTCACGGGCAACAACGACAAGAACATGCCGCTGCGCGAAATGGATGAAGTATTCGTGCAGTCGTCATTCGGTCTCGCTGGGCAGGACAAGTTCGTCACCCTCGAGGGTCATGTGAAGCAGCCGGGGAAAACGGTGCTCGCCAAAAACATGACACTCTACGACCTGATCTTTGTGCGCGGCGGATTTCAGGATCCTGCGTTCGAGCGCGCCGCGTACAAGGATGTGGCGCACATCATTCGGAAGGTGCCTGGATCGATCGGCGAGCAGCTGATCCCGTTTCAACTCGGCGCATTGCTGCAAGGCGATCCATCCGCCAACATGCAGTTGCAGGACAGCGACGTGATCCGTCTCTACTCGTACGAGGATCTCGCGATGCGGCGCACTGTTCAAATCGATGGGCTGGTGAAGAAGCCTGGCATTTATCCGATGGTCGAGGGGCTGACGCTTGAGGACCTGTTGGTGCTTGCGGGCGGGTTACGACCTGATGCGTACAAGGTGGAAGCAGTGGTCGCACGATCGGAGTCCGATGGAACCACGGGCACCGCCGCGGCGACAGAACGAACGATGGTGGTTCCAATACTCAAAGACTTCATCACGCAGGCTGCTGCCAATCGATTTGCGCTCCGTCCATTCGACCGAATCAGCGTGCGCAATGTGCTCGGATGGGAACCGCTCGATGTGGTGTCGATCACGGGCGAAGTGCTGTACCCGGGCAACTATTCGCTTGCGGCAAAGGACGAAACCATGTCCAGCCTGATCAAGAAGGCGGGCGGACTTCGCAAGGAAGGACTCCCAGAGGGAGCGACTGTACGGCGTCGCCGTAGTGTCCTAACGCTCGATACGACTGCAAGTCCCGTCATGTACGAGATCACGATTGACTTGGCTTCGGCGCTCGCAGCGCCGGGCGGCAGTGACGACATCGTTCTCAAGAATGGCGATGAGATTCATGTCCCCACTAACCCGGGCACGATCGAAGTTCGAGGTGCGGTTCGCAGACCGCTCGTGTTGCAGTTCAAGGAGGGTCAAGCGCTTGAGAACTATGTCGCCAAGTGTGGCGGCTACCTCGACAAGGCAGACCGTTCGCGCGTCCTGGTCTTTGCTGCGAACAATGTCGCGCGCACCATCGATGCGGATAGTGACGATCCTGACAGTCCCATGCGTCTGAGTGCGGGCAGTGTCATTGAAGTGCCGCTCATCAAGGATTCGGAGTGGCTGCAGACGGTCGATGTGTCAGGCGCAGTCATGAAACCCGCGCGATTGCAGTGGGTGGAGGATGCGCAACTTGGGTTCTATCTGAACATGTGCGGTGGCTTCAGCACGACTGCCGACCCTGCCAAGATCATCATCCACTTGCCCGATGGCGGGATCCTCGCCAAGCAGGAGGGCGAGGCTTTCAACCCGAAGGTTCCGCCTGGGAGCACCGTGGTGATCATGACAAAGCCGCAGGTTGAAGCCAAATGACTCGTCTCGAGCAAGAGCCCCAGTTGCAGCAGACACAACACCAATCGGAACAGCAGCTGCCAGAGGAGCAGATGGACGAGCCAGTCCGCTTGCTGCGGATCGTGAATGTGGTGATCCGTGCGCGGTGGTTCATCGCGATCTTCACGCTGCTGGTGGCAGGTGCGGCGGCGGGCTATGTGATGACGCTCAGCCCGACTTACACGGCGACGACCAAGTTCATGCCATCGCAGAGCAAGAGCGCATCTGCTCGGATGGGTGCGATCGCGGGCTCGGCAACGCAGGTGACGGATGTGGTGGTTGAGAACACCGCACCCGAGTACTACACCGAACTTCTCACGAGCCGTGCGTTCCTGGAGACGCTGCTGAAGATGACGTTCGATGCGCCGCAGCTAGGGGGCAAAATGCGGTTCATCGACACGCTCGGCATCGACGCGCCCACGGAGTTCGAACGGCAGGAGCGCGCTATTGCTGCGCTGCGGCTGATCGTGAGAGTCGACTCGGTCAAGATGAAGTCCGTGACAGCGCCGCCGATCTTGACGCTCACGATGACCGCGGCTGATCCGCAGCTCGCGGCACAGTCCGCAAACGCGCTGGTCGACGAACTGATCCGCTACAACCGTGAAGTGCGAGGAAGCAAGGCGCGCGACAACCGAGCATTCATCGAGCGCCAACTCGCTGATGCAACGAAGGCGCTGCGTGATGCAGAGAAGGCACTCTCGGAGTTCAACCGCCTCAACCGCAAGATCGCGACACCTGATCTGAAGGCGGATCAAGAACGGCTCGCGCGTGCGGTGACGGTGCAAGCAGAGGTGTTCATCACGCTTACCAAGCAACTTGAAATCGCGCGTATTCAGGAGCAGGAGGATCAGGTTTCCATCGAAGTCTTGGAGCCGGCCGTCGCGCCTCTCCAGCGATCTGCGCCGCGGCGCACCCAGACCGTCTTGATCGCTGCCATCGTGGCGGTCTTCGTAGCGTGCGGACTTGTTCTGCTTCGTGACAGGTTGGGGTCAAGCAATGGAAGCGACCCAGATGTCGAAGACTTCAAGCTGAACATGCGCGCGGTCGCGCGCGAAGTCACCTTTGGGCTCGTGGGGCGCTCGGCGAAGTAGCGGAACGAGGCAACTACGCGGACACGGCTGCGCACTGCCACTTCCATGCGTCGCGGCACATGTCGTCGAGGGTGCGCTCTGTTTTCCACCCGAGCCGCTGCAGCGCGAGCGCAGGATCCGCCCAACATGCAGCGATATCGCCAGCACGCCGATCCTTCAGCGTGTACGGCACGCGGACGGCGTTCACACGCTCGAACGCGTTCACCACATCGAGCACGCTGCTGCCATGCCCCGTGCCGAGGTTGATCGCCTCGCACCGCATGTCGCCAAGACGCTCCATCGCGCGCAGATGACCGACCGCAAGATCGACGACATGGATGTAGTCGCGTACGCCCGTGCCGTCGGGCGTTGGATAGTCGCTGCCCCAGACGCCGAGTTCCTTGAACTCGCCCGCCGCGACTTTCAATACGAACGGCATGAGGTTGTTGGGAATACCGTTGGGATCCTCGCCGATCAGGCCGCTCTCATGCGCGCCGACGGGATTGAAGTAACGCAGGAGACAGATGCGCCAGCGGTCGTCGCTGCGAGCGAGGTCGCGCAGCATGAGTTCGATGGTGAGCTTGGTCTGCCCGTATGGGTTGGTGGCGCTCAGCGGATGCGATTCGGTGAGCGGTAGCCGCTGCGGATCGCCGTAGACCGTGCAGGAGCTGCTGAACACGATCGACCGCACGCCGCAGTCGTTCATCGCTTCAAGTAGGCGCAGCGTGCCGACGACATTGTTGTCGTAGTAGGCAAGCGGCATGCTCACCGACTCCCCCACCGCTTTCAGTCCCGCAAGATGGATCACGCGGCTAACGGCGAAGTCGCGGATCACCTTGCGAACAACTGCGCCATCGCGGATGTCGCCATGCACGAAGTCCACGGCGCGCCCGATGATCTGCCGAAGCCGCTCGACCACGCTGCCCTTGCTGTTGCAGAGGTTGTCGAGCAGAACGGGTCGGTGCCCTGCGCGTGCCACCTCGACCGCAATGTGGCTGCCGATGAAGCCTGCGCCGCCGGTGAGCAGGATGGAGTCAGGCATGAACGGCGAGCGTATCGCGTCAATGCTGGCAGATACAGCCCGTGGGAAGGTGATGGTCGCTCGCCGTAGACGCCTGTCGAGCCAGTCAGATCCCTAGGCACACCCCACAACTCGACAGGCGGCACCACACCTCAGCAGTAGTGTCGGCGCCGAAGTTCGCCTTGATCTACCTCAAGACGAACTTCGACGCACCGATGCCTCTGGGATTACGGACTTCCGCAGCCAACTCCCCACTCGGCCAAGACATGGACCAGATCGCCGCCTTCTACGATGCCATCCTGATTCAGATCCTCAGGGCAGTCACCCTTCCCGCAGGCTCCCCAAGCCGCCAACAACATTGTGAGGTCCTTGCTACCGACACAGCCATCGCCGTCAATGTCGGAGACTGAGCTTGTAGTCGGCACGCCGAGATTCCACTGAAAATATGAACTGCCGGGGCTAAAACTAAAAGCAGGGGCCACAGTCTGAAAGCGATCGCCAAATGTAGTGACGTATGCCGGAATCACCTTGGACGCGTTAAAGCCGCCTCTTTTATTGTTGTAACCAAGCGAATTATCCAACAAGGTTTCGACGAAAGCGTTACCGACCGTGCCTGAGTAACTTGAGGAGGGCTTTTGGAAGAGTGCGTTTGAATCAAAGGGCAGTTCGGTCGTGCCCAATGCTGTCACATAATAATCAAGACCGGGACCATCATTCCACTCACTTGATAGGAGGCCGTATTGGATGACCGTTGACACGTCTGCCAACATGCTCGCGATGAGTCCCTGGGAAAAATAGCTCTCAAGACTGACGTCGGCGACGCCGGCTCCCACGAGCTCCGTCATTACTGGGTCTGTCCCCATTGGCCAGTTGTTCGCCTTTATGAACGGGTCGAATCCGAACAGCCCTGAACTTCCTGCTCTAAGGATAGGGCAGGGACCCCATCCCGTGCTGGGTTGTGGGTCTCCGGGGGTGTTATTATTGGAATACATTGTGAGACTGACTGTGGCGGCGCCACCCAAATTCAAGAAGTAGTCTGTCCAATTTCCGATATACGGAACAACTGCGCCTCCACCCCAGACTTGCTGAGGAATCGACATACCCTGTGCTGGCTTTGTTGTTGCGCTTATGAGATCGGGGGGGGGGAACCACGGTCCTCCGCTAACTGACCATTGGTTACTCCAATGTATCCCGCTTGCGTTGTACGCTGTTGGAGTTGGAACTGGGTTACTCCACTGCATGGCAGGCGGCGCCGTAAAATAAGCCTCTGGGTAACCGTCGGTCCCAACCTTGATCCATGCGGGTTCCGCCGCCGAACCCACGGAACCATCCCAATCAAGCCTGCCGCTTAGCAAGACACCGGAGGAAAGGTTATCGGG
>Ga0116204_1001189_pt1 | contig 14650 bp, 12 predicted proteins | sample LakKivwa52mmetaG_FD_94481 | JGI IMG/M metagenome (GOLD analysis project Ga0116204, IMG submission 94481) | Anoxic lake water microbial communities from Lake Kivu, Rwanda to study Microbial Dark Matter (Phase II) - Lake Kivu water 52m metaG | ecosystem: Environmental > Aquatic > Freshwater > Lake...
GGCCAGGGCCCGCTCAAAGTCATGAAAATCATCCCAGACCTCGGGTTTTACCTGGGGCCAGTAGTCCAGGCCGGCGCGTTTCACATGGCGGCTGTCCAGGGAAAAGCCCAGGGGCCGGATCAGGTGGAGCCTGGCCCCGGCCCCCAGGCAGGTGCGACCGATGTTGCCCGTGTTCCAATGGATCTCGGGGGCCACCAGCACCACATGGCGCTCGATCAAAGCCATCATCCGGCCTGGACCCGCTGCCCGCAGAGGGGGCAATAGCGAAAGGCCGGTTCTACGTGTTGGCCGCAGGCCGGGCAGGGCCGGGCCAGGGCCGCGGTGGCTACCGGCGATGGAGGAGGCGCCGGCATGGGCTGTCCGGCCCGCTGGGTGCTGTGCCCCTGGCACCGCGGACAAAAGACAAAGGGCATGCCGGTTTTGACCTTGATCAGCGGGATGAAAAAAAGGCTGAAATAGTGGTCGACGCGCTGGGCCACGGCCTGGGTTGCGCCGCAATGCGGGCAGGTGCGCGGGTTGTCGTCCAGGCGCGTGGTCTTGGGCTGGATGCCGGCGATGAGAAACATGGCGGGTTAAAACAGGCGCGGCTTGCAGACGATCTCGCGGATGCGCAGATCGAAAAAACTGTTCTGATGGGCCGGCTTGAGCACCAGGGCCGTGTCGGCCCCGTGGGAAGAGCCACCGATGGACACGATGTCGGCCCCGCTCAAGGCCCCGGCATCGGCGGCCATCACGGCGATTTCCACGGCGACCTTGGTCCCCTGGCCCAGCAACCGCAGGGTATCGGCGATCATCAGCACGGGATAGACACCGCTGTGTTTTTTGGCAACGGCGCGTTCCACGCCGGAAAGGGCATGGATCGAGGCCACCACGGTGGCGCCCTTGGCCTCCAGTTCCTTGCGCACGCCGGCCGCCATGAGGTTTTTGAACGGCTCGCCGAACCCGCAGTGGTAGGTGACCACGGTGAGCTGAAACCCGGTAAACACCTCCAGGGCTTTAAAAGCCGTATCCCCGCTGCTGGAGGCGACCACCGCCTCGGTGATTCCCAGTTGCCTGGCCCTTGCGGCGGCCAGTTTCAGGGTCTGATCGGTGTTGACTTTGCCCGGTGCATCAAAATACATGGTATCCTCCTTATTTAGGTACGCGGCGACATTCCGGAAAGCTGCAAGGCCGAGCACGACCGGCTCAGGCAGGAAATTATCGAAATCGCCGAAAAATGGCATGCGGATTGTCGCACGTTGCCACATCATACCACAACCCGGACGAGCCGGAACCAAACATGAAATTTTTTCGGTTTTCGATTTGCGATTGGTGGTATTCTGCTTTTTAAAATGCAGGCTGAAGGCTGAAGGAAAAAAGATCGCAAGAGCCAACAACGTTACATCGCCACGATCCACCAGTAATCCTTGGTGAATGACCAATGACCCAAAGAAAACAGCAGCATTCCTTCAATCGAAACTTTCGGCAACAGCCATCCCATGGAACGCAAATTCAACGAACCCGCCTGCCGCGCCAGCGGCTGAATCCTTGCGCGCCGGCGCAATGATCGGGGGACCCGATGATCATCGACATCCACACCCACCTTTACCCCAAGGTCATCCGGGACAACCGGCAGGCGTTTTTTGCCGGGGAGCCGGCCTTTCAACTGCTCTATGACTCGCCCAGGGCCAAAATGGCCGGCCCACAGGACCTGCTGGCCGTAATGGATGACCAGGGCGTGGACAAGGCCGTGATCTTCGGCTTTCCCTGGCGCAGCCTGGAAACGGCCAAGATCAACAACGACGCCGTGGCCGAGGCCGTGGCCCGGCACCCGGACCGCTTCATCGGGTTTTGCTGCCTGGACCCGGCCCACCCCCAGGCCCCGGCCGAGGTCGAGCGCACGCTCACCAGCGGTCTTGGCGGCATCGGGGAACTGGCCTTTTACCAGGGGGGAATCAACGCGGCGGCCTTGGCGGCCCTGGACCCGATCATGGCCCTGGCCAAACAGCGGGCCTGCCCGGTGCTGATCCACACCAACGAACCGGTGGGCCATGCCTACCCGGGCAAATCGCCCAACACCCTGGTTCAGATCTACGCGATGGTCCGGCGCTACCCGGACAACACCATCATCCTGGCCCACTGGGGCGGGGGCCTGTTTTTCTACGCCCTGCTCAAAAAGGAAGTCTCTGAGGCGATGGCCAACGTGGTGGTGGACACCGCGGCCTCGCCCTTTGTCTACCAGCCGCAAGTCTACCGCCATGCGGTGGACATTGTCGGCGCCGAGCGCATCCTGTTTGGCAGCGACTTTCCCCTGCTCGAACCCAAACGCTATTTTGCCGAACTGGACCAAAACGGCCTGACCCCCGAGCAGCTCGCCTTGATCCGCGGGGGCAACGCGGCCCGGATCCTGGGGCTGGCGGATTGAACACCTCTTTTGCAAGCGCCTATGCAAGCGTGATGGTCTGGCCGGGCCGGGGCACCATCACGTTGTAGCCTTCGGCCGCCAGAAATTCGGCAAAGGCCAGGCTCTGGTCCTGCTCGCCGTGGACCAGGGCGATGGTCTTGGGAACCAGGCCGCCGGCCTTGAGAAAACGCAGCATCTCGTGGCGGTCCCCATGGGCGCTGAAGCCTCCCAGCTTGGCCACATGGGCCTGGAGCGGGTAGTCCTTGTTCAAAAAGCGTACCAGCGGCGCCGGCCCCTTGCGGCCGGCCTTGTTCCAGCTTGATCCCAGTTCCAGGATCCGGCGGCCCAGGGTGTTTTGGGCCATGAATCCAACGATGAGAATCGTGTGCCGGGGGTTGTGGATCTTGTGGCGCAGGTGGTGCAGGACCCGGCCGGCTTCGCACATCCCCGAGGCGGCGATGACGATGTGGGGTTTTTCCTCACGGTTCAAGGCCATGGACTGTTCGACCGTCTCGATGAAATGGATCTGGCCGAAGGAGAACGGGTTTTTTCCCCTGGACAAAAAGATGTCGTGGGCCTCGCGGTCGTAGACTTCGGGGTGCTCGCCGAAAACCTGGGTGATGTTGGAGGCCAGGGGGCTGTCCACATAGACCGGGATCCGGGGCAGCCGGCCCTCGTCGTAAAGTTGGTGAAGCAGGTAGACGAGTTCCTGGGTCCGGCCGAAGGCAAAGGCCGGAATGATCACCGATCCACCCCGGTCCACGGTTTCCCGGATCACCTTTTCCAGACCCGGCTTGAGGTTGTCCACGGCCTCGTGGTCGCGGTTGCCGTAAGTGCTCTCCAGGATCAGCAGGTCCAGTTGCCTGTCCTCGGGTTCCAGATCCAGGGCCGGGTCCCGGATGATGGGCTTGCCGAAACGGCCGATGTCGCCGGTATAACCGATGGTGACGGCCCGGCCGTTGGCACGGGTGCGCACCACGGCCATGCAGGAACCCAGGATGTGGCCGGCCTCGTAAAACCGGCAGTCGGTGTCCCGGCCCACGGTAATGCCATGGCGATAGGGATAGCCGTCAAAAAAACCCAGGGCCGTTTGGCTGTCGGCCACGGTATACAACGGCTCGACCAACTCCAGACCCAGTTCCGCGGCCAGCCGGCAGATGGCATCTTCGTTGAGCCGGTGGTGGTTTTGTTTGAGGGCCTGCCGAATTTTGGCCGGGTCGGCGCCAAGCCGGTGCTTGGGCAGGCCGGAAAGGGCCGCGCGCACCATCTTGTAGTTGAGGTAGGCCGCATCCGACTCCTGAATATGGGCCGAATCGGGCAGCAGGTAACGGCAGGCATCGGCCGTGGCCCGGGTGCAGACGATGCGACCCTTGAACGCTTCGCGGCAAAGCAGGGGCAGCCGGCCGGAATGGTCGATGTGGGCATGGGAGAGGATCACCGAGGTGATCTGGCCGGGGTCCACCGGCAAATGGCGGTTTTTCACCTCGGCCTGTTTGCGGCGGCCCTGAAACATCCCGCAGTCCAGCAGGATCTTGTCTGCACCGGTGTCCACCTCGTGCAAGGAGCCGGTCACCTCGCGCACGGCCCCGTGGAATGTCACCTTCACCATGGATTGCCTCCCCGCCCGGACAAGCCGGTACCCAAAGCCTCTGTTCGTTTGGCCGGGCGCCGTTGAGCGCCATGACCGCACGCTTACCGTACGGCCTACCATAGCCCCAGAGCTTTGGCGGCGTCAACGGCTTGACAGACAAAAATTGGTGATTAGATTGGCCAAAAAATTACGCCGATACCGTTGAGAGCCTGTTTGCCGCGGGATCGCCCATCCGGCTGTTTTTCGTTGTAAAATGTTGCCGTGAAAACCAATTCGCCGCTTATTGCCCGGCAGTTCCGGCGGTGGCGGCCAAATGCAGTCAACCAAAATCAACAGGAGGACGAAGGAAAAATGAAGATCAAGCCGATGAATGACCGTATCTTGGTTCTGCGGGTCGAGGAAGAGCAAAAAACCGCGGGAGGGATCATCATCCCGGATACCGCCAAGGAAAAACCCATGGAAGGCAAGGTGGTGGCTGTGGGTCCCGGCAAGACGGGCGACGATGGCAAACGCATCGCCTTGGAGGTGAAGGCCGGCGATCGGGTGCTGTTCTCCAAGTATTCCGGCACCGAGATCAAAATCGACGGTGTGGAGCACCTGTTCATGCGTGAAGACGATATCCTGGGAATCATCAACTAACCGTGTAAGGAGAACACCATGCCAGCCAAAATGATCGCATACTCCAGCCAGGCCCGTGAGCACATGCTCAAGGGGGTCAACGCCCTGGCCGACGCCGTCAAGGTGACCCTGGGGCCCCGGGGCCGCAACGTGGTTCTGGAAAAGTCCTTTGGTTCGCCCAATGTCACCAAGGACGGTGTCACCGTTGCCAAGGAAATCGAGTTGACCGACAAGTTCGAAAACATGGGTGCCCAGATGGTCAAGGAAGTGGCCAGCAAGACCAGTGACGTGGCCGGCGACGGCACCACCACGGCCACGGTTTTGGCCCAGGCCATTTTCGGGGAAGGCCAGAAGCTCGTGGCCGCCGGGATCAATCCCATGGCCCTCAAACGAGGCATCGATAAGGGCGTGGCCGCGGTGGTGGCCGAACTGAAAAAACTGTCCAAGCCCACCAAGAACAAGAACGAAATCGCCCAGGTGGGCACGATTTCGGCCAACGACGATGCCACCATCGGCAAGATGATTTCCGAGGCCATGGAAAAAGTGGGCAAGGAAGGGGTGATCACCGTCGAGGAAGCCAAGAGCATGGAAACCTCCCTGGACATCGTGGAGGGCATGCAGTTTGACCGCGGCTACATCTCCCCCTATTTCGTCACCAACGCCGAAAAGATGGAAGTGGTGCTCCAGGATGCCTTCATCCTGATCAACGAAAAAAAGAGCAGCTCGATGAAGGACCTGGTCCCGCTGCTGGAAGAAACCGCCAAGCGGGGCAAGCCCCTGCTGATCATTGCCGAAGACGTGGAAGGCGAGGCCCTGGCCACCCTGATCGTCAACAAACTGCGCGGCACTTTGCATGTGGCCGCGGTCAAGGCCCCGGGCTTTGGCGACCGGCGCAAGGAGATGCTCACCGACATCGCCATTTTGACCGGCGGCCAAGTGATTTCCGAGGACATGGGCATCAAGCTGGAAAGTGTCACGGTCAACGATCTGGGCAAATGCAAGACGATCAAGATCGATAAGGACAACACCACGATCATCGACGGGGCCGGCAAACGGGCCGCCATCGAGGGCCGGATGAAGCAAATCCGCACCCAGATCGAGGAAACCACCTCGGACTATGACCGTGAAAAACTCCAGGAACGACTGGCCAAGCTGGTCGGCGGGGTGGCCGTGATCCGCATGGGCGCCGCCACGGAAACCGAGATGAAGGAGAAAAAGGCCAGGGTGGAAGACGCCCTGAACGCCACCCGGGCCGCCGTTGAAGAAGGCATCGTCCCCGGCGGCGGCGTGGCCCTGGTGCGCTGCATCAAGGCCCTGGACAAGGTCGCGCTGGCCGGTGAGGAAAAACAGGGCATCGCCCTGCTGCGCAAGGCCCTGGGCGAGCCGTTGCGCCAGATCGCCGAAAACGCCGGCATGGAAGGCTCGGTGGTGTTCAACAAGGTCGTTGACGGCAAGGACGATTTCGGCTTCAATGCCGCCACGCTGGAATACGGCAACCTCATCGAGGGCGGGGTGATCGACCCGACCAAGGTGGTGCGCTTTGCCCTGCAAAACGCCGCCTCGGTGGCCAGCCTGATGCTCACCACCGAAGCGATGATCACCGACAAGCCGGAAAAGAAAAAGCCGGCACCGGCCATGACGCCGGGCGGTGACATGTACTAATTTAAATTTTCCGAAAAGCGAAAATTTAAATTAAATAGGGTTGGATTACCGGCGCCCCGTTCCCCGCAACGGGTCGGGGCGCCGCCTTTTCCGCAAACCTTTGGTTCGGCGAAACAAAAAGGAGTTGGGGGATGGACCATCAGACAACCCATGGCCTTTTTCATCCTTCAGCCTTCATCCTTCATCCTTTCCTTTCCCCGCTTTCCACGCCACCTGACGGAACCCGTTGCGGTTCAGTTGCGCCAAGACGGGGGTAATCCATGCCCGTATACGAGTACCAGCACCTGGAACAACCCTGCAAGGCGGGCCGTGTTTTCGAGCAGCGCCAGTCCATGGCCGACGCCCCCTTGACCCGCTGCCCGTTTTGCGGGGGGCCGGTCAAAAAAATCGTTTCCATGGTGGGCATCAGCACACCCAAGAGCAACGCCCAACTCAAAGACCTCGGATTCACCAAACTGGTCAAGCGTGATGATGGGGTCTATGAAAACGTCACCCGCCGCGAGGGCGAAAGCCGCTACATGCTCCGGGACAAACCGGAGACCATTCCCGATCTCCGCAAAACAATAAAAGACTGAAAAAAAGGGGTTTAGACTATAGGCTGAAGGAAAAACCTCCCAAGCAAGAGAACCTTCCTTTGCCCTTTGCCCTTCAGTCTTCAGCCTGCCCTTCCACCCCCCAGTTGATCCTGGCCCCGCCCGTGACCACCGCGGCCACATGTCCGGCGACAAAATGCTGCTCAACAGCGTAGGCGGCCTGATCGAAGGCGACCAGCAGGTGATGGTCGTCCACAAAGCGGGTCAGGCGGCAGTGGGCCAGGCCGGCCAGGCCAACGCCCATGGCCTTGAGCACGGCCTCCTTGGCCGTCCAGATTCGGAAAAAATCCGTGTCGGTGGGATTACGGCCCAGAATCTCACGGGCTTCGGCGGCGACCTTGGCCACCAGGGCGCTGCTGACCGGCCGGATCGGCTCGATGTCGATACCAATGGCAAAAGGGGCCACGACCGCTGCGACAAATGAGGATTTGTGGCTCACCGACCAGTACCAGCCCCGGCAGGCCACCGGGGCCCCGCGGTCGTCTTTGGCCAGCGGGCCGAGGTCAACGCCGCTGCGGGCCGCGCTGATGGCCAAGGCCCTGCGGGCGGAGTGGCTGAGAAAGGCGACTTTTTCCCGGCCCTTGAGCCCTTGGGCCGCCGCCGGCACGGCCAGGATCAAGGGAAACAGGGCCGCGGGTTCGCAGATGCCGTTCCCGGGCGCGGTTGATTCGGATGGAAGCTCCTGGCCCATAGACGTCTTATTGCGGCCAGGTTGCGGCTGTGGTTAAGGTTCAGAAAAGCAGCATTCCTTTTCTCAACCTCAACCTGAACCTCAACCTGTTCTTCATCTTGTCCTCAACCTTTTGTAGTCCTTGCCGTTTTTTCCTTCAGCCGTCAGCCTTCAGTCTTCAGCCTTGCTCTCCTTCAGAATCATCCGGCAGTCGGCCACGGTTGCTCCCTTGCCTTCAGGGTGAACGAGCATGGGGTTGATGTCCATCTCCAGGATCTGGGGATGGTTGATGCTCATGTCCGAAAGGCTCAGGAGCAGTTTTTCAATGGCGGCAAAGTCGACCCGGGGCCGGCCGCGAAAACCGTTGAGCAGCTTGTGGCCCTTGATGCCCTGGATCATGCGCCGGGCCCCGTTGCGGTTAAGCGGGGCCAGGCGGAAGACCACGTCCTGGAACACTTCCACGAAAATACCGCCGATGCCGAACATCAGCAGGGGCCCGAACACCGGGTAGCGGTTCATCCCGAAAATCACCTCTTCGCCTTTTGACGCCATCTGCTGGACCAAGACCCCATTGATCCGGGCCTCGGGGGCGTGACGCCGGGCACTGGCGGTGATGGTGGCAAAGGCCTTGGCCACGGCATCGGCCCCGGCAAGGTGGAGCATCACCCCGCCGACATCGGATTTGTGGCTAATCCCATCGGCAACGATCTTCATGGCCACGGGGCCGGCCATGTCGGCGGCAACGGCAACGGCCTCATCGGCGCTGGCTGCGGCCCGGGTGGCCAGAACCGAAAAACCGTAGCACTGGAGAAGCGCCAGGCCATCCAGTTCGCCGAGATGGGTTTTGCCCTCGGCCTGGCAACGGTCGATGATGTCTGCGGCCCGCACGATGTCATGGTTGAACCGCAGCGGGGCGAAAACGGGCCGGTTGAGCCAGCGGGCGTAACGGTAAAGGGCCCCCATGGCCTTGGCGGCATTTTCCGGAAAACGGTAGACCGGGATCCCGTTGCCCTGGAGATACCTGGCCCCGGCCGACACATCGATCACCCCCATGAAACAGCAGATGATGGGCTTGTGGGTGCGCCGGGCCACGCGCACGATGGCCTCGGCCGTGGCCAGGGCATTGGTCATGGACTGGGGGGTGAGAATGACCAGCGCCCCATCCACCCCCTCGTCGCGGGTCACCGCTGCCAGGGCGTTTTCATAACGGTCATAGGCGGCATCCCCGATCACGTCCACGGGGTTGTGCAGGTTGGCCGTGGCCGGCAGGTGACTGGCCAAGGCCGCGACGGTTTCCTGCTGGAACTGGGCCAGACACAAGCCGGCGGACACGGTCATGTCGGTGGCCACGATTCCCGGACCGCCGGCATTGGTGACGATGGCCACCCGGTTGCCCTCCGGCACCTTGCGCCGGAATTTGCCCAAAGACGTCTCGTTCTTGTAGGCAAACGCCGTGGCATAATCGAACAGTTCGTCGATGGACTCCACCCGGATGATACCGGACTGGCGAAAGATCGCATCGTAAACCGCCTCGGTGCCGGCCAAAGATCCGGTGTGGGAGGCCGCGGCTTTGGCTCCGGCGCTGGTGCGGCCGGACTTGATCACCAGAATCGGCGTGGGCCTCTCCCCGCAGGTGATCTCCCGCACCGCTTCGATGAACTCCGGTCCCCGGCGCAGCTCTTCCAGATAGAGCATGATCACTTCGGTGTCGGCATCGGCGTGCAGGTAGGTGAGCAGGTCCAACTCGTCCACATCGGCCTTGTTCCCGATGGAGATAAACTTGGAAAAACCGAAATGACGATCCGCGGCAAAATCCAACACCGCCGTGCACAGGGCCCCGCTCTGGGAGATGAAGGACACGTTGCCAAAAGACGGCATGCGGGCCGAAAAGCTGGCGTTGAGACGCACGGCCGGATTGGGGTTGATCACACCCAGACAGTTGGGGCCCACCAACCGCACACCGGCCTGTTGGCAGGCGCTCTTGATGCGGTTTTCAATGGCCAGGCCCTCGGCACCGACCTCGCGAAAGCCGGCCGAAACGATGACCACGGACTTGACCCCCTTGGTGATGGAATCGTTGATGGCCTGTTCGGCGCCTTTTGGTGGCAGGATCACGATGCTCAGATCCACAGGATCGGGGATGTCCAGGATGCTGTGATAGGCCTTGACGCTGGCGATGGCCCGGGCCGTCGGATTGACCGGGTATAGCGTGCCGGTGTACTGGCCCCGCAGGATGTTGACGAAAATGTCGTGACCGACCTTGCCCGGGGTCTGGGAAGCCCCGATCACGGCCACGGACTGGGGGGCGAAGATGCTGTCGATGCGGTTCATGTTGTGCGCGACCCCTCTCATGCGATCAGATGGACGGCAAGGCCCAGTTTGCGGGCTGATAAGGCCATTTGCCGATCCAGGGTTAAAATGGGCAAGCCTTCACAAGCCGCCACTGCCAAATGAATGGCGTCCAAAGAACGCAAGGGGGCATCGAAGCGTCCGATCCACTCCCAGGATTTTTGCCAATGGCGGCTTTCGATGGCAATCAAACGAAACATCCCTTTGCCCAAATGAGACTGAAACAAGCTCAGAACGCTCTGGCCGGTTTCGAGGGCAAACTGCTTTCCACGGATTTTACGCGCCACGGCCGAGGTCAATTCGAGCTGGGTCAACTCGCTGATCACCGGTGTGCCCGTTTTTAGCAGGGCTTTTTCCGCCTTGGCGCTGAGCGGTTCAGGACAGTAGTAAGCGGCAATGGCGCTGGTATCCAGATAAATGTCAGTAGCGCTCATCATTGCGCCCGCCAATAACGGCCCGGCTCAGCGTCTCGCCGCCACCCTCGATTGAGTCCCTGAACGTCTTGAGGCTTGGAAGTTTGGTTTCCGAGGATAGCGGGACGATGCCGGCGATTTTTTTGCCGTGCCGCGTGATGATGATCTTTTCGCCTTTCACGACGCGGGTCAATAAGGCGCTTAGCTTGCTGCGGGCTTCTTTGACATTGATTTCGAGCATGGTTTTCCTCGGCAAAAATGTACACCGTGAGTGTACGCTATCGGTATCGGACTGTCAATTGACCGCGGATGCAGCTTAAAAAAAACGCCCATCGTTCACCCCATCGATTCCTGCCCATTTCACTTTGACGGGGCGCTGGACCTGGATCAAGCAGGATGGTGCATCCATGGGTTCAAAAGGCGATATTGCCCGGAGTCCTTGGGAAAGGGATCACGTCGCGGATGTTGGTCACGCCGGAGACCAGCATCAACAGCCGCTCCAGTCCAAGGCCGAATCCGCTGTGGGGCACGGTGCCAAAGCGCCGGGATTCCAAGTACCAGCCATACTCGAGGCGGTTTAAGCCATGGGCGTCCATTCGTTTTGCCAGAACATCGAAGCGCTCCTCGCGCTGGGAGCCGCCGATGATCTCCCCGATGCCCGGCACCAGCACGTCCATGGCGGCCACCGTGTCCCCGTCATCGTTGAGGCGCATGTAAAACGGCTTGAGGGTCACTGGATAATCGTAAACAATAACAGGACGTTTACAGTGGATTTCGGTGAGAAAACGCTCGTGCTCGGTCTGCAGGTCCGATCCGAAGAACACGGGATATTCGAAGGGGTGGTTGCTGCGCTGGCAACTGGCGATGGCCTCCCGATAGGTCAGGCGCACAAAATCGGCCGTGGCGATGGCCTCCAATCTTGCCATGAGGCCCTGGTCCACGAAGCGGGCAAAAAGCCCGAGGTCCTCGGCGCCGTTGTCCATGGCCTGGGCGATGACCTGTTTGATGAGCCGCTCACCCAGGTCCATGTTGTCGGCCAGGTCGAAAAAGGCCGCCTCGGGCTCCACCATCCAGAACTCGGCGGCATGGCGCCGGGTGTTGGAGTTTTCCGCGCGGAAGGTGGGACCGAAGGTATAGACCTTGCCCAGGGCCAGGGCCATCATTTCGGCTTCGAGCTGGCCGGACACGGTGAGGTTGGCCTCCCGGCCGAAAAAATCCTCAGCGTAATCGATCCGGCCCTGGACACGGGGTGGATCGTCGAGGTTGAGGCTGGTCACCCGAAAGAGGCTGCCGGCCCCTTCGCAATCCGAACCGGTGAGAATCGGCGTGTGGATGTACCAGAACCCGTTGTCATGGAAAAAGCGGTGGATGGCCTGGCTGATCCGGGCACGCAGGCGGAACATCGCCCCGTATTTGTTGGTGCGCGGCCGCAGATGGGCGATGGTGCGCAGGTACTCGTCGGTGTGGCGCTTCTTTTGCAGAGGAAAATCTTCTGGAGCCAAGCTTACAATGGTCAGGCTGCCGGCCTTGAGTTCCCAGCGCTGGCCTTTGCCCGGCGAGGCGATCAGCGCCCCGGCAACCGAGACGGCCGAACCGGTGGTCAGGTGGCGGGCGTCTTCGTAGTTGGCCAGATCGGCATCGGCGATGACCTGGATGTTGGCCAGGCAGGAGCCGTCGTTGACCTCGATGAAGGAAAAGGTGCCGGAATCGCGACGGGTTCTTACCCAGCCGTTGATCCGCACGGGGTCAAGGGGTTGGGCGCTGGCCAGAAGGGCGGCGATGGGGGTGGCCTTCATGGTGATTTTCCGTTGAGTGTTTTCATTTGTGGTCTGGCCACAGGTCCAACTTGTCGGACGCGTCCGACCCGTCGGACAGTCCTCGGCCTGTCGACCGTCAACCTTGTTTTATCGTTATGTAGTATCCCTGATCCTCACGCTGGAGCAAAACGACCAACGAGGTTTTCTGGTAGTACTTGGCCACGGCCTTTTTGAAATCGGCAAGGGTTTTGACCATCTGCTCGTCGACACGGCGGATTACGTCTCCGGGTTTGGCCCCGATGCGGGCCAGGTCACTGCCGTTGCGCACGGCCGTGACGACGACACCGTCACGGGCCTGGACCTGGTATTGGGAACGGGTGGCGGGGGTGATCTGCTCGACCCGCACGCCCATGAGCCGAAAGGCGAGCTCGGTGGCCATTTCTTCCGGAAAAACGGTTGTTTCTACGGAAACCGTCCTTTCCCGACCATCGCGCCAAAGCCCAACGATCACCCGGTCCCCGGCCTTGATCGCCCTCATGGCCGCGGCGTACTGATCCACCGATGCGATGGGCTGTTTGTTGATGGTGACAAGGGTGTCGCCATCGGCAATCCCGGCCTTGCGGGCCGGTCCGTCCACGTCCTTGACCAGGACCCCGCGTCCCTGGGGTGTGCGCAGGTACTGGGCCATACGGGCATCGACGTCCTGGACCGTGACCCCGATCCAGGCCGGGACAACCTCGCCGTGGCGGATCAAATCATCGACGATTTTCTTGGCCCTGTCGATGGGAATGGCAAAACCGATCCCCTGGGCCTTGGCGTAAATGGCCGTGTTGATGCCGATCAACTCGCCGTTGATGTTGAGCAGAGGGCCGCCGCTGTTGCCGGGATTGATCGAGGCATCGATCTGAATGAAGTTTTGAAAGACCCGGTCCTCCCCACGCACGCTGCGGTTGATGGCACTGATCACGCCGGTGGTCACCGTATGGGAAAAACCGAAGGGGTTGCCGATGGCGATGACGGTTTCGCCGATAAGCAGGTCGGTGCTGTTGCCCATCTGCACCGCTGGCAGAGGGGCGTCCGCTGCGATGCGCAACACCGCCAGGTCCGAATCCGGATCGGCCCCGACGATCTGGGCCTCGAACTCCCTTTCGTCATTGAGCACCACACGAATCGTGCCCGTGTGGGCGATCACATGGGCGTTGGTGAGGATAAAGCCGCGGGAACCGTCGATGATCACCCCGGAGCCCAGGCTGGCCCGCTTCTGGGAACGCTCGATCCCGCCTTCAAAAAAATCTTTGAAAAAGTTGTCAAAAAACGGGTTGGCGCCGAAGCTGCCAAACGGATTGACCCTGGTGCGGACCTGGACCTCGGCACTGATGTTGACAACGGCGGGGCTGACCTTCTGCACGGCCCTGACCACCGGGGTCTCGCGTTCCGAAGCCAGGGCCGGGACCCCGGGCAGGAGCATCAAAAAAAACGCCAGCGCCTTGACTTGCAGGGACATTTGATACAGTTTTATCATTTTATTGCCTCGCCGGTCTGGATGGGCCGGGGTCAAACGGTCAAATAAAGGCACCGATTTCAAACAAAGAGACCTGTTCGGCCGACAGGATCTCAGAACCTGGCTATACCATGGACAATGTGAAGGCTCAAGCATGCCCCCTGCTTTGCCGGGTGGAACGGCCCAGCCGCTATCTGGGAACGGAAATCAACCGTGTCCGCAAGGACAGGACCAAGGTCAAGCTCTCCATGGCCCTGGCCTTTCCCGATCTTTACGACATCGGCACTTGCCATTTTGGCATCCAGATCCTCTACCATCTTCTCAACAACCATCCGGCAATTGCCGCCGAGCGTGTCTTTGCCCCCGCCACGGACATGATGGCCTTGATGGGCGGCGCCAAAAACGGGACGGGATTGACATCCCTGGAAAGCGCCCGGCCCCTTGCCGACTTTGACATCATCGGGTTCAGTCTGCTCTACGAACTGAACTTCACCAATGTTCTTGCCATGTTGACGCTTTCGGCGCTTCCCTGGCGGGCCGAACAGCGGGGGCGGCAACATCCCCTGGTCATCGCCGGGGGGCCTTGCACGGTCAATCCCGAACCCATGGCGGCTTTTTTTGACGCCATGGTGATAGGCGACGGCGAGAACGTCATCATGGCCATGGCCGAAACGGCCCTGGAATGGAAAGCCGGAGGCAAACGGTCCAAAGACGCCCTGCTGGACGGTTGGTCTCAGATTACAGGCGTTTACATCCCAAGCCGCTTGACCCCCCAGACCTCCATCCGGCGGGCCGTTGTGCCCGATTTGCAGGCAACGGCCTTTCCCGTCTCGCCGGTGGTGCCTTTTGGCCGGCCGGTCCATGACCGGCTGCGCATTGAACTGGCCAGGGGGTGTACACGGGGGTGCCGTTTTTGCCAGGCCGGGATCATCTACCGGCCGGTACGTGAACGCAGCCCCCAATCCGTCGTGGACCTCACCGGCAAGGCCCTGGCCGCCACGGGCTACGAGGATCTTTCCCTGTTGAGCCTGAGCACGGGCGACTACTCCGAATTGACCGGCCTGCTGGACGTTTTGATGCCCGGGCTGGAAAAAAACAAGGTGGCGGTTTCAC
>Ga0116204_1001192_pt1 | contig 14629 bp, 9 predicted proteins | sample LakKivwa52mmetaG_FD_94481 | JGI IMG/M metagenome (GOLD analysis project Ga0116204, IMG submission 94481) | Anoxic lake water microbial communities from Lake Kivu, Rwanda to study Microbial Dark Matter (Phase II) - Lake Kivu water 52m metaG | ecosystem: Environmental > Aquatic > Freshwater > Lake ...
ACTCCGTCAACATATTTCACTATAAAAGCATCAGTTAATCCCTTGCTCCTTAACTCTTTTAGATACTCGAGAGCTTTAGCCTGGTTTGCAAAATTGCCGATTGTGAACCGGTAGGTTTTTCCGTCGAAATCTTCCTGAATTTCGTCAAAAATGCCTTTGGACATATAATTTGCTCTCAGGTTGGCAGGTTTCACCGTGGAGGCAAAGACCTGGATTCGGTAGCTCAACCCTGTTACAACTGCCGGCTGTTCTGCTGGTATGGCTGAAAGGGACGCAGATGCAGCTTTGTTTTCGGCCGGCAGATTTTGTGCAGGCTCTTTTGCTGGTGACTCAGCACCGGATGTTACTTCCATCCACTTATTCAATAAGTTATCCAGCTCCGAAAAAATATTGGCTGTGTCCACCATTACCGCTTTATCCGGATGAAATGATTCGGTTGCTTTTGTTGCTCGTTTGTTGGAAGTTACAGAGATATACCGGTTATATTGCACCTTTACATCGCCATTGATAGCAAAAATGGCAGAAATCGGGTAACTCGCTTCCTGCGTTCCGGTGACATCAATCGTGAATTGGATGGTAAACGACGGGTTAGCTGGCATTTGTTCCCATGATATGGTCAACTCATTTTCCTCACGGTAGAAATGGTGCTTCAGATCAGGTGGCAAAATGGGCTCAAACAAAGGTGGCAGGTGAATTTTCAAAGTTGCGGGCAGCACATTCTTGCCCTTAGTTATAGTAAACGAAATGGGAAATTGCGATTTTGGTTCAACCTCCAGAGGATACTCTGCCATCAATCCGATTTTGGCAAGCGAATCGGTAACCGGGCCTGTCGGGCTGTAAACTACCTCTCCGGGCATTATAGTTATTAGAGATGTTGTTCGGATGTGCAATCCAATCGCATCAGCATACTCGCTTATAACCGGGTAAGCGCCGCCTTTCACGTCGCCTGCTTCCACAAAATACGGAACCGCAAATTTTCCACCTTCGGGCATTTTTTCCCAGCTAAAAATGATTTTTTGCCCATTAGCCCTGAATTTTCCAAACTCGTTGTCGGTGCCAAAAGGCCGAAACCCCGCAGGCCAGGTAAATTCAATCTGTCCGGCTGGTTTGTATCCCGGAAGTTTGGCAAAATTCACAACAAACGAAAACGTCTCTTTAGCCGAAATTAATGCAGGATATTCAAAGCTGGGCGCAATAAAAGCTGAGCCGCCCTGCTGAGAATAAACTTCTGTGAATAAGTTAATTACAAGCAATCCTGCGATAAGCACAGATTTGGAAGTTTTGTGGAAATTGTCGAGGGCAAGCATGAGGGTGTCCTTAATCGTTGAGGTGGTAAAAGTAGATAAAATCATTGATTTGATTTTGATCGCGAATATGACCAAAGCAGGATGGTGATGGCTACCAGTACAAATCCGATCGCAGTAAGAAAAGCAGTGGTAAATCCACGGATTTCGAGCAGATAAATGCCAAAAATCGGCGCAAAAAGCGCTCTTACACCGGTCAGGAAAAGATGGGTTGACTGGTAAATATCAGCTTCATCCACATTCCCGAAATAAGCCGATCCGATGTTCCAGAGTAAAACCATCGTTCCGGCAAAAATTCCATGAAAAATCACATAGAAAATCAGGGTGAAATAGAGTTTTAATCCCTGAAATTCGATGTGCTGGGGAAAGTACTGCGTTAGCATTAGAAAAAAGAGGTACAATCCGAGAGACGAAAAGGTAAGCACGGCAAATTTGCGGGGATCAATTTTGCCCAGAATCCTGCCAAAGAAAGGTAAAATAATGATGGCCAGTATGTTGTAAACGTTTTTGTAAAACGCCATGCTCGAATAGTTGAGGTCGAGGGCATCGTAGAAAAAAATGGACATCACCGGTGAGGTAAGCATAAAAGCGATACCGTAAAACATAAAACTGATTTCGAAATGCAGGTACGGCTTATTGCTCCTAAGGAGCCGATACATGTTGAAAACCGACTTTTTAACCGATTGCCTGATGTTTTCAGGAATCGAAATTACCTCTGGAGGAGTGTAATTTATTTGAGCCAGGAGGAATACGGATACAATTCCAAGCACCGAAACCACCGGAAACACATAGGTAAATGCGAAATTGTCGAAGTCGAGAAGTAGTCCATAAAAAAAGGTAGTGAAGAGCAGCACTATCTTATTGGCTGAAGTGGCAATGCTGTAGAATCTTCCGAAATTCTGGTGCTTATAGTTTGCCCTGAGCAGCAGATTGATCGTGGGATTTATTACCGGCGCCGCCAGATAATAAATCAGGAATATGGCGAGGAAAACAAAATGATAGATCGAATTCCCGGAAAGTGCTTCGTTCGACCTGGGGAAAAACATCAGCAGAATCAGTGGTAAACGTGTCAAAATTCCTGTGATCTGCAGAAATCTCCTGCGATTTTTGACCCTTCGCAGAAACTCATTTACAAAAAGCAAAAGCAGGAAAACCAGCATGCTGAACTGGAACAGTAGTCCCACCTGGTAATTAGACCCCAGCAGACTTTTAATGAAAACAAACTCATTGAGCGCCAGCACGCCAAGTATGAACCCTTCGATGACCGAGTAGGCCATGTGCAGCCGGAAAGTACGGCGCTCCTCGCAACAGATGTCCGATCTTAATAAACTCATGTGGCCGGTTACCAAAAAATCCCGGCAAAGATAGGCTAATCGGGACGGGCGTTGCAAAACCGATCATTTTTGAAGATTGAACAATTCAACGCAACGCAATGTTTTTTAGTCAATTCTAAATCGCTAACAATGAAATCAAATCTTTTAATTACCCTGGTATTACTGATCTCAATGTCAGTTTTCGGTCAGTCGTCCAGATCGTTTTACGACTTCAGAGTCGAAACCATCAACGGAGAACCCTTTGATTTGTCGTCGCTGAAAGGCAAAAAAGTACTCGTAGTGAACACAGCCTCCAAATGTGGATTAACCCCGCAGTATGAAGGTTTGCAGGCTCTTTACACGAAATACGGTGGCGATAATTTTACCATCATCGGTTTCCCGGCCAATAACTTTATGGGTCAGGAGCCCGGTTCCAATGAAGAGATCCAGGAGTTCTGCCAGTCGAATTATGGCGTCGAATTTCCTATGATGTCGAAAATCTCGGTGAAAGGTGACGACATACACGAGTTGTACAAATGGCTCACCAGCAAGGATCAAAACGGTGTAATGGATTCCGAAGTAAGCTGGAATTTCCAGAAGTACCTGATAGATGAAAACGGCAACCTGGTGGACATGATGTCACCGCGCACCAAGCCCGATGATCCGAAAATTATCGCCTGGATCGAAGGAAAGTAAATCACAGCTCAAAATTTACAACCCCCATAAATGCTAACTTTGCAGGCGTGGGGGTTTATTTTTTAATTAAGAAGTAACAAATATGAAAAGAGTTGGAGCTCATGTAAGCGCATCTGGCGGTGTTGAACTGGCGCCCGTAAATGCCAGTGAAATTGGGGCAAAAGCATTTGCGTTGTTCACTAAAAACCAACGGCAGTGGAAATCTCCGGCGCTCACACGCAAGAGCATCGAGGATTTCAAAGCGAATTTGGTCAGATTCGGTTTTTCGCCTGACCACATTCTGCCTCACGACAGCTACCTCATCAATCTCGGGCATCCTGAGGAGGAGGGTTTGGCCAAGTCGAGGGAAGCCTTTGAAGATGAGATGAAACGCTGCGAGCAACTCGGCATTCCGCTGCTCAACTTCCATCCCGGCAGTCACCTGGGAAAAATTGACCCTGAGCAAAGCCTGCTGAGAATTGCTGAGTCCATCAATATTGCGCTGGACAAATCCAGAGGCGTCATCGCAGTAATCGAAAACACGGCCGGACAGGGAACCAATCTTGGCTTCAGATTCGAGCATCTTGCCTTCATCATTTCTAACGTTGAAGATAAGTCACGGGTTGGCGTTTGCATAGATACCTGCCACTCCTTTGCAGCCGGTTACAACCTGAAAACCAGAGAGGGTTACGAAGAGACTTTCGCTGAATTTGACCGGGTTGTTGGGATGAAATACCTGAAAGCGCTGCACCTTAATGACGCAAAAAAGGAACTGGGCTCCAGGGTTGACCGCCACGAGAGTATCGGGCAGGGGATGCTTGGACTTGACACTTTCCGCTGGATTATGAATGACCCGCGCTTCGATGAAATCCCGATGATCCTCGAAACCCCCAACGAAGATATCTGGGCGGAGGAAATCAGTTTGCTTTACAGCCTTGAGGCGAAATGATCCGGCTTGTTAAGACTTAGGCTGGATACCCCGAATTGTTTCATTTCCAGTAACTAAAGCTCTGAAATCCGACCCCGAAGGATTTTGAAAAACCTTCAGTCCAAATTCCGGTATTATGGCAAGGAGATGATCAAAAATGTCGGCCTGAAGAGGCTCATAGTTGGCGAATCCTTTCTCACGCGTAAAAGCATAGATTTCCACTGGGATTCCGGTCTCGGTAGGTTGTAAATACCTGATCGAGAGCGGCATTTCCGGGTTGATTTTGGGATGGTTGAGCAGGTATTGGAAAATGTAGTTTCTGAATACTCCGAGATTGGTTTGCCTGCGACCATTCACCGGGATATCCGGATCAATATTATTTGCTGAATTGTACTCATTGATTTCCAGTTCCTTATCTTTGATGTACCGGGTGAGATAATGAATCTTCTCGAACTTTTTCAGCATCTCTGGAGTACAGAATTTCACGCTGTTCATGTCAATATTTATTGCACGTTTGATCCTTCGTCCGTCTGATTCCTCCATTCCACGCCAGTTTTTGAACGACTCACTGAAAAGTGCATACGCCGGGATGGTGGAATAGGTCCTGTCCCAGTTCTGGACTTTTACTGTTGTTAATGTGATGTCAATTACCGTTCCGTCGGCGTCGTATTTTGGGAATGAAATCCAGTCGCCCGGGCGAAGCATATCGTTGGCCGTTAGCTGAACGCCTGCCACCAACCCGAGTATCGAATCCTTGAAGACAAGCAGCAGCACTGCCGAAAAAGCGCCAAGTCCGCCGATCATCACCAGTGGATTCTGGCCAAAAAGTACAGAAATAATCACCACGGTGGCTATCAGGTAAAGCAGAATTTTGGCAAGCTGGATGTACCCCTTTATCGGACGGGTTTTCGAAGCGGGGTAATATTTGTAGATTTCAAGAATTGCATTAAAAAATGCTGAAAATGACCTGATTACAACCCATATAGAAAATATCTTCAGCACGAGCAGAAAAAAACCGCTCCATTCCGGATAGGGCGAAAATACCATAGGCGACAGGCGCGACAGCGCATACGCCGGCACCAGGTACGACAACCGGTTGAAAACGTGCTGCTCGATGAGAATGTCATCCCACAAGGTTTCGGTTTTTTGTGAAAGACTCCTGATTAGCGCAATCAGGATCTGATTGGTAAGTAAAAACAACAAGTAACTGAATATCAGTGCAATGACCAATTTGATCAATGTTGATAGCGGATCCAGCCACATGAAGGTAACATTGTAAGAATCAAGCAGATTGGCCAGCCAGAAATCAATTTTTTGCAGCATATTTTCTAATTTTCAAACTATTTGAATTGGGTTTGCAAAAATAGCAAGGATTGCGTTATTCGGCAAGCAACAATATTTGTAAAGCCTGGTTGAGCTGTTGTGGCTTTGAAAATGAAACCTATTGCCGCAAAATTACCATGGGTTAACCCTGGTTATCATTCTGATGGCGAAGGTGCTATTAATCAATTCTCCCGAAAAATGCTTCAAACCCTTTTTCCAATAAATTCTGGTAGCATTTTTCAGCGTCAGCCTTCTTTTCAAAATAACCAAGCCGGAGTTTAAACAATCCATTTTCGGTAATTATTCCGGTTTTGTAGTCGAAAACAGCGTCAATTTTTGATTTCCGCTCCAGGGCAAGCGTTTCGTTCGGAAATGCGCCTGCCTGAACATAAAATCTCCCGGCAGTGATGTCGAGCCGGTTGCTTTCTGGTTGTACCGGAGTTTCCTGTGGGGCAACAGCAGGAGCAGTTGTTGCTTCCGGTGTTTCTATTGTAGCTGCTGGTGGTTCGGGTACTTTTTCTTCAGCAGGTTTTTCGTTTGTAGCTACATCTTGCTGCGTCACACTTTGGCCAGGGTAGGCGGGTTGTTTATCAAGAGCACCTGTGGTTGTGGGGGTTAGCACGAAATCCAGCCCATCAATAATATCTCCCAGCTCAGAGGGTAGAATTTCAAATTCAATTCTGTCGGGTTTCGAGCTAAGGTTGATCCGGTTGAGCTGTCCCGGGTCTGGCATGGCGTAATAGGTTCCGGGGCTTAGTCCGAGGAAAGTAAAGTAGCCGTCGCTTTCGCTCAGGATTTTTTGTACCAGTTCGCCGTTTTCTTTGTAGATATTGACAAAAACACGGCCAAGTCCCCGAGTCTGACCATCCCGTCTTATGTACACCATCCCGTTGATTTCGCCCATCGGTACAATTGGTATCTCGATGAATTTAAACTGGTTAGGATCAACAAAAACGCTCAGTGCTTTCATCTTAACCTGCCATGAGATATTTTCGAAGCCTGAATTATCAATCTCAGCAAGGTAGCTGGTGTAGGGCTCAAGTTCGATTACCCGTGTCAGGGTATCGTCAATTCGGGTGAGCATGCGACCGCCGTCAATCCTCAGCCCGAGACCATCTACAAGTCTTTCGCCTTCGTCCCTGGTGTCATTATGATTTACGTCGAGAAATGGGATAAAGGTAATTCCGCCTCTACCTACTGCTGACCGGTTATCAACATGCACATAACCGTTTCCGCTGCCAAAGGCGATGCTGCCTCTCGCACCTGCGTTACCGGCAAATCTCCGGTTGCTGTAACGGTTGGAGATGTTGGTCTGCGCAAATGGGAAATCGTAGCGAAAGGATACCTCAACGCTGCTGTAGTATGCGCGGAGATTTTGTTCAAAATTGAGTGATAAGTAACCATTTTTCAGCACCCGGCGCTCTCCCTCGAAACGAACCGAGATAAACTCCATATTGTTTACGTCGAGCTGCGCCTGCGACCGTACGTTGAAGCCCCGCCCCAGCCTTACGCCGGCAGCAAGGTTGGCGCTGATAAAAGGAGTTGAATTGCTGATCCAGTTACCAAACCCCGTTATGTTGGTATTAAAAGGTCCAAAAAAACTCGAAAGTGTCAGCTCCGCAGTGTTGTAATTCAGCTCCTCATACACATTCTGTTTATATGACATCCTGGTAAATCCCCGTACCGATTCAGATTTGAAAGGCAACGATACCGTGAGCTTCCTTTCTTCGAGATAATTGAAGCGGATAGCCTGTTGATTTTCAGCATATTTGGAATAGTCCACCTCGAAAAGCAGGTTAGTTTTGTTCCGGAAACTAAGCTTTCCCCGCGAAACCACCTCATGGTCGTATTCGCCAGAAATCATAATAAATGGATGAGGAGTCAGAGAGGCCTTCAGAAAAGGAATTCCGCTTGAACCGGGCACAGATGAGAGATATTCATAACCACCGCCAACGGTTACAAACCGGTTGATACCGTAGTTGACCTCGCCTTTTGAAAAGAGGGAATTTGCCGAATCACTGATAACACCTGCTGTAACCACATATTCAGCCTCTCCGGTCGGGAGGAAATTGAATGGAATATTTATAACCTGCTCTCGTATTCTCTCTTCGCCGTAAGGACCATAAAATTTCAGTGTTATGTCCGAGTTTCCATAAACGAGTGGAATATCGAAGCTGAAAAAACCCGAAGCATCGGCCAGTGTGTAATCCACTATTACATTGTTGATGTACAATTCTACGCTCCAGCCAGGTTCTGTGTAGTCTGCAAGAGTGTAGGAGCCAAATGACCGGCGGTATTTTGTGGGTGCGTTGGTAGCTGTTACTCCGTGCAATGGATCGTAAATGGTGGATATTGAGCCCGCACTGATTTTGCCGGCTCTCACCTGTTTGATGTATTTCGAGTCGTTGTTGGCCCAGCGCCAGTAATACTGCTGGTTTCGGAAGTCGAAACCATCGCGGCTGGAGTAGTTGAGCAGCAGGTTGGATTCTCCCCATAAAAGCTCTGTTCCGATACCGGTTATGATACGGTTGTCGGCGGGTTCGCCGCTCATCACCGATGAGTTCACCGACCAGTCAATCATACCCATCCTGAAAAGGTGATAAGTACGTTCGATGGTGGTATCCACCTTCACTACGCCTCGCAGGCGTTCAACATTTTGCCGCATCTGTTGCAACCTGAGCTCCCTGATGGCCGGCAGTTCTGTATCCGTCCTGAGCTCCACCGACAGTGCCCGGAAACTGAAAGTACAGTATAAACCGAAAGCTCTGCCATAGATGCTGATGTTGAGATACAACCTCGTTTCTGTCTTTAACATATCCGCAGGATCCAGATTCAGCACAGTTGTTCCTATCCTGATCTGACGCCCTGGGTAACTGATGAGGTATTTGTTGTTTTCGTCAATAAAAAAACCCGAGATGGTATCAAATCCCGCCTTGGTCTCCTGGTTGATTCTGAGCGCTGAGAAAAGATCGGTTACCGGTAGGTAAAACTGGTTGTTGGTGTACGAAAATATACCCGTCATGTCGAATCCGCCGATCTGCTGCACCCGCACAAATACCGAAATCTCCTCATAATCATCCGATTGCGCAACAGCCGGAATGCTATGAAGAAGTAAAATGAAGCAAGAAACCTGGAATAAAAGCCTGCGCATTACCCGACAATTGGAGCTTAATGATAATTGATTGGTACTAAGTAACAGTTACAGTTGTAAGCTTAAAAAGAAAGGAGTAAGCGAATCAACCGAAAGTAATTTGAGTAAAAAAATCTAATCCGTTTTATATAATTGATTATCAATATTTTCTTATCACAAAACCCTGAAACCGTTCACCAAACGAAACTCCCAATGATACCTGCGTAGCCGGCCTGAAGCTGACTTCCATGCAATCGGGCCGGCTGCGATTTATTCCTGGATAAAGGTCACACTAAAGTTCCCCTGGTACGCTCCCGCCGGATTGGCTGTGTTGTCCCCAACGGTAAGTACCCCGCCGACACTCACCGGGTTAATAAATGGATGCCCCCCGGTGGTCACAAATTGATTGTTTGGTTTGTCGGTTGGACCTATCGCCATGGTCACCTGACCGCCTCCACCAACACGGTAAAGTTGTATTGGCGGACCAAGTTGAATATGTACTAACCTTCCGGGTATCAGCCTAACATTAAAAATTGCCTGGTATGCAGCGCTTCCCATTAAAAATACATTACCGGTTGCCGACCGTATTCCTGAGGGACTTATGATCACAGATCCCCCGCTACCAGTGGTAAAACTCCCAAAATTCAAATCCTGAACCACATATACCTGCAACTGGTTAGGTGGTGGGAAAGGCATTTGCTGGGCAAACAACCCAGCGGAAAATGAACAGCAAAATACCATCCCGATAAACGCAACTAATCCGGGCACCAACCGCTTGTTGGTGTGCTGATTGCATCTACTGAAATGAAATATTTTGCCGGAAATTATCATTGGCCCAAAATTAATTCCCCTGTTGCAAAAACTTCCGAACTGGTGTCGCTGCCATCAACGTAGCGCACCAGAAGTTTTCCTGAAGTGTAATCAACACCTTCGGGTTTAGAGAGTTGCATCTGAAACCTGCGAACACTGTTGGGTGTGTAAACGGCTATCCCTCTCACAACGCCAACCTCCACTTTTGCACCCTTCAGCGGCTCATATTCAACGATTAAATCTCCGTAAACCGATTTTTCACCTTCCCGGTTAAAAACAAGATTCAGTGAAGGAACGGTATCGTTAAGGATCTCATACTTCATATCGCTGAGAGTAACTTTGGAATTCAATTCGCCAACCCTCACAATGGCCGGGATAGTAATCCCAAAGATCGGGGTTAACCTGATTCCAATTGCTGTGGTATCCTCAAGCACATCTTCCTCGCCAAGCGGCCTTTCTACCGGCACAGCCCTGAAATAGAGGTGAGAGCGGTATTCGCCGGCCTGCATGTCGGGCAGCCGCCTCAGCTGCATTCGCACGGTCTGCGATTCGTTGGGAGGTAAAGTTACCGTACGCGGGAAATAGCGCAGAAATTTGTCGGCAAAAAGCTGGCCGGGATCCGGCTCCTCAATCTGCTCAAAAGTCCCGTCCTCTTTCATTCTGTACTGTACGAAGGTAATGGCATACACGGCAGTATCCTGTCCGGTATTGGCAAGGTTGATCTCCTGATTCTGTTTGTTCCCCTCAAACACAATCCTTCTTGGTGTAATCAACAGGTTGCCCTGGGCAAGAGTAAGTTCCGGTACAACCATAAGCATGACAATCATTACAACGAGCGTTGCAATTCCAGTGAACTTTGCATTCAATAACTCATTCGAACTGATTTTCTGTTTCATTGAAATATGAATTTGGTTGATTGTTCAAAACTACATCAATTTTTTTTACTGATTGCAAAGATCAATCCACTATTGGACGAAAACGCTATCTTATTGAAATTGATTTGCCTGAATTTTTTCACTTCCGGCGTAGATTTTCCTGTCTTTTATTTATAACAGCAAGATAATCAAGCTGATAAAAATTAAACCTTAACAAGCCTTCCACAGTAATCTCCGCGACCGGGAAATAGAAAAAACCAATAGGTATGCCGCTTGGTTTTAAGGTATTACTGTTACCGATGCTCCGTTTTTTTCAAATTATGCCGGAATTGCAATGAACTTAAATAAAAAACGCTGTTTTCACAGCGTCTTTTATTGGGAAGAATTCAATGGTTGGGTTAATTGTAGGCGAACGTAAGCTGGAAGGTTCCTGCGTAAACACCGACCGGGTTTTCCTCGTAAGACCCAACCGACAGCGTGGCGCCGATACTCACCAGAGCGGAGCCGTTGGTGAGAGTGGCGGGACCATTTCCTGTTGGCGGGTCAGATACCCAGTTGTCAACAATCATCGTTTCGCCGGTGGATTGGTGTAACAAAACCGCCGGTCCATCCGGTAACTGTATGGTTACTGTGGCATCGGGGAACCCTGTAAGCTGAAACTGACCCGGTCCTGCCGGACCAGCCACCAGCATCACTGCTCCAACGGCCTGCCGGTTGCCCGTAGGGTCCATCACAATGTTGCCTCCGGTATTGGAAGTAGCGAAACGGCCAAACGACAACTGGTTGGTTTCCGTTGCCGTGAGCGCCTCGATCACTTCGGCAGAAGCCTGCGCTGTGATTGTAGCCTGCGACCTTACATTGCCCTGCATCATTACCCAAAGAACTACGAATACAATAAGGCTGCGGTACATGGTTTATAACTATTAATTACTGATTTTTCAATTAAACCAAAAAAAAGGGCAACAGGTTGTTGCCCTTTAAGGATCAAATATTTTCTAGTTGTAGGCGACTGTGATAGTAAGAGCAGTTGCATTAACATAGGTACCTGCAGCTTGATTTGCACCAACAGCCACTGAGGCACCAACAAATAGTTCTTGAGTTCCACCGGTGAGTAGTCCTGTCGGTGTAGGATTGCTCACGAATGCACTAACTTCCATAGTTTCCGTACCACCACTTCTTGTAATGTTGAAAGCTGATGGAAGAGTAATTGAATAAGTAGCATTAGCTAATCCTGTCACAGTAAACTTTGCGGCTGATATTGTACCAGGAGTTGCTGCAGGTAATGTTACGCCACCGGTCTTTGATCTGGTTCCATTAGTTGCAACGGTAACAACACCAGAGGTTGGTGCAGCAACTATGTTACCAAAATTCAAATCAACGTTTTTTACTATTGCAAGCGGTGTGATGATAGTAGCTTCACTGGAGGCTGAAGCTTGAACATTAGTTTGTGCATTTACATTCTGAACTGCGATTGCGAAGATGAACATGCTTGCGAAGAGAACTGCTAACTTTTTCATAATAATTTAAATTTGATTTGTTTGTTAATTTGTTTGATTATGTTTTTTAGAAAAATTTCTGTGAAAGAACTGTTATCCTGGTTTTCAAAGGCCGTGCCAAACTTTATACTAATTGAAATACAGTAAGTTAAGATTTAATCAGCGTGCCAAAACGTCCTCATAATGGAATTTGCATTTCAAAATGATAATTTCTTTGGAAAATTTCTTCTACCCATCATGAAAAGTTGCCTGAATTTTTGGGTAAATACGGTAAACATTTGAAAATCAACTATATTATTCTGGTAATAAAAGTAAAGAATCGCTTATTTTACCAATTAAACCGCTTCCGGTTACGTGGAAATTTGGGGTAAACCGCCATTTTTAGCTTACCGCTAAACCCAGGGAAAATGGTGTTTCCCATTTTTGGAAAATAGTGCTAAGTCGCTATTCCTGAGAAATTTGTATCATCGAAACCTCCACATTTCCACCTTCGGGCTGCAGGCTTATCCAGTTGTTGTCCTCGCTGAACCACTTGTATTGGCCGCCTACCTTTACAATATAGTCGCGGGTTTGTTCAGCTTTGGGAATATTGATCACAAACCCGCCGTTGTTGGAGCCGTCTTTTCCATAATTGAGAAACACCCTAAAATCGCGATCGCTGAGGTTTCTTGCTTTGAGAATGATGTAACTTTCGCGGCGTCCCTGCCTGGGAACGGGAGTAAAATCGTACTTTGTAAGAGCATTGGCCTCCACAAGCTCCGTAGTTTTCACGACATCTACCACCACGTTGGCTTCGATAATTTTGGTGATTTCGCTGATGCGCTTCCTGGGGTATTCTTCGTCGGGCTTGATACCGGAGGCTATGCTGTACTGGCTGATGGCATTGTCGTAAGCTTTCAGGGTGAACTGACGGTCGGCTTCGGCAATGGCGGTGTTGTACTCCTTCTGGATGCGTTCGAGTTCGGCTTTCAGCACCACGTCAATGGCTGCAATGCGCTCTTTGGGGTATGCGCTTTCGGGGAAAATCTCCAGCGCTGAACGGTAGGAAGCCTTGGCATCGTGCAGGTTTCCGGCATCGTACTGGAAATCGGCGCCCGAAATGTACTGGTCGTAGCGCTCCTGTTTTTGTCCCAGCTCTGCAATTTTTGCATCCAATTCGGTGATTTTCAATTTGGGATAGGCCTCCTCCGGTTTCAGACCAGCCGCAGTTTGAAACTCCAGCTTGGCCATCTCGAATTTCTCCTCTTTTTCCAGTTGGTCACCCTTTTCAATAGCAGACTGGTAGGCAGCATTGTTTGCCTCAATTTCCGCAACGATGGTATTGATTTCGGAGATTTTGGTTTTGGGATAATTTTCTTCTGGTTTCACATTGGATGCTTTCTGGAACTCTGCTTTAGCCTGGACGTAACTTTTTTGAGCCAGGAAATCATCACCGGCTTTTACGGCAGACTGATATGCAGCGTCGGTCTCAGCGATTCCGGCCAACAAAGCATTTATTTCGGAGATTTTGGTTTTAGGATAATTTTCTTCCGGTTTCAAACCTGAGGCCTTTTCGAATTCAATTTTAGCCTGGTCGTAACTTCTTTGCACCAGTAAATCATCACCGGCCTTGATCGCCGATTGATACGCAGCATCGGTTTCAGCGATATCGGCCAGCAAGGTGTTGATTTCGGAGATTTTGGTTTTGGGGTAAGTTTCTTCCGGTTTCAAACCTGAGGCTTTCTCGAATTCAGCTTTGGCCTGGTCGTAACTTTTTTGAGCCAGTAAATCATCACCGGCTTTTATGGCAGACTGATATGCAGCGTCGGTTTCAGCGATACCGGCCAGCAAAGATTCGATTTCGGAGATTTTGGTTTTGGGGTAAGTTTCTTCTGGTTTCAAACCTGATGCCTTTTCGAATTCAACTTTGGCCTGATCGTAACTTTTTTGGGTCAATAAATCATCACCGGCTTTTACGGCAGATTGATATGCAGCGTCGGTCTCAGCGATTCCGGCCAGCAAAGATTCGATTTCGGAGATTTTGGTTTTGGGGTAATTTTCTTCCGGTTTCAGATTGGATGCTTTCTCGAACTCTGCTTTAGCCTGATCGTAACTTCTTTGCACCAGTAAATCATCACCGGCCTTGATCGCCGATTGATACGCAGCATCGGTTTCAGCGATTCCGGCCAGCAAGGCGTTGATTTCTGAGATTTTGGTCTTGGGATAATTTTCTTCCGGTTTCAAACCTGATGCCTTTTCGAATTCAACTTTGGCCTGGTCGTAACTTTTCTGTGCCAGCAAATCATCACCAGCATTTATTGCCGATTGATAAGCAGCGTCGGTTTCAGCGATACCGGCTAGCAAAGCATTTATTTCGGAGATTTTGGTTTTAGGATAATTTTCTTCCGGTTTCAAACCTGATGCCTTTTCGAATTCAGCTTTGGCCTGGTCGTAACTTTTCTGCACCAGGAAATCATCACCGGCTTTCACGGCAGACTGATACCTGGCTTCGGTTTCAGCGATACCGGCCAGCAAAGCATTGATTTCGGAGATTTTGGTTTTGGGGTAATTTTCTTCCGGTTTCAGTCCGGCAGCTTTTTCAAACTCAGCTTTGGCCTGGTCGTAACTTCTTTGCTCCAGCAAATCATCACCAGCCTTGATTGCCGACTGATACGCGGCGTCGGTCTCAGCGATTCCGGCCAGCAAAGATTCGATTTCGGAGATTTTGGTTTTGGGGTAATTTTCTTCCGGTTTCAAACCTGATGCCTTTTCGAATTCAACTTTGGCCTGGTCGTA
>Ga0116204_1001193_pt1 | contig 14624 bp, 11 predicted proteins | sample LakKivwa52mmetaG_FD_94481 | JGI IMG/M metagenome (GOLD analysis project Ga0116204, IMG submission 94481) | Anoxic lake water microbial communities from Lake Kivu, Rwanda to study Microbial Dark Matter (Phase II) - Lake Kivu water 52m metaG | ecosystem: Environmental > Aquatic > Freshwater > Lake...
ACCAGCTTCTGCTCTTGATTAAACTGACGACTCTTTTCCATATCACTTCCTCCTTCTCATATTTCGGAGAAAGTGTTACCCTCTACCAACTAAAATTTTCTGGTTTCTTGGTAGCACATGCATATAAAAGGTTGACAGAAGGTAAGTTCTATTATAGGCAAAAGATGCCGGCTGCTTTGACGATGGGATACATCGTGTGGAGGCATTTTTGTACGCCCAAAACGCCAGCCCATAAAAAGTAAATTCATTTCCAGCATCCTGAGAGGTTTTATCATGACGCCTGCAGGGCGTTTATCTTTAATCAAAAAGGAGGAAGCGATGAAGATGCGATTTACGATGAAGGTTTTTGCGGCAGCGCTGACCGCTATCCTGCTGGGCGCCGGAGTGGTGTCGGCGGCGGAACAGCTCAGGATGATGACCGGCCCCCAGGGAGGATCTTGGTACCCGCTGGGTGGGGCTATCCAGAACATCATCGAGAAAAACGTTCCCGGCGTCAGCATGATTGTAACGCCAGGCGCCGGTATTTCCAACGTCCTGGGTGTGCAGACCGGCAAAGCCGATCTTGGTTTCGGCAATTCGGTATCCACGGTGGACGGCGTCCACGGACGCGCCCCATTCAAGGAAAAAACCGACGGCGTTCGCCAGCTCGCTACGCTGTACTTCCAGTATTTCCACATGGTGGCCCTGGCGGATGCAGGGATCAAGACGCCTGCCGATCTACGCGGCAAGGGATTGACCACGCAGCAGAAGGGCAACACCGGCGAGCAGATGACGCGTGAGACGCTGCAGGTGTACGGTCTGGGCTATGACAAAATGTCCAAGGTCAGCCACGGCTCCTATAACGATTCGGTGTCGCAGATGAAGGACGGCCAGGCCCATGTCTATACGCTCATCACGACCGTGCCGGCCTCCTCGGTCATGGATCTGGCGAGCGCGCGCGACATTATTGTCCTCGATATTCCCGAAGACAAGTTCAGGGCGTTGCAGAAGTTAAACGGCGGCTATGACAAGCGCATCATCAAGGCCGGCAGCTATCCGAAGCAAAACAGTGATGTCCAGACCATCGGCACCTGGACGCACCTGATCGTCAGCAGCAAGCTGCCCGAAGACACGGTTTACAAAATCACCAAGGCCCTGGTACAGAACGTCGGCGCCCTCGGCGATGTGGTCATGGCGGTCAAAGGCCTCACTGCCAAGGATATGGCCACCGACGTCGGCGTCCCCTATCACCCGGGCGCCCTGAAATATTACAAGGAAGCCAAAGTCATCCAGTAATTTCCGTATACCGAGCCGCAGACGGCGATTGCCGTCTGCGGCTCGGCATACACTCTGTCTATTTCAGCGCTGTGGTGAACTCCTATGTCCTTCGATCGTATCCTCAAGTCGGGCATTCTTTTGCTCGCGGTTGGCATGTCGGTCTATCACCTCACGGTCGCTTATATCGGGCCGCCCGAGGCGTTCTTCTTTCGCGGCACCCACCTTCTGCTCGCAATGGTGCTGACATTTCTGATCCATCCCCGGTTCGGGCGGCGCGGCGCCGAAACGCCGACGCTGTTCGACTATTTCCTGGTGGCGCTATCGTTCGTGACCATCGGCTATCTGTGGCTCAATGTCGACTATCTCTACGACCGTTTTGTTTTCGTCGATGAGCTGAGGACCGCCGACCTTGTCTTTGGCACCATCTTCATTGTGCTGGTGTTGGAGGCCACGCGCCGCGTGATCGGCCTGGCGCTGCCGATCACCGCTCTGTGTTTTGTCGCCTACGCCCTGTTCATCGCCAGGGTGCGTCCCGAATCGGTCATAGAGATAAACTACCTGACCTCCGAGGGGATCTTCGGCATCCCGTTGAACGTCTCGGCGACCTATGTCATCCTGTTCATCCTGTTCGGGGCGCTGGTGGAGCGCAGCGGCACCGGCAAGCTCTTCATGGATTTCGCACTTAGCATCACCGGGCACGCGGTCGGCGGTCCGGCCAAGGTGGCGGTCATCACCAGCGGCATGTTCGGCACGATATCCGGCAGCGCGGTCGCCAATGTGATGACGACCGGCACGTTCACCATCCCGATGATGATGCGCCTGGGTTACCGTCCCGCGTTCGCCGGCGCCGTAGAGGCGGTGGCGTCCACCGGGGGCCAGATCCTGCCGCCCATCATGGGGGCTGCGGCTTTCGTGATGGCCGAATTCCTCGGTGTCAGCTACATCGCGGTGGCCGGCTATGCACTACTTCCGGCACTGCTCTATTATGTCGCCGTGTATGCCGCTGTGCATTTCGAGGCCAAACGCACGGGGCTGGTGGGGCTTCCCCGGGAAGAACTCCCGAAGCTCGGCGAGGTGCTCAAGGAGCGCGGCCATTTGTTCATCCCGCTGTTCGTCATCGTCGGTGTGCTGATCGCCGGCTACAGCGCACCCTACGCCGCGCTTTTTGGCATCACGTCGGTGGTGCCCGTAGCGATGCTGCGCAAGAGCACTCGGCCTGAAATTACCGTCAAAATGCTGATCTCGGCACTTGAGGCCGGGGCCTTGAACACGCTGTCGATCGCGATGGCCTGCGCCTGCGCAGGGATCGTCATCGGCGCCATCGCCCAGACCGGGCTCGGCCTGTCGTTTACCGGCATTGTGCTCACCGCCGCCCAGGAGCACCTGATCCCGGCTCTGTTGCTCACCATGATGGCCGGCATCATCCTCGGCATGGGGCTGCCGACCACTCCCGCCTACATCATCCAGGTGGCGCTGCTGGTACCGGCGTTGATCAGGCTAGGGATTGCGCCGGAAGCTGCACATCTGTTTGTTTTTTATTTTGCCATCCTGTCGGCGATCACGCCGCCGGTCGCCTTGGCGGTCTATGCCGCGACGGGAATTTCCCGGTCGGAGCTGTGGGAAACCGGATGGGCAGCGGTCAAACTGGGCGCCACCGGTTATATCGTGCCGTTCATGTTCGTGTTTTCGCCGTCGCTGCTGCTGATCGGCTCTTGGCCGAGAGTGATCTTGGCCATAATCACCGCAATGCTCGGGGTCACCTGCCTCGCCGGCTCGCTGCATAGGTATTACCTGTGTCACACAGCGCACTGGGAGCGGTTTGTCCTGTTTGTCGCGGCGTTTGCCCTGATCAAACCGGGATGGATGACGGATATCGCCGGGCTCTCCCTGTTTGCCATCGTTATGGCAAATCAGTGGCGCAAATCCAGGGGGGACACCTGCGGGCCCATTACGGAATAGCCCACTGAACCTAAGGCCGTCGGGACGGGGCGTCCCCTTTCAGGTCGCGGCGGTTCTCGGCGGAGGTTATAAAACCGGCTGCTTCAGGGGGGCGGAAGCAGGGCACCTGCACGATTGGAGTTATTCCTCGATCCCGGCCAGCCTTTTTGACGCTTTCACCTTGGCCTCGTTGTTCGATTCCCGGAAAATGGTGAGCCGGTGCGCCGCCGGAGAACCTCCGCCGTGGATATCGGAAATCGTATCGGCGCTTTCCATGGCGAGCTTTTCGATCAGACGGAACATCCGAACCCGGTTTTCGACCGGCGTCTGCTCGACCCCTTTCAGATATTTCTTCAGGAGCGGGCCGATCGCGGGATGGTTAAAATCCCGATCGGACGGCAGGTCCGCCACAAAACCGCCGGCGATATCGATCATCAGCCGGGTCGCCTCGGCCATCTCCTTCCCCTCGTGAATCTTGGACGCGTTGGCCAGGACCGGGTCGATAAAATAGGTGCCGGAGGGCGTTCGTCTGCCTTCATACGAGGCAGCCAACGAGCAACCGTACAGGGTTTCGGCGCGATGGATCATATCGGTGACCTTTTCTTTATGGTGGCTCACCTTCTCCGTACCGTTGTATTCCATCATGGTCAGGGCCGCGCCAACCATACAGTCGATCTTGCCGGCCTTGCACCCGCCGTGGCTTTGGCGGTGGAAGGCGGAGAAGTAGGCCACCAGATCGGCGGCAAATTCCCATTCGCCGCACAAAAATACCCGCTCCCAGGGAACAAAGACATTGTCGAAGATAACCGTCGGGGCGTATTTGGAATACCGCTGGTTGCCGCAGTCGTAACCGTCCTCTTCCCTTGTGTCCAGGCTCGATCGGCCGACCACGTGAATGACGCCCGCCGTATCGCTCGGGACGGCAAAGGCGACCGCGAACTCCTCTTCCCCTTTCCGCAGGGCCCGGGTGGGCAGAACGATAATCTCATGGGCCGACAGCGAACCGGTCTGGTGGCACTTGGCGCCGCGCACGACGATGCCGTCGTCCCTTTTTTCGACCATATGGAGGTACACATCCTTGTCCGGCTGATCCTTCGGAGCGAGGTTTCTGTCCCCCTTGACGTCGGTCACCCCGGCATTGGCCGTCAAGTCGTTTTTCTGCATGTGTTTCAGGAAATCGGTGAACCGCCGATGGTACTGGGTGCCGTACTTCCGGTCGACGTCGTAGGTCGTCACGGACAGAGCGACAAGGCAATCCAGGCCGGTGCAGCGCTGAAAACAGGTGCCGACACGCCGTCCCAGCAGACGGTTGATCTTAACCCGGGCCACCAGGTCCTCGACGGACTCGGGCGGTTTGTTGAAGCGGTTGACCGGCTCGTCGGTCAATGCGCTGTGGGTCACGATCAGGTCGCGATGCTCGGGGGTCTCGGCCAGCTCGTAGGTGGCCCCGGTGGCCTCGATGCCGGCCCGCAGGCGCGGATTGTCCACCACGTTTTCGATCTTCTCACCGAACATGTAAACCGTCGGCTTCAGTCGCCGGAGCGACTCCAGATATTCCGTTTTGGTCATCAGTCCCATGTTCTCAACCCTTTCTCTCCGAAAATTAAAATTAGGGACAGCGCCCTATTTTTACAAATTTCCCTGGTCTGTAATAATAGGGCGCTGTCCCTAATTTTCTCGGGGCCACCTGCCCCCGCAGCGCAGCGACCGCAAAGACGACTGTTTGAGCGCTTCAGCGCGAGTTTCGTCTTTGCAGCGAAGCGAGGAGGCGCAGGGTCGAAAAATGTCCAGCGTGCGAAGGGAACATGATGTCCAATGTTCCCAGTGTATTTGCGGTAGGCGGCCTATGCTCCGGCTATTCTCTCCTGAATCGCGATGGCAAAATCCGGGCAGATGTAAAGACACCGCAGACAACCGATGCATCGATCGGTGTGAACCGCGACGGCTGGTTTGTAGCCGCTGGGATTGAAATCCGCGGACTGCTCAAAAATACCGAGGCTGCACACCTCCCGGCAGTAACCGCAGTCCTTGCAGATGAGATCGTTGATCAACACGTCGAAGTCGCAAAGGTCGCAGGAAAGGCAGCGTGCGGCCTCCGTCACGGCGGCTTTCCGTCCGTAGGTCTTCTCCACAGGATCGAATGTGGCTCTTCGTCGCTTCAGGGCGATCGTCCCGGTCACGGGTCTCGTTGCGCCCCGCGGTGCGGTTTCGGGCAACTCTGTATCCGAATTCTCCGACAGGGGTTCAGGGAGATTCCCTGTCCCTCCCAAAAACCGGTCGATTGAAACGCTGGCCAGCCTTCCCTGGGCTATGGCCTCGATGATGGTCAATGGCCCCGTGACCGCATCGCCTCCGGCAAAGATCCCCCTCTCGGGTGTGGCCAGATTGCCTCGATCCACCCGAACTGCTCCGTTCTTCTCTCCTTCCAGATGGAGGGAAAGGGCATCCGCCGATTGGCCGATCGCTATGATCAGCGTATCGAACGGCAGGACAAATTCGCTGCCCGCATCGGGAACCGGCGTCCGCCGGCCGGTCGCATCGGTCTCCGCCGTGAGCCGCATCCGGATGCAGGTGACCTTACCGCTGACAATATTCACCGGTGCAGTCAAATATTCGACGCGGACACCTTCCTCGACTGCTCCGGCAATCTCCTCGCTGCCGGCCGGCATCTCCGCCCGCGACCGGCGGTAGAGCTGCACAACCTCCGCTCCGAGACGGACCGATACCCGTGAGGCGTCAAGGGCGGTATTGCCTCCTCCCACGACGATCACCTTCCGGCCGATCGCCGGCGCCTTGCCTTCGTTGACCTGCCTAAGGAAAGCGAGGCCGTCGATTACCCTCGGTGAGTCCTCGCCGGGGATCCCCATTTTAGCCGGTTTCCAGGCGCCCGTCGCCACAAGGACCGCGTCGAAACCCTTCTCCCGCAGGGAAGCCGCCGATGAGACCGGCGTTCCCGTGATCAGCTCGACTCCGTTTTCACGGATCAGGGCAATCTCCCGATCGACGATCTCTTCGGGCAGGCGATACTCCGGAATTCCATAACGCAGCATCCCCCCCGGCAGGGGAAGCGCTTCGTAAACGGTTACGCGATGTCCCTGTCCGCTCAGATAGTAGGCGGCGGTAAGCCCGCAGGGGCCGGAACCGACAACGGCCACTTTTTTCCCGGTAGACGGCCGTTCAGCGACCCGCACCGGTTGATGTTCTCCCTTCTCCGCAGCCACTTTTTTCAGCATCCGGATGGCAACCGCTTCATCGAATTGAAGCCTCGCGCATTTCGTCTCGCAGGGGTGGACGCAGGCGTAGCCGCAGACAAAGGGAAACGGGATGCGCTCCCGGATCACATCGAGTGCCTCGGCAAAGCGTCCCGCTCTGATATGTCTGATATACCGGGGGACATCGATTCCCGCCGGGCAGGCCTCCCGGCAAGGGGCTGTCGTTTTCTTCCCCTTTAGGATGGTTGCCACGTTTACTCTCCTTTTCTGATCAGCTCCGCACCTGCCTCAAGCATCTGCAGATTCATTTCCAGGGCTTTTCCTTTGAAACGCTTCCGGATCACTCGAGCCAGGCTTTCCGCTTTTACCATCGGCAGCGCCGTGATCATGGCCCCCAGGGAAAGGATATTGACGGAACCGACGTTCCCCAGGTCGCTGGCGATCTGCGTAAAGGGATAACCGGTCAAGTTCACCCCGGTTCGGGCCTTTGCCAGTGTCGTATCATAAAAAATCGCGACCCCCTTGTCCGCAAAAGAGGCGAACTTTTCCAGGGCCTCTTCGGTCAGCGTCAGGATCATATCCGGCGCCTGCACCTGCTGATAGACAATCTCCTCCTGATCGATGATCACTTCAGCCAGGGACAAGCCTCCGCGGCTTGCAATACCGTAGGACTGCGTCTGGACCACCACTTTGCCTTCCAGGACCGCCGCCTCGCCCAGCATGATGCCCGAAAGGACCAACCCCTGGCCCCCGGACCCGGCCAGGATGACTTCATATCGTTTTCGATCTCCCTTGATCTTCATTCCTGCCCCCTTGAGCCCCCGATCGCCTTTTCCCTGATCTCCTCATAACGGGAGGAGAAGTCAGGGTCATTCCGGTCTACAAGCCGGCCGATAGGGAAATGGTTTTTCTTTTCCTGATCGCTCAGTTTTCTGTACCGATCCGCGGGCATTCCCCTATCCCTGAACCAGTCGAGCATTTCCCGGGTCTGTTTCATTTCGTTGTTCTTGCCGAAATGGGTGGGGCAGGGGCTGAAGACCTCAACGAGCGAAAACCCCTTCTTATTCATGGCTTCCTTGATATGTTCCTTGAGCTCCCAGCCATGGTAGGGCGTCTCCCTGGCGACATAATTCGCACCGGCAACTTCGGCCAGGGCGCAGATATCGAAATCGCGTTCCGGGTTTCCCCAGGAGGTGGTGCTGGTGAAACGCCCCCCCGGCGTGGTTCCGGAAACCTGCCCCCCCGTCATGCCGTAATTGAAATTGTTGATGACAATCGCCGTCAGATCGATATTCCGCCGGGCCGCGTGAATAAAATGGTTGCCGCCGATAGTCACGCTGTCGCCGTCTCCCATCACAACCACCACATGAAGTTTCGGATTAAAGGCCTTGATTCCTGTGGCGTACGCCAAAGCTCGGCCGTGCGTCGTGTGCAGGGCGTTGGTGACGAGATAATCGTCTGCCTTCCCCGTGCAGCCGATCCCCGTCACGACGACCGTATCGGTGTTCTTGCAACCCAGCTCCTCGAATGCACGCAGCATGGCCCCCAGCATGACGCCGATCCCGCAACCGGAGCACCACATGTGCGGTAAAACCCCATCTTTCAGATATTTTGTGCCTGTAGCGTGTGCCACTTCATCCCCCCTAAACAACCTGTAAAATGTCCTGCGGCGTGATGATCTCTCCATTGTAACTGTTGACCCTTCGGATATCCGCTCCATTTCCAAGCACCTTCTGAACCTCGCCGGCAATCTGACCGCTATAATTCATCTCCGGCACTATCACTGTCTTTGCCCTGCCGCCGAGCATCGCCACTTCCTTATCAGCAAAAGGCCAGAGGGTGATCAGTTGGAGAACGCCGGCCCTGATCCCCCGCTTCCTGAGTTCCAGCGCCGCGGCGCGGCCGGCGCGCGTGGTCGCCCCGAAGGTGATCAGAAGGACGTCCGCATCCTCGGTGGAAAAGGTTTTGCAGATGACGATCTCGTCCCTGTGCATCTCGATCTTCCGGTGCAGCTGGGCCACCCGCCAGAAGGCGTTGGCAGGATCGTTGTTGCTGTAGCCGTCGGGACCATGCATCGAACTCGACACATGGAATACATAGTCGCTCCCGTAAGACGCCAGAGGCGCCACACCGTCCGCGTCGGCCACAAACGGCAGGTACTCCGTCGGGGGGCAGGACGGGCTCTTCCGGTTGATCACCTCCACCTCGCCGGGATCGGGGAGGGAGAAATTTTCGCGCATATGGCCGACAATTTCATCAGGCGCCATGATCACGGGGACGCGGAATTTTTCCGCGAAGTTAAATGCCTTGACAGTCATGAGAAAACACTCGGCCACTGTCGCGGGGCACAGGGCGATCACCGACTGATCGCCGTGCCGGCCCCATCGAAGCTGCATGACGTCGCCCTGCGCCGGTTTTGTCGACAGGCCGGTGCTCGGTCCGCGACGCTGAACATCGATCACCACGCAGGGTACTTCCCCCATGACGGCAAGTCCGAGATTCTCCTGCATCAGCGAAAAACCGGGGCCGCTCGTCGCGGTGAACGCCTTCGCCCCGGCCAGCGAAGCCCCGATCACCGCCGCAATGCTGGCTATTTCATCTTCCATCTGCATATAGATGCCGCCGATCTTGAGCATGACCTTGGAACATTCCTCGGCGATTTCCGAAGAAGGTGTTATCGGATAACCGGCAAAGAATCTTGCCCCGGCATAAATGGCGCCTTCCGACATCGCCTGATTACCCTGCATCAATCTCCATTCTCGGCTCACTATCTCACATCCTCTCTTTATAACTCTCCCATCTCCTCGAGAAATGCTCTCAGTTTGATCAGCTTGACATCCCGTTCTTTCATGATCTCCTCGGTGGAACGGCCTCCGTACTCATAATATCCGCTGCCGGTTTTCACCCCCAGCCTTCCTTCGGAAACCAGCCGGTCCACCGTCTCGGATCGGATCCGTCGAGGCGGGGCTTCATAAGCCGCATTACTGATAATTTTCTGGGTCAGGTCCAGCCCGGTATAATCCATCCTTTTCGTCAGGCCGAGGATGGGCATTCGCAAACCAAAGCTTGCTTTGGTCGCCGCATCGATGTCTTCGGGAGTGGCGTACCCGTTATCGAGGAGATGGAGCACCTCGTTGTTTAAGGCGCTTTGGAGCCGGTTGGCGATGAATCCCGGCAGAAACCTGGAAATCACAAGAGGTTTCTTCCCCACCTTGGTTATCAGAGCCTTCACTCGATCCACCGTCTCCTGCGAAGTCTCGGGACCGCGAACGATCTCGACCAGGGGAACGATATGGGGCGGGGCAAACCAGTGGGTGATGAGCACTTTGTCCGGTCTCCGGGTCTCCACGAACCTAAAGATATCCAAATAGGAAGTGTTGCTGGCCAGAATGGCTTCCGGCGGAGCGATCCGATCCAATCGATGAAACAGCTCTTTTTTGGCCGCCTTATCCTCACTGATCGCTTCAATGACAAAGTCGGCATTCCCGCAGGCCTCTTCGGCTATTGTGGTTGTCTGAATTCGGTCCAGCGTCGGGGTCAGCCGGCTCTTTTTCAACAGTCTCATCTCTACCAGGGTCCGGAGGTTGCAAGCGATGAGTCTTTTGGCTTTGTCCAGGATCTTCTCCCGGATATCGGTCAACCAGACGCTGTACCCTTCCTGGGAAAAGACCTGGGCAAGCGAATGGCCCATGGTACCCGCTCCGACAATAGTCACATTGCGAATTTCCATCATACAGATTGATTATCCCCCTGTCTTAGTCAGTCCGAGGATCTCGCGCGCCTCGGCAGGGGTGGCCGGCTCGCGGCCGCACTCGCGTGCAATGCGACACAGGCGGGCGACCAATTGGGCGTTGCCTTGGGCCAATTCGCCCCGTCTGTAGTACAGGTTATCCTCCAGCCCGGTGCGGGCGTGCCCGCCCATGGCAATCGCATGCATGTTCAAAGGCAACTGACGCCACCCCACGGCGCAAACAGACCACAGCGAACCCGTGGGCAGGCTTTCTGTTAGATGAACCAGGGTGCGCGCCGTGGCCGCGGCCCCTCCCTTCACCCCGAGGACGAACTGCCACCACAGGGGCGGTTTAATCAGTCCCTTCTCCACAAGCGTCAAGGCATTGCCTATCATGCCGCTGTCAAAGACTTCAATCTCCGGTTTAACGTCGGCCTCAAGCATGCGCCTGGCCAGTTCCTCCAGAAAATCCGGCGGATTCAGAAAGACGCGCTCGTTAAAGTTTATCGAGCCGGCGTCCAGCGATGCCAGCTCCGGTCCGGCAGCCAGGCTGTTGAACCGCTCATCCTCATCCACGCGGCCGACCCCGCCGCTGGTGCTGAAATTAATGAGCATGTCGCACCCCTGGGAGCGGATCAGCTCCTTCACCCGCCGGAATCTCGTCAGATCGCAACTCATCATTCCCGCATCGTCCCGCACATGGACATGGGCGATGGACGCCCCTTCGCGCCAGCTCTCCACTGCCGCCCGGGCAATCTCATCGGGAGTGATGGGCAGGGCTGGGCTTTGCGATTTTAGCGCCCAACTGCCGGTCGTGGCAACCGAGAGGATAATTTTGTCGCTGTTCATACGGAATTCCTTCACATAGGCATGCGCCAAAGGGCCTCAGGACGCACAGTCACTCTCGTCTCCTTTTATCTTTTCGATGGCGTGTGCCAGAGCGGGCAGGAGGACGTTGAGATTTTCCCGAGCCCCTTTCGGGCTTCCGGGGAGGTTGATGATCAGGGTCCGGCCCCGGATGCCGACAAGGGCGCGCGAGATCATCGCATGAGGGGTGAGGATCATGCTCTGCCGGCGCATGGCCTCCGCCATCCCCGGGATCTCTCTTTCAATGACTTCCCTTGTGGCATCCGGCGTGACATCCCTGGGGCTCACGCCGGTGCCGCCCGTTGTCAGGATCAGGTCGGTCTCCTCTCCATCGCTCCACTCGATAAGAGCCTGGCGGATCATCTCCTTTTCGTCGGGGATGATTCGCCGGCCGATAATCTCCACTCCCATTGCCTGGAGCAGCCCGGCGATCTCCGGACCGCTCCCGTCCTCCCGCTCGCCGCGGGCGCCCCGGTCGCTCACGGTGATGATGACGGCCTTAAAACCCATCTCACGCCTCTTCCTTTTTTGATTCGGCGATGATTTTCTCGGCGATGTAAGAGGGGATCTCTTCATAATGGGAGTGTTCATAGGTGAATGTTCCGCGGCCGCTTGTCATCGAACGGAGATCGGGGGCGTATTTCAGAATCTCGGCAAGCGGGACCTGTCCTTTGATGATCTGGTGATGACCCGAAGTATCCATTCCCAGCACCTTGCCGCGGCGGCTGTTCAGATCGCCGATGACATCGCCCATGTACTCGTCGGGGATTTCGATATTCATGTTGACGATCGGTTCGAGAAGGGTAGGCTGGCATTCGAGGACCCCCTTCTTGAAACCCAGGGATCCCGCGATCTTGAAGGCCATTTCGGAGGAATCAACCGTATGATAGGATCCGTCGACAAGCGACACGCGAAGATCCACGACGGGATATCCGGCAAGGACGCCTTCCGCCATGGCCTCTACAATGCCTTTTTCCACGGCCGGTCGGTATTGATGAGGAACCACGCCCCCCACGATCCGATCGGCGAATTCGAAGCCGCCGCCGCGGGGGAGCGGTTCGATCTCCAGCCAGGTGTCGCCGAACTGCCCGCGGCCGCCGGACTGTTTCTTGTATCGCCCCTGAATGGTCGTCTTTCCTTTGATCGTCTCCTTATAAGGAACTTTTGGGGTCTTCAGGTTCACTTCGAGTCCAAATTTCCGCTTCATCTTTTCGACGATCACTTCGATATGGACCTGGCCCAGACCCGAGAGAATCATCTCCCTTGTCTGGTCATCCCGATGGAACGTGAGGGTGGGGTCCTCATCGGTCAGGCGATGGATGGAGGAGACGAGCTTGTCTTCGTCGCCGCGTGTCTTGGGTTCCACGGCAAAGGAGATGATCGCGCGGGGAGGTTCGACCTTAGGGTAGATGATCGAGGATTTCTCTGCGCAGAGGGTGTCTCCGGTTGCCGTTTCCTTCAGTTTTGCGATGGCGGCAATGTCGCCCGGGATGAGCTGTGCGACCGGTTTCTGTATTTTTCCTTCCAGAAAAAAAACGTTTCCGATCCGTTCGGTGATTTTCCGCGATGCGTTGAAGACGCTGGAGTCGGAACTAAAGGTTCCCGAATAGACGCGGAAGAGGGTGAGACGTCCGGCATAGGGATCCGCGATGGTCTTAAAGACGAGGGCTGAAAAAGGCGCTGATTCCACCGGAAGCCGGATTTCCTCTTCCCCGGTGACCGGTTTCTTTCCGACGATCGGGCCGCGATCGATGGGCGAGGGGAAAAACTGAACGATAGTATCGAGCAGGGAGGAAATGCCGATGTGATTCAGGGCAGACCCGCAAAGGATGGGGGTGATGGCCCCGGCAACCATTCCCTTCCGCAGCCCCGCTTTGAGATCTTCGGGGGCAAGTTCGCCTCCCTCGAGATACTTGTTCATCAGTTCATCGTCGCTCTCGGCGATGTCTTCGATGAGGATGTCGCGGTACTTCTTGACCTCTGCGGCCATGTCGCCGGGAATATCGACTGTTTTTGTCGTTCGTTTCTCGCTGTCAAATATGAGGGCCTTCATCGTGATCAGATCAACCACCCCGGAAAATGCGCTTTCGGAGCCAATAGGGAGAGAGGCGACAGTCACTTTCTTCCCCAGGCGCTTCCTGATGCTTTCCAATACGTTGACGAAGTTGGCCCGCTCCCGATCCATCCGGCTGACGAAGAGAATGCGGGGAAGATTGAATTCGTCTGCGTATTCCCAGACCTTTTCCGTCTGAAATTCGACGCCCCCCACCGCGTCGATGAGGACTATCGCCCCGTCCACAATCCTGAGGCAGCTTTTCGTATCAAAAGTAAAATTGGAATCACCCGGCGTGTCGATGATGTTGATCCGGTGCTTTTCCCAGTCGATATGGTTTGTGGCGGCGCCGATCGATACATGTCGCCTCTGTTCCTCGGGTTCATAATCCATAGAGGAGGTTCCCTCATCCACCCGGCCGGGCCGTTCCGTTTTACCGGTGACATAGAGCAGGGATTCGCAAAGTGTGGTCTTCCCAGTCCCTCCATGACCGATGACTGCCAGGTTTCTTATGGATTTTGATTCATATTTTGACATGAAAGCTCCTTTCTGACTGCCCCTGACGAAGTGATTCTATGTGCTTGAGCTCCTTAGCTTAACAGTCGCTTCAAAGTCAAGACAAATTTGATGGCTTCGTAAAAAGACCGGATGCTGCGTTGCGCGTCACCCTTCGTCATTGCGGCGTACGGCAAAGTACGCTCATTCCTCAGGGTTCGCGCGCCTTGCCTGCGGCCTTTTTACGAAGCCGTCCCCATTTCACGACCTTTTTAGGACTTTTTACAGGGTCGGTAAATTTTGCTATAAAAAAACGTAGAAAAACGGTGCTTGACATTTTTTTGCCGGTTATGATATTGCACTAATCACTTTTGTCTTGAGAGCGCCAAATCGAGGATAAAAAAAGGGGAGTCAATGCCAAAGAACTTTTATACCCTCTTGATTTTACCAAAAAAACACAGTTCGGCAAAGAAAATAAGTCTGTCCAGCACGCTGGTCAAAGGCGTGTCCGCTGTCATGATGGGGCTCATCCTCATCATGATGTATTTTACCTATGATTACATCCGTATCCGCAGAGAACAGGTGGAACTGAAGCACCTGAAACAAGCGAATGCAGAACAGAAAAAACAGATCGACGGGCTCGTAACGAAGGTGGATCAGTTCGCTTCAAAGATGGAGGAGCTCAAACAGTTCGATAAGAAGATTCGAATTATGGCGAATCTGGAAACACGTCGCGACCGGGAGCAACTCCTCGGAATCGGCGGTCCGGTGAGCGAAGAGAAACGGTTGCGCTCCCAGATGGCCGCCGATGAAAAGGCCATGATCGAAGGTGTCGGACGGCAGGTGGACCGCCTCATGGATGAGGCATCCTCCCGGGAGCAGAGCTTTGCCGCCCTGTTGGCCTTGCTGAAAGAGAAAAAATCCTTGCTGGCGGCGACCCCATCCCTCTGGCCTGTCATGGGCTGGGTAACGTCTGAATTCGGGTGGCGATCCTCCCCTTTCGGCAACGAGAAAGAATTTCACAAAGGAATCGATATCGCAACGAAACACGGACGAGTCATCCAGGCGCCGG
>Ga0116204_1001194_pt1 | contig 14610 bp, 12 predicted proteins | sample LakKivwa52mmetaG_FD_94481 | JGI IMG/M metagenome (GOLD analysis project Ga0116204, IMG submission 94481) | Anoxic lake water microbial communities from Lake Kivu, Rwanda to study Microbial Dark Matter (Phase II) - Lake Kivu water 52m metaG | ecosystem: Environmental > Aquatic > Freshwater > Lake...
GATGATCGTGGATCTAGACAAGGCGCACGAGTTCGAAAAACCGCAGTTTATTGGGTATAAATGAGGATTTTGAGAAGGAGTGTAACGCAGTATAGGGACGCGAGGGCAATTTTTAGAGGTGCCCTAAAATTTGCTATTTAAAACTTTTTTAGGGTTGAGTAAGTAACCCCAAGCGAGCGCTGGTAGACATACCCTTGAAAGGCAGGTAACCCCCAAAATTCTTTACCATTTTTGTTCGGGGCAATGGAGATTTTTAAAACCAGCCTTGATCCATATAAAACAACCGCAACTGCCACAGCGCGGCACTCCAAAAGTATGCTTAAGCATGGGGCAGGCATTACATACCCTAAGCCGCTCTACATAACCTTTGTCCACTATCGCTACTCCTACTGCTTCAAGATTTTGCACCGGGTTTTGCCAGAGGTCTTCAGGCCTGCCTACTGCGGTGTTATTCCTTTGGTTTAAAGCCCTATTTACCAGCATGGAATTTGTCATAGCCCTTTGGGCAAAGGCATTATTGGAGCGAAATTTAAAACAGTTACAAGGCATGAATACAAGCAGTTTACTATAGCTTAATACCGAACTGCAAGCACCCTGCTAATTCGGAAAAGGAAAGTTCCAAAATTAAGACAGTTGGCTAAGCTAAATTTTAAACCCTTCCGACCCCCCCCCAATCACCAAGGAAAATCACAAAGGGCAGTCACGAGACACACCCCAACCCCCTAGTTCAAGCCTTATTTCGGGCTTGCTGAACAAGGGAAATCCTTACCCCTCCTAAGGGTAAGTCAGACCTTTCCAGGGTAACAAGTCACATAAGTCTTCTCTTAACAACAACGGGATACTTTAGAAGCTGCGATCGAGAAATTTGGTTTGCCTGAAGGATGCGTGTGCAGGTATCACTGAGTACAAAATGTTTTTCAACGAGAATGGAATTAACCAGAATTTGGACTACATGACACTTGGCTATGTATATTTTCAAAATAATGAGGAATTAAAATAAGCACTCTTTTTTACCTGTTAATATGCACGCTTACCGCTAGTGCCCTGGGGAATAGTGTGAATTATGTCGGAGTTGTTAGCACAATTAACTCCTTGTTTGAAAGAGGCAAAAATGCGCTATCAATTGATATCCCGTATGATTCATCTGTATCTGTTACTTTTGACAATAAAACCAAACTTTCCTGGAACAGCGCTGTTCTCGAAGAACCAGAATATGGGCAGGCAATTACAATTCAGTTAGGGGTTCAACAGGTAGGTTCAACTGAAATTTCACAAGTTCTCACTATTCCCGCAAATCAACCCACAATCCCCTTTCTGTTTGATGAATTAGTATTTATTGGCGAGTTTAAAAATACAGGACATTTTTATAAGGAGCCGCATAAAATGGTTCTTACATTGCATATATTCCTGTCAACTGCATTTCTTATCACAAGCAGATATTTTATAGAAAAGAATAAACCTGGGCATATACTTGTAAATGGTGGAACTACTGAAATCAGAACGATTTTACACGGAATACCTGATGATAGTTATTACAATCACATTTCAAGACTCCGGCAGCTGCCTAAAAAATATAACACTGAAGGGGATTCTCAATGGAAAATATTTTTCTACGATTTGATAAACCGCCCTAACGCCTTGCTCTACGGTCACGAATGGAAGTCATCGCTTATTGCTCCTAAAACTGCTGCAAAAATTAAGTGATACGGAAAACTATTACATAGGCAAAGGGGCCGCCAGCAGGGTCAATACCGAATTATAACCGCAGAGCATGAAATAGAAATACAGAAATTAATTGTTGATAAGTGTCCAAAGCAATTAAAACCGAATTTTGCATTATGGACACGGGCCGTTTTTTTTACGATTATATTTTCAACAATAGCAAGGATAGGTCACTTACGCTTCATGGTTAACAAAGGCTCGATGAATACTGGCCTATTTATCAAATTTTTGGAGCGTTTAATTAGTGTCTTCTAAACAACTCCGCTTTTGCAGCAGACCCTAATTTTTTATCACTAAAAGGAGGGGACGGATCTGTGTCACCCCTCCTATTTTCAGGTACACTAAAGGGGAACCCTGACAACTATTTAAACCAAGATGTATATGTATAGCTAGGGAAGATCCGGGCTCCAAGAAATTAGAAGGAACTAACAGGCAATGTAATCGACATCTAGGAAGTCTGAAAAAAACTAAAAACCCAAATTCTTTCCACATGAAGATTTAAAATATGCGCATGATTTACACCATCTTTAATTACCCTGACAATAACATTTGATTTATATAAAGCCCAGCCTAGAGAATTTTTAAAAATTGAATTGAGATTCTACTCTCAACAAGACCGCCTTATTTAGGCCCGCAAAAATGAAGGTCGCGGCCTCTATTACAATTTTCAAGCCACTCAACAAATCTTTACTAAAATCTAAAAGGGCAACTTACCTGATTTCTTTGCAAAAACTTTCAAACTTAAATCCAACCAATATGTATGTTTTTTTACCATTCCTACATACATGTGGTTTTTAGTGTTGATGAGTTTTGATTGCAATATATTTTGGCTGATTATTATCCATATATAATACTCTTTTTCAATTTTCATCTACTTGTATACTTATTGCAGTTGTTATATTTCTAAAGAACTTAAATGTAAAGGCAATTCTTATGGGAACAAAAGCACAGGGAATACTTAAAATTTCCCCTGAAGAAGTCATTAAGCTATTAAATGGAGCGCTGGCAGATGAATGGCTAGCTGTTATGCAATATTGGTTGGGCGCTCAACTCTACAAGGGACCCCAGAAAAAAGAAATTACACAAGAATTTTTACTCCATATGCAAGAAGAACTTACACATGCAGATAAATTATCCCAACGGATTATCCAATTGGGGGGAGTGCCTGTAATTAATCCAAAAGTTTTAGCAAAGGCCGAGGTTGCTACTGGCGAATTACCAGAAGATAGTATTGGGAGCAATGTTTTGAGTAAAAGTATCAGAGGGGAGCAACACGCTATACTCTATTACAATTCTGTTCTCGAAGTGGTGCGCGGTAAAGATCCAGTCACTCACGCTTTAATTGTCGAAATTCTCAGTGATGAAATTGAGCACGAACAAGATCTCGAAGATTTGATTTTTGAGAAGACTTGTTAAGAGGTACCTAAATGCAAGAACTTGGGAAAGTTAAACAAATTATAGAAGAGGCAACTGGGCTCGAAGTTTCTCATTTTTACGATGACCTTGTTTTTGTTGAACATTCAGCGGTTCTCATTCGCTTCGACAAAACAGATCTGAAAAACTTTTTTCTTTATTTTAACCCAGACTGTGATAAAGCTAGTCGTGAAAAATTGATAAGCTCTTTCAATAAAGCCGCAGAAAATAACAGTATGCGGTGTACACTTAAGGGTCAGTTTAAATTATCCGAAGTGCCCGGTAAAGAAGAAGTTCGAGTCGATTTTTTGGAAGCCTAAGGGATTAACAGAGTCATAAGTGCTCTGCATTCTGCTCGGATACCCTCTAGAACGAAAAATGATCGTGCTAGAGAGGAGCTCCGCATAAAACTTGTGTTTGGAGAAGTGGATGCTAATTTATGTAGTCTCCGAAAGTCTGGATGTAAAAATCATGGCAAGAACCTTCTCCTCGCACTTGCACTCGTCAACAAAGACTTCTCAGACACTTTCCCGGGAAGCCGTTCTGAGCTTGCTTCAAAGCATGCGGCTATAGAGAAGTGATTCCTTATTCTTGGGTGCCCAGAAAGGCAGATTAAGAGATTGCGGGAGGATTATTCGTTTTTTACCCCCTTAGCATTAGGGTTTCTGGTAAGTCACATTTTATGTATAGATTTAAAATGCAAGATGTAGAGATGAGTCACCTCTGGAAAAAATTTACCAGCTCCAGTGTAAATAAATACCGGCATCCAAGCAAGAAACAAGGCGTAGGAATTTTCCAAGTTTATCGGAATCTTTTGGGAGTGTAGACCCCCTCCAATTAAAGCGGAGATCTTGAAGTGGAACCCCAAGTCCAAGATTCCATGTATACCCCCATCCCTTCCACAAATTTCCACGTGCAAGGTAACCAGAGGTGATGTAATGCCCGGATAGTTTATAAGTCACTAAATCTTTGTTTTCACCTTCCAATTCACCTGTTATATTTTTAAGGACATAACGCATATACATAGCACCACCCAATAGGCTTTTTGAAGGGTGCCATGTGACTCCAGAAAAAAAAGTGTGGACAGAGTTTTCAAGGTCGGATAAAAGTTGGGGACCAAAGGCGTTCGAGCCCCCAACCCAAATACCAAAGTACCGGGTTTGGGGCGGTAAAAACTCAACTCCGTAATAAAAGCTAAGGTCGATTAGGGGTGGTAAAAAATCAAGGGCAAGTTTTTTTGGATTTTCTAAAGGTAGCGAGTCGGCAGGGCTATGGTTGGTTTGCGCACTAATTATATTGATAAAAAATAACACTAGGTATGTGAGGTAAGTTTTAATCATCTTTTAAAATTAATTTATTTCAGAAAAAAGCGGCTCAACTTTTAATTCTAAGTGTGTACAAAAGAAAGTTCTAGGAATAAACTCAACGAACTTTTTGATATAGATTTAGCAAAAAGAAGCCCGTCGCTGTTTGACGAGGCTAATCCATTCGCCTTTAAGGGTAATGTACTTGATTTCTCAGTAGGTATAATCAACTGTACGACCTTCGGAAATTTATTGATTCACTGGCCAAGCAAATCGGCATTAAGCATAAAACTGTCTGGTTTAACACCTTGGGGGCATTTCCTTATTTTGCAGTGGGGTATGAACTCTCCGGAATCTGATAAAAACTGTTGCTTTGACATTTAAAGGTGCTTTTCCCTTGTCCATGGGGTTTCCAATGTCCCTGGGGGTAGGGCTCTCCATCTATTCCAGCACAATAGAATGCTGGCAATTTTCGGTACTTAAATTGAAAAGTTCTACAATATTTGCATGTTTCTAAGTGACAACAACGCTAACTTTGTTCCTGAATTTGTTGAGTATGATGTCATTTTATAGAAGCTGCGTGGGTTGGCTTGATTGCAACTAAACGAGATAAAGCAAGATCTTCGGTTAAATAAATGATGGCCACACTGCCCTAGCCTAATTTTGACAATATTTGGTGGCTGACTTGCCGCATCTTTTAAACCTTGTTGTGAATGAATTTTGATTTACGCATCTAAAAAAAGAAATTCTGCCTTCTGTTTAAGCTTCCAGATTCGATTCCTTAGTTAAGCTAAGGAATTATCAAACAACAGAAGTCAACTGTTCCTTGTAAACTCTAATCAACAGTCAATTCAATGAATTTTTCCTAAAAATGATCTAAATTTATTAGCAAAAACCCAATAGTTGATGTGCGAAATGTCTGCAGTTTTCCCAGTCAAAAAGGAGCAACAATCATGATCCGAAAATTACTTCCCCTATGCCTAATATTCATCTTTCTTGCTTCCTGCCTTCTCGATAGTAGGAAACCTGAAGGAGATCCCATTATTGTGTTAAATGTGTCAGAACTGAATCTCAATAACCCTGATTCTATTCGTATTCTCGTAATAAAGGAGGGTAAAACGGATACCATAAGGATTGAAAAAGTAAACTCAGAAAGCACCCTTACCAAGAGATATCCTTACCCCCAAGGAATTAATGAGCCCTTTGAATTCATACTTATTTCTTACCGCAAGGACAGTGTTGAATTGGCGTATTCTTGGCTAATAGATTCTAAAAAATCAGAAGATGAAAAAAATCGAAAAAACATTACCTCTAGTTTTAAACCTAAGCCCATCCTTCCCGAAACAACTACCGCAAAGCCACATTTCACCGTAACGATAGTGACCTTAGGTGATGGTAAGGTCTTTCCCGACTCTTCTACAAAACATATTGTTCCTCAAAATGAGAGTTTTACTTTGGAATTTAAGCCCGATAGTGGCAATCAAGTAAAAACTTACCTAATAGACAATGTCCCTGGTATTTCCGGACAAAAAACATTGCCCCTCGTCAATATTACCAAAAACCACTCAATTGTTGTCATTTTTGAAAAAATACCCGATGTCATAAAGCCTCCTAAATTTGAAGTTAATCTTCCTGCCGAAATTATTGGATTATTAGGAAAGCCAATAGAACTGGCAGTTAAAACTTCTGGCTCTATTGACAGTATTGTATGGCGTAAAAATGGAGGCAGTCTCCCTGGTAAAACAGGGACTAAACTCGTTTTTGAAGCATTAACTGCTAACGATTCTGGAACCTATGAGGCAGTCTTGTATGGATCTGGCATCTCGGTCAATTCAACGCCAGCTAAACTCAACATCGTAAGCACGGGTGTAGAGGTTTCTCTTGAGGTAATTGGGAATGGATTAGTCCATCCAAGTTCGGGTAATAAGATGTATGTGAAAAGTGGAGAGCCACTAAGTCTTAAGTTTAGCCCCTTAGAAGGTTCCCAGTTTATGGAATATGAGTTGAATGACAAAAAAGTGGCATCTGATTCACTCTATATTTCCGCGTTACAATCCAATATCACTGTTAAGGCACGGTTTGTTAAAATTAAATTGCCCTTCAAAGTTGGAGTTTCTTCACTGGAAAGCGGAACTCTGTTGCAGGGTCAGCTACTTGATTCGGTAAGTTGGGGCGATACCATTACCCTCGAAGTTAAACCTAATGTTGGCTATAGTTTTGGAGGGTGGACTAAAACTGGAGGAACAGGGGAGGTTGCTTTTGCAAATCTCACTTCGACAATCACAAAAGCGGTTGTAACAAAGGGTGCTGTTGAAGTCTCGGCCCAAATGGTACAGAACACCTATACGGTAAGTATTAGCAGTTCTGACAATGCAAAGGGAACTGTAAGTTTGAGTCCTATTAAAACGAACTATCACTATGGCGACACCTTAACCCTTAGCTCCAAACCTGCTACAGGTTACTTATTCCGAAATTGGGAAATAAATGGCACAAGCACCACCCAAAACACAGTGGTGATAACCGAAAATACAACAATCAAAGGAAGTTTTGAATCTGTAGCCGCCAATATATGCACCAATCTAAATACAGGTACGCCCCTAGGTGCCAAGATTAAAGAAGTCTCGGCACTTGCAGCCGGCGGAACACTATGCCCTGCCCCTGGCACATATAGTGATAGGGTTGGCATCAAAGGCATTGTTAAATACAAAGTATTTAAAAATTAAATATTACCATCAACCAAGCAGAAAACAATGAAAAAGCAAATAACCATTCTTGGAATAACCCTCGTCCTTTCTACAGCATTAAGTGCCCAGGAAAGCACCGTGGAATTTTATGACAACACCGGGACCAATGTAAAGGCCAGTACCGGCTATAAAGAAGACAATGGCGGTAGGTATCACATCACCACAGATGGTATTGAACGAATTAAGGTGATTAAGGACTCTGTGGATGTATCGGGATCTGTAAAGGCCAACAAGTACTACGGCGACGGTAGTGGCCTTACAGGTATAAAGGTAGAAGGGCCCACATCTACCGATGTTGCCAATACATTAAAAGCCGATGCCGCCTTTATCACTTCAGTTAAAGGAGATAAGGGCGATCAAGGAAATCCAGGTCAGAATGGTACTCCGGGACCCACAACTAGTGCTGTAACCACTGCATTAAAAGCCGATGCCGCCTTTATCACTTCAGTTAAAGGAGCTAAGGGCGATCAAGGAAATCCAGGTGTGAATGGTACTCCGGGACCCACAACTAGTGCTGTAACCACTGCATTAAAAGCCGATGCCGCCTTTATCACTTCAGTTAAAGGTGAAAAAGGCGATCAAGGACCATCTGGAACTAATGGAATCACAACTGTTTACAAACCTAGCACATTACCTGTGTGCAACAGCTCCAATATAGGTGAAATGATTACATATAATGCGGCTGGTGATATATACACTACCCATTACAAATTAACTTGTTTACAACAAGGTATTCCCAATCCAGGCAACGGATATTATTGGGTTCCCATGGCCGCTTTTAACGACGCGGGCCGGATTCCCAGCCCCTGAGGCAAAGGCATTTTTATGTGGTGGCACACTTACTAGTCCAACTTTTGGAGTATATTCTGATCCCGTGGGTGTCAAAGGGGTAGCTAAACTCAATGTATTTGAAAATTTAACCTTACACTCAACCAGCAGAAAACAATGAAAAAGCAAATAACCATTCTTGGATTAACCTTCGCCCTTTCTACAGCATTAATTGCCCAAGAAAGCTCTGTGGAGTTTTATGACAACACAGGAACCAATGTAAAGGCCAGTACAGGCTATAAAGAAGACAATGGTGGCAGATACTTCATCTCCACCGAAGGTGTCGAGCGGATTAAGGTGATTAAAGACTCTATGGATGTATCGGGATCTGTTAAGGCAAATAAATATTACGGCGATGGCAGTGGCCTTACGGGAATTAAAGTTGAGGGCCCAACTTCTACCGATGTTGTCAATCAATTAAAGGCCGATGCCGCCTTTATCTCTTCAGTTAAAGGAGATAAGGGCGATCCAGGAGCTCCAGGTCAGAATAGTACTCCGGGACCCACAACTACGGATGTTGTCAATCAATTAAAGGCCGATGCCGCGTTTTTAAATTCGGTTAAGGGTGTGAAGGGTGATTCGGGTGCCAAGGGTGATCAGGGCCCTGAAGGTCCAAAAGGAAGCTTTGATCCCAATGCCAATATCAGTATGGATAGTCTCCATACAAAGAAGGGAATGCAGGTTTCAGGTTCAATTTATGCGCAACGGTATTACAACAACCCTGTTTATAAAGATGCTCTTTTATCGTTAGAAGCATCTGGTACACCATACATGACATTGCGTAATGGAAATACAGTGAAATCGTCAATCGATCAGAATACTGCTTATTTTTCTCAGAATGTGGGGATTGGGACAACAACTCCTGGTGGCAAATTTGATCTTGTAGGCGTTAACTCTGGACATCAGTTTCGGTTTGTAGATATTTCTACCGCTGATAATAAACCTGTTTTCAGCTTTATTGATAAATCAGATTACACACATCCCGCAACAAATTTTTATATACAAGATGGAGATAACGATAACGATAGATTGACTTTCGATTTTAGAGGGCATAATGGGGCAAACCAAATAATAGCAGGGACAAGTTCTGGCTTTGTAGGTATTGGTACTACTACACCTACAACAAAACTTGATATTGATGGTCCAATTCGAGTTAAACAAGGTAAGATACCACTCGGAGATCACCCAGGTGCGATACAAATTGATAATAATGCTGGAGGATACAGTGTAATTCGCTTTGTTGAAGGTAATACCCAAAATGCAACAATCCATTACTTTTCTAAGTCATATCCGACTGAAGCAGTTTATAAGGGCACCCTAAATTTAGATGGGGCAAATGGTATCAGCCTTGGAAATTATAATAATCCAGCCTTATTTGTCCGACAAACAAGCGACACCGCGGTCGGCATCGGCATCACCAATCCACTACATAAACTCCATGTTAATGGCCAAGTAAAAGCTGATAATGTTACAACGACATCCGACAGTCGTTACAAAACCAACATTACTCCTATCGATTCATCACTGCTCAAAATCCTTGCGCTAAAAGGCGTTTATTACAACTGGGACATTGCGAAATGGCCTTCCAAGAATTTTTCAGATAAAAAGCAGATAGGCCTTATTGCTCAAGAAGTGGAAAAGATTATTCCCGAAGTTGTCACTACTGACAAAGAAGGATACAAGTCTCTTTCTTACGATAAATTGACGGCGGTGCTTATTAATGCATTAGAAGACTTAAAAATGGAATCCGATTCAAAAATAGATCTACTCAAAAAGGAAAATGATTCGCTTAAAACCGAAGTTAAAGAATTGAAAAACGATCCACTTAGAAGCGTAGTTCAAAAACTAGAAGCAGAAAATCAACTACTAAAAAATTCTCAAGCAAGTATTCTAAATCGATTAGAAGCACTTGAAAAATCAAAGAAGTAAAATACACGTCTATACATAGGAATATTGTTGAGAGTCTTTGGTATTTTAATTGCAGAGTGGTAGAACATTTAAATTCAACCAGTAGAAAAGCATGAAAAAACACATATACATATTAGGATTATCCCTTACCCTTTCTACAGCACTAAGTGCCCAAGAAAGCTCGGTAGAGTTTTACGACAACACTGGGACCAATGTCAAGGCCAGTACTGGCTATAAGGAGGACAATGGTGGTAGGTATCATATTACCACCGAAGGGGTTGAACGAATTAAGGTGATTAAGGATTCCCTCGATGTATCGGGTTCTGTAAAGGCCAACAAGTACTACGGCGACGGTAGTGGTCTAACAGGAATAAAAGTAGAAGGACCGACAACAACCGATGTTGCCAATCAATTAAAGGCCGACAATGCATTTTTAAATTCGGTTAAAGGCCCCAAAGGAGATTCTGGTGCCAGAGGTGCTAATGGCACGAGCCCTACATCTAGTGCAGTAGCGAACACATTAAAGGCCGATGCTGCATTTTTAACTGCTGTCAAAGGGGATAAGGGAGATCAAGGAGCCAAAGGTGATTCGGGTGCCAGGGGTGATCAGGGCCCTGAAGGTCCAAAAGGAAGCTTTGATCCCAATGCCAATATCAGTATGGATAGTTTGCATGTAAAGAAAGATGTGCGGGTTGATGGAAGCTTGAGCTTACAGGGTGTAAACAACTTTTCTTGGACTTATACAATGCAAGCGAATAAACAATTCGGATTAGAATTTAATACAGGCAATCCGCAGGGATCACCTATTGTTTTTGATGGTAAGGGTAATGTTGGGCTTGGTTCTAGTTTAAGAAGTGGGCAAAGTGGATATGATCATAAGCTTCAAGTTGCTGGTACAATTACATATTATGGTGCAGGCCTAAATGGCTCAGAAATGGAGCGAATGGTTTTATTTTCGGATAAGAATAACCACACCCTTTTCGAAGCACCATCACAGGTAGAAGGCGCTGGTCAAAAGTTAAATTACTATTTTTCATGGCGTGGAGATGGTGTAGGGGGTAGTGCCCTTACAATCTTAGGTGCAAATAAAAATGTCGGCATCGGCACCACCAATCCTCTACATAAACTACATGTTGTGGGTAATATATATGCTACAGGTACCATCACACCCTCCGACAGTCGTTACAAAACTAACATCACTCCTATCGATTCTTCACTACTCAAAATCCTTGCGCTAAAGGGTGTTTATTACAACTGGGACATTGCGAAATGGCCATCCAAGAATTTTTCGGATAAAAAGCAGATTGGCCTTATTGCTCAAGAAGTAGAAAAGATTATTCCCGAAGTGGTTAATACCGACAAAGAGGGATACAAGTCTCTTTCTTACGATAAGTTGACGGCAGTGCTTATTAATGCATTAGAAGACTTAAAAATGGAATCCGATTCAAAAATAGATTCACTTAAAAATGAGAATGATGTACTCCAAAAAACACAGTCTAGTATCTTGGCCCGATTAGAAGCCCTTGAAAAATCAAAGAAGTAAACAGCAAGTCTATATATGAATATACTTGAAGGTCTTTAGTAATTGAAAAAAAGATATAGAATCCTTAAATTCAACCCACAGAACAACCATGAATAAATACATCACCCTACTCGGATTAACATTCGCCCTTTCTACAGCACTAAGTGCCCAAGAAAGCTCGGTAGAGTTTTACGACAACACAGGTACCAATGTCAAGGCCAGTACTGGCTATAAAGAGGACAATGGCGGTAGGTATCACATCACCACAGAGGGTGTTGAACGAATTAAGGTGATTAAGGATTCCCTCGATGTATCTGGTGCAGTCAAGGCCAATAAATATTACGGCGATGGCAGTGGCCTTACAGGTATAAAGGTAGAAGGGCCCACATCTACCGATGTTGCCAATACATTAAAGGCCGACAATGCATTTTTAAATTCGGTTAAGGGTGTGAAGGGTGATGCTGGAGCAACAGGGCAGGATGGTGCTCCGGGTCCCACATCTACCGATGTTGCCAATACATTAAAGGCCGACAATGCATTTTTAAATTCGGTTAAGGGTGCGAAGGGTGATTCGGGTGCCAAGGGTGATCAGGGCCCTGAAGGTCCAATAGGAAGCTTTGATCCAGATGCCAATATCATAATGGATAGTTTGCATACAAAAAAGGGAATGCGGGTTGATGGAAGCTTGAATGTTGGAATTGGCAATGTAGATGGGCGAGGTTTATTAAACATTAATTCGCAAACCAAATATAAAGCTCACATTGTTCTTTCAGGGCAGGAATATCATATGTACAATAATTCATCTACAACAGGAATAGGAATCATACTTGGGGTAAATCGAGGAAATCATAAGCAACTATGGTTTATGAATAACGCTTTGGCTCAAAACACTGAAAAATCAATGCTTCGTTTTGCAATTCATGATGGCGTACCTTGGATCGATGCTGTTTCTACCGATGGTTTAATTGGAAAACCTCTCTCTATAAACCCAAGATCGAATTTGTATTTGGCGGATGGTTTAGTAGATGCAAAGGTCGGCATCGGCACCACCAACCCACAGCACAAGCTCCATGTTGAGGGTAATATATATGCTTCCGGTACCATCACACCTTCCGACAACCGTTACAAGACCAACATCACTCCTATCGATTCTTCACTGCTCAAAATCCTTGCGCTAAAAGGCGTTTATTACAACTGGGACATTGCGAAATGGCCTTCCAAGAATTTTTCGGATAAAAAACAGATAGGCCTTATTGCTCAAGAAGTGGAAAAAATTATTCCCGAAGTGGTTAATACCGACAAAGAGGGATACAAGTCTCTTGCTTACGATAAGTTGACTGCGGTGCTTATTAATGCTGTACAGGATTTGAAGAAGGAAAATGATTCGCTTAAAAATGAGGTGTATGAATTAAAAACAAATTCACAAAAAAGTATCGTTCAAAAATTAGAAGCGGAAAACCAACAATTAAAAAACTCTCAAGCAAGTATTCTCACTCGCCTAGAAGCCCTTGAAAAATCAACGAAATAAATTTTAAGTCTATATATGAATATTTTATGGAAAACATTTTGTGATCTAAGGATGGAGACGAAAAAGTTTATAAATCAATAAGCAGAAACAAGGAAAAATAATTCTCCCTCTTGGGAATAGCTAAGTTTCTATCTACAAAATTGAGTGCTAGAGCCCTGTTTATCCCCCAAGCTCAATACAAGCATTTATTGTGAATATCAAGATCAGTAGGGATTATCTGCATACAAAAAGGTCTGCGCGTTCGTGGAAGTTTGAATGTTGCATCTAAGGTGAGTGTAAACAGTTTATTGGGGTTAAAATTAGATCTAAGAAGTAAAAACAATGTTAAGTGGGGTTGTGGAATTAGAGAGTTCAGTAAATCCCTTACCATCCGCACACTGCACATCTATACCCTCCACTCCCGTGAATACTAAAAAACATCTTCTACTAGTCGCCTATAGACCTCAAAAACAAACCGATAGGCATTTTAACTCGCGAACCTCAGTACAACCAAATGAGTCACAGCCTTAAAAAAATGAAAGTAGAAGTGTACATATTACTCCAAATTTTACATGCGTTAAACTCATGAGGAAGGCTGATTTAGGGGTTGCTTAAAGGATAGCAAACCAAATTAACTCATGCGGGCATCTTGCCTGCAGTACTCATCATGCCCAAAGCCCATTTAGGAAAGGCGAGCGATTTCCTTTAATTCAAGTGCAAGCCCAAACAATCGGTCTAGTCCCAGGGCTACACCACTGCAAGGGGGGAGTTTATCTATAGAGGACAACCAGGTTAGGGGCAAGGGCTGTGGCTGCTTACCTATTTTTTTTTGTTTTTCAATTTCGCAGTTGAAGCGCCTTAAAAGCTCTCCTGCATCTGTACATTCCTCCCAACCATTTGCCAGCTCTACACCTTCATAGACCAATTCAAAACGCAGGGATAGGTCTTTGTTTTGCGGATCAATCTTACCCAAAACAGCTTGTGAGGCCGGGTAATGAGTCATAAAAAAAAGTGTTTGGGAGGGCAGTTTAGGGATAATGTATAGAGACAAAATATGATCCAACAGATCAAGGTGATCGTTTGAAGCTGGCTCAGGAAGCCCCAAGTTGCGAATTGTATTCAAAATTTCAGATTCAGAAGAGTTCAATACATCTAGTGTGCAGTAGTTCTGAAAAAGCATTGGGTAACTCTGATACATAACCGGCCTTGGACCCAACACCAGTTGAGCGACCTCTGCTACTTCGTCCATTAATTTTTCCACCGACCAATTTAGCCGGTACCATTCAAGAAGGGTAAAGTGAGGGTGATGCCAACGACCTTCTTCACCCCTTCTAAAAGCTGGTGCTATTTGATAGATAGATGGGTAACCCTTGCTAAGGAGTTCTTTCATGGCTAGTTCGGGCGAGCTTTGTAAAAAATAGGCCCCTTTGTTCAGGGGCCAAGTAAAAAGATCTATATGTGCATCGATTACCGCTTCAGGCCGTAGGGCAGAAGTTTGCACTTCGAGAACCTGATTCTGATAAAAATAATCACGCAGGATGCGCAAATACTCGGCTTTAAACCGTGCTGTCTGCACATCCACTTGAGTAACCTATTTTGCCCGCTCTACATATTCGCCAGTACGAGTATCGACTTTAATTTTCATGCCACTCTCAATAAATA
>Ga0116204_1001198_pt1 | contig 14583 bp, 8 predicted proteins | sample LakKivwa52mmetaG_FD_94481 | JGI IMG/M metagenome (GOLD analysis project Ga0116204, IMG submission 94481) | Anoxic lake water microbial communities from Lake Kivu, Rwanda to study Microbial Dark Matter (Phase II) - Lake Kivu water 52m metaG | ecosystem: Environmental > Aquatic > Freshwater > Lake ...
ATTCTCATCAGGTTTGTTCGGGAACGCGCGACCACCACTCCGCCAGATCGGCGAAGAGGTCATACCGGCACGAGCACGACCAGTTCCCTTTTGCTTAAAGGGTTTCTTGGTGCTGTGCTTGACTTCTGCACGCGTCAACTGAGCGCGATTGCCAGTACGGGCATTAGCCATATAGGCCGTGATCAACTGATGAACCAAAGCCTCGTTGTACTCGCGACCAAAGAGGGCATCAGATGCAGATACTGCGCCCGATTCCTGACCCTGAGCATTAATCAATTTAAGATCCATTATGCAGCTCCTTTAACTGCGGGGCGCACAACAACGTCACCACCACGAGAACCGGGGACTGCACCTTTGATCAACAGCAGACCACGTTCGCTATCGACGCGAACTACTTCAAGGTTCTGAACTGTACGATTCACAGCACCCAAGTGACCTGACATGCGCTTACCAGGAAAAATACGACCTGGATCCTGAGCTTGACCAATTGAGCCAGGTACATTGTGCGAACGTGAGTTACCGTGGGATGCACGCTGTGACTTGAAGTGGTGTCGCTTGATGGTGCCGGCAAAGCCTTTACCTTGGGTCACACCCGATACATCAACTGACTGCCCTGCCTGGAAAAGCTCAACAGAAATCGCAGCACCTGGCTGAAACTGAGCAATTTGCTCTGCGTTGACGCGGAATTCGGCCATACCAGCAGCGGCATCCACACCACCTTTTGCCAAATGACCCGCTACAGCCTTAGTCAAACGACTCGGCTTGCGTGTGCCATAGGCAACCTGAACCGCAGTGTAGCCATCAGTTTCAACTGACTTGATTTGGCTCACACGATTATTCGACACATCAACGACCGTTACCGGGATGGACACGCCATCTTCAGTAAAAATACGCGTCATGCCGATCTTTCGACCAACAAGGCCTAGACTCATTTCTAGTTTCCTTAAAAAGGTGCCGACTGCAATTGGCCGGCTCATTTCACTTTATGAGAGCTGATAGCCGCCCTCACGCTTAGTACAAGTTCTGTATTACTGAAGCTTGATTTCTACGTCAACACCTGCAGGAAGATCCAATTTCATCAAGGCATCTACTGTCTTGTCAGTTGGATCCACAATATCCATCAGACGCTTGTGGGTACGAATTTCAAGCTGATCTCGCGAAGCCTTATTCACGTGAGGTGAACGCAAGATATCGAATCGTTCGATCGAAGTCGGGAGAGGGACGGGACCTTTGACAACTGCGCCGGTACGCTTGGCAGTATCAACAATCTCCATTGCCGACTGATCAATCAATTTGTAGTCGTAAGCTTTCAGACGAATACGGATTTTCTGGTTTTGCATTTTATTCGCCTAAATCACTCAATAATCTTGGCAACCACACCGGCGCCAACAGTACGTCCACCTTCACGAATCGCGAATCGCAGACCTTCGTCCATCGCGATCGGGGCAATCAACGCCACAGTGATGCTGACGTTGTCGCCCGGCATCACCATTTCAGTGCCAGCAGGCAGGTCGATCGAGCCAGTGACGTCCGTGGTACGGAAGTAGAACTGGGGACGATAGCCGTTGAAGAACGGCGTGTGACGTCCACCTTCGTCTTTGGACAGAACGTAGATCTCTGCCGTGAACTTGGTGTGGGGCTTGATGCTGCCGGGCTTGGCCAGTACCTGGCCGCGCTCGACGTCTTCACGCTTGGTGCCACGCAGCAGAGCGCCGATGTTGTCGCCCGCTTGACCTTGGTCGAGCAGTTTGCGGAACATTTCAACACCGGTACAGATGGTCTTGACGGTGGGCTTGATGCCAACGATTTCGATCTCTTCGCCTACCTTGACGATGCCGCGCTCGACACGTCCAGTCACTACGGTTCCGCGGCCGGAGATGGAGAATACGTCTTCAACTGGCATCAGGAAGGGCTTGTCGACCGCACGCTCTGGCATGGGGATGTAGGTGTCAAGGGCGTCCGCAAGACGGAAGATGCTGGCTTCGCCGATGTCGCTCTGGTCGCCTTCCAGGGCTTTCAGTGCGGAACCAATGACGATGGGGGTGTCATCGCCCGGGAAGTCGTACTTGGAGAGGAGTTCACGCACTTCCATTTCGACCAGTTCGAGCAGTTCTGCGTCGTCCACCATGTCTGCTTTGTTCATGTAGACAATGATGTAGGGGACGCCAACTTGACGGGCCAGCAGGATGTGTTCGCGAGTCTGTGGCATGGGGCCATCGGCTGCAGAGACGACCAGGATGGCGCCGTCCATTTGGGCCGCACCGGTAATCATGTTCTTGACGTAGTCAGCGTGGCCCGGGCAGTCAACGTGTGCGTAGTGACGGGTTTCGGTTTCGTATTCCACGTGCGCTGTGTTAATGGTGATACCACGCGCCTTTTCTTCCGGTGCACTGTCAATGTCAGCGTAGTTCTTCGCCGCTCCACCAAACTTCTTCGACAGAATCGTGGTAATCGCCGCCGTCAACGTGGTCTTGCCATGGTCAACGTGCCCAATCGTCCCTACGTTTACGTGCGGTTTCGTACGCTCGAATTTTTCCTTGGCCATCTCTTTGCCTCTTTAACTCAATTACTTCTTGCTGTTAATGACTGCTTCCGCAACGTTCTTAGGCGCGTCGGAATAATGTTTGAATTCCATCGTATAGGTTGCACGACCTTGTGACATCGAACGTACATCAGTCGAATAGCCGAACATTTCAGCCAAAGGCACTTCAGCCTTGATCGACTTGCCAACAGGGAGATCGTCCATACCTTGAATGATGCCGCGGCGACGGTTCAAGTCACCCATCACATCACCCATGTAGTCCTCTGGGGTTTCTACTTCTACCGCCATCATGGGCTCAAGAAGTACAGGACTGGCTTTCCGCATTGCATCCTTGAAGCCCATGATGGCCGCCATCTTGAATGCTTGCTCAGAAGAGTCCACCTCATGGTAGGAACCATCGAATAGGGTCACTTTCACGTCAACCACAGGGAAGCCAGCCAATACGCCGTTGTTTTGCGCTTCTTTCAAGCCCTTTTCAACCGCGGGGATGTATTCACGAGGAACCGTACCACCCTTGATCGCATCGACAAACTCAAAGCCCTTACCTGCTTCATTCGGCTCAAGCTTGAGCCAAACATGACCATACTGACCTTTACCACCGGACTGCTTGACAAACTTGCCTTCCTGTTCGACCGACTTGCGTATCGCTTCGCGGTAAGCCACTTGCGGCGCACCTACGTTCGCTTCAACACTGAACTCACGCTTCATGCGGTCGACCAGAATTTCCAGATGCAATTCACCCATACCGGAGATGATGGTCTGCCCAGTTTCTTCGTCTGTACGCACACGGAATGAAGGATCTTCCTGAGCCAAACGATTCAGGGCCAAGCCCATTTTTTCCTGGTCAGCTTTAGTCTTAGGTTCGACTGCAACGTGAATTACAGGCTCCGGGAAAATCATGCGCTCAAGAATCACAGGCTTATCAAGCGCACAGATGGTGTCACCTGTTGTTGCATCCTTAAGACCGACCGCTGCAGCGATGTCGCCCGCACGCACCTCCTTGATTTCCTCACGGGTATTTGCATGCATCTGCAAAATACGCCCCATGCGCTCTTTCTTGCCCTTGACCGAGTTATAGATGGTGTCGCCCGCATTGACCGTACCGGAGTAAACACGGAAGAAGGTCAGTTGACCCACATACGGGTCCGTCATGATCTTGAACGCTAGCGCAGCAAAGGGCGCATCGTCACTCGCCTCACGCTGAGAGGCCTCACCAGACTCCGTCTCACCTTCAACAGGCGGAATATCCAACGGAGAAGGCATGTAATCAATTACCGCATCCAGCATGGCCTGCACACCCTTGTTCTTGAACGCAGAACCACAGAGCATTGGCACAATCTCACCCGCAATAGTACGCGTCCGGATCGCTTGCTTGATCTCTTCCTCCGAGAGGTCACCTTCTTCAAGATATTTATTCATCAAGTCTTCACTTGCTTCAGCCGCAGCTTCCACAAGCTTTTCGCGCCACTCATTGCAGGTATCGACCAGGTCAGCAGGAATGTCACCGTACTCAAACTTCATCCCCTGAGACGCCTCATCCCAGATCACAGCCTTCATCTTGAGCAGATCAACCAAACCTTCGAATTTGTCCTCAGCCCCAATAGGGACCTGCATGACCAACGGGTTTGCTTTCAGGCGTGTACGCATCTGCTCATACACACGGAAGAAGTTAGCACCCTGACGGTCCATCTTGTTGACGAACGCAAGTCGCGGTACGCCGTACTTATTGGCCTGACGCCAAACTGTCTCAGACTGTGGCTGCACACCACCCACCGCGCAATACACCATGCATGCGCCATCAAGAACACGCATGGAACGCTCAACCTCAATCGTGAAATCGACGTGCCCCGGCGTATCAATGATATTGATGCGATGCTCAGCACGCGATCTATCCATACCCTTCCAAAAACAGGTCGTCGCAGCAGAGGTAATCGTGATACCACGCTCCTGCTCCTGCTCCATCCAGTCCATGGTCGCCGCGCCATCATGAACTTCACCAATCTTGTGATTTACGCCGGTGTAGAACAGTACGCGCTCGGTTGTCGTTGTTTTGCCGGCGTCAATGTGCGCAGAGATACCGATATTGCGGTAGAGCTCGAGAGGGGTCTTGCGTGCCACGATGATGATTCCTTGTAGTAGAAGCGGCGTTTAGAAACGGAAGTGCGAGAAGGCCTTGTTGGCCTCTGCCATACGATGCACTTCTTCACGTTTCTTCATTGCCGAGCCACGCCCTTCAGCCGCATCAAGCAACTCTCCCGCCAGACGTTGACCCATAGACTTCTCACCACGCTTACGCGCAGCATCTTTCAACCAGCGCATGGCCAAAGCCGCACGACGGGCAGGCCTGACTTCAACAGGCACCTGATAGTTAGCACCACCAACTCGACGCGACTTGACCTCAACAACAGGACGAACGTTCGACATTGCCTGGTTGAATACCTCTACCGGGTCTTTGCCGCTCTTTTTGTTGATTTGCTCAAATGCACCATAAACGATGCGCTCAGCAACGGCTTTCTTGCCGCTCTGCATTACAACGTTCATGAACTTGGCTACTTCCGTACTTCCAAATTTTGGATCAGGAAGAATAATACGCTTTGGTACTTCGCGACGACGTGGCATGTTTTACTCGCTGAAATCTAGTCGACCAATCAGGCCTTCTTGGCGCGCTTCGCGCCATACTTGGAACGGGATTGTTTACGATCCTTGACACCAGCAGTGTCCAAGCTACCGCGCACAATGTGATAACGCACACCCGGCAAATCCTTCACACGACCACCACGCACCAGCACCACCGAGTGCTCCTGCAGGTTGTGACCTTCACCACCAATGTAACCAATAACCTCAAAACCATTGGACAAGCGGACTTTTGCCACCTTGCGCAATGCCGAGTTTGGCTTCTTCGGCGTCGTCGTGTACACACGAGTACATACTCCACGCTTTTGTGGACATGCCTCCATTGCGGGCACTTTGCTCTTCTCTATCGGAGCCTTGCGCGGCTTCCGGACCAGCTGGTTGATCGTTGGCATCTAATGCAATCCAAACAAACTAAAGACTGAATATATAAATCTGCGACATGTGCCTTGCACACACCGCAGATCGGCTAATAAAGACTGTAGATGGTAGTACGGGGACTATTGAGCTGTCAAGCCAGATTACTGGCTTATTTGCGCTTTACTCCCCGTTCTCATCCCCTGCCATTTCGGTGACGACCACGATAGCTTCGCCTTCCTGTACTGGCGCTTCTTGTGCAGAAGCCCCTTTACGATTCTTGTGGTAAGCCAAGCCCGTTCCTGCCGGGATGAGGCGACCGACAATCACGTTTTCCTTCAGGCCTCGCAGACTATCACGCTTGGCCATGATTGCGGCTTCCGTAAGAACCCGAGTGGTTTCCTGGAAAGACGCAGCGGAAATGAACGAATCGGTCGACAACGAAGCCTTGGTAATACCCAGCAGGATATTTTCATAAATCGCTGGCTGTTTACCGTTTGCCATTGCTTCGTCATTGGCCTGCAACACTTCGGAGCGCTCAACCTGCTCACCCTGAATGAAGTTCGTATCACCCGGATCAGTCACACTGACCCGTCGCAGCATCTGCCGAACGACGACTTCGATATGTTTGTCGTTGATCTTCACACCTTGCAGGCGGTAAACGTCCTGCACTTCATCAATCACAAAACGAGCCAGGGCTTCTACACCACGCAATTTAACGATGTCATGCGGGTCAGGCGGACCATCAACAATCATTTCGCCTTTTTGCACCACTTGACCATCGTGAACGGTGACATGCTTATCCTTAGAAATCAGATAATCATTTGGCACACCATCCATATCGGTAATCACCAAGCGCTGTTTACCCTTGGTGTCCTTACCAAAGGAAATCGTCCCGGTCATTTCGGCCAATACAGCCGCATCTTTCGGAACACGGGCTTCGAACAATTCTGCTACGCGTGGCAGACCACCGGTAATGTCACGTGTTTTCGATGTTTCTTGAGGGATCCGTGCAAGTACGTCACCCACACTTACATCCTGACCATCCTTCACGGTAATCAGCGAGCCCACCTGGAAGGTGATACTGACCGCATGATCTGTTCCAGAAGCCTTGACATCCTGACCGTTTGCATCAATCAAACGAACCTGCGGGCGCACGCCTTTGCTCTGGGCTGAACCGCGACGCTTGCCGTCGATCACAATCAGTGTCGACAAGCCGGTGACATCGTCAATCTGCTTGGCGACGGTAACACCTTCTTCCACATTCTCGAATTTTACGCGTCCAGCATATTCAGTAATGATGGGACGCGTATGCGGATCCCAAGTGGCCAATGCCGTACCGGCTTTAGCTACCTGCCCATCCATCACAACCAGTGTTGCGCCATACGGGACTTTGTGACGTTCGCGCTCACGATGACTTTCATCAACGATGATGACTTCACCATTACGGGAAATCACCACTTGCTCGCCCTTGACGTTAGTCACATAACGAATTGATGCAGAGAAGCGGATGGTACCTGCCGACTTGCTTTCAACCTGGGTTGCAGCTGCGGCACGCGATGCCGCGCCACCGATATGGAAGGTACGCATTGTCAACTGGGTGCCAGGCTCACCGATCGACTGTGCGGCGATGACACCGACTGCCTCACCGGCATTGACAATATGACCACGCCCCAAATCGCGGCCATAGCACTTGGCACACAGACCCCAGCGCGTATCACACGTTAAAGGTGTACGGACCTTGACTTCATCAATACCGATCTCATCGATCAAATCGACTGCATCTTCGTCCAGCAAGGTGCCGGCTTCGATGACCGTTTCCTGCGTGTCAGGATGAATCACATCTGCGGATGCAACACGCCCCAGAATGCGGTCGCGCAAAGGCTCGACCACATCACCGCCCTCAACCAGCGCCTTCATCAACATCCCGTTCTCGGTACCGCAGTCGTGCTCGGTGATGACCAGATCCTGAGTCACATCAACCAGACGTCGTGTCAGATAACCGGAGTTCGCAGTCTTCAGCGCGGTGTCGGCCAAACCTTTGCGTGCACCATGTGTTGAAATGAAGTACTGCAGAACGTTGAGACCCTCGCGGAAGTTAGCCGTAATCGGGGTTTCAATGATGGATCCGTCCGGCTTGGCCATCAGTCCGCGCATACCAGCCAACTGACGAATCTGTGCAGCAGAACCACGCGCACCGGAATCGGCCATCATGTAAATGGAATTGAACGATTCCTGCTTGACCTGCTTGCCTTCACGGTTGGTCACGGTTTCGTGAGAAAGCTGTTCCATCATGGCCTTGGCAACTTTGTCACCAGCTTGGCCCCAGATATCGACGACCTTGTTATAACGCTCACCATCTGTCACAAGACCTGACGTGTATTGGTCCTGGATTTCCTTGACCTCAGCTTCAGCCGCCGCCAGCAAATCATGCTTCTGTGTCGGCATCAACATGTCTTGCAGACAAATGGAAATTCCGCCTTTGGCCGCCATCGAGAAACCCGTGTACATCAGCTTGTCAGCAAACACGACCGTATCTTTCAGGCCGCATTTGCGGAAACTGGCGTTGATGAGCTTGGAAATTTCTTTCTTTTTCAGGATTTTGTCGACATGGGCGAAATCCAGGCCAGGAGGCAGAATTTCTGACAGGAAGGCACGGCCTACTACGGTGTCGACACGGATGGTGTTCTCTTGAACACGACCAGCATCGTCATAGACGCGCTCTTTCAAACGTACTGTCACCTTCGCATTCAGGTCGACCAGTCCCATCTGCCAAGCACTGCGTAATTCATCCACATTTGCAAATCGCATGCCTTCGCCTTTGGCGTTGATGCGTTCGCGAGACATGTAATACAGACCCAACACGATGTCCTGCGAAGGAACAATGATGGGTTCGCCGTTAGCAGGAGAGAGCACGTTATTGGATGCCAGCATCAAGGTGCGGCATTCCATTTGCGCTTCCAGAGACAGCGGAACGTGCACGGCCATTTGGTCACCGTCAAAGTCGGCGTTGAAAGCCGTACAGACGAGTGGGTGCAACTGGATGGCCTTGCCTTCAATCAACACCGGCTCAAACGCCTGGATCCCCAAACGGTGCAGTGTCGGCGCACGGTTCAACATCACCGGATGCTCGCGGATCACCTCTTCGAGGATATCCCAGACCACAGGCTCCTGGTCTTCAACCATGCGTTTGGCCGCCTTGATGGTGGTTGCCAGACCCATGACTTCCAGGCGGTTAAAAATGAAGGGTTTGAACAGTTCAAGCGCCATCAGTTTTGGCAAGCCGCACTGATGCAATTTCAGCGTCGGGCCCACCACGATGACCGAACGACCTGAGTAGTCAACACGCTTACCGAGCAGGTTCTGACGGAATCGACCGCCCTTGCCCTTGATCATGTCTGCCAGCGACTTCAGCGGACGCTTGTTGGCGCCGGTCATGGCCTTGCCGCGACGACCGTTGTCCAGCAGCGAATCAACTGATTCCTGCAACATGCGCTTTTCATTGCGCACGATGATTTCAGGCGCTTTGAGTTCCAGCAATCGCTTCAGTCGATTGTTACGGTTAATGACGCGGCGATAGAGATCATTCAGATCGGAGGTCGCAAAGCGGCCACCGTCCAGAGGCACCAAAGGACGGAGTTCTGGCGGCAGAACCGGTAACACTTCCAGAATCATCCAGTCAGGCTGAATGCGCGACTTCATGAAAGCCTCAAGCACTTTCAAGCGCTTGGCAAACTTCTTGATTTTGGTCTCGGAGCTGGTCTTGTTGAGGTCAGCGCGCAGCTTCTCGACTTCGGACGGCAGGTCAATACCTCTGAGCAGATCGCGTACGCCTTCTGCCCCCATGCCTGCCTTGAATTCATCACCGTACTCTTCAAGCTTGGCAAGGTAATCTTCTTCTGTCAGCAATTGACCCTTGGTCAGCGGGGTCATGCCTGGCTCGGTCACAACGAATGCCTCGAAATACAGCACGCGTTCAATGTCACGCAAGGTCATATCCAGCACCATGCCAAGACGGCTTGGCAGCGACTTGAGGAACCAGATGTGCGCCACCGGGCTGGCCAGATCAATGTGACCCATGCGCTCACGGCGTACCTTCGCCTGGGTGACTTCTACACCACACTTTTCACAGATCACGCCGCGATGCTTCAAACGCTTGTACTTACCGCACAAGCATTCGTAATCCTTGATTGGACCAAAAATCTTGGCGCAAAACAGGCCATCACGCTCCGGCTTGAATGTACGGTAGTTGATGGTTTCCGGCTTTTTGACTTCGCCGTAGGACCAGGCACGAATCTTTTCAGCCGAGGCGAGGCCAATCTTGATGGCGTCGAACTCTTCGTCCTGGGTTACCTGATTAAATAGATCGAGTAGGGCTTTCATGGTCAGTTTGCTCCTGGAACCCGATTAATAACGTTCGAGGTCAATATCGATGGCAAGCGAGCGGATTTCCTTCACCAGTACGTTGAAGGATTCCGGCATGCCCGCATCAATCTTGTGCTCGCCCTTAACAATGTTTTCGTACACTTTGGTGCGACCAGAGACATCGTCCGATTTGACGGTCAGCATCTCTTGCAGGGTGTAGGACGCGCCATATGCCTCCAGCGCCCATACTTCCATTTCACCGAAACGCTGGCCACCGAACTGCGCCTTACCGCCCAAAGGTTGCTGAGTCACCAATGAATACGGTCCGGTAGAACGTGCGTGCATCTTGTCATCCACCAGATGGTGAAGCTTCAGAACATGCATGATGCCAACGGTTGTCTTGCGGTCAAATGCCTCGCCAGAGCGGCCGTCGTACAACTGAACCTGCGTCTTGGCCGGTGTAAATCCGTTCAACGCGGTTCTTGGATCGTCAGATGGGTAAGCCAGATCCAGCATGGCCTGAATTTCTTCCTCTGCCGCACCGTCAAAGACAGGAGTGGCAAACGGTACACCTTTGGTCAGGTTGCTGGCCATTTCCATGATCTCTGCATCCGTCAAACCCTTGATGTCTTCTTTCTTGCCATTACCGTTGTAAATCTTGTCGAGGTAGGCACGCACTTCGCTGGCCTTGTTGGTCGCTTCAAGTTTTTCCTTGACCCGTTCACCCAGACCACGCGCTGCCCAACCCAAGTGGGTTTCAAGAATCTGCCCCACGTTCATCCGTGACGGCACCCCCAGCGGGTTCAGCACGATGTCCACCGGCGTGCCATCGGCCATGAACGGCATGTCTTCAACCGGCACAATCTTTGAAACAACACCCTTGTTACCGTGACGACCTGCCATCTTGTCACCCGGCTGCAGGCGACGCTTGACCGCCAGATAGACCTTGACCATCTTGATCACGCCCGGCGGCAGTTCGTCACCCTGAGTGAGCTTCTTCTTCTTAGTTTCAAGCATGCGATCAAACTCTTCACGCTGCTTGTCCAGTGCATCCTTAATGCCTTCCATCTGACGCGCAAGTTCTTCATCCGCAACGCGAATATCAAACCAGTCATGCGGGTTCACATCATCCAGATAGGCGGCGGTAATGTCGGCCTTGCCCAGCTTCTTCGGACCACCTTTGGCAGCCTTGCCGGTCAGCATGCGACGCATACGCGCAAAGGCGTCTTCCTCAACAATGCGCATCTGGTCGGCCAAGTCTTTCTTGTAGGCGCGAATTTGCGATTCGATAATGGAGTTGGCACGCACATCGCGCTCAATGCCTTCACGGGTAAACACTTGCACGTCAATGACCGTACCCACCATGCCGGTCGGCACACGCAGGGACGTGTCCTTCACATCTGATGCTTTCTCACCGAAGATGGCGCGCAGCAGTTTTTCTTCTGGCGTGAGCTGGGTTTCACCTTTAGGTGTGACCTTGCCGACGAGCACGTCACCGGCGGTTACTTCAGCACCCACGTAGGTAATACCGGCCTCATCCAGGCGACCCAACTGGGTCTGCGCAAGACTGGAGATGTCTTTGGTGATTTCCTCCGGCCCGAGTTTGGTGTCGCGCGCCACAACCGACAACTCTTCGATATGAATGGAGGTGTAACGGTCTTCAGAAACAACACGCTCGGAAATGAGGATGGAGTCTTCGAAGTTATAACCGTTCCAAGGCATGAACGCGACCAGCATGTTCTGGCCAAGCGCCAATTCACCTTTGTCGGTGGAAGCACCATCAGCAATCACGTCACCGCGTGCAATCTTGTCTCCCAAGCGCACCAGCGGACGCTGGTTGATGTTGGTGTTCTGGTTGGAGCGCTGATATTTAGTCAGAGAGTAAATATCCACACCCACTTTGCCGGCAACAGCTTCATCGTCATTCACGCGCACCACCACACGGCTGGCATCCACGTAATCCACCATGCCGCCACGATGCGCGGTCACAACTGTGCCTGAGTCAACCGCAGCCGTACGTTCTACCCCCGTACCCACCAAAGGTTTATCAGGGCGCAAACAGGGCACAGCTTGACGCTGCATGTTGGAGCCCATCAATGCACGGTTCGCATCATCGTGCTCAAGGAACGGAATGAGTGACGCGGCCACCGAAACCACCTGGGAAGGCGCGATGTCCATGTACTGAATGCTGTCCGGTGCAGCCAGTGCAAATTCATTGCGATGGCGACAAGACACCAACTCACCGGTGAAATGACCCTTGTCATCCAGTTCCGCATTGGCCTGAGCAATGACGTACTTGGCTTCTTCAATTGCAGACAGATATTCAATGTCATTGGTGACCTTGTTATTGGTCACTTTCCGATACGGTGTTTCGATGAAACCATACTCATTGGTTCGTGCGTACAAAGCCAATGAGTTGATCAGACCAATGTTCGGACCTTCGGGCGTTTCGATCGGGCAGACACGACCATAGTGCGTTGGGTGCACGTCGCGCACTTCGAAGCCAGCGCGTTCACGCGTCAAACCACCCGGACCCAAAGCAGAAATACGGCGCTTGTGCGTAATTTCTGACAGCGGATTGGTCTGATCCATGAACTGAGACAACTGACTGGAACCGAAGAACTCCTTCACTGCAGCCGAGATGGGCTTCGCATTGATCAAGTCATGTGGCATCAGGTTGTCTGACTCGGCTTGCGACAAACGCTCTTTTACCGCACGTTCAACGCGTACCAGACCGGCACGGAACTGGTTTTCAGCCAGTTCACCCACCGAGCGCACACGGCGATTGCCCAAGTGGTCAATATCGTCAACTTCACCCCGGCCGTTACGCAACTCAACCAGGATCTTCATCACTTCAACAATATCGCGCGGGCTCAAGGTGAAACGCTCTTGCACACGCGGGTTGAGAATTTTCGGATCAAAACCAGCCGCCTTGAGTTGCTTGTTCAACTCGGCAAGCAGACCTTCAGCTTCTTCGGCAGTGCCGATATCTTCCAGGCTGACTTTAGAGAGACGCGCTTCCGGACAAACGTCATAAATGGTTTGCAATGCGCCAACCAGTTTGTTTTCACGGTGATGCGGCGGGAACACAATTTCCCAGCTTGATTTGGCCGGCGCATTGATGCGTCGATTGAACTTCATGCGTCCAACCTTAGACAGGTCATAAGCATCGCCATTGAAGAACAGGCGGCTGAACAGAGCCTCCACTGCATCTTCGGTCGGCGGCTCGCCAGGACGCATCATGCGATAAATCGCCACGCGTGCGGTCCACTGATCAACCGTTTCATCAATGTTCAAGGTTTGCGACACAAACGGACCATGACCCAGTTCATTGATGAACAACGTATCAAAGTCGGTGATGTTGCTTTCTTGCAGGGTTGCAAACAGCTCTTCAGTGATTTCATCATTGGCGCGCGCAATGAGTTCACCCGTATCGCTATCGACCACATTCCTGGCCAGAATACGGCCAAGAACAAATTCGCTGTCAACAGTCAGTTTCTTGATGCCGGCGGCTTCCAGATCCCTAATATGTTTGGAGGTGATGCGCTTGTCTTTGGCGACGATTACCTTGCCGTCTTTGGCAACAATATCAAAGCGGGCCGTTTCACCTTTCAGACGCTCGGGCTTGAGTGCAAACTCAATGCCCTTCTTACCCACGTGGAACGATTCTGTTTCGAAGAACATCTCGAGAATCTGTTCTACGTTGTAGCCCAATGCCTTCAGCAAAATCGTTGCTGGCATCTTGCGACGACGATCGACGCGGAAGTAAACGTAGTCCTTGGCATCGAATTCGAAGTCAAGCCAGGAACCACGATAAGGAATGATGCGAGCCGAGAACAACAGCTTGCCTGAAGAATGGGTCTTGCCCTTGTCGTGCTCGAAGAACACGCCAGGAGAACGGTGCAACTGAGACACGATAACGCGCTCGGTTCCGTTGATCACAAAAGAACCGTTCGGTGTCATTAACGGGATTTCCCCCATGTACACCTCTTGTTCTTTCACCTCCTTGATTTTCTCCTTGGCGCTCTCGCGATCAAGGATGACCAGTCGCACACGGGCACGCAGGCTGGCTGCATAAGTCAATCCACGCTGCTGACATTCCACAATGTCAAACACCGGTGTACCCAATTGGTAGCTGACATACTCAAGGCGCGCATTACCGCTATGACTTGAGATGGGGAATATCGACTTGAAGGCCGCTTGCAGGCCAATGTCTCCACGCGCTTCCATGGAAACCCCTTCCTGAATGAATTCACGGAAAGACTCAAGTTGGGTGGTAATCAGGTAAGGAACCGGCTGCACGCTGACGCGTTTAGCGAAGCTCTTGCGAAGGCGTTTTTTCTCGGCAAATGTGTAATTCATCACAACTCCGTCTCCAATAGACAGGGATCAGGTATTAGGAAGTCCGCTGTAATACAAGCTCGTGGATCGCATTTCATTGACATCCCTGAGAGCTGATTCCTGAAACGGCAAAAGGCCGGCGGTTTGACACCGCCAGCCCCCGGCTGGGAACCCAAGCTGCAGACTGAACTGCACCTGGGCCCCCCGCTGCTACACAACTTACTTGATCTCGGCAGTTGCGCCGGCTTCGGTCAGTTGTTTCAGGATGTCTTCAGCCTCAGCCTTGGGACAGCCTTCCTTAACGGTCTTCGGTGCGCCATCAACCATGTCCTTGGCTTCTTTCAGGC
>Ga0116204_1001200_pt1 | contig 14576 bp, 15 predicted proteins | sample LakKivwa52mmetaG_FD_94481 | JGI IMG/M metagenome (GOLD analysis project Ga0116204, IMG submission 94481) | Anoxic lake water microbial communities from Lake Kivu, Rwanda to study Microbial Dark Matter (Phase II) - Lake Kivu water 52m metaG | ecosystem: Environmental > Aquatic > Freshwater > Lake...
CATAACCATCTCGCCCTGCTTCTATGCCATGCCCGCGTGTCACACGGTAGGCATAGGTAAGGTCAGTTGGCAGATTTTCCAGATGCGAATAATGAAATTCATGCGCTGGAATGGACGTGTTCTGAGCGGGCCAAAGCGCTGCCGTTGTGTCCTCCAACACGGCATAGCCGCGCCCAACCGGTCGTGAGCCCATGACCACATCTCCCGGCACAACGCCGACCATTTCGTGGTGAGAATCCTTCCAGCGCAAACTCCGGGAGAGATACATCAGACCGCCGCATTCTGCGTAAGTAGGCAAACCTGCATCAATCGCGCACCTGATGTCATTGCGTAATCCGGTATTGGCTTCGAGTTCTTCAGCGAACACCTCGGGGAACCCCCCGCCAATCAACAAGCCATCGCAGTCTGGCAAAGCTCCATCTTTCAATGCATCGACAGGCAACATTTCGACACCTGCATCACGCAATGTATCGATATCTTCCTGATAGTAGAAACCAAAGGCACGATCGTGCAGATAGGCCAAGCGCAAGCTATTACTTTCGGATGGAGTTGATGTATTGATTGTTGCGATCGGCGAGGTCTTGTTTGATGCGCGCTCTACGTACATTGAAGAGGGGGCTGTGGCGGCCAAGGCCATCACCGATTCAAGATCCACCTGTTCGGCAACGCTTAGCGCAATCGTATTGATCCGTGCCTCTGCTTCTTCCGATTCATTGCCGGGCATCAGGCCCAAGTGTCGTTCAACAATGGCAAGACGCTCGTCGATACGCACGGACCCAAGCACCTTGACATCGGTATACCGCTCAATAACCGAACGCAGTTTGGATTCATGTCGAGCGCCGCCGACTTTGTTCAGAATCACCCCTGCAATATTCACATCTTGATCAAACGCCTGATAGCCCAGAATGAGTGGTGCCACACCTCGCGTCATGCCTTGCGTATCGAGCACCAGCACAACCGGTGCTTGCAGCAATTTAGCCAACGCGGCATTGCTGTCTGCACCATCGACATCCATGCCGTCATACAGCCCCTTGTTGCCTTCAATCACATTGATATCAGCCTGAGGCGCATGACGCGCAAACAAATTCTGAATCTCATCCTCACGCATCATGTGAAAGTCGAGGTTGTAACTTGGTCGTCCACACGCCAAGCCATGCCAGATCGGATCGATGTAATCCGGGCCTTTCTTGAAGGCTTGAACATGCAATTGACGTTGGCTCAGCGCACGGCACAGCCCGAGCGAGACCGTGGTCTTGCCAGAGGATTTATGTGCTGCCGATATAAACAGATGAGCCATGAAAGAATTTTAACGTTTGAAAAACAAAAAGCCGACTAAATTTGTCGGCTTTTTGTTTTATTCAAAATCTTCGTTAAGAAAACATCGTTAAGGCATGACTACAAAACTTGCCAAAACTTATGCTTTGGTATCACTTTCAAGCGCAGCAAAATCATCCTGCGGCATGAACTTGAATACGCGCACAGCCACGGTTGTTGCCAGGAATGCAATACCAATGCCCCCCAGACCCAACAGCCATTCGTACATCGACGGGGTGTACTGAGCAACGACACCATCGTAGAAAGAGCTGGTTACTGCGTAGCCAGGAAACATATCCATGGGGAAGGCCTGTCCGCCAATGATGGTGACGTACATTTGTGCCAGACCACCGAGGATGGCCAACAAAGCGGCCAACATCACAGTGACCACGGAATGGCGCGAACCAGGGCTAAACAGCAAGGCCAAAGGCGCGATATAGCCGATCAGAACCTGGCCAACCCAGAACAAGGTGGTGTAGATGCCACCATCAAGCAAGATGAATCGCTCGAATTCCCACTGCTTTGCAAAATACAAATTGGTGAGATGAAAGACGATGGTGAAGTACATGGAGGCGGCAATGAATACAGCCAACAAATTCTTCATTCTGACCAGTACACGCTCATCGAGTTTGATGCCATTCCACCAGTACATTGCCGATTGAACGAGCAGAAATACGGCCAGACCATAAGCAAAGGACATGATGATGAACATGGGCGCCATCAGTGCCGAGTTAAAACCGGAGCGCGCCACAATGAAACCGAAAATCGAGCCAGTTGCAGTTGTCAGACCAATACGCCACAGGAACGCGGCCATACCGACCGTGCTCGACCACTGTTTCAGGCTGCGTGTCATCAGCGTGATCAGATACAGGCCCACAATGGCAAAGAAGCCGTTGTAGAAGATCATGTTCCAGGCAAAGATGGACTTGAAGTTGTAGTGCGTCATCGCCACGATGAGACGATCAGGCCGGCCCAGATCCAACACCAGAACCGCCAGACCACCTGCCAGCATGGCCAAGGCCAACATACCTGACAGCGGCGCACGCGCCTTGTACAGCGATTTGCCGAATACCGATCCAATGGATGCAACGTTGAGCACACCCGATGCGGCGACAATCAGGAACACCGCAAATACGTGAGGCAATCCCCAGACGATTTGATTGTCCATTCCGGTCAGTACATGGCCGTGATGTTCCAATGTAAAGAATGCATAGAGCGCACCCAGAACAACCAAGCCTCCAACAGCAAGCAAAGTCCAGAACTGACTGTTACGGCACTGGCTGCCTTGACTGATACAGTTTCCGTTAGCCATGTCTAAATTCCTTGATAACGCACACCGGTGTTTAGCCCCAAATCGGCACGCACTTCGGTACTGGCTTGCGTTGCCAGCGCTTTGGAGATTTCACTTTCCGGATTCATCAGATCGCCAAACAGCATGGCCTTGTGACCATTGGTATTACAGGCTTCTACACAGGCGGGCTCTTCGTCGCGATCAACACGTTGAACACAGAAGGTGCAAGATTCCACACAACCTTTACCGCGTGGAACTTCCGGGTTCTGATTCGTAATTGGCTCATGCACAAAAGATCGAGCCTTATACGGACACGCCATCATGCAGTAGCGACATCCAATGCAGGAATGCCGATCTACCAGGACAATGCCATCTGCGCGCTTCATTGAAGCACCGGTGGGGCATACATCAACACAGGGCGGGTTTTCACAATGCTGGCAAAGCATCGGTAATTCCTTCACATAACCCGTGCGCAAATCCTTGATATTGAGCTTGCGAATGTATTGCGTATCCTGCGGGCCGGTTTTGCCCTCAAGACCATTTTCAGTATTACATGCAGTCACGCAGTCACTACAGCCATCGCCGCATTTTGCCGAGTCAATCAGCATTCCCCAGCGTACATCACTTGATGCGGCTTCTTCCGGTGCGCGGCTGTGTGCTACGCCGTAGAACAGAACACCGGGCCCCAAGGTCATGCCGGCAACCAGCGTGCCAGCCTTGAGAAAATCGCGGCGGTCAGTTGTGCTGTCTTGCATAGGCTGGCTCATTTGCTTTCCCCGCTTTTCATGCCTTGCTGGGCGGTAGACATCAAAGGTGACGCAGTAACGGATCCTGGTTTATGAACGGGCCTCTTGCCAGGCTTGGTGGCATGACAGTCCCAGCAATCCACCTTCACTGCCGTATAGGCGTGGCAAGCAGCGCAGAAGTCTTCCTTGCTGGCCGCCACGCTTCCGGTTGCTTCACTGGCATGGCATTCAACACAACCCTTAAGGCTGTACTTGGTGGTCCGGATACCCTGACGCATCGTGCCATCACGATGATGATTCAGTAAATCTGGATGATGACGACGCATGTAGTCATTATCGTCAACGCATTTATCTCCCTTTCCCTTCTTGATGGTTGGGAGATCTACGCCCGCCATGACATTGAATGATGGGGCAGCCAGAAAAGCTGCCACCACCACCAACGTCATGGTGCGTATCCAAGTACCCATGGTGCGAATGCTCGCCATGCCATTCTTCCTTTTCGTTCAACTTCTGTGTTGCGTACTTCCAATGCTTCGATACAGACGCTGGTCAGTCGCCCATGCCCATGACGATGTAGCCGGTTGGGCACACATCCGCACAGATGTGACAGCCGATACACTTGCCATAGTCGGTATCCACATAACGACCAGTGGTCGGGCCATCTTTCTTCTTGACCTTGAACACCGCCGTTTGCGGACAGTAGATCACACAGTTGTCACACTCAAAGCACAGACCACAGGACATGCAACGCTTGGCTTCATCAACCACTTGTTTGTCATCCAGTGCATGCAAGCGGTCATCAAAGTTACCCAACGCGCTTTCCTTGTCCAGCACGGTAACGCCACGTTGATTACGCGGGGTATTCATGAAATGTCCCAGGAACATTTCAGTAGACGGAATCACATAACGACCCGAACGGTCTTCGTAGTTATGCAACGTGTCCTTCCAGCCGTCAGTACCTGTTTCCTGACCATGATGCTCTTTGTACTCGTGACCAGCTTCAACCCACTTGCGAACCATGTCCCAATGTGAAACGTCAACTTTGGGACGCTTGTCCAGTTCCTGACCTTTCAGGAAAGCATCAATACCATCTGCACAGATACGGCCATGGCCGATAGCGGTTGTCAGCAGGTGAGGACGGATTACGTCGCCAGCAACAAACACATTCTCTTTGCCCGGATAGCGATAGTTCTTGTCGGTCTTCATCAGGCCGTTGTTGTTGTTGAAGCCTTCCAGACCCGTAAAGTCAACTGCTTGACCAATCGCGGAAACGATCAGTGTTGCATCGATATCACGCTCGGTGCCTTCAATGATCTTGGTGTCCTTGCCAACCATCTCAAAGTCAGCAACACGCAAGGCAATTGCACGTCCGCTGGCATCCTTGACCACGGCGACCGGGGTGACGCCGCCAACAATTTCAATGCCTTCGGCCTTGGCTTGTTCAACTTCGTGTTTGTTTGCGGCCATCTTGTCGATGGTTGCGCGCGAAATCAGCACCACGTCAACGCCTTGACGTGCGGCGATGGAAGCCACGTCATGTGCTGCATGGCCAGCCAGTACCATTTCTGGCAAGTCACTGGTAGATGCGTTGGTAACTTTACCCAGACGTCGTGCAACGGTTGCAACGTCAATGGAAGTATCACCACCACCAATAACGACAACCTTGTCACCCACGTGCTGCAGGCGACCTTCGTTAAAGGCGCGCAGGAATGCAACGGCAGTCACACAGTTGGGGGCATCTGCACCGTCAACTGGCAGGCTGCGGCCGCCTTGGGCGCCCAGCGCAAACAGCACGGCATCGTAATCTTTTTCGATCTGCTCCATGCTGATGTCGGTACCGATGCGGGTGTTCATCTTGGTCTCAACACCCATGTCGATAATGCGCTTGATTTCGCCATCCAGAACTTCACGCGGGGTGCGGAAGCCAGGAATACCGTAGCGCATCATGCCGCCGAGTTCAGCGTGATCATCAAAAATGGTGCAGCCATGGCCCATGCGGCGTAGTTGGTACGCTGCGGCCAGACCGGCGACTCCGCCACCGATGATGGCGACTTTCTTGCCGGTTTCAGCAGCAGGCTTTTCGAAGCCCATGTTGTTGTCCAGCGCCCAGTTTCCAACAAAATGCTCAACGGAGTTGATACCGACGTTTTCTTCAACCTGGTTACGGTTGCAACCAGATTCGCAAGGCGCCGGGCAAACACGACCCATGACAGCGGGGAACGGGTTGGCATTGGTCATACGACGGAATGCATATTCCTGCCAGGACATGCCTGCAGTCGGCTTCTCGATGCCACGAACAATATTCAGCCAGCCACGAATATCCTCACCAGCTGGGCAGGACCCTTGGCAAGGAGGGGTGGAGTGAACGTACTCCGGGCATTTGTGTGTCCAGCTAGCCTGGAAGATCTTTTCCTGGTTGCTCTTGTACACACCTTCCATTTCGCCTTCTTTATAACGACGCCAGCTCTTGCCCTCAGTCTTGGCAACATTCTTGGAAGTCACGGCCATGTTCGCTCTCCTATCGTCAAATTCAGGTAGTGCCGACCATACGGCACCACATAACTCAGTTAATGCAAATTTTTATAATCTTGTGTGGATCAATCCAGCTTGATAGCACTGCTGACTAGTTGATGCACACCGCCAACGCTGCCACGGTCAAAACCGTAATACGGCAGCACTTTCGTAAACTGGGCCTTACAAATTGCGCAAATCAAGGCCAGGAAGTTCACTTTGTCTTTCTGTACTACGCTGTTGTAAGCATTCATGCGCGGCAAAGCACCTTTAACGCGCGCTTCAATCAAATCGTCCGTCAACATGCCGCCACCACCACCGCAACAGAAGGTCGCCTCTCCGATCGTACCCTCAGGCATGTCATGGAAATGATTGGCCACCGCTTTGATGATGTTGCGTGGAATGGTGAATTGACCACCCGGCTCATCCCCCATACGGGAAGCTCGAGCGACGTTGCACGAATCGTGATAGGTGATGACTCGATGATCGTTCTGGGACTTGTCGAACTTGAGCGCACCCTTTTCGATCAGATCCCAGGTGTATTCGCAGATATGCATGGGCTGGGGGTAACGCATATCCAACTGATCCTGCAACTGCTTGGAGAATTCGTCTGCACCGCCCCAGCCAATGCCTGTCAGAGTATTCCAATATGCATAGGCAACACGCCAGGCATGGCCACATTCACCAACGATGATGCGCTTGACGCCCAATTCAATTGCTGCATCACGAATACGCATGGCGACGTTGCGCATGGTTTCGTAATTTCCATTGAACAAGCCAAAATTGCCGGCCTCGGATGCGTGTGTTGATAAAGTCCATGACACACCGGCAGCATGGAACACCTTGGCATAGCCAATGAGTGAATCGACATGCGGCTCTGAGAAAAAGTCGGCAGAAGGCGTAACCAGCAGGATTTCAGCGCCTTTGACATCCAGCGGAATCTTCACGGCCACGCCAGTGTCGTCGAGGATGTCTTCTTCCAGGCCTTCCAACGTGTCTTCAAGTGCCGGGCCAGGCAGTCCCAGGTTGTTACCGATCTTCTGAACTTTGTTCAGAATTTCGCTCGAATACTTTTGGCCGATACCCACATAGTTGAGAATCTCACGGCCAGCCATGGTGATCTCGGCAGTATCGATGCCATATGGGCAGTACACCGAGCAACGACGGCATTCAGAACACTGGTGGTAATAGTTGTGCCACTGATTCAACGTATCTTCTGTCAAGTCTTCGGCGCCGACCAACCACGGGGCAATTTTTCCTGGCAACGTGAAATAGCGACGGTAAACCTTTCGCATCAAATCCTGACGCGCGACCGGCATATTGTTCGGGTCAGCAGTACCCAGAAAATAATGGCACTTGTCTGTACATGCGCCACAGTGGACACATGCATCCATGAAAACACGGACAGAACGGAATTTATCGAGGATTTGCCCCATGCGATCGATGGCGCGCTCTTTCCAGTCCTCTCCCAGTTCATAGGGATAACCAAGATACGTCTGCGTCGGTTCGGCAGCCGGGAAGGTCTTGAGATGCGCAGTTGCCCCTTCCTTTATCTTGGGGACAACCGTGTAATCAGATAGTGCGGGAACTTCGAATTCGGGACCAGCCACGTTCGCTCCTTAATTCACTTGGCGATATTCAGTTGGATCGTGCAGTGGTTTAAATCAGTGAATCAATTCTTGTTGCGATCTAGCGCAGCAGCCCATGGCGCAAGATGACGACGCTCGCGCGGGTTATCCACCATGTTGCGGGTCGGGCTGAAGAAAATACCTGGCGCATGCAGCAACTTACTGATCGGGAAAATGATCATCAATAAGGCGACCAGTGCCAGATGCGCAATCAAGAAGAGATCATTAGGCAGAGGATGCCAATCAAACACAACCAAGCCCAAGGCAAAAGCCTTCAGCGCGACAATGTCGGTAGGCGCAACAAACGTCATCATCATGCCGCTGACACCAATTGCTATCAGCAAGGCCAGCATCAAGTGATCAGAGGGGGTAGAGATATAGCGCACGCGATCAACAAGGAAACGACGCGCCCACAATCCCGCCAAACCGATGACCATGGCAAAACTTGCATACTTGCCAAAGGGTTGAATAAATTCGACAACAAACCAGACAGGTTCCTGGAAATAACGAAGGTGGCGGAATAACACCAATGCCAGACCGACATGGAACAACCAGCCAAATACCCAAATCCATTTATTGGATTTGAACAGAGATTCAAAAAAAACCACTTCACGTGTCATACGCATCGCCACACCAGAGCGAGTCGTCGGTGCTGGGGTGGTCGGGATAATCAGGGGGGCAGGAGTACGGCTGTACTCGTAAATGCGATACGCCACACCACCAATCAGTACCAAGGCCGCAAAATAAAACAGGCCAATAAAGAAAACCGTCAACGATGTCATTCGTCTTACCTACAGTCGATATTCGTGAGTCGAGAGTGGGGAGTTGAAATGGCAATGAACATGCTTAGGTCATTTCAACTCTCGACTCTCGGCTAATGTTGCAGCCGGGAGCGAACAGGTGAGGCAGACCTCACCCGCTACTACATATGTGACTTGGCTTAGATACAGCCGGTAGGCTTGGGCAGGCCACCAACTTTACAAGCCTGCTTTGCAGGTCCATAGGGGAACAACTCGTACAGATACTTATTGTTGCCTTTGTCCGGACCCAGCTTCTTACCAATGGCTTTGGTCAGAACGCGAATTGCGGGAGCAATTTGATACTCATCGTAGTACTCGCGCAGGAAGTCGATCACTTCCCAGTGAGAATCAGTCATTTCCAGCTTTTCTTCTTTAGCGAGGAACTCAGCAACGTCACGGTTCCAGTCAGCCAAGTTGGTCAGATAACCTTCTTCGTCAAGCTCGATGTCTTTGCCGGCAATATTTACGGTTGGCATTACTTACTCCTTGTGTCAGAAAATATAAATCCAGTTTATAAACCGCCTTGTTGGCCGGTTTTTACAGCCAGCTTATTACAACCAAGACTGGCAGTTGGGCTGTTCGGCAACCAAATCAACAAAACCGCCGTAATCCACCAGATTAACGCCTTCAATCAATCGGTCTGCCATACCACGGGCAGCCAGATCAGGTTGCAGGACATAAATTGCCACGTCAGCCATCGCCGACTTGACCTTCGCCTCAGCCGCACCACCACGCGTGGCCGCATAAACAGCGTCCTCGATCAGCAGTACTTTGGAGCCTTTTTTCGCATGCTCGAGACAGGTTTCAACACTGTTCCGCTCAGTAGGCGATTTATTCACAATGTGCAGCATTTTCCCGTTCTCCAATCAGAAGCTAAGGACAACGTCCTGCTCGTTCATCAGGTCGCCCATCTCGGACTTGCCCACGACCTGAACATCGACAACCAGGTCGTCTTCAGTCAAGCCACGCAGTTCCATAGATTCGCGTTCAACATACAGTTTCTCGATGTCGTAACCTTCCAAGGCGCGATAGGTCTTGGAGAAACTCTTCATCTCGATCCCGTCGGTGTTGATCCCCTTCATCAGTTGGTAAACGCCATCGTCCATGAATGCCAGACTGACGTCCTGCTCAAAGGCTGCCGAAATCAGCACAACTTCCAGACTCTCCAGTGCATAGATCGTGCCATAGGGAGCCTTGCGGTTCACGAACATGAATTTCTTGATCGTACCGCCTTCTTCCATATCCATATCATCAGACATTGCTTTCCCCTTTAATCGCCAAACGTGACCAGGCGATCGCACTGGATGCCAGCTTCAACCAACTGACCCAGGCCAGAGATGCGGAATCCTGGCGCAATGTTGTTGGCGTCCTTGCCTTGACGCTTGGCTTCGTTCTCATCCATCAAGCCACGACGTTGCGCAGCTGCGATACAGACAACCATGTCGATATTGTTTTCCAGAGCCAATGCGCTCCAACGGTTAACAATATTGCGGTCGTCCGCTGGCGGCACAGTCAAACGCGTCGCGTTGTTTACGCCGTCATGATAGAAAAACACGCGAAACACCTCGTGCCCCTTGGCGATTGCCGCCTTGGCGAACAGGTACGCTGTGTCGGAGGCCTGGTGTTGATAAGGCCCCTCATTCACCAAAATACCGAATTTCATTTGTCTATCCCTATCTCCTAATACCCATCATTACCCTCCTCAGCTCAGCCGAGGAGGGAATTCAGCTAAAACGGGTATTAAAAACGAATATGCGTGGAAGCGTTAAGCGTTGTACGACCACCGCGCCAGTTATCAATGTGATACTTGGTAAACGGCAGACCGGTTTTCTCGAAGAACGCAGGCCAACCAATACGGTCGATCCAGTCATTCATACGCTCCCAAGGACGACCATCCGCCTTGTAGGTATCGAGAATTTTCTTAACAACTGCACCCACTTCCGGCCAACGCGGGGCGTTGTTGGGCAGGCCAGCAGCGACGAGCTTGTGGAAGGTAGGACGCGAACGCGCATTGGAGTTCTTACCACCAACCCAAATTGCAATCTTCGAATGCTCTGGGTCGTTGATCTGCATCGGGGGGCATGGGGGGAAGCATGCACCACAGCAGATGCACTTCTTCTCATCCACTTCCAGCGAAGGCTTACCGTTCACCAGTGCGGGACGGATAGCGGCCACCGGGCAGCGTGCGACAACAGAAGGACGTTCACACACGTTAGCAACCAGATCATGATTGATCTTGGGCGGCTTGGTGTGTTGCACAACGATCGCGATGTCAGCCTGACCACCACAGTTGATTTCACAGCAGGAGGTTGACAGCTTGACGCGGTTAGGCATCTCGCAGTGCGTGAACTCGTGGTACAGATCGTCCATCAGCGCTTTAACCACGCCTGATGCGTCGGTACCGGGGATGTCGCAGTGCAACCAGCCCTGAGTGTGCGCAATCATGGAAACGGAGTTAGCCGTACCACCAATGGGGAAGCCACTGTCGTTCAGTGCCTTGATCAAGGGCTCAACCTTGGCCTGATCGGTCACCATGTATTCGATATTCGAACGCGTGGTGAAACGAACATAACCATCAGCATACTGGTCGGCAATATCAGCCAAAGTACGGATGGTGTAGTGGTCCATCTGACGTTGTGTACCTGCCTTGACGGTCCAGATTTCATCGCCGTTTTCAGCACGATGATAGAGAACGCCCGGCTTGGGATGTGAGTGGAACACCCACTTGCCGTAGTTGTCCTTCATCACAGGGTGCATGTAGGGCATCGGATCCGGTGCACCGGATTCAATTGTGTCGTGAGTCCTTTCAGCCATACTTCTCTCCAACTTGTATTTAAAACTGGAAACCGTTCTTGCGGCTGCCGGGTGTTGCCCGGGCAGCCTGTCCAATTACTACGTACTCAGCAGCTGACTTAATTAAGCAGCAGCCTTACGTTCAAACCATTTCTCTGCCTCTTCGTCCCAACCATCCGTACGAACATACGGGTTGGTACGCGGATGCACGATCATGTTGGGATCAACCTCGATATCCAGACCATCCAGGAAGTTCACCAGACCGATACGCTCGATCATCTCGCCGGTACGCTCATGCTCCAGTGCGTTTTCAGCAAAGAAGTCAAGAATGTTGCGAGACAGATCGTTCAGCTTCTCGAAGTCTTCGTCAGATTCCATCTTCATGAACGGAATCACAACGGTACCCATGGAAGCACCAATCTTCAGCACGCCCTTGCCGCCAACCAGAATGGTGACGCCTTTGTCTTTACCCGGCAGCAGTGCGCCAGGCATGACGTTCAGGCAATGCATACAACGCACGCAGTTGTGGTTGTCGATCTCAAGGCAGTGCTCATCAGAGATGGCCACTTTGGTCACACCCTCAGCTGCGACAGCACCATCATTCTTCTTCAACTGAATGGCCTTGCTGGGGCAATGATTGACAACCATGTTGATGGTGTCTTCGATGCTGTGTGCTGCATACCATTCACGCGCAATCTTTTCATCCGCACGGATGTTGTCACGCCAGGTACCAATGGTTGCCATGTCAGAACGCTGAATGGCGTTGACACAGTCGTTCGGGCAACCAGAGAACTTGAACTTGAACTTGTACGGCAGGGAAGGACGATGCATGTCATCGAGGTTGTTGTTGATGACGGTGCGCAGTGCGCGTGCTTCGTCATAACAAGACATTTCGCAACGGGCTGCGCCAACGCAAGACATGGAAGTCCGCAGTGCGGGACCAGCGCCACCCAAGTCAAAACCCATCTCATTGAAACGGTCGAAAGAACGCTGTACGTCCTCTGTCTTGATACCCTGGAACATGATGTCGCCAGATTGACCGTGGAAAGCAACCAGGCCAGAGCCACCGGTTTCCAGCCATGCGTCACACATTTCGCGCAGCAGGTTGGAGGTGTAGTGCATGCCAGCGGGCGGCTGGATACGCAGCGTGTGGAATTCAGCAGCCTCGGGGAAGATCGGCTTGTGGTTTTCGTCTTTCAGCTCGGTGAAACGGGGGATAACACCACCACCGTAACCCACCACACCAACGGTACCGCCCTTCCAGTAGCCGAAGCGGGTTTCGTAAGATCTTTCCAGTTGGCCCATCAGGTCAACGGTCATGTCGTTGTCTTTTGCCAGACGCTTCAGACCGGTAACGAAAGAAGGCCACGGGCCTTTTTCCAGTTCGTCCAGGTTGGGCGTGTCATACATCTTCTTAGCCATCTGTGTTTCTCCTTGAAGTCTCGAACACGGTGTCGTCACATCTATCCACTTTCCGGCGGCTCGTCTGCCGACTCGGCGCAAGTGGATGCATATTAGTGAGCGCTTATCAATGCCACCATCATTCCGATGGTGTATCCATATACGTCACTCGGGTTACTAAAACCTACCCTTTCGGGTAGGTTATGCGTATCTCAACCCGGGGATAACTATACCCGACTAAAAATGTCAGATAATTGGCATATCAACACATACTGATAGATTATGGACCAACTGACCCCCATTGCGAAATTCAAAAATCCTTATGGCAACCAGGAGATTGAATTACAGGACGTTCAATATGCCGCTGGCGGCACGCCAATGATGCGTTTGCGCATCCGTGAGCGGGCTGCACGCTTTACCATTTTCGATATTGACCCGGTAACGGCAAAATACTGGGCTGAAGAAATGCTCAAGTGGGCAGCGCCCTTGACGACTGATACACCTCCCTTGGAGACCTCCCCCTTGAATCCCCCTCCCATCGAGCCTGGAGCCTGACACGCATGCGCTTGTTCAACCCCGAATGGGAAGCCATCAAAGAGTTTCAGCATACTGCCACCGTCCGTAACGCACAGCTTGATCTGGACGGCAAGGAAGTCCCGGAGGATCACGGCCAGATTCTCTACGACGCGTTATTACCGCACCTTCCTTGGCTGCAAGATACCCCGCAATGCGGTATTCACCCGCTTCATGGCGCGGCCAGCGGGCGTGGCACATTAGTCATCAACCGTCGCGCCAAGCTGGTACTACGCCTTCCCATTGCCCGGCTCGAAGGTGCCAAATCACTTTGCGGCAAGGCCATCGACCTGGGTTTCGGTGTGATCAAGATTGGGGACTTGAAAGAAAAGCTCCTGATGCCATTTGGGTACATGTACGCCCCGATCGTGGATATGGGCTGTACCGATGAAGGCGAGTTTCTGACGGCAGCGCGCGCCAGTCTGGATGCAATGTGCATACAAGGCGGTGGGTTAATTCCCGGCAAGCAGCGTAAAATGCGGACCCCCAACGGGGAGATTGGCGGCTACAGTCTGATGTTGCACGACATTACACTGGAGCAATCCATTGCCTTGCAGGAACACGGCATCGGTGCCAATCGCCTGCTGGGTTGTGGCCTGTTCGTACCGCACAAGTCGATTAAGGAAGTGACAGCAGGTTGAGTGATGACCTGGTGTTTGTTGGCCATTTTGTTCCACTTTGTTTCAACTCGTTAATAGGAGAAAACCATGGGCTATGTAGTAAACGGTGAAGAACTTGAAAGCGGCGAAGACGAATTTTTGCTTGAAGCCAACTTCAGTGATGATGTCGTGCCTGTCATTGCTGCCGCCGAAAACCCTCCCATCGTATTGACCGACATGCACTGGCAAGTCATTCGCTTCATGCGTGAGCGTTATCAGGAAGATGGCCACACCCCCAACTTCCGCAACATGGTGGCCATGCTGGACGAAGAAGATGACAGCGTGGACTGGAAGAAGAAGCTGTATGAACTCTTCCCCAGCCAACCCAACCGCCAAGCTGCCCGCGTAGCTGGCCTGCCCAAGCCTTTCGGTAAAGGCGGCTACTAAGACTTGATCGCATTGAGCTGATAGCCGAGGGGCTTCTCAACGTGGCCCCTCCACTCTCACCTCACCGTATTCCCCATGTTTTCCAATACCCTTGTCTCTACTGAGGATCTGGCGGCCCATCTTGATGACCCTGCCTGGATTGTCTTTGATTGTCGCTTCACGCTGACTGATCCGAACGGAGGCCGTCAGGCTTACGAGAAGAACCACATTCCCGGTGCACGCTACGTGCATCTAGATGACGACCTCTCTGCGCCCGTTTCGCCAACATCCGGTCGGCATCCCTTGCCCGACCCCGTAACCTTTGCTGAAAAACTGTGTGCGTGGGGTGTAGGCGTCAATAAACAAGTTGTGGTGTATGACGACAGTTTTGGCTCCATGGCCGTTCGCATGTGGTGGATGTTGCGCTGGCTTGGGCACCCAGGTGTTGCCCTGCTTGATGGTGGTCTTCCCAAGTGGAACCGGGAAAAGCGGCC
>Ga0116204_1001204_pt1 | contig 14560 bp, 7 predicted proteins | sample LakKivwa52mmetaG_FD_94481 | JGI IMG/M metagenome (GOLD analysis project Ga0116204, IMG submission 94481) | Anoxic lake water microbial communities from Lake Kivu, Rwanda to study Microbial Dark Matter (Phase II) - Lake Kivu water 52m metaG | ecosystem: Environmental > Aquatic > Freshwater > Lake ...
TAAGGGTAGTTGTATCGATAATGTTCCTATCGAGTCCTTCTTCAGTGCGTTGAAATCCGAAACCATCCACTTATGTCGACACATTACTCGAGAACAAATGGTCACCATGGTAAACGATTATATCACATACTACAACAATGATCGATTACAGGAACAATTAAAAGAGCTAGCACCGAATCAATATCGACAACTAGCTCTTAATAGCCTTTTTTAAATACTGTCCGTTTTAATCGAATAGACTATTACTGTTCTTTTTTGTTTTCTTCATCACGAAGGCGGTCCATTGCATTCTTTTCTTTCCGAGTTGGCGGAACGGGATAGTATCGACGTTTGGAAAAAGGATTGCATCGAAGAATTCGCCAAAAAGTTAAAAACGATGCATAAAAAAAGTTGTGCTTGGTGTATGCGTCAATTGCATAGTTCGAGCAACTTGGAATGAAACGACAGCTTCCGCCGGAAAACGGAGATTTCGTCCTTTGATAAAATCGGATTAACGCGATGGCAACCTTTCTCATGGCGCATCTCTCTTTCTTTCCTATATTATACTGTATTCCATGGATTTTGACAATCAAAACACCGTTCAAAAAAAACGTGAACACATCAGGTGGATGTGATATAATAAAGAAAAAAACTGTTCGGAGGGAAACCCATGGAACATTGCGAAACGTTGGCAATCATTGGTGGAGGAGCAAGCGGAATCGTCGCCGCGATTTCTGCGAAAAGGGAAAATCCGAAGACGAATGTGATTGTCATTGAACGGATGAAAACCTTCGGAAAAAAGCTCCTTGCAACAGGAAACGGAAGAGGGAATTTCAGCAATTTTAAAATGAATCCGTCGTACTACAATCATCCAAACTTCGTCAAAATCGTTTACGAGCAAGTCTCTTTCTCAAACATTTTGGATTTTTTTGAACGGCTCGGCATATTGGCGAAAAATGACATGGAAGGGAGACTCTATCCATACTCCGATTCCGCCATCGCCATTCACGAGGTGCTTTCGCGTGAAATGACGAGACTTCAAGTTCATTTAAAAATAGAAACCGAAGTCAAGGAAATTGAATGCAAGGATGGGAAATTCCGATTGATTTGTGATTGCGATGAGATTTGGGCAGATGCGGTGATTCTAACGGCGGGTGGATGTGCGTACCCAAAACTCGGTTCAAACGGTTCGGGATATGATTTGGCATCGAGCTTGGGACACTTGCCGACGAACATCAAACCATCGCTTGTTGCAATCAAAGTAATGGAAAATCTCAAAACGTTGGCGGGAGTGCGAGTAAAAGGGATGGTCTCACTTTTCGCAGACAAAGCCTTGCTTCACCAAGAAGACGGAGAAATACAAATGCGGGATTTTGGACTTTCTGGCATCGTCGTGATGCAAATGTCTGTAAGAATTGCAAGACGAATGGTATTTGGATACGTTGAGGAGTATTTCATCCATATCGATATGATGCCATCGCTTTCAGCGGACGAAATTTTCCAACTGTTGAAGGCAAGAAGATTGAACTTGGGCTGGGTGGATGTAAATGATTTCTTCATCGGAATGTTCCACAAAGAAATCGGAATCGAACTGATGAGAAGAATCAAGGTGGAAAGCACACAACGGGCATCCTCTCTTTCCGATGTCGATTTGCATTCTTTGTGCACCAAGATTAAATCCTTGGATTTCCGATTCAAAGACTTTTATGGTTTCGAAGACTCCCAAGTTGTTTCAGGTGGAGTCGATTTATCGGAAGTGAATCCGATCACCATGGAGTCAAAAAAAGTGAAAAAACTATTTTTCGCAGGAGAGATTCTTGATGTCGATGGAGAAACCGGAGGGTACAACCTCCATTGGGCATGGGCAAGTGGAATTTTAGCGGGTAAATGTGCTATGAAAAAATGCGGATAGGAGAAAAAACCGGAAGCGACTCGTCGTAGAAATCACACACATCCAAAAAGCAAGAGCATTCACGGAAAGAATGGCATCGATCAAACAAACACAGTCGCAGGAAATTCTCCCGCGGCTTTTGTTTGAAAAAATGGTTTTCATTGAAAAAAAGAACCATTCGTGATAAAATAAAGAAAAGGAGAAACGCGATGTCGACAGCGAAAAATCAAAATGTAAATTATCTATACGATTCGATCGATCGTCTCATTATGACAAAGTACGAACAAACCAAAAAAAACTACATCGACTTGCTCATCGACGTTTGTGGTCGAATTACGGGAGAAACGTCCGAGGAGGAGTTTGGTTTTGATGTAGAAGAAAAGGTGTTTCGTTCGTTGGAATCGATCGTCTTCTCGAGTGAAGAAGCCCGTTTGGCGATGCAAATGGCAATCGTCAAAGGATTCAAACAATTGAACATCGCTCCCGACAAAATCACCCCAGATGCCGTGGGGTTGATATTCGCTTTCATCATCAAGCATTTGATGCGCGATCGGGCGGAGCTATGCATCTTGGATGTCACCTTAGGAACCGGAAACCTTCTAACGACTATTGCGAATCATTTGGATATAAACGATTTGACATTGATGGGAACGGAAAACGACGAACGCATGGTTCGAATCGCAAAAGCCAATGCGGACATGCAAGACCATTTTGTGGATGTTTTTCATCAAGACACCTTACAGCACACGTTTCGATTGCCCGATGTGATTTTGGGAGATTTGGATGATTATGATTATATCAGTGACAATTACAATTCATTTCTATACGCCAAGGGTATAAGACATTTTCCATATTTGGTGATTGAACACCATCTTCAAAGCGGATACGAAAGCAGTTTCTTCATGTTTTTGATTTCCAATGACTTTTTTCAAAGAAGCGGAAACAAGGAAATCAAAGAAGCGATTGAAGAAATGGCACACATGCTTGGGTTGATTGTCCTTCCGGAGACGATGTTTGTTTCGCCCGAAAAAGCAAAAAGCATTCTTCTATTGCGAAAAAAAGAAGAACATGAAAATACAACGATTCCAATCGAAGTCTTTCACTTACCGTCTTCTTCTGAGATTCAATGGTTCCGCGAAACCATGTTCGCCCTCGGAAACTGGCTTCAATCGATTCGATGAAAATATTCGCCAAAACCGTTCGCTCCTACTAGCGTTTTCACAAGAAATATGATATACTATTCATATTGGAGGGGTCTTTATGAAAAAAATTATGGCAATCAATGCAGGAAGTTCTTCACTCAAGTTTCAACTTTTGGAAATGCCCGAGGAAATCGTCATCGTTGAAGGCATCGTTGAACGAATTGGTATGGGGGAATCCATATTCACGGTCAAACAAAACGGGATCAAAGACAGACGATATGGAAAAATCCGAAACCATTCGGAAGCTGTACAAACGCTTCTCGATGCTTTGATTGAAAGAAACATCCTTACCTCGCTCGATGAAATCGCGGGTGTCGGACATCGTGTTGTTCATGGCGGAGAGAAATTCAAAGATTCCGTATTGATCGGCGATGACGTCATCAAACAAATCGAAGCGGTGTCGGATCTTGCTCCTCTTCATAACCCTACCAATTTGACAGGAATTCTCGCCTTTATGGAAGCCTTGCCCAAAGCCCCTGAAGTCGCTGTGTTTGACACCGCATTTCACCAGACGATGGCACCGGATGCATACATGTACTCAACTCCCTATGAATGGTATGAGAAGTATGGAATTCGAAAATATGGTTTTCATGGCACAAGTCATAAGTATGTTGCCGAAAAAGCCGCGGAATTCTACGGAAAAGACATCAAGGAATTGAAAATCATCACAATTCATGTCGGAAACGGCGGAAGTCTTGCTGCTGTGAAGTTTGGGAAGTGTGTTGATACATCAATGGGTCTCACCCCCTTGGAAGGAATTCCGATGGGGACGAGAAGTGGTACCATTGATCCCGCGATTATTGAATTCATCGCCAACAAAGAAGGGAAAAGCCTCAAGGAAATTACAGATATTCTCAATAAAAAGTCTGGTTATCTTGGAGTAAGTGGACTATCCAGCGATGCTAGGGATTTGCGCGATGCACAACTCGAAGGCAATCAACGGGCAATCCTTGCAATTGAACTTCAAAACAAGAAAATGGCGGATTATGTGGGCAGTTATTTTGTCTATATGGGTGGAGTCGATATCATCGTTTTCACTGCGGGAATCGGTGAAAATTCCGATGAGACGAGACAGGAAGTTTGTGAAAGACTCTCCGCTCTTGGTGTCAAAATTGATCTTCAAAAAAACAAAGTGCGAAGCGAACTGCGAGAAATAAGCACCCAGGATTCTCAAGTCAAAGTCTTGTTGGTTCCGACCAATGAAGAACTGGTCATCGCGCGCGATGTCCTCCGACTATCCCAAAAATAAGAAACATTCAAAACCTCCTTCCTCGGAAGGAGGTTTTTTTTCGAAAAAAACACTTGTTCTTCTAGATGGGAAATATATGTTTGAAGGGAGGGGAGAATATTCGAAAACTAATTGTAGCCGTCATGATGGTTGTTTTGATGGAGATGAACCCGATCAATGCGTCTACGGTATTCGAAGAAGCGAAACCAATCGTTGTTCTTGTTGGCAAAAATTATGATTCGTTACGACATTTGGAGGGGTATCAAATCATATCGAGCAATGTGAATTGGTTTGAACCGGGAGTTTATCAGATTACCTATCAAAAAATTGGCGGGGCACAGACGATGGTTCGAAATGTTTCCGTGCTTAGTCATCAAGATTTCACTCAAAAACGACACTGGAGATGGGATTATTACCCGGAGTGGCATATGGATTCGCATTTAGAGCGAACAATTCTTTGCGCGGAGTCGTTTGAAAAAAACGGAATCGTCTTCGCATGGTCGATGTATGATCCCGTCGATCAGGAACGAGGTGCAGATTTGTTCATCACATTGGTGCGAGGTGGCGATGTGGTTTGGGAAACAAAAATTCGAAGTGAATCACAAGACTATCTCCGAACGATCAAGACCGATCAAGGAGGAATCGTCGGTGTTGGAACAAGCTATGGACAAGCAACGAATCAAGACGGTTGGATTGTCCGATTGTCATGGGATGGGGATTTGATTGACGAGGCACATTTCAGAGGAAACCGTCGCGACTTTTTCAACGACATCATTGTTTACGATACGAACTATGTGGTTGTCGGAAAATCGAATTCAAACCAAGGATTGTTCGTGAACAAACGGTTCCCAGGGGAGGATTACGATGGGTTTGTTTTGCGTTTGGATAGAAATTCGCTTCAGCCACAATCCATCCGAATATATGGATCCAACGGGGATGACGACTTTGAAAATGTCGTCTACAACCGTTTTGACACCATCATTGCTTTGTCGACGAAAGGACTTCAAGGTGATTTTGCGGATGGAATACACGCACATCGAGTCGGTGTTGTTCGAATTGACGCAATTGGAAATGTTGTATCTCAACGGTTGAGCATGTTCACGCCAGGATTGAAAAACGAAAGATTGTTCCTTGATTCCCGAGGAACCGTCATCCGGATTCACAGCTTTTTTAGTCCTGGATTTCAAGGGACCTTGGTGCGTATTCAGGAGGTGGACTCAAACTTGTTACACACCACGATCGATGAATACATCTATCCCTCGGGGTCTGTATCGATGTCTTTCGCGGATGCGCTGTTGACAGAAGATGGTGGATGGATCACGGTCAACAAGATTGTGAAAGTCGAGGGAGGAGTGGCGAAAAACGGAATATTCTTACGTGAATTCCGTCCGGGATTTGATGTGCTGGAACACTCGTTTTTTGATTTGAAAAAGTCGATACTTCCGGTTGCGTTGATGGAATCGGATCAAGTTCAGTTGTTGGTTGAAAGTGGCGAAGCCGGAACCACCTCCAAACCGGGGATGTTTGGAGTTTCACACATGGAAGTCAAACACTTGGGATCCATTCACGTTGGAATGGGGGGAATCAATGTCGATGATTATGAAGCATCCATTAATTTCCGTCCGATGTTTCATAAAACTGAATTGTCGGATACCGCCATCAATCTTCGATTGTTCGGATTTTATCCCCTCTTATTTGTGTTCAACGAACCGGAATTCTTGGTCGCTTTCCATAAAGAGGTGTTCGTAGGAGATCGAATCAACATCTCTTCTCAACAAACGTATCATCGAGGCATTCGACTATCATTCAATGGAATCGGGTATTTGAATGATGTTCGAATCGAAGAATACCATACGATGAACGCATCAGGTGAATATGTGCTCGAGGTCATTGGAAAAGATGGAATCCGAAAGTTTATTGATTTCACAATCGCGGATCTCGCCTGCAACGACCCATCCCATTTGATAAGGAATAAAAAAATCGAGTTTTTGAACGTGGAGATACGGACAAAAGCAAAGACTTTGGGCCATCCCTTGGTTTTTCGACCATTGAACGACTACTCTCCGAACTTGATTGATTTGAGCCAGATTGACAACTGGTACTTCCTCATCCCCGCACTATGTTCGATTGTAATCCTATACTACGCCATGAAAGGAGCGAGAAAATGAAAAAAGCATTCTTTGTATTCATCTTGTTCATATTGATTTCAGGAATCACAGGGGGGCCTTCACGAGAAACTGTCTTTGCCGAGGAGACGGTGAGTGAGGAAGAACCGGGTTTGTTTTTTATCACCGATGTTTTTGATGCCGCATACTACACACCGTCTGAATCCGAAGGGAGAATTTTCAAAGGAAAGGAAAACGGAATCCATCTTTATCAATTGTTTGATAAGGTTAATTATTCCGAATCGGGCTATGAGCTTGTTTTGGTGAAAACAACTGGAACCCAAAAAACCATTCGGATACCACTTCGCATGGAATCATACCTTTTTGAAGAAACGTCTTTGCTCGTTTGGGGAAAACGCAAGGTGGGACTTTTGTTTCAATATGAGTTTCATCGATTCAACGCCGATCTCGTGGCGACCGAAAGTCTTGTAATCCAAGATGTCGGATATGCTTCCTTTCCTTCGATGGTTCCGCTGGAAGGGAAGTACTATTTCGCGGGAAATGCAAGTTCCGATTTATCGACCTTTTCAGCATACGCCCAAGAGAAAACCTTAGGTCAATCCGATGCGGCAATATTGATTTTAAACCAAAATCTGACATGGCATGACGTTTGGTTGTACGGAGGAGTGAACAATGAAAGGTTCACCGTCATTCATCATCATAATGATCGATTTGTTGTAACCGGAGAGAAAAGTTCACTCGGTGGAGGGGATTTTTCCAACGTTGGTCAAGCGGACCAGGAAAAGGGAATGTTGATTGAAATTGACGAAAACGGAAACATCACCAATGGTCTTTATTTCAATCATGATAAGTATTACGAATTTTGTTTTTTAACGGTGTTGATCGATGATTATGCTTTTGTGAACATTTATGCCGAGGACAATGAAGAGAATTTTATATATAAAGTTAACCTTTCGGATTTCACGGTTGTTTGGGGTATTGAAGCCAGCGAAGCCGTTGAGACAACGATGAACGTTCAACGAATGACCAAAGGAAGCGAATCGGTTCTTATCATCACAGGATCGAACAACTTCGGTCATCCAATCGTGGCAGGGATATCTGTTTTGGACGGGGAAGTCATCGGAAGCAAAAACTTGATGTTTTATTACAATGTGAATTCAATCAAAAATGTCGAAGGCACAATAAGAATGATGGGGGATGAAGTGACCTTCGTCAACAACAAAGTTGTTTATTTAGCGAAGGAAATCGCTCTTGAACAGTACAAAGTCGAAAAGAACAACACGAAAATTTGTTCGCGCTTGTCTTGTGACATGGAAGATGTTTCGAATGTCACGATGACGACATGGCTTGGAGAAGTTTCGATTGAGGATCGGATTTTACCGAGTAACTTCTCCACAACGGTGCACGGAGATTATCCGATGACGTATCGGTATCGTCTTCCCTCTGGACGTACCATCGATCAAGAGACGATGATTCGCGTTGTTTTTTATGCGAATGTCGTCGAAGGAGGGTTGTATGGACTCGGTTTCAAGATTCATTTCACTGGCATCGGACAATTGAACGGAACACCAATCCAAAGTGGAAAAGCCATCAATTCGGCAGGAAATTATCAATTGACGACTTTGGACAATCAAGGGGAGTCCACCATCATCGCATTCACGATTGAAAACGGGATAATGTTTTCTGGAGACAACAACACGATATGGAACATCGAGTGTGACAAACAAGAATTGTTGGAGGTGAGAATCCGTATTTTCAATCCGGATCAACTCGAAATACTAGCAGTCATCATCGATCAAACGGCATACCCGCACTTTACAATCAGTCCGGATTTTGAGACGATTACAATCGACATTCTTTCACCGGATCAACACGGCATACATCTTTACCTGATTGAAAAAATCGAGTATGATTATCACGGGGAAACAAGAAGTCTTGAAATTGATTCGTTAATTATCATCAATGTGTTAAAACAAATTCCTCAAATTCAATTGCAGGAGGAATCCTCGGGAAACAAACACATCAACCTAAAAGTTCTCTTTGAGGATGATGATCAAGCCATTATAAACATCAAAGCCATCTTGTATGAAAACGACAACCCCATTCGAAGCAAAGAAATAAATCTCGTAAACGGAGAATTTTCTTTCGAGCAACTAAGAACCAACACAAGCTACAAAGCGACCTTGCTCGTGACGTACAATCTTGGCAATAACGTGCGAAGCACGATTGAAATTGCTCGAATCACTTTTTTTACTTTGAAAGAGCACATATCGCTCGGAAGCGTCACAATCACCAAAAAAGGAGCATTTTTGGAAGAAGCGGTCATTCTTCTTTCTAACACCGGATCCCAATTGATGTTGTCCAGTGTTATAGTGGACGGACATGAATTGCTTAAGCCTTCAACCATAAAGCAAGATATGACGCTTTATGTTGCGGTCGGGGCAGGGTCTGTTGTGTTGACGGGAGTTGCGATTGCAATCATCCGACACAAGCGAAAAACAAACATGACATGAGATTCAATGCATCCGCCCGCTTAAGTTGGGCGGATTTTTGATAACAAATCACGTGTTTAAAAATTGAAAAAACCCCTGCTTTATGCTATACTTGAATTGGTGATATCAATGGGATTTGTCAATTTGTACACCCAAACCGAATATTCGATGTTAGAAAGCTCTTTGAAAATCGATGGGCTTGTTTCCGTTGCTTCCCAAGCGAATTACAAGGCGCTTGCCATCACCGACAACCATAACATGCATGGTGTGATCAAATTCTATGAAGCATGCAAGAAATATGGAATTCATCCGATAATAGGATTGAAAATCCGGTATGAGTATGAAGGGGAAGATTCCTGGTTGCTTTTATACGCCATGGACAATAGGGGATACCTCAATCTTATGAAAATAGCAAGCCGAGGAAAAGTGATGAAAACGGCAATCGATCTGGAGTTTCTTCGAAAAACATCAAGAGGTATTTTGGCTGTGATTCCATCCGAAGAAAATCGAATTGTCGAAGCGATATTCCGAGGGCGTGAAGTGGATGCTTTGACACATTTTCGCCATCTTGAACATGTTTTTGACCTTTTGTACCTCGGAATCGCGATGCAAAGTGAAAACGAAATCCGGTTTTTCGATGCTTTGAATCTTTTTTGTGATACCAATGCTTTGAGAAAAGTGGGAATCAATAAAACAAGTTTTCTCGATGTTGAAGACATTGTTGTTTTCAAAGCACTCCAAATCATCGAAGGGAAAAAAGCGATGGAGGATGCGACATTAAAAGAGAAAAACTCCTACTTTTTGGATGTCGAAGAAGCGATGTTCCGTTTTTCCTCCCATCCCGAGTTACTTGAAGCAAGTGAAGACATCGCAAAGATGTGCGATGTGAAACTGGATTTTGCCACCTATCATTTGCCGAAATATCCCCTTGAAGAAGGCGCATCGAGTGATTACTACTTGCAGGAACTTTGCAAAATGGGACTGAACAAACGTCTTTTGGGAAAAACCCTTCGCATTGACGAATATAAAAACAGATTGCTTTACGAACTCGGTGTCATCAAGGAAATGGGTTTTAGCGATTATTTTCTCATTGTTTGGGATTTCATTAAATATGCGAAAAACAATAAAATTTTAGTCGGACCAGGAAGAGGTTCCGCACCGGCATCTTTGGTATCGTATTCGCTCGGAATTACAGATGTCGATCCGATTGAACATGAATTATTGTTCGAGCGTTTTTTGAATCCGGAACGGATCACAATGCCTGATATCGATTTGGACTTTCCTGATGATCAACGAGAAACTGTCATCAAGTATGTGGGCAATAAATACGGAAAAAACAGGGTTTCGCATATCGTCACGTTTGGAACCTTTGCCGCAAGAAGTTCAATCCGTGACATGGCACGAGTGTTCAAGTTGGAAGATCATAAACTAAACGAAATTTTAAAACTAGTTCCAAATACCTCCGTAGGAAAACCGCTTAAGGAAATCGTCGAGGAATCAAGGGAGTTTAAACAGCTCATCGAAGAAAATACGGACATTCGACATGTGATTGAAATCGCAATCAAGCTTGAAGGTCTTCCAAGGCACACATCGACACATGCCGCGGGAATCATTATCACAAAAGACGACATGGTGAACTACACACCAGTCGATGAAGGACTTGACGACATCTATCAAACCCAATACGAAGCCTCGGATTTAGAAAAACTGGGACTGTTGAAGATGGACTTTCTCGGACTGCGAAATTTAACAATCATCGACAAAGTCGTCAAAGAAGTCCAAGAAAAGATCAATCCCGATTTTAAACTATCCAACATTGATTTCAAAGACCAAAAAACATATGCCTTGATTGCAAACGCAGACACAACAGGAATCTTTCAACTGGAATCAAGCGGCATGCGAAATGTTCTTCGAATGTTGAAGACAAGCACACTCGATGACATCATTGTGGCAATCGCGTTGTTTCGACCCGGTCCGATGGAAATAATCCCGACATTCATCCGAAGAAAATTCAATCACGAAGCAATCAGTTATCCTCACCCCGATTTGGAGGAAATTCTAAAAAACACGTATGGTACCATTGTCTATCAAGAACAAATCATGTTGATCGCGCGTAAATTTGCTGGATACTCACTTGGAGAGGCAGACATTCTTCGTCGCGCGGTATCGAAAAAAAGCATGGACTCGATGCAAAAAGAGCGGGCGAATTTTATCGAAAAATCCATGGCAAAGGGATATTCGGAAGAAGATTCAAACACGATATACGACTATATTGTCAAATTCGCAAACTATGGGTTCAACAAACCTCACTCGGTCGCGTATGCGGTGATCGCCTATCAAATGGCGTATTTGAAAGTCAATTTCTTCAAACAATTCATGACCGTGCTTCTTTCGAGTGTGATGGGAAGCGAATCGACGATCAACGATTACATCAACGAATCCGTCCGTAACCAAGTGATGGTTTTGTCACCATCTGTCAACAAAAGTGAGAAAACGTTCGTTTCTGAAGACGATGGAATCCGTTATCCATTTTCGGCCATCCAAAACATTGGAGTATCGACAACGAACGATTTGTTGGAAGAACGGAAATCCGGTTTGTTTACGGGATACAAGAATTTCATTCTTCGAACAAAAGGGTTTTTATCAAAGAGGGTCGTGGAAGCATTGATTTATGGTTGTGCGCTTGATGAGTTCCATATGACAAAAAAACAGATGATCGAACAATACGACAACACGATCCGTTTTGCGAACTATGGCGACATTTTGGAGGGAAAAATCATTGAACCAATGGTTCGAGAGGATGAATTCGGCTACGAGATTCTTCAGTCAAAGGAGAAGGAAGTGCTCGGAGTAAACATCAAGTACAACTTTTTTCGAACATACTATGGACTTAGGGAACAACGAAAATTGAAAATGCTCAAAGACATTTCAGACATTTCAAGAGGAAGCAAAATTGAAGTGTTGGTCATGGTGCGTAAAATCAAGGAAATCCAGACAAAAAACAAGGATTTGATGGCTTTTTTGGAGTTGTACGACGATTCCGGTGAAATTGAAGCCGTCATGTTTCCGAACACATATGATCAGTTTTTTAAGAATATTAGCAAACACGTGGTCATGATCGCATTGGGGATGGTTGAGCGTCGAAACGAAAAACTTCAGTTCGTAATCGATCACGTGGAGGTTTTGTGAAAAGGAGAAAGATCAATATGCATATTGCGACATTCGATATCGGAGGAACAGACATCAAATACGGCGTGATCGATCAATCGTCGGAGAAAATGATTTTCAAAAGTAAAATGGCGACAGAGATTCATAAGGGACGCCATCATTTCATCACAAAGCTGACCCAAACAGTCGAGGAGTTAATCAAAAAATTTGCCATCGAAGGCGTTGCAATCAGTTGTGCGGGTTCCATCAATGTAGAAACGGGAACAATCATCGCAGCACCGGAGTCGATTCCGGAGTTTCAAGACATCAATTTCAAAGCAATCATGCATGAAAAATTCAACTTGCCTTGTAGCGCAGACAATGATGTCAACTGTTTCGGTATCGCCGAAGGCGCAGTCGGGAACGCGGTTGGAATCAAAAACTATTTGACAATGACGATAGGAACCGGGATTGGAGGATCGATTTTCATTGATGGACGAATTCATCGTGGAAATGAATACAATGCCGGCGAATGGGGAAGAATGTTGATTGGCCAGACAAAATACGAAAGTCAAGCCTCAATCTCCGCTTTATTACAAATTGCGAAAGACATGGGAATGACGACTGCCTTGGATGGATTGAGCGTTTTTGCTGCGTATGATGCGAACGATCCACTGGCTAAGAGGGTCGTCGATCAATTCTACGAAAACGTTGCGAGAGGAATTGCGAACTTGATATACATTTTCAATCCAGAAAAAATTATCATCGGCGGAGGAATTTCGACAAGAAAAACGTTGATTCGTGAAATCATGGAAAAACTCGAAAAAATGATGGTTCCTTCTTTTTTCAAGACGGCTCGAATTGAACCGGCGAAACTAGGCAACGATTCAGGAATGGTAGGCGCATATTTCAATTTCAAACAACAATTCAAACGTTTTTAGGAGGTGTGTTCATGAATAAAAAAGTCGAAGAATGGTTGAATCATCCCCGATTGGACCCGGATTTGAGAAAAGGTTTGATTAACCTCGACATCACCGAATTGGAAGAGGCTTTTCACACGGACATCACATTCGGAACAGGGGGTCTCAGGGGAATCCTTGGTGTGGGAACCAATCGAATGAACATTTACACGATTCGACGGGCAACGCTTGGATTTGCCAGGTATTTGTTGATTCGTCATTCGGATGCAAAATTCCGTGGAGTGGTGATTGCGTATGATTCGAGACACATGTCTTTGGAATTTTCAAAAGAAACCGCCAAAGTTCTCGCAAGTCTCGGCATCAAGGTCTACTTGTTTCCTTCGCTTCGGCCAACACCGGAGTTATCATTTGCTGTCAGACAGTTGAAATGCGTGGGTGGAATCATGATCACAGCGAGCCACAACCCCCCAAATTACAATGGGTACAAAGTGTATGATGAGGATGGGTGTCAACTCGGACTTCAAAAGGCGGATGAAGTCGTCGATGAAATCAATAAAATCGACAATATTTTGGATTTTGAACCGGAAAACTTGAGGGAATACTATCAAGAAGGGCTGATTGTTGATTTGGATGAATCAATGGATTTGGATTATTTGGCCAAGGTCATTGAAATTCAAATCAAACCCAACCTGAAAAAGGAAAATTTAAGCATCGTGTTCACTCCGCTCCACGGAACTGGTTCGGTGTTTGGCGTGTCTTTGTTAAAACGATTGGGGTACAACGTCGTGGCAGTCGAGGAACAAATGGTGAATGATCCGAATTTTTCGACCGTCAAATCACCCAATCCGGAAGAAAGTGGTGCGTTTGATCGGGCGATTGTTCTTGGAAGACAAATCAAAGCGGATTTACTTTTGGCGACCGATCCCGATGCCGATCGCCTTGGTGTCGCTGTTTCCAAAGGAAACGGGGAATACCACTTGTTGAATGGAAATCAAATCGGCGCGATCATCCTTTATTATCTTGCGCAATTCAAACCACGCAAGAAAAAAGGAGTGGTTTTCAATACCGTCGTTTCATCCAACATCGCTTCGAAAATTGCTGACGATTTTGATTTGGATTTGGTTCAAACATTGACCGGTTTCAAATTCATTGGAGAGCAGGCAAAGCGACTCGAGGGAACCAATCGTGAATTTTTCTTCGGCTACGAGGAATCGCATGGATATGTCGTTTCGGATTTCGTTCGTGACAAGGATGCTTTCCAAGCACTCATCATTTTGGCAGAGATTGCTGCCTTCTACAAGGAGAAGGGTGCGACATTGCTTGATGTCCTTGAAGAGATTTACAAAAAATACGGTTATCACGTGGAGACCCAAATCAGCATCACATTGTCGGGCATTGAAGGATCCAAGCGGATCAAACGAATTATGGATCACTTCAAAAAAACCGAACTGAATAAACTTTCCGAGTTGGATATTGTCACATTCGAGGATTTTGAGGATCAAATACGAAAAGAGCGCGGAAAAGAAGTTCCAATCTCGCTTCCTTCCTCTCCGGTTTTGAAATACACCTTTGATA
>Ga0116204_1001206_pt1 | contig 14549 bp, 16 predicted proteins | sample LakKivwa52mmetaG_FD_94481 | JGI IMG/M metagenome (GOLD analysis project Ga0116204, IMG submission 94481) | Anoxic lake water microbial communities from Lake Kivu, Rwanda to study Microbial Dark Matter (Phase II) - Lake Kivu water 52m metaG | ecosystem: Environmental > Aquatic > Freshwater > Lake...
CATAGTAAATTTTTGAGACTTTCTGCTCGTTATCTATAATAAATAATAAAATGTAAATGAAGCACCTATGATATACAACTATACATAGGTGCTTTTTTAACTAAAGGTGCATTATGGGATTTACTGAACATTTTCACGATATATCTGGTCTTATTAATGAGAGTAAGTCTATTAATGAGATATCAACTACAATATACGGAAACTCTGATGATATTTCGAATTATTGTAATAGTGATGTTGATCCTATAACATTTTATTCCCTCGACGAAGGGGACGATCATTTAGATGTAGTATTACATAATGTTTTATATATTACAGCAATAAATGAAAATGCTGATGATTTAGGATTCAACACACGATGTGTTGGATATGCGGTTGAACACGGACACGATAACATTATTGTTGAAACTTCTAACGATAAGTATTATATATCAGTATGTTTAGAGAATGATAATCTAGATGTTCCTGGATATATCACAGAAGCGGGTAAACGAACTGGGCCTCTTGCTGGTAAGAAAATTTCTGCTTCAAGACGGGCTGAAATTAAAAAGGGTAAGCAAAGCGATAGAAAGCACAAATCCCTTGGTAGACCAACTAAGACTAACAAACCTCGTAAAGCTCCTATTAAAGGTATGAAAGTCGATGTTATGCTTGCTAATACAGGTAAATTATCTCCTGACCGTACACAGAGAGCAATGAAACAAGTTCGTAAGCAACCGCCTAAATTAACTGGGGTTAAAGAAGTTCAAGGTAATAAATACTTTAGAGCTGAATATAATTTCATATCTCAAGGATCATCAAAAAGACAAATTGGATATGCTGATATTAGCCAGGACAAACAGTATTGCAAGGAATTGTTTTGTTCGTGTTCAGATTTCTTTTATAGGTTATATGCACCATATGTTGCGGCAGGGTTATCTACATGGAGTGTTCCTTCTAAATATAAATCTAAACAGAGTGTGAATGTTAAGGCATCACATAACCATCGTTGGACAGTTGAAACCAATCCAATGGGTAAGTTATTTCTTTGTAAGCACTTATGGGCATTTCTTGCATATTATGTTGCAGGTGATGCTGGTAATGTTGAATTAACTGATGAAGAGATAGAGGATATTATTTCTCAATACTTTAAAGATGTTGATGGTGACGGTGAAGAGGAAGAAGTCGATTCTGAGTTTATGGATGCCTTTGGTAAACTTTATGTCGGTCAAAAAGGCAAGGACATAGAGCATATTGATGACAAAAATAAATTAAAAAAGACTGATAGAAAGCAAACATTCTATCAATTACAAAAAGACAAAAATAAAGATACCAATAATACAGATAATACAGAAAACGAGGTTGAAGATGAAGACGAACGATAAAGATGTAATAACTCCTTATATTGTAATGGCAACCGCTTTCGGGCATAAGGATCAGCAGATTTCTGCTCCTATGGATAAAGAGAATGCTGACACCCTTGCTGACCGTTTAAAGGCTTCTATGGAAGGAATAGACAAGGATTTTAAAGTGTTTGATAATATCAAAGTTGTTAAATATAAAGCCGAGCCTTTAAATCCAAGTGAGGACAAAAAGGATCCATATAACTATTCCGTATTGGATGCCTTGGATAAAAAGATTTCTAAATCAGAGAAAATAATGAAATAACTCTTGACTTTTATTGTCAAATGAATTATATTATGGGAGATAATTTTTATCTCCTTTTTTATTATGAGGTTAAATGAGGTTAAATGAGGTTAGGTCTAGACATTCATGGAGTAATCGATACAAACCCAGACTATTTTTCTAAACTTATTCGTAAATTGCGTAATATTGGACATAGTGTTCATATTATCACAGGAACACCGAATTACGAAATAGCATATAAGTTTGATCAATGGGGAATATCATATGATGACTATTTTTCTATAGCTGAATGGTGTGAAAAATATTCTCCTACTCATTTCTTTAATGATAAAGGTCAGGTGTGTGATATAGATGATGTGTGGAATAATGCTAAGGCACAATATTGTGTATATGCAGGAATAGATATACATGTAGATGATAGTACAATATATCAAAAAACTTTTGAAAATATAAGCACACGTTTTGTTTTATTTGATGGTGTCAATAAATTAAATCTTATATTGGAAGAAATTATTAAATAATGGATAAATCTCGTATTTTTATAACAGGTGACTTACATGGTAGTTTAGATATTGATAAACTTAATACTAAACACTTTCCCAAACAAAAATCCTTGACTAAGGATGATTATTTGATTATTCTTGGTGATTTTGGTTTGATTTGGGATGTTAATGAGTCTGGTAAAGATGAAAAACATTGGGTTGATTGGTTAAACTCACGGAAGTATACTACTATTGTTGTTCCTGGGAACCACGAGAATTATGATAGAATGGAACAACTTCCCGAAGTTGATATGTTTGGTGGTAAGGTATTGAAATATACTGATTCTATATTTATATTGAAGCGTGGGGCAGTATACACTATCGGAGGAAAGACATTTTTCACAATAGGTGGGGCATTTTCTATTGATAAGAATATTAGAAAATCTCATATATCGTGGTGGGAACAAGAGATACCGTCATATCAAGAGTTTAATAACGGTATAACATCCATAGAGGGGTGTAATTACAAGGTTGACTATGTTATCACTCATACACTCCCTAACACAGTTTTAGATGAATATATGCAGTATTGTAAGGATAGCGAGGTATCACGGGTTCTTAATCAATTTTCGAGTGAAATGACCGATATTATTCGTAATAGAATTTTGGATCGTTTTTTTGATAGTGAATATTTTGATGCTAAACATGATGCTGTTACCAATTACCTTGATGAATTATTCTTTGGTGATCATCCATTAGAGTTTACACATCATTTCTTTGGACATATGCATAATGAGTGGGAATCTAAGAACGGAAAGCATGTTTTATTGTATAGAAAAATTATAGAATTGGATTTAGATAATGGCTCCTACAGATAAACAGAATAATGTTATTGTATTGATAAGTTCATTAGCTAAACTATCACAAGGTATGCCTGATGGAAAACTAAAAGATGACTTTAAAGGTTTTATATATCAATTGACTGTTGGTAGCAAGTCCTTAATTGAAATATTAGATATGATACAGAAAAAAATTGATATTGCATCTTCGGTTCAACATAACGATATGAAAGTAAATGCCAAATCGACTGTATCATTTTGGACAACTATACGAAATATGTTAATGGACACTTATAAGGAGAATAAAGGTGAATAACAACAAAGATTATATCGCAACCGCATATCCAGAATTACAACTTTCATATATTGAGTGTGAAGATGGTTGGATACCACATATTAATAAGATTACGGATAGATTGGTTAAAGATATAACAGAGTATAATTCTAAAAAAGAAAAGAATATATCATTTGTCATTAACCAAATAAAAGAAAAATTTGGTGGTCTTCGTTATTATGTCACATTTACCAATACCGATGTATCTGATAATGATTTTACGGCGGGTCTACATAAATATATTTGGGATATGGAACATGTATCTGTTTATATATGCGAGAAATGTGGAATGTATGCTGAAACACGGAATACACATGGATGGTATAAGACTCTATGTGATAAATGTTACGACGATTGTATGGACAAGGAATAGGTATGGCTAAAAACAAAATCGAAGACACTTTCACTCATAAATTTTCTCATAAATTTAATGAGCATGAAAAGTTTATTGAAGATAATCTGTTGTATGAAGTTATTGGTGGTAGTTTTGCCTATGGTGTAAATAATGAAGACTCCGATTATGATATTGTATCTATTTTTATGGATAAACACAGTGATTTATACCCACAGAATTATGGATACATTCTTGGGTTTGATACCGAAACTGGACGAATGGAAAATAAAGAACTTAAAGGTGAAAATAATCGAATCATACACAAGGGTGTTGAGGTTGAAGCCGAATGGAGAGCATTGACTAGATTTGCTCATCTTGCTGCGGTTAAAGGTTCTCCGAACCTTGTAGAGATTTTATTCGTTCGTAGTCAATGTATTACCTATATTCATCCATCGTTTCAGATTATTCGTGATAATGCTTCTAAATTTATTTCGATGAGAAGTTATCATGCCTTTAAAGGGTATATGCATTCCCAGTTTATGAGAATAAAACATAATGTTGATCGTGGTAAGACTGATAATCCTAAACGACAGTATATGCTTGATGAATACGGATATGATTGCTATGCGTCTGATACGGAATTTCTTACAGATAGCGGGTGGAAATTGTATGACGATATATCACCAAATGATAAATTGTGTACAGCATCATATGATTTGGATAATAGTTTAACCACGGAATATCAACATTATACTAATAGGATTAAAAAACAATCAGATATATTATATCATATGAAGACTCCTTTTAGTGAGTGTCGTGTGAGTGAAAATCATAACATGTTGGTATCTAATTGTCATCGAGGTAAACGGGGATATAAATACGCTAATGATGATTCAATGTGGTATTTAGCACCAATAAAAGATTTATATGTCGGGTCTAAAAGTTGGTATCACATTCATAATTGTATCAATAATGGAAATGATTTAGACGAGCAATCGTTGTTCTCATTTGATTGTTTTACATCTAATGATGATATACTCACCGTTATCGGGTTGTATTTGAGTGATGGTACAATGGGGTTTCGAGATGGTAAACCTAAAGATGTTAGAATAGTTCAAACATCTAATGGTAAACCCGAAGTTTTTAACTTTATGGATAGTTTACCAGTACAATTTGGATTTAAGAAATACACATATGATCGTGTTGTAGATGGTAGATGTGTTGAGGAAACTGTTTGGTCGTCTCACGGGGATATCGTTACGTATATTTTTAATAATTGGGGGTATTCTAAAAATAAGACATATCCTAAAGACATAGTGCTTAAATTATCGACTCGTCAATCAGAAAAATTGAGATATGGGATGTTTATCGGTGATGGATATATAAATAGTTATGGTCGAGAGGTATATTATTCTACATCAAAAGATCTTGCAGATTTATACCAACTATTATCATTTCAATGTGGGTACGAATCAAATATATTGGGACCATATAACCACCCAACAGAATATTCTAAGAATGGTGTTGATATGTATCAAGTATTAACACATAAGGAATATACCCCGTCCGCTGTATGTATAAGTGATAAAAATAAAAATAGTGGTGTCGTTGTTGAAGAATATAATGGGGATGTTGTATGTTTCGAAGTTCCTAATTGTACATTGGTTACTAGATATAATGGTAAAATTGCAATACAAGGCAATTGTAAGATGAGCTATCATATCCTTAGATTGATGGATATTCTCGATCAAATGCTTAATGGTGAAACACAAATAGACCTTATGAGAAATAAGGACGAGTGTAAGCGTATGCGTAATGGTCAGTGGGGAACATGGGAAGATTTCCAAAAATATACTACGGAAAAGTTAGAAATTTTAGATAATCGTGTTAAGAGTGGAAATGTTAAATTGATTAATTATCCACGACATGATGAAATAAGAAATATTATAAATAGTTGTATTGAAGAATGGTATGGCTCAAGTGCTGGTCAGATTGTTATGAATCGTCAGTATGTTAGTGCCGATGAGGTTTTTGAAATGCTAAATACTATTAACTCAAATGTTATGCGTTTGAGTTCTAGAGATACCGGGTATGGTTTAGGTGCAGGTTAAATTTTAAAAGGAGTTGTTGTTGTGGGTAAGACGTTTAGAAATTACAGTAATGATGGGTTTAAAAAAATTAAAAGTAAACCATTGAAAACATCGAAAAATCATAAGAACCGTGTGCCAAATGAATATGATGATAACGATGATGACCAATATAGTAATTCACATGACGACAAATATTAATGGTATGCGGTCGGGTAGCGCCCGAATAATCTGCGGGTTCAGCTGGTTCTTCGCAGTTAAAATGCCAAATAAACCCGCACATATTATCCAGTCTGTTCCGAGCATGGTCGGGGCCGTGTAAGCTTAGGCGGTCGATACGAAAAGACGACGACGGAATCGTAACCGTCATTATTCATTTATAGGTAGATTATTATGAATACATACTATGATGAACATGATTTTATGGAAGCTCAAATTCATAAAATTGAAGTGGAAAAATGGGAACAGGGTGTTCGGCAATATTCTGATCCTGGAGATGGGTTTGTATTAGATTGGATATATTGTAATGCCAAACAATTTAGGGATTCTTGGGAGATATCATTATGTAAAGATTGTTCAAATATCAGATGTTGTGGACATTATGCTTTAAGTGCTTGCGATAAATTTTATAGGAAGGTGTATTTCAATGAAACGAATATTATGTCTTAGTGGTGGTGGGGTTATGGGTGTAGCCCAACTTCAAGTTTTGAAAAAATTAGAAGAGGAAAACGGTCCATTACACAAGTATTATGATTTAATTGTAGGAACATCTGTTGGTGCAATTAATGCATCAATTATCGCTACAGGTTCTATATCTATGAAAGAACTGGATACCATATACGATGAGATGATTTCTCGTATATTTAAGAGGCGTGGTCTTTTTAAAAAACCTATTTATGATAGAAACAATTTTATCGATGCATGGTCAGATATTATTAATCCTGATATTAAATACGGTGATGCGAAAACAAAATTGATGACTACGACAGTTGATTTAGTAACAGATACCAATATATTTTACAAAAGTTGGGATGATGATGATGCCAATGAAAAAATGACGGATATTATATGTCGTTCGTTTGCTGCACCAATGTATTTTGGACAAATTGTTGATGTTAATAATAAGTGTGTGTACAGTGATGGTGGTATCGGTAATGCTAATCTTCCTATCAATGAAGCAAAAATTCAAGCGGAGGCTTTCGGTTGGTATAAGTCGAGAAGTACTGTAGAAATACATGCGGTAGGTACATTATTCAGTAACGAAAAACATAAATTTGAAGATGTAGCAAAAGCTAATTGGTTTAATCAAATAGTACAATTTATGAATCCTATGCAGGGTGGTTTAGCACGAGCACAAAGTGTCAATGACCAGGTTCGTATGATGACATATATCTGTAAATATGTTCCGTCTATAAAATTTAAATATTGGGATACTGAATTCGACCATAAGAAATTAAAACTTGATGGTGTTAAATATGTTAAAGAGTATAGAGAAGCTGGTATTGTTATGGCGGAATCACCAATAGTTAATGTATAGGAGTTTATTATATGCAGATGAGCGATCGTAAAGGTAAAGGAACTCCACAGCGAAGTAAGACTAAAATATGTGCATTTCCTGGATGTACCGTTGAGTTTATAGGATTAGGTAAGGCTAAATATTGCGACGAACATCGTAAAGCTAAATATAGAAAAGAACTATATAAACAAAATGATAATGAGGGTGAGGCAATAGTCAATATACCTCATAATGAACTACATGCCAAGCAAATTGAAAGGGTGTGTGGTCTTAAAGGTTGTAATAATACATATACCATAACACTAATCCCTAAATTATTTGAATATTCTAATTACTGTCCCGAACATCGTAATGAATATAAACGTGAACGGTTTTTGAAAGATAATAGTAATTGATTTATCGCATTATTTCGGGTGGTCAGTATGGTTCTGATCAGGCTGGGTTAAGAGTTGCTATGGATCTTGGTTTGCAGACAGGGGGAATGGTTCCAAAGGGGTGGATAACTAAATTTGGACCACGACCTCAATTAGCAAAACTGGGTCTCATAGAACACCCGACCAGTGATAAATATCCTGCTAGGACTGCATGGAATGTTAAAAATAGTGACGCAACACTACGATTTGCATTTAATCATAATTCCCCAGGGGAAGTATGTACATTGAATGCTATAACAAAATACAATAAACCATATTTCGATATAAATTTAAAAACTGCAGATGAAACATTAATTATATTTGATGTTGTGGATTTCTTTAAAGAACATAATGTTGAAATTTTAAATGTGGCAGGCAATTGTGGTAATAATAAAGAGGAATCTACTGTCATTTATGATATTACCCGAAGACTCCTCAAAGCGTATATTGTGGCATATAATAATAATTGCACATCAAACGAAATTTGGACTCCTAAAGAATTAAATAAATAACTATTGACATTCATCGGTAAATATGATATATTTAATTGAATTTGCGAATTGATATAGAAAGGATATATTATGGCTTTGAAGGTTATTGAATTATTTTCGGGTATTGGTGCTCAGACACAGGCATTAACAAATAGAAATATTGATCATGAAGTCGTTGGTGTATGCGAAATAGATACATATGCTCATAAGTCATATGAGGCGATTCATGGACCAACTAAAAACTTTGGTGATATTACTAAAGTTGAAAAATTACCTGACGCTGATTTGTGGACTTGGAGTTTCCCATGTACGGATCTTTCACTGGCGGGGAAGCAGGCTGGGCTTGATAAAGGGACACGAAGTGGGCTGGTGTGGGAAGTTCTTCGTTTATTGGAGTCTTCTAATCGACCAAAATATCTTCTTATGGAGAATGTAAAAAATTTAGTAGGTAAAAAGTTTATAGATGATTTTAATGAGATATGTAAAGTTCTTGAGGGGTTTGGATATACTAACTATTGGAAAGTGCTGAATGCTAAAAATTTCGGTGTTCCTCAAAATCGTGAAAGAGTTTTCATGGTGTCGATACTCGGTGACCATGTACCATATAAATTTCCAGAGGGGTTTCCGTTAGAAAAACGATTGAAGGACGTGTTGGAAACCGGAGTGGATGATAAGTACTATTTAAGTGATAAAATGGTTGCGTGGCTTACTAAACACGCAAATAAACGGGGTGTTGATGTAAAGGTCATAAAAGATGGTATGCATCCTAATACGGGCGATTATTGTGCGACATTAACTTGTGCTGGGCTTGTTAAAGGAAATCTTACAGCTGATTATGTCCAAGAAGATCCTAAAATAATTAAAGTGGGGAATGTGTTTCCGAGTGGACATTCTGCGGGAAATGTTATGGATTCAGATGGTATATCATCGACTATAACAACAGGGAATCATGGTACAGGGTTTATGGTGATTGAAAAAGAATCCGACCCATCTATACAAGTTTGTGGTAAAATTGTTAGAGATGGATATGCCGATTCATGTAATAGAATATATGATACGGATGGTATTAGTCCATGTATCGATACGATGCAGGGTGGTGATAGACAGCCTAAAATTGTAGAAGTTGATGATGATACCATTATACCATGTGCATTAACCGAACGAAGAACTGATGATGCCAAAGAACGCAGAAGACAAGGTCTTAAAGAAATTCGCAGACAGAAGAAGGTTGTTCCTCGAAACGATGATGTTAGTAATTGTATAACTGCTACACAGGGTATTGAGCAGACTATTATCGTAAAGGATGATATAATATCGTATTCCGTTCCTAACAGTCAAGGTAAGATTCACCAACAGGATATGTACCAAGACGAAGAGGGGATTTGTCGTACTATTCCCGCAGGAACACACGGTAGCACCCCTCATCTGCTCAAAACCATAGTTAGAGAGCCTATAGTCAACGATACCGCCAAAACCATATGCCTGAACTCTAAAGGTGGTAGCCCTGCGATAACAACCGGATTTCATCCGTATGTTGAGCAGAAGTATAAGGAATTTATTGATGAAAAAGGATACATTCCAGAAATGTTTAATCCGTACAATAGTCAAGAGATTACTGATGTTGCTCCAACACAAACAACGGTCTGTGGGTCTACGACATCGAGTGCTACCTGCCTGATTGTTGATGATATCTATAATAATAGGGAACCTAGAATCTATGATGACGTTGCTCCTACACTTAGGAGTGAACGCCACGGGTTGAAAGTAGTTACTGCCACTAAACAGGGATATGAATTTGCCGAAGAGGGTGACGGATTGAGCCTTGAGTTCCCTCACAGCACAACTCGTAGAGGAAGAGTCCAGAAGGATATGTCCCCTACATTGCAATGCAATGATGCAAAGGGGGTGGTGACTCATAATCTACGAATCCGAAAGCTCACCCCTAAAGAATGCTGGAGGCTTATGGGGTTCAGTGACGAGGCATATGAAAAGGCAGCACAAGTAAATTCATCGACTCAACTATATAAACAGGCGGGTAATAGCATTGTTGTTGATGTTATTGAGCATATTTTTGATAAAATGTTTATATCTGTTGACAAAGATGAATCTTGGACTAAATGGGCTAAATTCTAATATTTATGACATATGTCACTTTTATTTTAACTATAGGTAATATAATAAACACTCGTATATATGGCGATAATGTTTATCCTACACCTAAAGACATATTAGAGACTAATGATTATGTTAATAATAAGATAAATGAATTTGTTTCATATGGAAAAATATTAGAAATAACAAAGCCTAAACTTAATGTTTGTTTTGATAGGATTTCACACACATATGTGTGTGTTCCTGCTAATATATTGACAATGCATATGAGTTTAACAATTAAATATGATATGGCGAACATTACATATTATAATCATTTTAAACATTTAATAGACACTGAACCAGATTTCATTTCGGATATAACAAAACGACATAAGTCTGAAATTCGTAAATATGAGTTGAGGTCACAAGATAAATTTCCAGGAATTGTGTACTATAAGGATGTTTTTGGTTTTCCTAATTACAATTCTTTATACGACTTTGATATATTGGAGACATTGAAACACGAATTCATATTGAATATGCGACATTGTAATACGTTTCAAGATTTTAAGGACATTGTTGTATCTTCAATACATAGAATAGATGAATTATATGTGATGACTAATGGGATGTTTAAGGCACATATTATGTGGACAAATATGTTCTCCGATATTATATATAGAAATGGACAGTCTAGGTATGCGGAATGCCAAACAAATAGTTTCCGAAATTTATATAACATATACAGTCCCGAACAAATTAATTTAAGAATTAACGCATATTCCGAGGCTCATAAATATGTTCCTAAACCGCCACATAAAACTACAAATAGGAATCCTATGATGGTGTTTATGGGGCTACAAATAGGATTTTCAGAAAATCAATTAAAAAAGAGATATAGAAAACTTGCCGTACAGTATCATCCTGATAAATCTGGTGGTGATGCGGATAAATTTTTATATCTAAAAGAATGCTATGAGACTCTTTTAGCAACAATTTAATTATAAATAACCATTGACATTGAGTGTGTAATAATATATATTATTACCTGTTGATGTTATTAACCTTAATTGAATAGGAATTATATGATAGTTACTCCTAAAACAACATTGTCCCTTAAAGTTGATGACACATACCCGAATATAGTGTCGGGACTAAAGAAGGCCCTTCTTGATATTGAAGAGATTAAGGGTATTACAATACCAGGACAAACCCGAAAGACGGTTACATCTAAAATTATGAATCGTATTCATAGTTTTATAAAAATATCAACAAGTGACTATATGTTGAATTTGGATGATATTATAACCTATCTTGACAATGTTAGTTATGTAAATAAAACGTGTCTTCCTATATTATATAAAGCCGTAACTGGTTCGGATCTTCCTCCAATTGTTATGGAGTCTCATTTATTAAATAAATTTGTATCTGAAGGTCTTAGGGCTTTGGATGATGATGAAAAAGGATTCTTCAAGACTAATTATGGTGCTAGTGCGTTCTTTTTAAGAAAGCCTTCTTTTTCAGGATCTTCTGTAGTTTCTATTTCTGATATGAAAATGTATTCTCAGATTGAAAAATTTGTAACGGATTTTGATGATTTGTTGACATATATTGAGGCAAAAGGTGATATTGTCGAAATATCGGATGGGTATTTTATGTCGTATAAGTCTAAATTCGCAGAAGAGTATATTAAAGAGAATATGGAAAAGACAGTTGACCCTATGATTGATAATGATTCGCATATCATTATTGATAACAAGTATTCTGACGAGCAAAGAGATGCCATAACGGGTGTTTTAACATCAACTGATAGAATCACCTGTCTTACAGGCCCAGCGGGGTCTGGTAAGTCTTTAGTGGTATCTAGCATTGTTAATAATGCGTATGCAAACGGTAAGCATATTGTGTGTTGTGCATTTACTGGTAAGGCAGCATCCCGTATGGAACAATCTGAAGTAGATATATCAAAATTGGTATATCCACCGAAAACTATTCATAGTCTGATGGCAACTATAAAAATGAATAGTAAGGTTGATATCGATCTGGTCATTATAGACGAAGCATCTACTATGAATAGCGAACTATTTTACGAGTTTATTCAAGTTCTAAAGACAAGTTCGACTTTGAGTAAAATTAAATTCATTTTTGTTGGTGACAGCAACCAGCTTCCTCCAATTGGTGGTGGGCAAATATTTGAGGATATTATAACACTTGATTTATATCCTACATATCGTCTAACAAAGATTTTCAGAACAACCGACCCGGAAATGTTGGACTTGTATAATGATGTTCTTGAATCAAAACACAAGGTAAATATCAATAAACACAGAAAGTTTTTTAAGACATATAATGATCGTGATGTCGGTGGAGTTTTAGAGAAACTTGTGGGTCTTTTATTCGATAAAGATGATAAATGGTATAAGGATAACAAATGCTGTATTCTGACCCATACTAATAAGTATTGTGATTATGTGAATTATATGTGTTATAAAAGGTTAACCGGTAAGGTTATAGACTTTTATGAATATACATTCGACGATCATCCTGATGATATTGAACCTGTATGGGAACCGATTCCTGTCTTTTGGAAAGGTGCTAAAATAATATTCACTAAAAATGACAGAATAGATGTTAGTAAAAACGGAAGAGAAGTCCGTGTTACAAATGGTACTGTGGCGGATGTTGTAGATATTGTTGAAGGAATGGTTCTTGTTAGAAGTTATGATGATGGACAGTCGTTTTATATCGAACAAGATTATGAAACTATTAAATTGGCATATGCTATGACGGTATATAAGAGCCAGGGTTCCGAAGCACAGTTCATTATATATTTTCACAGCAATCATATATTTGAAACTAAAAGATTGGCATATACTGCTATGACTCGTGCAAGAACTAATCTTAAGATATACACTCCTACTGAAGGATTTTGTATGTCTAAAGATGTTCCCAGATATACTGATATTAATTCTCATTGATAGTTCTTGACAATCCATTGATTTTAATATATATTACAAATATATTTATTAACGAGGTTATATGAAAACACCATTTTTTACTAAAGATGAATTGATACTCCTACAACAGGAAATCGATAACGGTTATGTTAATGTTAACAAACACCCAACGGCAGACCTATACATCTACAACTATACCAATAAGACACAATACGAGCCACATTGGAACGATATAACCATTCGTTGTCGTGGTCTCATCCTAGATGGTAACGGATGCCTTGTAGCCAAAGGTTTTGATAAGTTTTTTACTGACGACCAACTGAAAAATGATGGTAAAGAACATCTCATACCTACTGATGAACCATTTAAGATATATAATAAAGCTGACGGATCGTTAGGGGTAATGTATTTTATTGATTCTATTCCGTATATTGCTACCCGTGGGTCTTTTGTTTCTGATATGGCATGTGTTGCTAATGAATGGTTGCGTGGTAAATATAAGAATATATCATTTAATCCTAAATATACATATCTCTTTGAGATTATATATCCAGAGAATAGAATTATCATTAATTATGGTGATGATAGAAAGTTGGTATTGCTTGCCGTTATAGATAACGACACTATGAAAGAATATGATATATATTCCACAGAGTTTGATAATATCGAAGAACATGGTATTGAGCGTGTGGAGATGTTTGATGGATATTCAGATTGGAAGAAAATAATGGACACTTTCCAGGGGGATAAGTCTAAGGAAGGATTTGTTGTTCATTTTCTTAAATCTAATTATCGTGTTAAAATGAAACTCGATTGGTATAAAGATGTAGCCCGAACAATGCAACATTTTACTAAAAAGACCGTATGGCGTATGCTACGGGATGGTAAGGATGTATTAGACTTAATAAAGACTTTAGACGATGAGTTTTATCCTAATATTCGTAAATATTTTGATGACTTGTGGGACGAACATAATGAGATAATACGACAGCATATTTTATTGTATAATGAAATTATTGGACATATCAAATCAACTGACTCCGATTTCTCCAATAAAAATCTTGCTATTATATCTAAAGATATATGTAAGAAGAAGAACTCCCAGTTTCATCTGATTATGAAAATTCATAAGGGTCATTGTGTATCAGAAGATGTATGGAAATTGATAGAGCCGTTTGGTAACGAAAATATATAAATAATATTAATTCTATTATTTGTAATCTGTACTTAATAGGAGGATTTCATGTTGTTTGAGCGATGTAAGTTCATTTTATCAAATGAACGAGAATATACACAATTTAAAAATCATGTATATAATGTATTTAAAGATTTACCAAATTATGAAAATATTGAGTATCCATTACATATTATAATGG
>Ga0116204_1001207_pt1 | contig 14538 bp, 15 predicted proteins | sample LakKivwa52mmetaG_FD_94481 | JGI IMG/M metagenome (GOLD analysis project Ga0116204, IMG submission 94481) | Anoxic lake water microbial communities from Lake Kivu, Rwanda to study Microbial Dark Matter (Phase II) - Lake Kivu water 52m metaG | ecosystem: Environmental > Aquatic > Freshwater > Lake...
CCGGCGAGCGGTTGCCTGGCTGGAGTCCGGCAATCACCTTAGCGGCCGGGATTCGGATGCTCGAAGGAGAGTCAAAATGATAACCTTTCTCTCCAGCGCCAAACCATTTCGAGCAGCGGCCAGTCAGATCCAGTGAATGTGATCCGGAGCTGATCTGCCATCTAACTGGAAGCCGAAGCGAGTCTCAAAGGCACAAAGTAGCTCAATTCTGCCCATATCACTCAAACATCTCAATGCTATGCCTGGGGCATCGTACGTTGCATCGGAGAGAGTACGGATCACTCGCTTGGACTCATTGCTTAGAAAATTTGTGAAGCATGGTGAGCGCATATACCTCAAGGCGGATGTTCAGGGTTACGAAAGATGCGTATTGGAGGGTGCAAAGGAGACTTTGAATCAAACTCAGGCCATAGAGGTTGAGCTATCGTTGGTCCCATTGTATGAGAGTTCCTCTGGTTTATGGGAGATAATTGATTACCTGGACGATCTTGGTTTTAGGTTGGTCGCCATAGAGAATGTCTTTAGCGATCCGAAAACCTCGTATCTCCTCCAGGCGAACGGAATTTTTGTACGGTGTCCATAGCTCACCACTGCGTAGATTTTGGAGAGTCTTATTTCAAATAAGTGAACTGGAGTCAGTATAAAGTGATCACTTTTTTGACTAGTGCTAAATCCTTTTTAGATCCTGTTGGACAAAACCAGTTGAGAGCAATTCGGAGCTGGATGCAAGCCGCCCCTGATGCAGAGATTATTCTCTATGGCAGATCAGATGGTGCCGAACACGTTTGTCGAGACCCCCAAATTTCCTATATCCCCAACATTAAGAGTTCACCGTCAGGGGCACCTTACTTTAATGCTATTGCATCACATGCCTCTAAACATGCGAAATATGATTTGCAAATATACCTGAATTGCGATATACTTCTTACAAGTTCAATTCTGGAGGCTCTGGCTAAAGTCAATTTTCCCAAATATCTTATCGTTGGACAGAGAATTGATCTTACCGATGGTGTGGTGATTGATGTGCACTCTGAGGACTATTTATTAAAACTCAAAGAGATTGCTTCCTATGGGAAGGCAACACTACACAGCCCCGGAGCAATGGACTATTTCGTCTTTCAGAGAGGCATGTGGCAAGGCCTAAAACCGCTCATTATAGGACGCGCCGGTTACGATAGCGCTCTTGTGGCGCATTGCCTGAGAGAGGGAATTCCCATAATTGATGCTACGCTGTCCGTACTTGCACTTCATCAATTTCATGAATATGGTCATGTGGGAGGGGGACAGAAGGAAATATCCTATGGGAGTGAGGCCGAGCAAAACAAGAGGCTTCATGGCATTCTGCATAACGGGCCTAATACAGCGGATGCTGGATGGATATTGAAAGGTAATCAGTTGATTCCTACCCAATGCAGGGGTGATACCTTACGCCAGTTAGAGATTTACATCCGTTTCGTCCTTAGGATTGGACCAACTTGGATGGTACTGAGAGCTCTTTGGCGTTTTCTAGTGGCAACAGGTATTTATACTCCGCCATCGATGAATATCCAGGATGTTATTTCCGCCCATCTGGAAGTCTCCAGTTTCGTCCAACGTTAAAGCCTATCGAATCTGCAGGATAGACATCTGAAAGATTCCACTGGCCGTGGGTAATCCAAAATTTGTATTTTTTACCTTAGTCAATTCTCCAGTTGATGACTGTATTTTCTATAAAGGGGCATAAACGCAAAAAAAATACATATCGTGCTTGTCGTTTTTGATCAACAGCAACCCCCCGGTACATTGATAGAATTGCGCAGGAAGGGTAAGGGCTTTGTGATTGAGACGTACAATTGGGAGCAAGGCCGATAGGGGCTTATGGATTTTTACGAGACATTACTTCAATGAAAATTATGAAGCTAAGCGAGGATGAGACGAGCCATTACGAGACCATAGCTACAAACTATGGAACTATTTTCAATACGGTTGGCTGGTTAGGCATCTTTGGAGACAAAGTTCAAATCTATGGAATCTATGATAAAGGCAACGCCCTTATCGGAGGATTCTGTACCTTTATAGAAAGCCTGTATGGCTTTAATGTCAGCCACAACCCGCCTTCCACACTGGCCATAGGCCCGGTTATCAAGATGGATGCCACCAATCCTGTTACAGTTGCTAGCAATAGAAAGAAAATTTTAACATCCATGGCAGAATTTATGGAGAATTTGCCATGCTCTGTGATTTCGGTGAATTTAAACATGGATATCGCTGACACACAGCCTTTTATCTGGAAGAAGTTCAAAGTTGTTCCTCAGTATACGTATATAATTAATCTAAGCCAATCTGCTGATGATATCTGGAAAGGAATGTCTAACGAAAGAAGGAAAAATATAAACAAAGGGATTAAAGACGGGCTGGTAACCCAGAAAATTGATGACAAAAGAATAATTAAATCCCTTTTGCAGAAGACGTTTTCTATAAAGCGCAAAGCCCTAAATAGAAACTATGTTGACAAGATCCTTTTTGATTTTTCTAATCCTGATAATAGCTTTGCTTTTGTGACCTTCAGGGCCGATGTCGCTATCGCAGCCTCATTCTGCCTTTATGATAGAAACACCGCTTACTATTTTTTCGGCGGGCGCGACTACGAAACCGGGCATCATGGAGCCAGTTCTCTGGCCATTTGGGAAAGCATTAAACACTCCAAGAGGTTGGGTTTAAAACAATTCGACTTCGAAGGCTCCATGATTCCAGAAATCGAGAGATTTTTCAGGGGATTTGGTGGTGATCTCAAACCGTACTACCGGGTAAACAAAGCCAAATGGCCTCTGGAGGTTTTACTTAAGCTGTTTAGGCGAGAGCACTTTTAGAATGCACAGAGGGAAGGTTCCTGCCGAATTGATTTTTCAAAAATTGGTTAGAAAGGAAATCAAATAATGGTAAAGGTGCAGATAGCTAAAGACCTGATCAAACGTAAGATAATCGACCTTCTCAGAAAGATTGGCCGACTTAAAACACCCATGGACATGGTCATCATGACGTTAAAAATAAAAGAGCTTTTGCCCGATCCTTTAATAGCCCTGGATCTTTTCGGTATGCATGGTTTGTGGGTTACGGCTGATTACGCCCCTCTATGCAGACATCTCGATTTCTGGGAAATAAACAGACAATACGCAAAGTTCGCTCAAAAATATTTCTCCCATATAGATTTTCAAGCCCACGTGGGTGATAGTATTGATGCAGTCAAAACGGGCAACTCGTCATTAAGAAAAGACTACAACTTCATTGTGATTGATTGTCCTTTTTGGAGCCCCTTTGGCGCCATGTATTACGAACACTTTGATTTGTTCCCCTTTATCTTTGATTATATAGCCATGGAAGGAGGTGTTTTAGTATTTACCGTTTTGTTCAACTTGAAATTGCATTATAATAAACAAGAGTTTTCAAGAACATGGATCGAGAGGAGAAAGGAGTTTTACGGTTTAAATGAAGATGGACAAGCTATCAATTTGGACATAGTTACACTTATGACCGCATATAAAAACAGGGTACCCCATCATCTGTTCGATCTCGTGGACATCTTTTTAGTGCCTAGGAGCCTTACTGTCGGACATTTGGTGATAGCACTTAAAAGAAAAAGGGCCTGAGGTGGGTGAAATCATGAAAGTTATTATAACACATGATGTGGATCATATTGGTTTTTGGGAACATAAAAAAGACATGATGATTCCGAAATTCATTGTGCGGAATTTAATCGAATTCAGCTTGGGATACATTACTCGATTAGAGTTAAAAAATAGATTCAAGGCTCTGTTTACAAACAAGTGGCAGAATACAGAAGAGGTTATGGCATTTGATAGAAAAAAGGACATACCGGCCACTTATTTTGTCGCAGTGAACAGAGGACATAAGCTCACTTACTCATTAGAAGATGCAGAGTTATGGATTAGAAAAATCAAAAGGGAAGGATTCGATGTTGGTGTACATGGAATTGCCTTTGACGATTACAGGAAAGTCAAGAAGGAATATGAGATCTTCAGGAACATTAGCCAATCACACCACTTCGGCATTAGAACGCATTATTTAAAAACTTCGTCAAAGACATTAAGCCTTCTTGATGAATCAGGATATCTGTTCGACAGCAGCATCTATAAACTGAAAAATCCTTACCAGGTCGGCAAAATGTGGGAATTCCCCCTTCACCTAATGGATTGTCACGTCATGTGCAAGAAAAGGCGATGGCAGGATCAGTCTTTGTCAGAAGTCAAGGAAAGGACTTATGCAGAAATAAACCGGGCACTTGACAGCGGAATAAAATACTTCACCATATGTTCTCACGACATATATTTTAATGATTACTACTATACTTGGAAGAGCTGGTATATCTGGCTGGTAGAGCACTTAAAGAGTAAGGGGCTGGAATTCGTAAACTATAAGCAGGCGATTGATGAAATGAGCACTTCATATGTAAATTAGCAACCTACATTATGCGGATACGGAAGAACTTTTGTTAAAATTAGATCTAAATCAGAGCATATTTTGATGTTATGAAAATATGTATTTTAACCACACTGCATTTCGCCAAAGACAGCCGTATTTACTTTAAAGAGGCATTAAGTCTTGTCAAACGGTATCCTGGAATTATTCTCGTTGCCCCCGGGGTAGAGAAAGATAAGCGCACTTTTCCCGATACTATCAGGTTTGAACCCATCAGATCTCGTCGCGGAAAGATAGGGCGTATTCAATCTATTTTCAATGGGGTCCGAATGGTACGGAAAATCAAGCCAGATGTGTTTCATTTTCACGAATTCGACCTCCTCTTCGCTGTTCCTTTATTGAGAGTATTGACTAAGGCAAAGCTCGTATATGATGTGCATGAAGCTTACCCAGAGGCCATATATATTTCCCCTCATATTCCGCAACCCTTAAGGCCAACGGTCTCAAAGTTGGTCGATGTCTTCGAGAAAAGCATCTCCAAATTTTGCCATTTAATTGTGGCCGCGGATGACGCAACAGCGGATACTTTTAAAAGGAAAAGCCTGTCTGCTGTTACTATATTTAATTATCCACTTTTAGATCTTTTCCAGCCAGACCCAACTTGCTTAATGCATCTTAGAAAGCTTTATGCAGGGAGGGTGCCGATAATTTACCATGGAGGCATGTTTGAAGAACGGGGCCTTTTCCATATGATTCAGGCGATGGCTATCCTGAAGCAAAAAAAACCAAGTCTTTTGCTTTTTTTGATCGGATTCCATGACAAGAAACTGGCGGAAAGAATCAATCAAATTATCCTTGAAATGAACTTGACTGATGTGGTCGAGATAAAACCGTGGCTGGAGTGTTCTGAAATTATTAACTATTTATTTATTGCCAAGCTTGGACTTGTACCATTGCAGCCTACGAAAAAATATATGAAGAACATTCCGGTGAAAATTTTTGAATACATGGCTTGCGGTGTTCCTGTCCTTGGCAGCAACCTGCCGCCCATCGCCACATATATAAACCAATCAGGCGCGGGTAGAGTGTATGACTCTACTAGTGTCGAAGCATTAGCAAGGAATATCATCGAAATGACAGAAAATGAAAGTGAGTGGAAGGGGATGAGAGAAAAAGGCCTTCTGGCAGTACGCGAGCGCTGGAACTGGAAAAATATGGAGGAACGCCTTTTATCTGCCTATAAGGGGCTTGAAAAAAAGCCCTGTTCGGTTCATAGACCCAAATTATGCCCAGATAAAGAAAATATGGTTGCCTGATCTTGAGAATGAGCACTTATGTGGCCATTAAAAGAGAACTGCCGTGCTTTTTCTACCTATTTAAAATGGCTGCCTATTGGTCTCTCAACCCAAGTAAATAGTACATTATTTTTGGATACATCCTAGTCTGAAGTGGGGAGGATTTATTATAGAAATCCATAAACCTGATCAAGATGTGGCCGTTTTAGTTGTTTCATGGGATGGGTATTCGGATGTCTGGGAGACCTTCTTTAACCGGTTTTTCAACTATTGGCCCGATTGTCCTTATCCCGTCTTTTTGGGTTCAAACTTTCTGAAATATCCCGACAGCCGTGTGAGTACTCTCCCAATAGGGACCGAAAGAGATTACTCATCGAATTTAATTGCCATGGTCGGTCAGATCGATCAGGAATGGATTATTCTATGGATCGAGGATTTCATTCCTTCTGCGCCAATCAGTACGGCCCGAATTCGCAAGATCATTGATCTCGCCCAGCTTGAAAAGATTGGATATGTAAATTTGCTTTCTTTGCCTATGGAACTATATCGCCTTTTTGTAAAGCATGATCTGGGGGAAGAGATCGGTGAGGTACCAAAGGGAGTTCCATATAGGGTTGCCCTCGGTGTGGTTTTGTGGAATAAGCAGACTCTTATTAAGGTTCTCCTTCCAGGAGAATCGGCATGGGAAATTGAAAGGCGAGGTTCGTTAAGATCATGGGGTTTTGAAGACAAATTTTACTCCGTTTCCAAGCGCAAGCTGAACGAACCGCCGGTTTTTGTTGTAAATGCTATTGAGGGAGGGAAGTGGACCAAGAAGGCTGAAAAGTTCTTTCTGCAAGAGGGGTTGCAAGACCATCTAAGGACACGAGCCATCCAAACATACAGGTCTCATATGTATATCAAGCTCTACAGTTGTATACGCTATTTTACCATAAAGGTATTATATTCTGTAGGAGGAGATGGATTCATGAGATGGTTGACGAGACTGATCTCCAGGCGTATGCTGGCCGTCCAGAATTAGTAGAATCTACCCAATTTTTGCAAAATAGAAAATCTGAAAGATTGGTTTAAGGAAAGGGAGAAGAGATGCAGGTTCCGTTTGTTGATTTGCAATTGCAGTATCATTCTATCAAAGAGGAAATTGATCAGGCAATTGCCAATGTCACAGAGGATGCAGCGTTCATCGGCGGCAAATATCTAAAGCGCTTTGAAGAGGAGTTTGCCGATTTCTGCCGGGCAAAATGCTGCGTTGGGGTCGGCAACGGCACTGATGCCCTGTATGTCGCACTACGTGCCTTGGGTATCGGCAAAGGTGATGAGGTCATTACCGTTGCAAATTCCTTCATCGCTACTGCTGAAGCTATTTCGATGACTGGCGCGAGAGTGGTTTTTGTTGATTGTGATCCCCAAACCTATAATATTGATGTACAAAAAATCCCCGCCCTTATTACAACTCGGACAAGGGCTATTGTAGGAGTGCATCTTTATGGTCAGCCTGCCAATATGCAAATGCTGAAAAACATCACTGAAGCACACGGTCTGTTTCTGGTTGAGGATGCAGCCCAAGCCCACGGTGCTGAAGTCAATGGGCAACGGGTCGGTACATTTGGACATTTAGCTTGTTTCAGCTTTTATCCAAGTAAGAATTTGGGGGCATATGGTGATGCTGGTGCAATTGTCACCAATAATGAAGAACTGGCAATCAAATGCCGAATGATTGCCAATCATGGGAGAACCGAAAAGTACGATCATCAGTTTGAGGGGGTGAATAGTCGATTAGATGGACTTCAGGCTGCGATTTTGAGCGTGAAGCTCAAACATCTTGAGTCATGGACGGAAAGAAGGCGGTCCATCGCTGCCATCTATAGAGACCTTTTAAAGGACTCTGGTGCGGTGACTCCCGTCGAGGCCGAAGGAGTCCGTCATGTATATCACCTCTATGTCGTCAAGGTGCCCGAACGAGAAGCTGTCCAGGCCTTTCTGAGGGAGAATGGCATTGCTACGGGTATCCACTATCCTATTGCTCTGCCAAATTTACAGGCTTATAGATATCTTGGTTATAAGCCTGAAGATTTCCCAATAGCTACTCTATACTCAAAAGAGATTCTTAGCTTGCCCCTATACCCTGAGCTAACAAGGCCCCAATTAGAATATGTTTGTAGTCACCTGAAAAGTGTACTCAACTCATAAGGAGATTTTTCGATGCTAAACATTGCACAGATTGGAGTTGGCTACTGGGGACCAAATCTGCTTAGAAATCTGGTTGCAAATAAAAGATGTCGCGTAGCCACGGTCGTTGATCTTTCACTGGCAAGAAGAGATTATGTACAAACGCTTTATCCATCCATTAGGGTTACTAATGATGTTGAGGAAGTATTTAATGACCCCTACATTGATGCTGTGGTAATTGCAACACCTGTTGCTACTCATTTTGACCTAGCCATAAAAGCATTGGAAGCAGGCAAGCATGTACTAGTAGAAAAACCGTTAGCGACAAGTGTAGCCGAGGTTGAACAAATCGGAGTGGTAGCTAAGGAAAAAGGGCTTGTGGTCATGGCTGGCCATACTTTTCTTTTTAACGCCGCAGTACGTCATGTAAAAGTTTTGATCGATTCCGGAGAGCTTGGAGATATCCGATATATATATAGCCAAAGGCTAAATCTAGGGCGAATCCGATCTGATGTTGATGCTCTATGGAATTTTGCCCCCCACGACATTAGTATCGTTCAGTATTGGCTAGGTAACCCAACACCTCTCTCAGTGATTAAGAGGGGAATAGATTATATTCAGGATAACGTGGACGATGTAGTCTTTATGAATATAATGTATCCTAATAAGATTATGGTCAACATTCATGTAAGCTGGCTTGATCCTCGCAGGGTGCGGTGCATGACAATTGTTGGGTCCAAAAAAATGGTTGTATACGACGATCTGGCAGACAACAAGATAGCTGTTTATGATAAGGGGATTGATCGAGTGGCGTCCTTGGGGGAGAATATGGATTATGATAGACCCTACTTTCAATCCTTTAATCATAGGTCTGGAGATGTCCTTTTGCCGAAAATTGATTTTCAAGAGCCGCTTAAGGTTGAAGTGGATCATTTTTTCGATTGCATCGAAGATGGTGTTGAGTGTATTACGGGCATTGACCATGCAAAGAAGGTGGTTGAAATAATAACGCTGACGCTATGAATTATCCCAATGTTCTACATTCTCAGATACGAGATGTTGAATTTGGTCTCCATGTCACAGTTGTCGAACCAGTGAACCTCTATGAATGCAAAGTCGGGGACGATTGCTTCATAGGCCCATTTGTTGAGATACAAAAAAATGTAATAATAGGGAAAAGATGCAAAATACAATCCCACGCCTTTGTGTGCGAACTTGTTACTATAGGCGACGATTGCGTTATCTCGCATGGGGTGATGTTTATTAATGACCCCTTCTCAATTGGCGGTCCGGCGCGCAAAAACAAAACTTTGTGGAAAGAAACAATTATTGGTAACCATGTTTCCATTGGAGCCAACGCAACAATACTTCCCGTTAGAATTTGCGAAAGAGTTGTCATTGGTGCTGGATCAGTGGTAACAAAAGATATTTACGTTTCAGGAATATACGCCGGCAATCCTGCTAAATTGATACGGGTAATATAGATGAATAACGTTCTGGGTTTAGTTCAGTGATTAACTTGAATTTCGTTCAATGAAAATATGGCTTTTGCAGATTGGGGAGATTCCACTCATTAAATCGGGGAAACGAAAGTTGCGCACTGCCATGTTGGCTGAAAAACTGGCGAGAAGAGGACACATGGTATTGTGGTGCGCGAGCGCATTCGATCATTTCAGGAAAAACTGGGTATTTAATCGGCACACGGAAATTGAGATACAGAAAGGATTACCATAAAGGCCCTGAAGAGGAGTGGGTATAAGAGAAATATTTCTTTTTTTCGGTACCTTGACTGCCACAAAATCGATTCATTTGTAGTCCTCCTTTAGGTGTTAGATTGGTTTGGTAGACTCAATCTATCACATAATTTAAGGAAGAAACTATTTCTTAAATCCGAATTTCGACAAGACTTGTTCTTGATAATCTTACTTACTTTTTAAAAAGAGGGTTATGCATGAACATTTGGCTGATACAGACAGCTGAGCCCTTACCGATTGACAGCGATAACGAAAGGCTACTGCGCACAGGTATTCTGGCAAACCTGTTGGTTGCCAAAGGACATGAAGTTACATGGTGGGCATCTACATTTGATCATGTTAAGAAGGCATTCCGCTTTCATACCGATACTAATATCGAGGTTGCTCAGAATTTTCACATCAAGTTGCTTCATGTCACAGGTTATAGGAGAAATGTTTCGCTGAGGCGTATCTTGAACCACTATCTACTTGCCAAAAAGTTCGCTTTGCAAGCTCGAAAGGAGCTCCCACCTGATCTCGTCCTTTGCTCATATCCGATCATTGAACTCAGCTCTGAGGCAACGAAGTATGGGCGTGAGATGAATTTGCCCGTTGTGCTTGACATTCGTGATTTATGGCCTGATGAGTTTTTGAACTTATTGCCTGCGGGAGCCGAATGGTTTGGTAGAATAGGCTTATGGCCAATGTTCAGACAAGCATCTGCAGCTTTACGTCGGGCTTATGCTATCACAGGGATCACGCCCAATTTAGTGCATTGGGGAGTAGAAAAGGCAAAGCGGAACCTTTCCTCCTTAGATCAAAGCTTCTACTTTGGCTATGTCGACACACCTCCGTCCACTGAAGCAATTTGCCAGGCCGAACTCTTCTGGCAGAGCTATGGAGTCTCCAAGAATGATGGTTGGTTCAACGTTTGTTTTCTCGGCACCATAAGCCATCTCGTTGATTTTGAAACAGTCATGACATGTGCATACACCCTCAAGAGGCAGAGAGCAAAGATCCGGTTCATTATCTGCGGCCAGGGTGATCAACTCGACTTGCTCAAATCTAAATCGGTCGGTTGCGAGAATATTGTCTTTCCAGGTTGGGTCGGCAGAGATGAGATTTGGGTCTTGATGAGGCTTTCGTCTGTTGGCATCTCTCCATTCAGGAACGTTTATAGCTATCAGAACAGTGTATCCAATAAAACAATTGAGTATTTATCCGCCGGACTTCCAGTCCTGTCTTGCTTGAAGGGAGTCGTAAGAGATTTGCTTTTAACTCATCAGTGCGGATTCATCTATGAATCCGGTAATGCTCAAGAACTGGCACGCATCTTGCGGTGGCTTTCCGAAGAGCCTCAGCATCTTGACCGTGCGTCTAAGAACGCAATGGCACTTTACCATGAGAAATTCAGAGCAGAGAAAGTTTACTCTGATATGATTGTTTACCTTCAGAAGGTTCTGGACAGCCATGAAAACGAACAATCATCTCACCCATTGGAGGCTTCAGAAGATCACCGGAAAGGTCAGCCGCCTCACAACAAAGGATATGAGATCATCTACCGGGCCTCTACTCTGAAGCACAAGTAATTCCTGAAAACAGGTCGGAAACCATGGTTGGAACGCTAGATTTGAATGAATTGACATTTTTCAGAGGCCGTGTTGCTTTACATGCCATCTTAAAGTCATTGGGGGTTGGGAAAGGGAATGAGGCTGCCATTCAGGCGTTTACATGCATCGCTGTTCCAGAAGCGGTGATGGCTTCACAAGCAATGCCAATTTACATTGATGTTGAACCAGGCAGCTTCAATATGGATCCTGCAGACCTGGCCAGAAAGATCACTCATCAAACGAAAGCGGTTGTCGTTCAACATACGTTCGGAATTCCTGCAGACATGGATAGGATTGTTGATATCGTTTCTAGGATGCACATTCCTATAATCGAAGACTGCTGCCACACCCTGCGCGGCACCTATAAGGGAAGACCTCTTGGATCTTTCGGAGTAGCGAGCTTCTATTCATTTGAGTGGGGGAAGCCAGTCGTTATCGGTATAGGTGGCAGTGCGATATTAAATGATCGTGAGTTGAGCGATAAAATGGTTGAGACGTATTCGAGATATTGTGCCCCAGGGTTGGGGACCGTGGCAAAAATTCAACTGCAATATTATGCGGTTAGCCTTTTTTATAGCCTCGCTCTTTACTGGCGGATGGGCTCCCCTTGCTCTCATCGTTGAAAGGAGAACTGGAGGATTTGATTCGCACCGAAAAAATCGGACTGCAATATCAAGCTGGCAATACGGATTCATTGATTGAGCAAATTCGATGGTTTACGGCACATCCTGAAGAACGAAAGGCCATGGGACGGCGAGCGCGTCAATTGTTCGAAGAACGCTTTAGCGCGGATGTAATTTATCCGAAACTTCTTGAACATCTGGAAAAGATAGTTCTAAACCGGTGACAAAGCAATTTTTACGTATTAATTGTTTCGATTTCCCAATTACGGAGGTTCCGGGTCAGAAGGCTACTTCCGCGCAACTTGATATGTTTTTCACACGCTATCATTTCTTGTCCCAATTCTGTAAGAATCGTGATGTTTTGGAGGTTGCTTGCGGCGGCGGACAGGGTTTGGGCTATTTGGCCCGGGCAGCCAGAAAGGTAATTGGAGGAGATATTGATGGGCGTATTTTAGGGCTTGTTTTCACACGTTATAACGATCGTCCAAATATTATGGTAATTAAACTTGATGCACATGAATTACCTTTCGAAGCCGCTTCATTCGATGTAGTTACATTGCTCGACTCAATTTACTGGTTATCTGACCAATCACGTTTTATCGTTGAAGCAAAGCGGGTCCTGCGGCCGGGAGGGGTGCTTGTTGTAAGTAGCGTTAATCCAAAGTGGCTAGAGTTTAACCCAAGTCCCTATTCAGCACACTACCCGGACTCCTTTGAACTATTTGAGTTGATCGCATCTAAGGGTTTCAAAGCGGAGTTTTATGTAGCCTTTTCTGCACTGCCAAAAACAGAAAAGGAGCGAATTGTGGCACTAGTGCGCAGGGTTGCTGTGAATTTAAACATTATTCCTGGAAGTATTCGATTAAAGCAGTTATTGAAAGCGCTTTTCTTAGGCCGACTCTCCCCTGTGCCAGAAGAAGTATACGAAGGCATGGCACGTTATTGTGAACCTATGAAGATCGGTCCTGCAGATATCGACAATAAGTATAAGATCATGTACGTTGTAGCCAAGCTATCAAATTAAAGCCGTGAGTACATCGTCAAAAAAAGACGAATTGTTAAAACCTTTTGGGGGTGAGTTTTTATTCCTGCGTGGGCGAGTTGGTCTGTACGCAATACTTAAGGCTCTTGAAATCGGACCAGGTGACGAGGTTGCTACTCAGGCCTTTACATGTGTAGCTGTGCCCGAAGGTATCCAAGCATCAGGAGCCAAACCGTTGTTTATTGATATTGAAGTAGGTGGGCTTAATATGGATCCGCAGAGTCTGGCGGAGAGAATCACCCCTACAACAAAAGCTATCGTAGTCCAGCACACCTTTGGCATCCCTGCTCAAATGGTTGAGATATTACGTGTTGCAAAAGCAAAAAAACTTCCTCTCATTGAAGACTGCTGCCATACCCATGACTCAAAGTACCAGGGTCAAAGGGTTGGTACATTTGGTGTTGCGTCATTCTTCTCTTACGAATGGGGAAAACCAATTATACTTGGGATTGGAGGGTCCGTCCGGATCAACGAACCAGGCCTTTTGACCAAGTTTGCTGACTTTTACACGAAGTTTGCGCGCCCGGGGAGGTTTCTTCAAATCCAGATCCATATACAAAAACTTATTTTTAATGCCGTCCTGACTCCACGTACTTATTGGATGGTTAAAAAATTGTTTCATATGTTCGCTCGACTTTCGTTAGTAAAGGGTAACTACAATCCAATCGGACAAAGTGAGAGTGCAAAGGATTTCCATCAGCGTATGTTGTCTAACCTGGAAACAAAATACCGCCGTGACTACCAACGGTTGAAGCACGTCTTTGCACAACACAGTGAAATGGTTGCAGCGATGTACAAAAAAGCAATCCAAGGAAAACGTTTTCGTATGCCGATTGTCCCAACTGGTGCAGAACCCATTTTCGCTCGTTTCCCTATATTGGTTGGGAACAAAGCCGGCTTTCTTAACGCGGCAAGAAGCATGGGTATTGAATTGGCTGATTGGTATGCAACTCCTGTTCACCCATTGACGGCTACCGAATGGAGTTTTGTAAACTATATTCCCGGTTCTTGCCCTGAGGCTGAACAGCGGTCGAGAGAGGTTGTTTCGCTTCCAACATGCACCCGGGTTTCCCCAAAATATCTGAAAAGATACAGCCAGTTTCTCACTATATATGATTACTATGGATAAATCTTTTATAGGATATTTATAGCAGATCGGTGCAATGATTTGGTCCATGCACATGGATCCTGAGCATTTTCTCATTAAGACTCAATAATATCTCTTTTTATCTCCCAATTCCCTCTATGTGCAAGCGTTTTTTTGACATCGCCACTTCTCTTCTCGGACTTGTTATTTTGAGTCCTATTCTTTTCATCATCGCTCTTAGAACCAGACATGAAGACGGTGGCCCTGTATTCTACCGTGGTTTAAGGGTGGGTCGACATGGCAAGCCCTTTCGCATTTTCAAATTCCGTACGATGGCGGTGGATGCGGAGAAGCAGGGAGCTTCCTCAACTTCAGATGACGACCCGAGGATCACCAAGATTGGAAGATTTTTGAGGAAAAATAAACTGGATGAGCTGGCACAACTGATCAATGTTCTAAAAGGTGAGATGAGCCTGGTCGGACCCCGGCCGGAAGTAAAGAAATTTACGGATCTATTTACAGAGGAAGAGAAGGCCATTTTAACAGTCAAACCGGGGATTACG
>Ga0116204_1001208_pt1 | contig 14522 bp, 12 predicted proteins | sample LakKivwa52mmetaG_FD_94481 | JGI IMG/M metagenome (GOLD analysis project Ga0116204, IMG submission 94481) | Anoxic lake water microbial communities from Lake Kivu, Rwanda to study Microbial Dark Matter (Phase II) - Lake Kivu water 52m metaG | ecosystem: Environmental > Aquatic > Freshwater > Lake...
GTGATGGGGTAATGGGGTGATGGGTTATTGGGGAATTGGGGTGATGGGGAATTGGGTAATTGGGCGACATAGAGCAACCGATAGATTGCGCTATCAATCTGCCAATTCACCACAAATCACTTTTCAATTACTTATCCAAAATTTACCAAAAAACCTGCTGCTCTATAGTAGTTGCCAGAAAACTTCCCAAAATAGATTTTCAACGATTTATTTACCCCGTCCTACCGAATTCTTGGGATAAACTGCGGGAGTAAATCGTTGAAAATCATTGCTCCCATTTGGGTTGGGGTCAACAATGATTTTCAACAATAGTAGTTTTCTAGTAAAGACTCTAAGTTTCTCCCATGTGAGAAAAGCCCTTTTGGGGAATAACCTGAATTCAAAAAGTCGGCAGTTGGCAGTCGGCAGTATCACACCCCAATTACCCATTAACCCAATACCCCATTCCATCATTAGATTCAAACTAATCCTGAATTTTCGGGAATTAGTTTTTTAAATAAATTGCCTAAATTCCCAAAGCTGTCCTGATCTTCTCAACGGGCAATTTTGTTCCTAAACCTTCGGCTTCGATGGTACTGAAAACAGCTTCCATAGGGAAAATGCCGCTCTCTTTTACAAAGAAAATGGCGGCAAGCAAGCTTGCCGTTCTGGCGCCGATAGACCTGAAATCCGAAACGATGACCTCGGCGCCGGTTTCGGGCGGTGTAAGAGATTGATCAATAAAGAGTTTCCCTTTTGTCATCAAACCGATGCGTTTTTTGCTGTGCGCTAACCCATCCTGCGATGTAACTACAACAATATCAGGAATATTGATCCCATGAAAATGAATTTCGTCGGTCGAAAGGTTGAGTTCGGCCGTGGAGAAACCCACTCCCACCGTCACAGGATAGCTCCCTTTTTGGGTAATGTTCAGTCCCGATCGCATGGCGGCTTTGGAGAGGATGGTTGCGGTAAGCTGCACACCCTCACCCGCTGAACCACTTAGTATTACCGACATTGGATGTTCCAGCAAGGAAGAAAACAATGGCTGGATTTGTGGCGTCCGGTTGAAAAGATTATCCGCTTTCTTCCCTTGGTGATGACTAAAAACTGTTCTGTCGTTCACCCATTCACCGGGATTGCGACCAGAGGTTTCGATGATTTCGCTGAGCTTGCGGCCCGGGTTGAATTTTACGCCGTAGCTCGGACAAATTTCAATGACTTCGATCAGCGAAAAGCCTTCGGTGGAGAATGTTTTGATGAATTTTTCCGAAATATCACCGATTCCGGTAACTCTGGCAACATAGGCTGCACCTGCAGTGTGAGCAAGTGCACAGATATCATACCCTGCAAATGGATTTCCCTCCATAGATGTAGTAGTATGAAAACCCTCGGGAGTCAACCCGCTCGATTGGCCGCCGGTCATACCGTAGAGCATGTTGTTGTGCACCACCACGGTCATGTTGAGGTTGAGGCGTGCTGCTTCCAGGATATGCTGTAAACCTATTGTTGCTCCACCGTCGCCGATGAAAACAATGACCTTTTTCCCGGGCTCCTGAATCCCGAAGGCAATACCTGCGCCCAGTGCCGCCGAACGGCCGTGCAAACCGTGAATGGTATGTGTGTTGAGGCTTTTATCAATAATTCCGTGACAGCCGATGTCGGTTACCATAATGACATCAAGCGGTGAAAGCCCCATCTTCTCAAGCGCCTTGGCAGTATGTTTTGAAATTAAGTCGTGGCCACATCCTTTGCAGAAGGGCAGTGAATCTGTATTTAATATATTGATATTCATTATTTTACCTCCTCAATAATTTGTTCTGGTGTGATCATTTTTCCCAAAGCGCCGGTAAATCTTAGTCTTTCGGGTTTACTAACCCCAAAGAGCAGGCTGCCCAATTGATTGTTCATGTTTTCTTCAGCAATAACAATTCGCTGGTAATTATCGAGAATATCTAAATAGGCTGCAGGAACCGGCAATAATGTTTTGGGTATGAGCAGCGAAACTTTACGGCCAGCTTGTCGAAGTTCACTCACGGCATCCTTGGCTGCAGAAGCAGTAATTCCATAGGAGACTACAATAGCCTCAGCGCCTTCCTGCCTGTCATAGGTATATATCAGATGTGACTTCATCTTTTCCCGGATTTTCTCCTCCAGCCGACGTGTATTGGCGAGCGCTTCGTCGGTTGAATGTTGCAGAATACCCATCTGGTCGTGCGTGGAAGCATTGATCCTTACCTGGTGGCGATTTTGCGTAAGTGGCAGAAAATCAGGAACCATGTCAGTAGGTTTGTAGGATTTGTATTCACAATCCTTATCATAAAATTTGTGATCTGCCTTTTCGATCTTCTCAAGTTTTGAAAGATCGAAACTTTTGTAGGTCATCACTTCCTCTTTTGATGTGAGCAGGATAACTGGTGTTCGCATCTGGACGGCAATTTTCACTGATTCGGCGGCGAGGCTCCAGCAATCTTCAAAGTCGGAGGTGCAAACTACCGGTATTGGATGTCCACCGGAAATCATTCCATTTAGCAAAAGCAAATCACCCTGAGCTCCGTTGGTGGCGGTTCCGGTGGCAGGTCCAAGTCGTTGCACCAGGATTATTACCATCGGGAGTTCCATCATGTAGGCCATGTTGATAGATTCGACCATTAATGCAAATCCGGGAAATGACGTAGCTGTTACCGGGATTCTTCCGGTAGCAGAGAGCCCCGACATCCACTGCAGGGTAGAAATTTCGTCCGGGGCGGCGAGCATTATTTCCATCCGCTGGCCGCTGTACTGGTAGAGCAGGTTGGCAGGAGTGATCGGGTAGCCGATAAAAGCGTCGGCTCCGGCGCGTGCCAGCGATTCGATGATCAGCCGTGATCCGTCAATCAACGCCATGCTTTCTGATAAATCCGTTTTCATCATTGAAGAATTTTGGAAGTGAATTGAGCTGCAAAAGTCCGATTTATTCCGGATTTAAAGACCATTCCTCCCTTATTTCCATTCATTTTAAATTAGAAAGTCGGGACATGGAAGCCAGTCAGGCTTGCGTAATTGCTGATAATATGCAGCAATTAACATATTTTAAATGGGTTGAGGCGCTTAACTTTCATTTCGTTAGCTGCAATTGTTATACTTTCGCCGCCAATTTTTTAATCATTTAAATCACTATTTATGAGACGATTTTCGATTTTAATTTTATTGATTTCGATTACAGCAGGCATGCTTTATGCCGGCGGCTACCAGGTGCGGCTGCAGGGACAGCGGCAAACCGGTATGGGATTGATCGGAACCTCGCTGCGCGGTGATGCCAGCAGCTTGTTCTACAATCCGGCTGGTCTGTCCAGCATCAACGGGAAATGGAGTTTTTCGGCAGGATTCAGTCCGATTTTCAACAAAGTGGGTTTCAGGCTTGAAGGCGACCCCAATACTGTTTACAACGACAATCCCGTGGGTACACCGTTCAGTTTTTACGGATCAACCATGATCACCAAAAAACTGGGTTTTGGTATCGGAGCCTACACACCTTACGGTAGTTCGGCAGTGTGGGGCGATGATTGGATAGGAGCCTCCCTGGTGCAGGATCTATCCCTCAAAGCAATCTTTATTCAACCCACGCTTTCCTATAAATTTGGAGACGTCTTCAGCATCGGCGCTGGTTTCGTTATTGCTTCCGGAACCGTGGAACTCAACAGAGCGGTTCCCTACAACAGCCCGGCAGTGGAGGGACAGGCAAACCTCACCGGAGATGCAATGGAATACGGCTATAATGTCGGTATTATGGTAACTCCGGGTGATAAGTGGAGTTTTGGATTGAACTATCGTTCGGAGATCATAATGTCGGTTGAAGATGGCGAGGCAAAATTTACACTCCCAACCTCAATACAGCCAATTATTCCCGTGGAGAATAAGTTTAGTGCCGATTTGCCTTTGCCGGCCAACCTCGATTTTGGAGTTTCTTATCAGGCCACCGAAAAACTTCTGCTGGCCATCGAAGCCAACTACGTTTTCTGGGAAGTCTACGACAGCCTGAAATTCACATTCGAAGAGCAGCCTGATTTACTCAACTCAAGTAATCCCCGCCTGTATTCAAATTCTCTTATCGGAAGAATTGGCGCCGAATACAAATTCAGCGACATTGTAACCGGTCGTTTGGGGATGTATTACGACCCCACACCAACCAACGAAGATTATTTTACTCCTGAAACACCAAGTCTTACCACTCTCGGCATCTCAGCCGGATTGTCAATATATCCGATCGAGAATTTCGCCATTGATATCTCTTATCTCCATCTCGAAACAAAGCAGGCCTCCAAATCCTATTTGCCGGCGAACTTCAAGGGAGATTACAAATCCAGAACCATCATTCCAGGAGTCGGTTTAACCTATAATTTCTAATCTTAAACACATCATTACCATGAATATAAAGAATTTATTCCTGCTTTTAATTGCGGCGTTACTATTTGCCTGCAAGCCCGAACTTGATGATGCAACAACAACTGCCGGCAGTGCAGATTTTGCGAAATATGTAGCGATCGGGAACTCACTGACTGCTGGTTTTACCGATTCGGAGCTATTCATTTCAGGACAGAATAATTCCTATCCATCCATTCTGGCTAACCAGATGTTGGCAGTCGGTGGCGGAGAGTTTAAACAACCGATGATGCTTGATGAGTATGGTTTTGGCAGACGAATGCTGCTGAATGCCGCTGCACAAAGGCCTGTATCCGCCGGAGTTCCTGTTAATCCTGCAAACTTCAACTCCATTGCCAGCGATGGTCCCTTCAACAATTTAGGGGTTCCCGGTATTAAATCGTTTCACCTTGTACCCGGTGCAGAAGCTTACAGCAATTTAAATCCTTATTACCGCAGGTTTGCAGCCCAGCCGGGCGTTTCCACAGTACTTGGCGAAGCTGTTGCCCAAAACCCGACATTCTTCACCTGCTGGGTCGGTTCAAATGATGTTTTGGTTTATGCAGCAGCAGGTGGAGCTTCGGACAGCATAACAAATCCTGCTCTTTTCCAGGTGGTTATGGGTGCTGTGTTGCAGCAACTCACCGCTAACGGAGCAAAAGGTGCTGTGGCTAATGTCCCGGATATCACCAGCATTCCTTATTTCTCTTTCATGAATACCCAGCTTCCGTATAATGGGCTTGTTCTTACTCAACCTCAGCAGGTTGCAGCACTAAACTTCGGTTATGCTCCGCTAAATGCATTTATCAAAATGATGGGATCCACCGATACACTTGCTTTCCAACTGGGTCAAAATCCTTTTGTGATTGCTGATAAGGAACTCCCATGGGGTATGAGACAAATGAGATCAGATGAATTGTTCCTGCTCACCCTTTCTGCTGCCACTGATTCGATCAATCATGGCTGGGGAAGCCTTGCTCCCATTCCCGACAGGTATGTGCTTACCCAGGCAGAAATTGACAGAATTAAAAGTGCCACCGATTCCTACAACAATATCCTGATGACCCTCGCCAGCCAATTCGACCTGGCTTATGTTGATACCAAAGGTTTATTGGAAAAAGTATCAACCGAAAGTATTGAACGCGATGGAATCAAATTCACCGGCACATACGTTACCGGGAATACTTTCTCGCTGGATGGAGTTCACATCACTGGTCAGGCTGCAGCGATGGTTGCCAATGAGTTTATTAAATCCATCAATGCAAAATACGGCTCAGCCCTCAAAGAGGTAAGTCCGGTGTACTACTCAGGGCTTTTCTATTATTAATGAATGAAAAATAGTCAACATACAAACCCCGGCAGCATGAATAATGCTTCTGGGGTTTTTTAATTTTTACCATGAGAAGAAAACTTGTTTTTGCCACTAACAACAGCCATAAACTGGAGGAGGTCAGAAGTGTCGCTAGAGCCGAAATTGAAATTCTCAGTTTGAATGACATTGGATTCAAGGCAGAAATCCCAGAGGATTTCGAAACCCTGCACGAAAACGCATTACAGAAAGCCAGGTTTATTCATGACAGGACAGGCATGGATTGTTTTGCAGATGACACAGGACTTGAGATTGATGCACTTGAAGGAAGGCCGGGAGTAAAATCGGCACGCTACGCCGGTCCGGAGTGCATACCAGAAAACAACATTCAGAAAGTACTATATGAATTGGGAACAAATCCGGCAAGATCAGCAAGATTCAAAACGGTTATTTCGCTGATTTACAAGGGTAAAGAACACTTTTTTGAAGGGAGTGTCGAAGGTGAAATCACCTGTGAAAAGCATGGAGATTCAGGTTTTGGATATGATCCCATTTTCAAACCGAATAGTTATAAGAAGACTTTTGCAGAAATGCCTGCATCGGAGAAAAACCAGATCAGCCACAGAGCCAGGGCGGTGGCAAAACTGTTTTCCTTTCTGAAATCCAGGGAATAATCCGGTTTCTACTCCAGCGCCAGCCCGCCTTCGGAAGTTTCGCGGTATAGGCTTGGAAGATCTTTGCCGGTTCTTTTCATGGTAATCACCACTTTATCAAAAGTTACCCGGTGCTTACCGTCGGACATAATCGCAAAGTTACAGGCATCCATTGCACGTGATGCAGCGAAAGCATTTCGTTCGATGCATGGAATCTGCACCAGCCCGCCAATCGGATCGCAGGTAAGACCGAGGTGATGCTCAAGTCCCATCTCGGCAGCATACTCAACCTGAGCTGGTGTGGCGCCAAAAAGCTGAGATGCGGCTGCAGCGGCCATTGCGCACGCAGTACCAACCTCTCCCTGGCATCCCACTTCAGCCCCGGATATGGAAGCATTATATTTTACGAGGTTACCGATAAGTCCGGCAGTTGCCAAAGCCCTGATAATTTTCTTGTCTGAGAACCCATAGGCTTTGTGTAATCCGAAAAGAACGCCCGGCAAAACACCGGCAGAGCCGCACGTAGGCGCTGTTACTACCTTTCCACCTGAAGCATTCTCTTCGGCCACGGCCAGCGCATAAGCGAACATCTGGCTTCTCCTCTTCAACGAACCCCTGAAACCGCTTGCTTTAATCATATAGGCCGAAGCTTTCCTGGCCAGTCTGATGCTTCCAGGAAGAACACCTTCATTCTCCAAACCCCTCCTTACGGCATCCTTCATAACCAGCCAGACCTCCTCAAGGTATGGCCACAATCTTTCATCTTCGTGCTTCTGAACGTACTCCCAGAATTGTATTCCATTCTCCTCGCAACAGGTAAGGATGTCCTTCATCTTTGTGTGTGGATAGATGGATTTCTCTCCAACCAATGCTGCCTCTTTCTCCATAATTTCACCTCCGCCAATGCTAAAAACCGTCCATTTACCCATCATTTTCGCATCATCTCCGAAGGCTTCGAATGTGATCGAGTTGGGATGAAATTCTTTGACTTCCTGTGGTTTCCAGGTGAAATCCACCGGTTTGGGCTTCAATTCATCAGCGATGGCCACATCGGTAAGGTGTCCCTTTCCGGTGGCAGCAAGGCTTCCGAAGAGTGTTACATGAAATGAGCCGGCATCGGGGTATTGGGCTTTAAACTGCATGGCAGCTTTTCGTGGTCCCATCGTGTGGCTGCTCGATGGCCCATGCCCAATTTTGAAGATTCGCTGAATTGAGTCCATAAATCAATCTCCAAAGTGGATCCCAACTCCGCGTGCAGTATTCATCAGGGCGGTCTGGGCTTCCACAAGGTTGGGCTTTGCCAGAGCTTCTTCCAGCGAAACCGATGTAATGAGCGGATGACGATAGGAAACCATTCTTCCGAACTCTTCGCCAAGCACCATTTCAAACGCTTTCACGCCAAACTGGGTAGCCAGCACGCGGTCGTAGGCAATCGGCACACCACCGCGTTGTAGGTGTCCGAGCACCGTAGTTCTGATGCTGTGTTCGCATCCAAGGTCCTTTAATTCGTGCATCAGCACGTTGGCCACGCCTCCCAGGCGGCGGTTTTCGTAGCCGATCTCCTTCTCACTCAGGGTGGCGTAATCTTTGCCAATCGCCCTGGCGCCTTCAGAAATCACCACATTTACGAAACCGCGGCTGCGGGCAAATCGCTGGTTGATATGGTTCAACACTTTTTCGATATCATACGGAAATTCGGGGAGCAGGCAAATCTCAGCCCCGCCGGCAACTGCTGCATTTAAGGCAATCCAGCCGGCATAACGCCCCATCACCTCAAGAATCATCACACGGTTGTGGCTTGCTGCAGTAGTTACAAGTTTGTCCACAGCTTCGGTGGCAATTTGCACTGCAGTTTGAAAACCGAAGGTTGAGTCGGTTGCCGAAAGGTCGTTATCAATGGTTTTAGGAACTCCGATGATATTGCAACCCATATCGAACAGTTGCTTGCTGATGCGTTGAGATCCATCTCCACCGATGTTTATAACTGCGTCAATCCCAAGGTACTGCAATTTTCGCAGCATCTCCTCCGAACGATCCACGGTTGTCCATGAGCCATCTTTGTTTTTCACTGGCCAGGCAAAAGGGCCGCCTTTATTGGTTGTTTGTATGATAGTTCCGCCACGGTAATGGATTCCGGCAACTTTTTCCTCGTCGAGGATCACAATTTCGGTGGGTTCGCGAAGCACACCATTAAAGGCTTCTATGCTACCCACAATTTCCCAGTCGCGCTCTTTGGAGGCTCTCTTAACAATAGCCCTGATCACGGCATTCAATCCCGGGCAGTCGCCGCCGCCCGTTACAATCAAGCATCTTTTCATATATCAGTTCAATTTTTACGAATTAAGTGGCCGCAAAATTAGAAAAATTGATTTGACCCTTCAGTTTTGCGTGATCGGACTCATTGGGAAAGCTAGTAAAATATCCTTCAATGGTTATCGCAAAATTTTCTATTCATTGAATTTCAGATAATTAATCGCAGTAAGGCTTACGCTTGTAAGTTTATGGCAGGACATTGCCCAAGGCAAACCGAGTTTTACAACGGACCTCTTCCTGTATAATTAAAAGGAGTGATTTGTTTCAGTTCGTTCTTCAATTGATCTGTAATGCCCAATGAATCAATAAATTGGTGAATTTCCTCCTTATTGATTTTCGTATTCTTCCGGGTCAGGTCTTTCAAAGCTTCATACGGATTGGGAAAATTTTCGCGCCTGAGAATGGTTTGAATGGCTTCTGCCACCACTGCCCAGTTATCGTCGAGATCAGCATGAATTTTATCCGGATTAAGCACCAGTTTGTCAAGTCCTTTGAGCAGCGATTGCCAGGCAATCAATGTATGCGCGATTGGCACGCCGATGTTCCGGCTTACGGTGGAGTCGGTGAGGTCGCGCTGCAATCGTGAAATGGGTAGTTTGGACGATAGATGTCCAAAGATGGCATTGGCGAACCCGAGATTTCCTTCAGAATTTTCAAAATCAATCGGGTTTACTTTGTGGGGCATTGCAGAAGAGCCAACCTCTCCCTCTTTAATTTTCTGCTTGAAATAATCCATGGAGATGTAGCTCCACATGTCCCGGTTGAGGTCCGTCAGGATGGTGTTGATGCGGCTCAGTCCGTCGAAAAAAGCGGCCAGGTTGTCGTAATGTTCGATTTGAGTTGTGGGATGCTGGCGTTTCAGACCGAGCGACTCTTCCAGGAAATGTCTGGCAAATTTATCCCAGTCAATATCGGGGAAAGCTACGTAGTGAGCATTTAAATTGCCTGTAGCGCCGCCAAATTTACCTGAAAACGGAATCTCCCTTATAAGTTGTAGCTGGTTCGACAGCCGGGATACAAATACCTGAATCTCTTTCCCTAACAAGGTTGGCGATGCCGGTTGTCCATGGGTTCGGGCCAGCATCGGGATATCCTTCCATTGCTCGGCGAGCCTTCTTAGCGCTTCAATAATCTTATTGAGATAGTCGGCCACAAATTTTTCCCAGGCCTCTTTCACCGACAGGGGAACGGCTGTGTTGTTGATGTCCTGGGAGGTAAGTCCGAAATGGATAAACTCTCTGTATTGACCAAGCCCAATCTGGTCGAATTTCTCTTTCAGGAAATATTCCACCGCTTTTACATCGTGGTTGGTGGTTTTCTCGATCTCTGTTACCCTGATGGCGTCATCAATAGAAAAGTTGATGTAAATTGATCTCAGCTCTTCAAATATTTCAGGATTCACCCCGCTCAACTGAGGAAGGGGCAGTTTACAAAGGCTGATAAAGTATTCAATTTCCACCTGCACCCGGTAGCTGTGCAGCGCTGCCTCGGAAAAATACTCCTGAAGCAGCATGGTCTTGTTGCAGTACCGCCCGTCAATCGGCGAAATACAGCGTAAATATTGACAGTTCATAATATCTTAGGTTTAGGTTAATTACTTGTAATCAAAATTGCCGTGCCTGGTTTGAACGAAGCCGGAATAGAATGTGACAACCGGATTATCAACAAAACAAATCTTCAATTTTTACAGAATTTTCGTGGCTCTCCAACTAATTTTTCTACAAATTTAATCGAAAAACCATAGGTGCACCGGCAACAGAAAAAAAATTTTCGAACAAATTATTCGTCTGAAAAATCATTTACGCCAAAAAAATGAAAAAACTGAAAGTTGCGATAAATCAATGCAGCCTCAATATTTCCAGAAATTAAGGCGCTCATTGTGCTGATGTATTTACTTTTGCGGCAAACAATTTTTATACATGTTTAAACTTTTTTGCAATGAAAAATGCTGAAAATCTCGGATTTCTTACCCGGCAGGTGCATGCAGGGCAATTTCATGACCCGCTCGGAAGCGCTACTGTGCCAATCTATCAAACCTCAACTTTCAAATTTAAAAATGCTGACCATGGCGCTGCCTGTTTTTCGGGAGAATCCGACGGTTACATTTACACCAGGCTTGGCAACCCCACCATTGGAGCATTGGAAAAGGCTGTTGCCAACCTCGAAGGCGGGTTCGCCGGAATAGCCACTTCATCAGGCATGGCCGCCATAACAACCATTTACCTTGCTTTGCTTGGCAAAGGAAAACATATTGTCAGTCATAATTCGTTGTATGGCCCCGCCAGAGGTGTGATGGAAACAATTTTTTCGCGGTTCGGGGTGGAATATTCCTATGTGGATACTACTGATATTGAAAACGTTAAACGAGCGCTCCGGCCCGAAACTACTATGATTTACACAGAGACTCCGGCCAATCCAACCATCGGCCTCACCGACCTGAAGTCGCTGGCCGAAGTGGCACACAAGGCAGGTGTTCCGCTTGTGGTTGATAACACATTCTGCAGTCCTTACCTGCAGCGCCCTATAGAACTCGGCGCCGACATTGTTGTGCACTCGATGACCAAATTCATCAATGGACATGCTGACATTGTTGCCGGAATGATTATTTCGGCCAGTGAGAAATACCATAAATTGCTCAAACCCGTGATGACAAATATGGGCTGCAATATGGATCCGCACCAGGCCTACATGGTTCATCGCGGATTGAAAACACTGGGATTGAGAATTGACAGGGCACAGGAATCGGCTATAAAAATTGCAGAGTACCTCGAAAAACATCCAAAAGTATCATGGGTGCGTTACCCAGGACTGAAATCGCATCCACAATTTGAACTTGCCAGGAAGCAGATGTATGGCCCCGGCTCGATGATGTCGTTTGAACTCAAAGGTGGTTTTGAAGCCGGCAAAAAACTCATGGACAATGTACAGCTCATTCTTCTGGCAGTTTCACTTGGAGGCGTTGAGTCGCTGATACAGCATCCGGCCTCGATGACCCACTCGAAAATATCGCACGACAAGAAAATTGAAGCGGGAATCACCGACGGGCTGGTTAGGTTTGCTGTGGGTATCGAAAATGTGGAGGATATCATTGCTGACCTTGAGCAAGCCTTAGGCAAAGTGTAATTCATTCAATTTTAGTTTCTTACAGCTAATATTGATTTCTGGAGCTACATTTTTCAATACCGGTTAGCCAGATTTACCTACTTTTAGTACCAGAATTCTGAGCAGAAAATCATACCGGATGAATTTACTCCATTTCAGATTATCATTGATTATCAGCTTGTTGATTTTCGTTATCAACATGAATGATGCCTTTTGCCAGAAAGTTGCGGTTGTGTTGAGCGGAGGCGGGTCACGAGGAGCTGCCCATGTTGGAGTTCTTAAAGCGCTGGAAGAGAATAATATACCAATAGATTACATCATCGGAACCTCGATCGGCGCATTTGTTGGCGGACTTTATGCGGCCGGGTACAGTCCGGAAGAGATCGAAAAACTTCTTACTTCAGCAGAGGTAAAACGATGGTCGTCAGGAGCACCAAATCCAAATTACAACTATTTTTACAAAAAAGGAGACCCGAACGCATCATGGATCACGCTGGATTTCGATTTCAACAAATCATTATCAAAAATACTCCCTTCCAATCTTGTCTCCACCACCGAAATGGATTTTACTCTGATGAGCCTCTTTGCCGGGCCATCGGCCGCATCTGGCCAGAATTTCGATAGTTTATTCATCCCTTTCAGGTGTGTGGCAGCCGACATTGATGCCAGCCAGGCCATCACTCTTGCCACTGGCGACCTGGGCAAAGCAGTAAGGGCTTCACTCACTTTCCCGCTGTTTTTCAAACCTTTGCGCATTGATGGCAGACTGCTGTTCGACGGGGGTATGTACAACAACTTCCCGCATGATGTGGCAAATGAAGTTTTTAAACCCGATGTTATTATCGGCAGCAAGGTCTCTAAAAATTATCCAAGCCCCGACCCTGACGATGTGGTAAGCCAGATTCAAAAAATGCTGATGACCGATGCCGATTTTAATCTTTCGGTGGAGAATGGAATCATTATCGAGCCGGACCTTGTAAAACCCAATCTGACCGATTTTTCGCTTGCAGAAGAATTTATCAGCATTGCCTACCAGGAAACCCTTCAAAAAATACCGGAGATTAAGGCTAAAATCAGCAATTTCAGAACCCCTGAAGAGGTAAACGAAAACAGGAATAAGTTTAAAGACCGGATGCAGCCCTTATTTATAGACAGCGTAAACACTGTGAACAAAACAAAAAATGAAGCCGTCTACCTGAATAAGATATTCTTTCATCAGTACCAGACGGTTACGCTGAAAGACGTTGAGCCGGGTTATTACAATGTTGCGACCGACCGGTATTTTGAGCTGGGCATGCCATCTCTTACACTTGATCGTAAAAGCCAAAAGTATTTTCTGGATCTTGATCTGAAGAAAGCTGACCGCTTCAATATCCTGTTCGGGGGGAATTTGTCTTCGCGGCTGGCCAACATGGCTTTCGTTGAGCTGAACTATAAATATCTTTTTACCCAGGGGCTCAAACTGAAGACCAACGTCTATTTCGGCCGTTTTTACACTTCATTTCTATTGGGTTTCCGGCTTGAGTCGCCCTCAAAAACCCCGTTTTACCTTGATGGAAACCTGGTTTACAATCATTTCAACTACTTCAAAAGCGACAACCATTTTTTTGGCGATGTTACACCTTCTTATCTGATTGAGAATGAAAATTTTGCACGGGTTACCGGAGGCATACCCACATCCATCAAGGGTAAACTGGAGGCCGGAATTACTGTGGGATCGCTGGATGACAATTATTATCAAACCAACCAGTTTTCGAGGGAAGATACGGCGGATGTAACAAAATTTCGATTTACCGGCGGGGGTTTGAGTTGGGAGCTTAACTCGCTGAACCGGAAGCTTTATCCCAACAGTGGATCACGTTTTGTGATGGAAGGAAGCCTGGTCAGCGGCAGGGAGAGTTTTTACAGTGGTTCCCTTTCCACCGAACAAATTGATAATGAGGATATAAAACACGATTGGGTAAGATTACGGATTGTCTGGGAAAACTATTTCAAGCGAATCGGACGGCTAAAACTCGGATTTTATGGCGAGCTGAGCCTTTCCAACCAGGAGTTCTTTACCAACTACACTTCAAGTCTTCTTGTTGCTCCGGCATTTCTGCAAATTCCTGAAAGTAAAACCACATTTTTACCCAATTACAGGGCGCACAATTATGGCGTGGGAGGCCTCACAGCCATTCTGATACTTTCACGCAACGTTGATGTCAGGTTAGAAAATTATCTCTTTCAACCCTACCAGCAAATCCTCAGGGATGCTGACAATCAACCTTTTTATGGCGAGAAATTTGTCAAAAGGTACTACATGGGGTCAGCAGCAGTGGTTTATCAAACCTTTCTTGGGCCAATAAGTTTTTCGGTAAACTATTTCGACAACCCGGAGAACAAAGTATTTTTTGCATTAAACATTGGTTACCTGATCTTTAACAAAAGAGCGCTTTATTAAACTTCAACCTTATGCGTTTACATATCACATTCATTTTCTGCTGTTTGCTAATGCATGGTTACAACCAGGGAGTAATCGAATCCCCTAAATCACATGATGTTTATTTTCGGAATCTGGGAGAAATTTGTTTTACTTTCGAGCTGGAGGATAACGAGTTACTCCAGAAATTGTCGAAAATCATCTCCATTGATAACGTTAACGGCAACAGGGTTTTTGCCTATGCCAATCAAAGGGAATTTGAGGCTTTTCTTGATTTTGACATTTCTTATAATGTTGTTCCGCACACCACAGAGATTCCGGTGGAAATTACCATGCTGGAAAA
>Ga0116204_1001211_pt1 | contig 14503 bp, 11 predicted proteins | sample LakKivwa52mmetaG_FD_94481 | JGI IMG/M metagenome (GOLD analysis project Ga0116204, IMG submission 94481) | Anoxic lake water microbial communities from Lake Kivu, Rwanda to study Microbial Dark Matter (Phase II) - Lake Kivu water 52m metaG | ecosystem: Environmental > Aquatic > Freshwater > Lake...
GTTGATGGAAGTTGATCTCACTTCAGAAGCATCACCCGATAATTTTAATTTGGCCTTTGAATTGTGGACCAGTAATGTCAACCCCGTGGGTGCAACTCCCTGGAAAAAAATGGTCGGGGAAAAGGGGGCATGGGAACGAAAGGATCCGGATGTGGGCTCTTCCAAGCCAACGGGTGAAATTCTGCTCTTTTTTAATTGGGGCGCCACTTACCAGCCCACTATTACTACCGAAACTAAGGCCAGAAACACTATTGTTCGCACCAATTTTGTTGAGCAAAAGCAGTGTGGTAAAGGCGTAACCTGCCAACTTTGGCATACCGATAGCGAATGGGAAACTTGGGGGCCATATCGTCAATGGCGTATTGTAGACAACAATGGGGTTAAAGGACCTCTAAAATCCTTCAAAGGTATTATAGACCTTAAAGCTCTACTTGATGGCGATTCTGGCTTTAAGCCTGAATACTGGTTAACTCGCTTAGAACTTGGAAATGAAACTTTTCAGAACTCTAACGGAAAAACCACTGTTCGCCTACTTCGCTATATTGTTAATGGTATCAGTCGCACTGCTGCGAACCAGGTTCCTTAGTAAAAAAATTTGGGTTGTATAGGTAAAATACCCTGCTTAATGGCAAAACTGTCAGGCAGGGCTGTTTTCAATAGTAGTTTTATACGCAACAAAAAAAGGGCTCCTGCTTGGGGCCCTTTTTTGTTTGATCTCCTAACATACGCGATAGTCGAAACAAAAAGATTTGCTCTAAACAAAATCTGTAAAATGCACCTGATTGCGAATGTTGAATATTGTGCCAGGTATAAAAGATGTACAAAACCAGTTATGGATAGATAATTCTGCAACAATTGGGTTGGATAGAGCTTGATTCGGTAGTTTTGTAGAGGCTCGAACCTGTTAAAAATCTTCAGAACTAAACAAGGTTTATTTTAGGCGAAAAAACACATATTCGTAAATACATATGTGTCCGAGGCTATGGGTTTGGGAGCTGAAGGGCCGTATATAAAAAATAATTCGTAAAGGAATTTTCCTCCCCCTCTCTATGAGAGGGAGAGGCTATTAGATCTACCCAAAGATTATCAGGTTAAGGTGCTGTATTGAGAAATACGACAGTGTATGGTCTATCCGTAAATGTGGTGTTATCGGGCCCAACCGGATTTGAGGGGTGGATGAGAAGAATACTATTAGTTGTTGGATTGCCTTTTACGACATAAAAAGAGTAAAGATTCGATTCGTAAAGCTTACTCCAACCCGCAAATTTAGTCTCTGTATTCCCACCCCAAGCAATAGTAGTATAAATTTCTGCGGAAAGAACACGTGTATTCTCGTTGGTCCATCCGTTAGGAATTTCGACCTCGGTGAATGAACTATTGGGTTTCGTCCTCCCTGGAACAACTTCTATACGATTTTCTTTCAGGCTATGTTTATGCCCAACCTCGCTATATGTTCCAGTATGACCATGCCCCACTGTGCTATAGGTTCCATTATGATTGTGATCACTTCTTGCGGCAGAATTTGCCGAGCCGTTACCGCCGTAATTTACTGATAAGGTGGGAGCTTGGGCAGTACCGCTTTTTGATAGGCCGGTACCGGCTGATACACTTTCAACCAGAGTGGCAGGGAGATCAGTGATTTGTGACTTTGTATGTGTGTGTGTTGAGGGAGTAAAGGTTGTGGGTTTATTTGCAACATCGTTCCAGCCGACGGAATGAGAGTGAGTTTCTGGTGGGAACACCAAAGGTTTTCCAGTTACTGATCCCCAATTTACAGCAGCGGAAGGTAAATTTGTGAGTTGGCTGCCGTTACCAATAAATGAATTGGCTGTAATGTTTTTAGTGGATGTAATATTGCCATCGAGGTTAAGGTTGCCGTCTTTAATAGTCAAACCATTACCATCATTAGGGGTTTCAATAAAAAAATTTCCATTTGCCTGGTCACCTTGCCAACCAAAATTTGCTGTTTTATTAGTCCCTGTAGTATCAAAAAATTGAATGCTCGAACTAGGTTGCGCCAGGGTTGATAACGCAGAAGCACCAAGGAGAGTGAGAGCATAAAAGGTATTTTTGGAGAGGAGTTTTCTTTTCATTTTACTTTCCCTATTTTTAGAGGTGTGTAGTTGTTTGATTGATAAAGTTATTCAAAATGAATTACCTAGATAAAGGATAACGCCATAAGGAACTTAAATACCAGAATCTTGTAGAATATAATATTATTAAGAGGTTCTTTGTTGAAAACAAAGAAATTTCAAAACTTGTCAATTTGGCAAATAATAAGCCTTAGGGAAATTTTGTAAAAATTTTCTTAAAGCAAACTTGCTAAAATGAGCCCTTGCTTGAGTTAAAAGGGAAAATTGCACATTGTTTTTTGCAGGGAGATTTACCCACTTGTTTTAGCAAGGCTAGGCAAACGATTTGCTGGTATTTTAGCTAAAAAAAGTATGCAAGTTTAGTCATCCAGTACCAGTCTTTTAAAGAATTGAAGGCTACTTCTTCAGTGGAATTGATTGAAGTACCCCCAGGTCTAAAATGATCATTGGCGATTTGGAAACTAATTTTAAAGTGTTTTTGTATCAACTTGGCACCATAAAGAGACCATTTAAAATCATCCTTTTTGTTATTGGCCGGGTTATTGATATCAACACTTGCAAAGGGAACCCTAGTACCTTTAACATAAAGAATTGTATCTTTTTGAATTTGAATTCCGTATCCACCATTGCCACGGGGGATGGGAGAGCGAGTATTCGAATAGTTTGCCTGAAACCGTGAAAGATCATTCTTAAAAATGGATTTATAATATTCTACTTCAAGAGATAATACATCGAGGAAGCCGAATGTAGGAATATTAAAACCAAGCATAACCGGCATACGGTTGATGTAATCACCATACAATTTTTTATATGCCTTATTATTTGTAACACCGATCAGTCCAATTTCACCATATATTTTAAGATCTTCTGGACTTCCTAGTTGGGACATTCCCAAAAGTTCTTGAAAAGCGATTTCAAAATTAGTCATCAGCTTGGTACCACTATATCCAATTTCTGTTGTGTCGTAAACCATAACATTATTTATGAGGCTACTGTCTACATAGAGGAATAAGCGGTCATAAGAACCTTCTCCATTAGAAAGATCAGGAGTTTTTTCTTTTCTAGAAGTTTCTTCATTATAGGTATCATTTGTAAGTTTATTATTGATTGCCAAAACTTTGAATAAATTGGCCCCAAAACTAAAGCTTAAGCCAGGTACAATTTGCAATTCACCAATATAGGCGGTGGAGATATCAAAAAAGGGATAATACTCTGTTTCACTGTTAATAATTAAGTTGCTGGTAAGTAATCCAGATTTTAGCTTAAATAAGGTACCTGCTATATTGGCGATAGGTAATACTTCTTTTCGTTCAAAACCCGAGATAAGTACATTGGGCCATACGGGACCCCTTAAGAGGTATAAACCCAGATTTTTGGTGTTTTTATTATATATATACGAAAAATAACCTGCAGTTAAAGAAAACCCGGATTCTTCAGTGAGCGTACTGTAAGTAAATCGGGCTTCGGCTATATAGGGGAATACCCGTAGTTTGGCTCGTCCACCAGTAGCAATAGGGTTACCAACAAGTGCAGGGCTTTCTATTACACCTAGGCCAACGGCACCGAGTAAATTGGAGTTGATTTGTGCCTGATAGGAAAGTTGAGCGCCTGAACTTTGTACAGAGTTACCGGCGTACTTGTTAACACTTGTGTCTGTACTATGCTGAATAATTCCATATTCTACCCAGCCCACACCACTGTAAAATTTTTCACTTGCAGGGGTTTGTTTTGCACACAAACTCCAAGAGCCCATGAGGAGAAACAAAAATGGTTTAGAAAACTGTAAGTTGCTTGCTTTTTTCATTATATCCCTAAAAGAAGAATGCGAGTTTAGTCATCCAATACCAGTTTTTAGGCTCAATAAAAACTTCTGAACCAGTGTAATAGGCCCCCCCAGTTCCACCCAGTCGGAGGTGATCGTTGGCAACCTGGGCGGAGGCCTTGATGTTTTTTGCAATAACTTTTGATGCATACAGGGACCACTTGTAGTCATCTCTTTTAGCATTGTAGTGTTCTCTCCGAGGCACCCAAGAAAATGCGAGGGTTGCTTTTCCTAGATCAGCAGAATGTGGATTAGGATAATATTCAAATTCAAAGGCTAAAACATCAAGTATGCCAAAAGTGGGTAGGTTGGCACCAACCATTATAGGTATGCGTTCAGATCTTTTGTTGTAATATTTTTTACTGATATTACTCACACCTAAAAGTGCGATTTCGGAGTAGAGTACAAAATCCGACTCAGAACCTGAGTAAGAAAAATTGAGAAGTTTTTTAAAGTCAAGTTCGGTCCGTCCCATAAGTTTTGTACCAGATAGGGAGCCTGTGGTTGTATCGTAGTAGACCGTGTCGCCATTTTCATTTGGGAGCAAAGTTCTGGGGTTTTCAAGTGAGTAGCAGACCTCTGGATCATTCTCATTCGATATTATTCCGTAATTGCTTTTGGTTTCACAATTTCCTTTATATTCACGCAGAGATGTGAGATCTTCATTTTGTGCATAAAAGCGGAAGAAATTTATTCCCGCTCCCAGGGTAAAACCTGAAATAGGGGTCAGCTTTGCTAGATAAATGGCGGATAAATCAAAATAGGGGGCATATTCTGTTTCTGAATTGATTATTAGTGTATGCTCAAAGTTTTTTCCCGAGTTGATAATTTGAAGTCCGTTAATATTTGCAATGGGAAGTACATGTATAGTCTCAAAACCCGAAATTACTATGCCTGGGTAAACTAAACCACGGGTAAGGTACAAGCCCAAATTGCGAGTTTGCGGACTGTAATTAAAGGGAAAGGCACCTAAATTAATTTTGTACTGTGGGTTTTCTTTATTGGGATAAGACCAGCTAATCCGTGCTTCTGATATATACCCGCCCCAATTAGGATTATAATTTTGAGCGTTACTGATAGCCCCCAATGGTAGGTGAGATTGCAGTGCACCAATTCCACCCCCTGCTTCCCAATTGGGACTTATGTCGATAAGGGCGGTAAATTGTCCACCCATATTTTGTAGCCAGTTTTTATTAAGATTATTGATTTTTTGATTGGAACTATCAGTACTGTTAAATATGCGCCCTGCTTGGAGCCAGCCAACTGCACTAACGCTCCATTTTGTTGCGCCCATAGAATGGGTAATGTTAAGCAGAAGGCAGAGGACGCTAAAAACTTTTGGGGTGAATATAATGCTTTTCAAAACAAATACCCAATTTTAAACATGAAGTACCAATCTTTAAGTGTGGTAAATACGGTATGAGTACCAAAACGAGGGTTAATAGGATTTGAAATTAATGCTGGTGCTGGCCTAAAATGGTCGTTAGCTATTTGACCGGAAAAAACTATTGATTTATGGATAGTTTTTTTTGCGTAGAGGGACCATTTGATATCATCAGAGGTGAGGTTATTCACATTGCTCTGTTTGGGTAGCTGAATTGTGTCTTGCCCAACCACCACAGACACCTCACCGGTTAGAGAATCGGTTTTTATATCTTGATCTTTCCAATAATCCCTAAGTGAAACAGGTACAGCAGAAGGTCTTCTTTCCACTTGAGTAATCGGTAGATGAATATTAGGATCTTTATAGTCGAGTTTTCGTGTGTCATTTTTGTATCGGGCTCCGTAATGTTCAACCTCTAGACTTAAGACATCTAGTAAGCCAAAAGTGGGCAGGTTAAAACCAATCACAATTGGAATTCTTTCACTTCTTTTTGCATAAACTTTACCCTGATTTTTAACACCAATAAGCCCAATTTCTCCATATACCTTAAGATCTTCACCAGCGGATAATCCCAGTAAGGGTTTTGGATCAAAACTGAACATTCCCATAAGTTTTATACCAGCGTGGCTATAAACATGCCCTACTACCTGGATTTCTTTTCCAGTAGTATCTAAGAGTTTATTACCCAGGGAATCCCTTAATGTTGTCAATTCAAAAAATTTGACATCGTATGGGTGTGATTGGTCTTTTCGCTCATCTGCAGTATTAATAGAATCGGCTTTTGGTGATGTGATGTTGTTGTAAGCGGGTAAAATACGATTGTAATTAAAGCCAGCTCCAAGGGTAAAAATATTTTTGTAATGATACTTGGTAATATAGCCAAGATGCCAATCAAATCTGGGAGCATACTGGCGTTCATTTTGTATAAGCAGGTGGTTCTCAAAGGCTCCGTAGTGGGATGTAAAGAGGGCTCCGAAAAAATCACCAATGGAGGTATCTACACGGGGGTGTTCAAATCCAGACTCGAGAAAGCCCGGATAAACCGTACCACGCAGCATATATAAACCCAAATTTTTAACATCTTTGTTGTAATTGAAGGCAAAATTTCCGAAGGTAGTTGAGAAAAGTGGAGCTTCTTTTTCTCCGATATGAAAGGTCATGCGAGATTCTGTAATAAAACTTGCAAAGCGGAAAGAGGCGAATTTATTACTGTTTTTTCCACCAAAGGTATCATGGTATTTTTTACCACCAAAACCAAAGGCTCCCTCTAGGTTGTTGGTAATTTGGGCCACTGCTGTAAATTGCGCGCCTACCGTCTGAAACCAATTATCTGATAGATTGTATTGATCACCGCCAATAGGTAAAGTGTCTGATACATGCATAATTTTCCCAAACTCGGTATAACCCTTGCCATGTATGGTATAGGTAAGAGCTTGAGACAATGATGTAAGTGTTATAAGGTAAAGAAAAATTTTATGCACAGCTTATCCAGTCAAAAGTTTTTTGAAATATAATTCGACTAAAAAAATAGGGCAAGAAGTTTTATTTAAAAAAGCACCCAGAGGGGTGCTTTTTTAAAAAGGGGTTATTGTTACTTACCTAGAAAGGTGAGTGGCTTTGTGATAGACTGACCTTCAGACTGAATGCGCAATAGCAATATTTGAGCACCTTGCACTGCGGGTTTGAAACTGTGTAGCCCCTTTGTAAAATTTTGAGTAGAAAGTATTTGCCCCCTATTGTTGAGGATTTGTACAGTTGCAGCTTTAACTAAGTTTATTTGTACAGACTGTCCGTCGAATAATATTTTTGATTTTCCAATGGGTTGTTTGTTTAGAGCAATAACAACAGTATCTAATAGGGAAGGGACACTACCATTCTCAAGAAGTTTTCTGACTTTAATGCGACGGTACCAGTTAGGTTTGTTTCCCTCTGACCAATTGAACCCGTTTCCATGCACTTGTAGACCTATGTAACCGGTGGTGGGACGGTTGCTCTCATTGGTGACTGCTCGGTAACCCATTACCCAAGGATCAGTGCTTTTTTTCCGGAAATAAGATTCCATAATGGGTTTTTTGCCATAAACTTTTACACTTACCTGGGTCCAGTTTTGGTGATCCCAGATGTCAGTCCATTTTGCTTTAAATTGCCCAGAATTTACATCTTTGATACGATCGGGACCATCCATGTAAAACCAAGCTTGTGCTTGATTCATACTGCCTGCCGTCCACCAGCCCTGTTCTGTCCAAAATCCGCCAACTGAACGACCATCTAGATAATCGAGTACGGTTTGAAGGGAGATACCCTGTTTGTCGGAGCGGTTAAAGACACCAGCATCGTTACCATAAGTAGCCCACATATCAAAGGTGATTTGATAATTTTCATACTTGGCACGGGTCATAAGAATGCTGCCTGAGTTTTCATCTTGGGTAGAGTAAATTGCAGAGTCAGCAGTGCTTACTTGCCAAAAGGCACCTTTGCCACCTTCCGAGTGGAAGGATATGCAAGTGTTCCACCAGCCGGTAAAATCCTTGCCGTTGAACAGGCTTACATATCCGCTGTCCCTTAGGCTTGGGTTCGTAAACGCTAGGGGAAGGGTATCTGCCTTGGCAGGTTCTTGTTCACAGGGTGCGTTTTTTGAGTTGGGTGGGTTGGGCATGGTAAAGGCTGTTTGAATAGCCAAAACCCCCGTTAGTAATATGGAAGTTTTTAAAAAGTTCATTTTTTCCCCTGGTTTAATTTTGATGGCAATGCCATTCCTTCTTCAATGACCTAAACTAATATCGAATACAATTTTGTGCCGTGTAAAAATCCAAAAAAAATTGCCGTTTGGGAGACAAATTAGTAGTCATCAACGGGTTCATCTCCCAATTCGCGAAAGCTATCAACTTCAAAGAGTTTGCGGAGAGGTTTAATTTTGATTCCTTTTTTGGGATCATAGGCATCGCTCATTTTATCGGCTGCAAAACCAACCATTAGCGGGTGTTCATCGTGGTTGTGGATGGCTTTTACAAAGGATGAGGCACTGTAGCCTGGCATAAGTAGGTTGACCACAAAAGTATCGTAACTTTTCTTGTACATTTTAATTTCAGCTTCTTCGGGGCCGTTTGCGGTTTCAACCTTTGCGTTGGGTAGAATTTTTTTAACAATGGCAACGGTTTCTTCGCGACGGGTACCTGCTTCATCAACTACAAGAATGCGACGGTCTTGGAGTAGAGACTTGTGGAGAGAATTGGATAAACCCTTTTCGTCTTTGTCATCCAGGGTGTCGTTTTCATCAACGGCATCTATTTCGAGCATAGTTTTGGGAGAAGCCTTTTTTGGTGTGGTCACGGGTTACTTTGGGTATAGGGTGATACTCAAAATATAATTGCATTAGCTTTAAAAAAGAATACTTTTTTCAATGAGTTAAATTTGTAAAGATCCGTTTTATACTCGAATGAGTAATTGAGTTCTTTTCAAAGCCCTCATTAAACCCTTTGCATTAGTTTGCTGTGCAAAATTGCGTAGATCAACAAACCCTCTATTGAACAGCTTTCCTTAGGGGAGTTCAGGACTTAAAAGTTTTTTGTACCAGAGAGCATAAACATTAAACACGCATATATATGTGAGTATATGCGTGTGGGGCTTGCCTAACCAAAATCAAAACTGATAAGGGTATGACTATTTAAATTTTTGAGTCTTTTATAAGGGCACCTCTAATAACTGCCCTCGCGACCCTATACTGCGTTACACTCCTTCTCAAAATCCTCATTTATACCCAATAAACTGCGGTTTTTCGAACTCGTGCGCCTTGTCTAGATCCACGATCATCAATTTTAAGAGGTGCCGTAATTAACTTTACGACCGTTTTAAATTAATCTTCATAATTTTTTCTAATTCTGAAATTGTTTTGGGCAAGGAGGCGGAAGCGTTGAGTGGGGGGCCCTTTTTTTGGATTATTAAATTATCCTCAATGCGGATTCCGAGTGTTTCTGAATAAATTTTTTTACCTACCTGAAGGGTAAATGTACCATAAAGACCCGGTTCATTAGATATTTGCCAACCTGCTTGCAAGGGTTCATCCTGGTAGATACGAAAGGGGTCACCATCGTGCTCGGCTTCACCCATAAGATGGGATACCCCGTGCGGTTTGTTTGTATATGCGCGCTGTACGGTTCCACCGGGAGAAATAATTTTTTTATGAATTTGCTCTTCTATAAAATCCCAGACCCTTTGGTTGAGAGTGCGGAGTGTACTGCCAGCTAGTGCGTGTTGTTCATTGAGGATTTGTGCATCAAGAATAATTTGATAAAGAAGTGATTGTAAAGGATTGAAAGTACCTCTAACAGGTAGCGTCCGGGAAATATCAGCATGCATGGTTTTGCACCGGACACCAAAATCAATCAAAACAAGGCCTTGCCTAGGTAGAGCTTCATCGTTTTTTAAATAATGCAAGGTAGCGGCATTTGCCCCACTGGCAACTATACTGGGAAAACTCAGGCCGGTTGAAGAACGGGAATTGAGCTCAAATTCAAGGTAATGCTGAATTTGAGCCTCAGTATGGAAGCTTTTCCAATGTTTTAAAGTCTGTAAAAAAGCCTGGGCGGTCCATTTATTTGCTTGGAGTACCTGATTGACTTCACGCTTACCAAGGGGGAGTTGAAGTTTGTAATGCTGTAAAGCAAAACTCTCTAAATGAGTATGGGCCAACTGAGGCTGTTCACTTTTCCAGCGAGCACATTGAGTATAAAACGCATAATGATGATCTGTTTTGATTTCTTGTGAGGCTGCGCTTGGTGGGGGAGCCTTATTTTGAAGGGAAGTTGGATCTTCCGGTTGAGTGATATAGCTTGTGTTTAGTGATGATGATTGTGGTGGATGTGAAGATGACGGTTGGGGTTGATTGATCAAGGGTGCATAAGAGTGGTAAAAAAGATGAATAGTTGGGCCCACACAACTCTTGAAAAATGATTCTAATTCACTTAGGGGTTGAAATTGTGTTAAGCCTGTAAGTTGTTTGAGGAGCGTAAAATCTGGTTGTTTTTGGGAGGGTGGGTTTTCTAGGTAGCCAAACCGAAAGCCATCCCAAAATTCACGATCGGGATTTTTGGGTGGGATAAAAAGAACCCAACCGCTTGTTTTTTTAAATCCTAAAACAAGTCCTGGTTGATTAATGCCGGTTAAAAACATAAAAACCGGATCTTGAAAAATTTTTTGCCCATTCATGTGCCATAAATTTTCAGATCCGGGTTCGCGAGGTACACCAGAAACAAAAAAGCTATGGGCGATGTGTTTTTCGTGCTTTTTTCGCCTTTGAATGAAAGTAGAAGCCAGACCAGGGGCTTCTTGCCAAAGGGGAAAAACCTGACTGTATTTTTGGTAAGAAACTTTTGGTGCTTTTGATTTTAAAAGATTTTTGCTAGTACTTTTTTTTAACATCGAATTATTTATGCTAGGCGGGTTGAAGAGATATATTACCTAAAAGGGATAAAAAATCATCTTCGGTGGGCAAAATAAATATAGAGTCTTCAAGATCTATTAATTCAAGTACAGAGAGTAATTCTTCAGATAAACCATAAATACACACGGTAAGACCACACTTTTGCATGGATTTACCAAAATTAAAGAACCACTCCAGGCCTTTGCTATCAAAATGAACCAGTTGAGAAGCATCAAGAGCAAAGCCATCCCAAGCAGTTGTATTGAGGCTTTCTATAATTTTATTGGCTTCGGCCCAGGTGCTTCGGCAAAGTGAACCCTGGAGAGAAAGTATCCCAATGTTCCCAAGTTGACGGAGCTTTGTGGACAGCATAGAAACCATAAAACTAAAATATGTTTTTGATAGTCTAGCGAGGAAAAAAAACATCAAAATTCCTCTTTACCTCATACTATCCAATGCAACCAAGAGTATCCGATAAGGGCAAACATTTGCCAAGCGCAAAAACTTGGAAAGGGAAAACATTTGCTAAGCGCAAACACTTGGAAAGGGAAAACATTTGCTAAGCGCACATCACAAGGGTCGGCGGTTATGTACCGCCGCGACACAGGTGAAGCATATCTAGCTCTTAAACATTTAGAGCCGAGTGGATGCTGATGACAAGGGAGTTTATAAGTTAGTAGGGTAGGGTGGCAGCGAGTTTATGGACTTTTTCCAAATTTTTTAACAGATCGTAGGCGGGGTTCCAGCTGCCCTCAACAAATTGCTGCTGAGCAGAGGGTTTTATTTGCACCGCAAAGTTTTTTGGACCTTCTAGTGTTGCATTTTTAATATTAAGCGTCCAGACAGTTTGGGGTTGGGCAGATGAAAGAGTTTGGATTTCTGCAAGGTCTGACTCGTTGAGTTGTACACAGGGAATGCCCAAGGAAACACAATTTCCATAAAAGATTTCAGCAAAGGATTCTCCCACAATTGCCGTGATTCCCCATCTTTTAAGGGATTGGGGTGCATGTTCACGCGATGAGCCACATCCAAAGTTTTTGTTTACAAAAAGTATAGAGGCTCCTTTGTATTTTTCTTGATCAAAACTATGCACCTTGCCTTGAGAAGCAAGAGCCAAACGGTCATCTTCAAAAGCGTGCGGGCCTAAGGTGTCAAAGGTGACGCACTTTAAGAAGCGTGCGGGAATGATTCTGTCGGTATCTATATCGTTACCAACAACGGGTATGCTTGTTCCACTAAGTGTGTGAATGGGGTTTAGGGCGCTTTGACTCATAATGTTGTTGTCCTGGTTGTATTTTGTAAGGAGAGTTTTTTGAGGTGGATTGCTTTTTGATTTTTTTATGTGATGTTTAATTTCTGTATTTGCTGGTTAGAGAGTGCTGCCTGGACAGAGGGTGGAGTGGGTTATGTATAGGGTGTGTATAGGTATTGTATATGAGTGCCTGGTGTTTACTATTTTCCTCTGTTTTTGTATAAGCATCTTTGCGGAGGGGTTTTAGTTTTGTGGGTATCGGTCTTTGAAAACTTCCCGACAATCTGCCACTTGCCCTCTTATTGCCGCGGCAGCGGCCATAGCTGGGCTCATAAGAAGTGTTCTGCCGTTAGGCGAACCCTGACGGCCCTTAAAATTCCGATTACTTGTGGAAGCACTGATTTGACGGCCTTTAAGTTGATCTGGATTCATGGCCAAACACATACTGCAACCGGGTTCACGCCATTCAAAACCAGCTTCTGTAAAAATAGTGTGTAAACCCAAAGCTTCGGCCTCTTTTTGTACTTGGACTGAGCCGGGCACAGCCAGAGCCTGTACTTGAGGATGTACCTTTAAACCTTTTATAAGTCGGGTTGTTTCGAGGAGATCGCTCAAACGGCCATTGGTGCAAGAACCAATAAAAACCACATCAACAGTGGTGCCCTTGGGGCTTTTACCTGGCTCAAGACCCATATATTCGTAAGCTTCGGCAATATTGTTTCTTTCAGAAGCCGGGAAATCTTGGGGTTCAGGAAGTTTTTCGGAAATTTGGATCGCTTGCCCGGGCGTAATACCCCAGGTAATCATGGGTTCAAGCGCGTTTCCATCAATTTCTATGACATCATCATAAGTAGCATTGGCATCAGATTTTATACTTTCCCAGTAACTGTGAAGGGCTTCCCAGCGGTCTTGCGTGGGAGCAAAAAGTCTTCCCTTGATGTAATTGTATGTTGTATCATCAGGAGAGACATAACCAATTTTTGCACCTCCTTCTATAGACATATTGCACAAGGTCATTCGTTCTTCCATAGTCATGGCTTCTATTACCGGGCCTGCGTATTCATAGGCATAGCCCACACCGCCATGAACTGTTAATTTTCGGATAATGGCTAATATGACATCTTTGGCATAGACTCCGGGTTTAAGTTTTCCGGTTACCTTAATTTGGCGAACTTTGAGTTTTTCAACTCGCATGGTTTGAGTGGATAAGATATCGGATACTTGGCTTGTTCCTATCCCAAAGGCCAGGGAACCAAATGCTCCATGCGTAGATGTATGGCTATCACCGCAGGCAATGGTCATGCCTGGAAGTGTTAAGCCCAATTCGGGTCCGACTACATGCACTATACCTTGGTATTCAGTTTGCGGCGAAAAAAAGCGAACACCAAACTCTTGCGTATTTTTTTCAATGGCCTGGAGCATTTCTTCTGCGAGATTGTCGGATAAGGGGCGTTGCCTTTGACGAATTTCGGTAGGAATGATATGATCAACTGTTGCGAATGTTCTTTGGGGAAAAGGAACCTTTAAACCTTTTTCACGCAAGATCGAAAAGGCCTGAGGACTTGTAACTTCGTGAATAAGATGTAAACCAATAAATAGCTGGTATTGATTATCACCCAAGGGGGTAACTGTGTGTTTATCAAAAACTTTGTGATAGAGGTTTTTTCCAGTCATTTTTCTTTCCAGAATGAGGTTGAGTGAACTTTAAATATGTATGTGTTGGATGTTGCTTTTTAGGAGGATGTTTATCGGTCTTGTAAGTAATATGGGGTAAAGGGTTAATCTGATTAGGGATAAGGTTTTAAGGTTCAAAGGTATCTTTAATGAGGGAACTCAGTTTTTCTTTTAGGTATCCAGGTGGCATTAAGCCTTCAATTTTATCAAGGTATTTGCCCTCGGGGGAAACAATAAAAGATGTGGGCAAGGCTCTTATACCGCCAAAGGCACTATAGACATCTTCGTTAGGTGCAAAAAGGATGGGGTAGTTTATTCCGTAGTTTTGTTTAATAATTTTTGATTTTTCACCGTTTGGATCATCCACGACAATAGAGATGACCCTGAATTTTGTAGTATCGAGATCCAGGACAAGACCGGTGAGTTCGGGAATTTCGGCAATACAGGGTCCGCACCAAGTAGCCCAGAAGGCTAAAAGCGTCACCTTGTTTTTTAGACTGGAAAGGTTAATTGATTCCCCTTGATCGGTTTTAAAAGTAAGGTTAGGCAAGGAACCAGTCATCACCTTTTTAGTGTTACAACTTGAAAAAAATATAAGGGCGGTAACAAGGGCCAAGAAAAAGGAAATTTTCGAATACATAACTCAAAGATATAAAAGACAAGGATTTAGGTCACATGTAAAGATTGCGGTTAAGGCATAAGGTTCTAACTCTTCAAGGGTTGTAGGTAAATTGGTTTAAGGGCACCTCTAAAAATTGCCCTCGCGACCCTATACTGCGTTACACTCCTTCTCAAAATCCTCATTTATACCCAATAAACTGCGGTTTTTCGAACTCGTGCGCCTTGTCTAGATCCACGA
>Ga0116204_1001212_pt1 | contig 14500 bp, 12 predicted proteins | sample LakKivwa52mmetaG_FD_94481 | JGI IMG/M metagenome (GOLD analysis project Ga0116204, IMG submission 94481) | Anoxic lake water microbial communities from Lake Kivu, Rwanda to study Microbial Dark Matter (Phase II) - Lake Kivu water 52m metaG | ecosystem: Environmental > Aquatic > Freshwater > Lake...
GACCTGAGCTTCACCGTGCCGAAAAACGATTTTGAAAAGGCCATGGAAATCGGCAAGAAAGTGGCCACCCAGATCGGTGCCGAAGATGTCTGGGGGGACAAGGCCATCGCCAAGGTGTCGGTCATCGGCGTGGGCATGCGCAACCATTCGGGCGTGGCCGCCACGATGTTTTCCACCCTGGCCCGGGAGAACATCAACATCGTGCTGATCACCACGTCGGAAATCCGCATCTCCTGCGCCATCGAGGAAAAATACACCGAACTGGCCGTGCGGGTGCTGCATACCGCCTTCGGGCTGGACCGGCCGGATTGACCCGGAAGGGCAAGGATGAAGGATAAAGGATAAAGGATGAATTAAGAATGGGTGATTTAAGGCAACAAACGGCCATTGCCTTTTTCATCCTTCATCCTTCCGCCTTCATCCTTTCTACAGCAGCGTTCCGGTGAGCAGCAGCGCCGCCACGGAAAAATAGATTCCGATGCCGGTGACATCGACCAGGGTGGCGACAAAGGGGGCCGATGCCGTGGCCGGGTCGGCCCCGAGTTTTTTGAGCGCCAGGGGCAGCATGGATCCGGCAAGGGTTCCCCACAGGACCACGCCGACCAAGGAAATGCCGATGGTCAGGGCGATCATGGGCCAGTGGGGGCCGTAGAGATGAAAAATCTGCTCCCAGACCCCGATGCGAAGCGCCCCGATGGCCCCCAGCAAAACACCGAGCAGCAGGCCCGACATGGCCTCGCGTTGCATCACCTTCCACCAGTCCTTTAAGCCCACCTCACCGATGGCCATGGCCCGGATGATCAGGGTGGTGGCCTGGGAACCGCAGTTGCCCCCGCTGGAGATGATCAGGGGCACGAACAGGGCCAGGACAACGGCCCGGGCGATTTCTGCTTCGAAATGGGCCATGGCCGAGGCGGTGAGCATTTCCCCGACAAAGAGCAGCACGAGCCATCCGGCCCGGTTTTTCACCAGGGAAAAAAACGGCGCCGTCAGATAGGGTTCGTCCAGGGCCGCGCTGCCGCCGATCTTGTGGATGTCCTCCGTGGCCTCTTCTTCAATAACGTCCAGCACGTCGTCAACGGTAACGATGCCCAGCATCGTGTCCTCGCGGTCCACCACGGGCAAAGCCACCCGGTCGTAGAGGCGAAAGGCCTCCACGGCCTTTTCCTGGTCGTCGCGGGGCCGCAGGGCGATGAAACGCTCATCCATCAGGTCGGCGATCCGGGTCTCCAGGGGGGAAAGCAACAATTGGCGGATCCGCAGGTCGTCGATCAGGCGCAGTTTGTCGTCCACCACGTAGACCACGTTGAGGGTCTCGCTGTCTTTGCCCGTGGCCCGGATATGGTCAAGGGCCTGGGCAACGGTCCATTCGGCCCGCACCTGGACAAAGTCCGGGGTCATCAGTCGGCCGATGCTCTCCGGCGGATAGGCCAGCAAGGTGGTGGCCACCTTACGTTCTTCGGGTGACAGGAGCCGGAGCAGTTGCTGGACCACCGGACCGGGAAGCTCTTCGAGCAGTTCGGTGCGGTCGTCGGGGGACAGGTTGTTGAGCAAGGAGGCCAGCAGGGCCTGGTCCTTGGCCAGATGGTCGATCAGGTCCTGCTGCTTGTCGGAACTGAGCAGCTCAAAGGTGCGGGTGGCCAGTTCGTGGGGCAGGACCCTGAACACCACGGCGTCTTCTTCCGGTTCGAGGGCTTCCAGCAGGGCCGCCACCTCGGCCGGATCCCAATCCTTGAGCACCTCGCGCAGCAGGGTCACCTGGCCTTGCTGGACCAGTTCCTGAATTTCGGGCCTGAGCAGTTGGTCAAGCATCATGGGATGGCAAGGATGAAGGATATTAGGATGAGAAGAGAAAGGGTCATGGTGGATCACCGCGTTCCAGGGCCTGTCCGATTTCAGCGGCGATGTCGCGGGCCGTGCCAACCGGATCGGCGGCATCGCGGATCGGCCGCCCGATGACCAGGTAGTCGGCGCCGTTGCCAATGGCCTGGCCCGGGGTGTTGACCCGTTTCTGGTCGTGGGCCGCTGCGGCAAACGGCCGGATCCCCGGCGTGACCACGAGCAGGTCCGTCCCGAACCGCGTTTTCACGGCCTTGGCCTCCAGGGACGAGCAGACGATCCCGGTGCAGCCGGCGGTCCTGGCCATGGCCACGCGGGCCAGTACCAGGTTGAGCGGATTGTCGCCCAGTTCGGGAAGATACCCGGCGCGTTGAAGGTCGTGGCCCGCAACGCTGGTCAGCAGGGTCACGGCCAGCACCCCGGTACGGTCCCCGGCCCCTTCCACCGCGGCGGTGAGCATCTGGGGGTTTTCCCCGCAGTGGACCGTGACAAAGTCCACATCCAGGGCCGCCGCCGCGGCCATGGCCCGGCGCACGGTTTCCGGGATGTCGTGAAGCTTGAGGTCCAAAAACACGTTGGCTCCCGCCTTGCGGAGCATCGCAACCACTGCCGGACCTTCACGGATGAAAAGTTCGAGGCCGACCTTGAACAGGCCCACATGGCCGGCCAGCCGTTCGACCAAACGGCGGGCCTGGTCCCATGAGGCCACGTCCAGGGCGAAGATGATTCGGTCTTTGGGCGTTTGGGGTGCCAACATGGTTGATTGTTTCCGGTTGTTGGTGAATGGTTTGTCGGACCTGTCGGACGCGTCTGATAAGTTCGGCTTTTTGGCTTTCATCCCTCATCCCTGATTCCATAGTGGCTGGCGATCCACTCCCGGTAGGCCCCGCTTTGGATCCGCGCCACCCAGGCCCGATGCCCCAGGTACCACTGCACGGTCTTGCGCAGCCCCGTGGCAAAGGATTCTTCGGGCTGCCATCCCAGTTCGCTTTGGATTTTGGCGCAATCGATGGCATAGCGGCGGTCGTGGCCGGGCCTGTCCGTGACAAAGGTGATCAGGTCCCGCCGGGGGCCGGCAGGGGACCGGGGCGCCATTTCATCCACCAGGTCGCAGACCATTTCCACCACCTGTAAATTGGCCATTTCGCAGTTGCCGCCCACGTTGTACGTTTCGCCCCGCCGGCCTTGGGTCATTACTTGCCACAAGGCCCGGCAGTGGTCCCGGACAAAGAGCCAGTCGCGCACCTGTGCCCCGTCCCCATACACCGGCAGGGGTTTCCCATCCAGGGCGTTGAGAACCATCAGGGGGATGAGTTTTTCGGGAAACTGGTATGGCCCGTAGTTGTTGGAGCAGTTGCAAATCGTCACGGGCAGGCCGTAGGTGCGCTGGAACGCGCGCACGAGATGGTCCGATGCGGCCTTGGAGGCCGAATAGGGGCTGGAGGGGCGGTAGGCCGTGGACTCGGTGAAATAGCCCTCACGGCCCAAGTCCCCGTAGACCTCGTCGGTGCTCACGTGGTGGAACCGTTGGATGGCCGGGGACCGCTGCCGGCAGATGTCCAGCAGCACATGGGTGCCCACGATATTGGTCTGGACAAAGGCGTCGGGCGCCACGATGGACCGGTCCACATGGGACTCGGCGGCAAAATGGCAGACGCTGTCGATGGCCAGTTCGGCGAAAATTTTTTCCATGGCCGGCCGGTCGACGATGTCGGCCTGGATGAACCGGTAGCGCGGCCCCCAGGCCTCGACCCGGTCGGCCAGATTTTCCGGATTGCCCGCGTAGGTGAGTTTGTCCACGTTGATGATGCAGCCGTTGAAATCGGATTCGTCCAGCACAAAACGGATGAAATTGGCGCCGATAAACCCGCAGCCGCCGGTGACCAGAAGATGGCGCATCCCCCTCCCCCCCGCAAAGACGATTTGAAAAAAAGACGGGCTGGCCCGCCCTTGTTCTATAGTCCAAAAAGCCGGTTGGATAAAGCCCCAACCTGGGCCGGTGGCACAAGAGGCGATCGCCCCCCTGAAAAAACGGTAGATCCCCAAGAAATCAGTTGCCCCGGCCATGGGTGTAGTGCTAAAGATACCGATTTGATTTTGTTTGGCATTCAGAAACAATCCCAAGGCCAACCGTGACGGCTTGTAAAACCCATGTCCCTTCCGGGTCGTTTTCCGTTAGCCGGCGACAACCGCTGGTCTTGCAGGCCTATCTGGGTACCTGCGTAGGGGTGGCCCTCTACGATGAGGCCGCCGGCGTGGGCGGCTTAAGCCACCTGCTCCTGCCCGCGCCGGTTTGCGCGCACAGCACCTACCAGCCGGAAAAATACGCCGCCACCGGTCTGCCCCTGTTTCTGTCGGCCCTGCAAAAGGCCGGGGCCAGCAAGGACAGGCTCAAGGCCGTGGTGGCCGGCGGTGCCCTGGTCGGACCGGTCAATTACCAGGATCTGGGCCTGGACATCGGCGGCCGGACCGCCGATATCGTCAAGGACGTTCTCACCGGTGAGGGCATTGCCATCGCCGATGCCGAAACCGGCGGTTTTTTCACCTGCTGCCTCCAGCTTGACCTGCAAACCGGAGCCGCGACCATCGCGCCGGTGGGGCTGGACAAGGCGCCCGCGCATCAAACCGTTCAGATGCCCAGCGCCAAGGATATCACCAGGGCCATGACCGCGGTCCAGCCCATCCCCCAGGTGGCCCTCAAACTGCTGCGCATGGCCGGTGAGGAGAACTTCGATGTCAAGGACCTGGCCCGGGAGGTGGGTACCGATCAGGTGATCAGCGCACTGACCCTGCGCCTGTGCAATTCGGCCGTGTTTTCAAGGGGCAAACCCGTTGACTCCATCCAGCAGGCCTTGATCCGCCTGGGCAGCAACCACTTCATCAAGTCGGTGGTGGCCGCGGCCGTGGACGGTTTTTACCGCAGCAGCGAAAGCGGCTATTCCCTGTGCAAGGGCGGTCTTTACCACCATGCTTTGGGAACGGCGGTGGTGGCAGAGGCCATCGCCGGCATCACCGGCCGGACCGACGGGGCCAGGGCGTACACGGCCGGACTGCTCCACGACATCGGCAAGGTGGTGCTGGATCGGTTCGTCTCGGCGACCTATCCCCTGTTTTACCGGGCCACCCGGGAACGCAACGAGCCGATGCGGGCCATCGAGGCCCGGCTTTTCGGCATGGACCATACCCAGGTGGGCGAGGATCTGGCCCGGCGATGGGCCTTTCCGCAAACCATTACCCAGGCGATCCGTTACCACCACCGGCCCGAGGACCCGGCCGTCACCCATCCGGATCTGGTCCACGTGGTCAACCTGGCCAGTTTGCTGATGTCGCGGTTTCGCTGCGACCTGGAACTGGAAAACCAGCGTGCCGATCTGCTCGGCGAGCGCCTGGCCCGGATCGGACTGAGCGCGGCCCAGTTGACCACCCTGGTGGATGCGATCCCCATGGCGATTTTTCACGACACCTTCAGTATCGGTACCCCCGGGAGCACCGGTCAGCCCCCTTTGTCTTCGGATGGTTTCCATGGATCACGACGCAACTAAACAACACCTGCTCAGCCGCCTGCCCGCGGTGGATCGTCTGCTGGACGCGGCCAGGAACGACGCCTTTTTGGCCGGTCTGCCCCGCTCCGTCGTGGTGGCGGCGGCCCGTGACACCGTGGCCCGGGTCCGCGAGGACATCCTGGCCGGCCGGCGGGTTCCCGAACCCGAGGGCGTCACGGCCACCGCCTTGCTCCCTGCTGTTCACCAAAGGGCCAGGGCCCTTGGCGCCTTTCGGCTCAAGCGCACGATCAACGCCACCGGCGTGGTGGTGCACACCAACCTGGGCCGGTCCCTGCTGGCCCCTGCCATCGGCGATCACCTCTGGGAAATCGCCGCCCGCTATTCCAATCTGGAATTCGACCTGGCCAGGGGCAAGCGCGGCTCGCGTTACAGTGCCGTGGAGGCCATTCTCTGCGAAATTTCCGGGGCCGAGGCGGCCATGGTGGTCAACAACAACGCCGGTGCCGTGCTGCTGTGCCTGGAAACCCTGGCCCGGGCCAGGCAGGTGGTGGTGTCCCGGGGCGAGTTGGTGGAAATCGGCGGGGCCTTCCGCATTCCGGACGTCATGGCCAAAAGCGGGGCCGTTCTCAAGGAGGTGGGCACCACCAACCGCACCCATCTCCGGGATTATGAAGGGGCCATCGGGCCGGACACGGCCATGCTGCTCAAGGTTCACACGAGCAATTACGCCGTGGTGGGCTTTACCGCCTCGGTGGACTTAAAATCTCTGGTGGCCCTGGGCCGGGCCAGCGGTCTGGTGGTGATGGAAGATCTGGGAAGCGGCAATTTCATCGATTTTTCCCGCTACGGCCTGGTGGGTGAACCCACGGTCCAGCATTCCGTGGCAGCGGGGGTGGACGTGGTAACCTTCAGCGGCGACAAGCTTCTCGGTGGTCCCCAGGCCGGAATCATCCTGGGCAAGGCGCCGATCATCCAGAAGGTCAGGGCCAATCCCCTGACCCGGGCACTGCGCATCGACAAGCTCACCCTGGCGGCCCTGGAGGCGACCTTGCACCTGTACCGGGACGAGGCCAGGGCCATCGCCGAGATCCCCACGTTGCGGATGCTCACCGTGACGGCTGGGCAACTGGAAGAGCGGGCCCGGGCCCTGGCCGCCATGATTACGGCCAAGGCTGGCGCCGGTCTTTGGCTTCAGGTGGTGGGGCGCGCATCCAAAGCCGGTGGCGGGGCCCTGCCCCTGCTGGAACTGCCCAGCTATTGCCTGGCCCTGCGCGTGGACGGTTTGTCGGCCGCGGCCATTGAAAAGCGGATGCGCCGCAACGACCCGCCGATTATCGGCCGCATCGAGGATGAGATGTTTTTGATGGACGTGCGCACCATTCAGCCGGACGAGCCGCCGCTGATCGTCGCGGCCGTTGAGGGCCTGGTGCAAAGGAGCAGCGATGAGCGACACCCCTCCTAAAGTTCCCGGCAGCCGGCGCAGCGGGCAGCAGTTTCTCTTTTTCCAGACCCGGACCCAGCCCGGCGATGGCCCCTGTCCGGAGCGGGTCGGTTCCGGTACGGCCCCCTGCACCGCACCGGCCGACCTTCTCGTCATTTACCCCGAGCTTCTCGGGGCCGAGGCCCTGATCGGTGCTGCGGCCCATTGCGTCGGGGCCTGCTCGCGTTTTGCCGTGCTGGCCATCTGCCTTGATCCGCCAACCGCAAAGACTGACGGTGCATGTACGACCGCGCTGGCCACGGCCCTGGAAAGCCTCTGCCGCCCCTGCAAGGGGATTTGGGGGTGGATGGAATCCGGGCTTTTCGGCTGCTGGCTGCCCGAGGCGGATCAACCGACCTGCCAGGTCGCGGCCGAGGCGGTGGCGGCGGCCCTGGCCGCGGCCGGCGCCACGGCCACCATTGGCATGGCCCTTTACCCCACCCTGGACTTTGCCAGGGAGGGGATCTGGGCCAATGCCCGCAAGGCCCTGGACCATGCCGCTTTTTTCGGGGCCGACAGCCGGGTGTTTTTCGATGCGGTCAGCCTCAACATCAGCGGGGACAGGCTTTTTGAAGCCGGGGACCTGGACGGGGCCGTGGCCGAATTCCAAAAAGCCCTGGAACTGGACCCGGCCGAAACCAACGTGCTCAACAGCCTCGGGGTGTGCTGGTCCCATCTGGGGCAGCCGGAAAAAGCCCTGGCCTGTTTTGAAAAAGTCAGGCAGATCGATCCGGCCGAGGCCATGGCCTGGTACAACATCGGCCTGGTCAAGGTGATGGGCGGCCAGGACAAGGCCTTGGCCCTGGCCGATTTCGAGCAGGCCGATCGGCTCGCGGCCGATGTTTTTGAAATCAAGCTGCAAATCGGCACACTTTGCCTGGGGGCAAAAGACCTGGCCCGGGCCCGGGCCTTTTTGGAAAGCGCCGTGGCCCTCAAGCCCGCCTCGGCCCTGGCCCAACGCCTGCTGGGACAGTGCCTGGAGCAATCGGGCCTTGCCCTTGAAGCGGTGGCGGCGTTGCGCAAAGCGGTCAAGGCCAACCCCAACGATGCCGAGGCCTTGTCCCTGCTGGGCGCCTTGTTGGGCGAGCTGGGGGAAAATGCGGAAATCGCCCTGGCCTTTTGCCGCCACAGCGTGGAGCTGGCCCCGGAGGTGGCCGAATTTCGCCATCGCCTTGCGCGGCTTTACGAAAAGATCGGCCAGATGCAACAGGCCGTCCTGGAAATGGAGAGGGCCAAGGCCTTGGCGCAACAGCCGGTGGTGGCCGCTGATACCGAAGCGGTGAAGTAAATTCAAAAAAGGATTTTATCCCGCGAAGGATCCGGCGCGGCAGGACCGCAACCCAAAATACTGCCAAATCATGCGCTTCGGGTTTTTCGTGATGATGCGTTTTACCGGATGCAACCCTGAAAGAGGGATCGCAATGGATGCGATGGAAGAATTGGTACTGGCTGTTTTGGCTGAGAGCGTGGCCGTCAAGCAGGACTTTGTCCGGCAAAACAGCGCCCTGATTGTCGAGGCAGCCCAGCGATTGGCGGTTTGTCTGGCCTCGGGGCACAAGATTTTGCTTTTCGGCAACGGGGGCAGCGCCGCCGATGCCCAGCACATCGCCGCCGAGTTCGTCAACCGCTTTGCCGTGGAGCGGCCCCCGCTGGCGGCCCTGGCCCTGACCACGGACACCTCGGTGCTCACCAGCATCGGCAACGATTACAGCTTTGAAGTCGTTTTCGCCAAGCAGGTCCTGGCCCTGGGCCAGGCTGACGACGTGGCCATCGGCATCAGCACCAGCGGCAATTCGCCCAACGTGGTCAAGGCCCTGGAGGCGGCCCGCGCCAAGGGCTTGACCACCATGGCCTGGACCGGCCAGGGCGGGGGCCAGATGGCAGCGCTGGCCGATATCCTCCTGGCCGTGGACAGCACGGTCACGGCCCGGATCCAGGAGACCCAGAGCCTGCTGGGCCATCTGCTCTGCGATTTGACCGAGCGCATCCTTTACCCGCTATCTTTTTGCCCCGCAAGAAAATAGCCATTAAAAACCTTTTTGTGATCATCCGGATGAATTCGTGCCACAACAAAAAATCAAGCCCATCGATCTGTCCGGGTTGAAGACCTATCCCCTGGCGCAGCGGCCGAGCAAGGTAAACGCGGAGGCTTTTGCCCGGCCCTGGCAGGCAGGGGGCCGGCTGACGGATTTTTTCAACGGCCTGCCCCCGATCCTGGCCGCCGGTCACCTGCGGGCCGTGATCGATGCCGTGGCCACCGCCTCGGCTGCGGGCAAGACGGTGATCGCCGGCATGGGGGCCCACGTGATCAAGGTGGGACTGGCCCCACTGATCATCGACCTGATGGAAAAAGGGGTGATCCGCGCCGTGGCGTTCAACGGGGCCGGCATCATACACGACACGGAAATCGCCATGGGCGGGGCCACCTCCGAGGACGTGGCCGCGGCCCTGGATGACGGCTCTTTCGGCATGGCCCGGGAAACCGGCGCTTTTTTGGCCGGGGCCATTGCCCGGGCCGGGGCCGATGACCTGGGCCTGGGCCAGGCCGTGGGCCAAGCCATCGTGGAAAGCGCCTTGCCCCGGGCCGATGCGAGTATCCTGGCCGCGGGCTGGCGCCTGGGCGTCCCGGTCACCGTCCATGTGGCCATGGGAACCGACATCATCCACATGCACCCGTGTTTTGATCCGGCGGCCGCTGGCAAGGCCAGCCACCGGGACTTCAGGACATTCGCCGCGGCTGTCGCCACCCTGGAAAACGGGGTTTACCTGAACATCGGCTCGGCCGTGATTCTGCCGGAAGTGTTTCTCAAGGCCGTGGCCCTGGCCCGCAACCTCGGCCACGACATCGGTTGTTTCACCACGGTCAACATGGATTTTATCGCCCATTACCGCCCCTTGACCAACGTGGTGCACCGGCCCACGGCCAAGGGGGGCCGGGGATACAACCTCGTGGGTCATCACGAGATCATGGTGCCCCTGGTTGCGGCCGGCATTGTCGAGGCGATGGAACAGCTGAAGGTTGCCAAGGGGGAGACAAGTACTTAAGGTTGAGGTTAAGATCAAGGTTGAGGAAACAATGCCATCCTTTTTCTTAACCTTAACCTTAACCTTAACCTTACTTTTATAACGGACCTTTATCATGCCCATCTACGAGTACCACTGTGAACAATGCGGCAAGGATTTTGAATGCCTTGTCTTTCGCAATGAAACGCCCGAGTGCCGCCACTGCCAGGGCCAAAACGTCACCCGCCTGATGTCGGCCTGCGGTTTTGTCAGCAAGGCCGCCGGGGGCCAGACCACCCGCCAGAGCGCCGGCACGTCTTCGTGTTCCGGGTGCACCTCGTCCAGTTGCGCGGGTTGCGGCCACTGATGGCCGGGCACCTGCGCATCGGCACCCGCGGCAGCGCCCTGGCCCTGTGGCAGGCCAACTGGGTCAAATCGACCCTGGAAGCGGCCCATCCCGATATCAAGGTCGATCTTTGCATCATCAAGACCAAGGGCGACAAGATCCTCGACGTGCCCCTGGCCAAGGTCGGGGGCAAGGGGCTTTTCGTCAAAGAGATCGAAGAGGCCCTGCTGGCCGGGCAGGTGGACCTGGCCGTTCACAGCATGAAGGACATGCCGGCCGCGGTTCCCGATGGGCTTTGCATCGGGCCGGTACCCCAGCGCGAGGACCCGGCCGACGTGCTGGTCTCGGCCGGTGGCGGACCTTTGGCCGGCTTGCCCTCAGGGGCCAGGGTGGGCACGAGCAGCCTGCGGCGGGCCGCCCAACTGTGCCATGCCCGTCCCGATCTGCACATCGTCTCCTTGCGGGGCAACCTGGATACCCGCCTGCGCAAGCTTGAAACCGAAGATCTGGATGCCGTGGTCCTGGCGGCCGCCGGCATCAAACGCCTGGGACTGGCTGCAAGGATCTGCGAGCGCATCGGTTTTGATGTCATGCTGCCGGCCGTGGCCCAGGGGGCCTTGTGCCTGGAAATGCGCCGGGACGATCACTTCATCGCCGATGCCACGGCTTTTTTGAACGATGAATCCAGCCGCCGGGCCGTGATGGCCGAGCGGGCTTTTTTGGCGCGGCTGGGCGGTTCCTGCCAGGTCCCCGTGGCCGGCCATGCCGTCATCGGCAAGGATCGGCTGGTTTTGGAGGGACTGGTGGCAGACCCGCAAGGCAAGACCGTGATTCGGGACAGGCTGGACGGGGCGCCTGAAGATGGTGAGCACATCGGCAGGGCACTGGCCGATACCCTGCTGGCCCGCGGGGGCAGGCAGATCTTGGATCGGTTGCTGGGTGGCCAAACACCTTAATCCTTTTCGGGGTTGGTATCGGTATCGGAATCGGTATCCATTGTCTGCTGGAATGACGATTGCGATACCGACCCCGATTCTCCAAATCAACCAGCGGGTCAACGCCGTTTTGGACAAGACAAAGAACACTTTATGAATTCAAAACCTACAAGCGGCAAAGTCTATCTGATCGGCGCCGGTCCGGGTGACCCGGGACTGATCACGGTCAAGGGCCTGGAATGCATCCGCAGCGCCGATGTGATCGTCTATGATTATCTGGCGGCCCCGGCCCTGCTGCGCCACGCCCGGCCCGATGCCGAGCGGATCTATGTGGGCAAAAAAGGTGGAGACCACACCCTGCCCCAGGACAAGATCAACGCTTTGCTTGTGGAAAAAGGCCGTCAGGGATTGACCGTGGCCCGGCTCAAGGGCGGGGATCCTTTCATCTTCGGCCGCGGGGGCGAAGAAGCCGAGGTGCTCATCGCCGCGGGCATCGCTTTTGAAGTGGTGCCCGGGGTCACCTCGGCGGTGGCGGCCCCGGCCTATGCCGGTATTCCCCTGACCCACCGCCAGTTCACCACATCGGTGGCCTTTGTCACCGGCCACGAAGACCCCGCCAAGGAACGATCCACGATCAACTGGCGGGCCCTGGCCGAGGGAATCGGTACCATCGTGTTTTTCATGGGGGTCAAAAACCTGCCCCAGATTACCGGCAACCTGATGGCCTGCGGCAGGCCGTCCCACACCCCGGTGGCCGTGGTGCGCTGGGGGACCACCAGCCGGCAGCAGACAGTCACCGGGACCTTGGCCGACATCGGGGAAAAGGTCGCCGCCGCCGGCATCAAGGCTCCGGCCCTGATCGTGGTCGGGGAGGTGGTCAAGCTGCGCGAGACGATGCGCTGGTATGAAAACCGGCCCCTTTTCGGCAAGACCGTGGTGGTGACCCGGGCCCGGGAGCAGGCCAGTGATCTGGTGGTGCGCCTGGAGGCGTTGGGGGCCAACTGCCTTGAAATTCCAACGATCGAGGTGGTTCCCCCGTCAACTTGGGACCCGGTGGACAGGGCCATCGACAACCTGGCCGGCTATGACTGGCTGGTGTTTACCAGTGTCAACGGGGTGGGGTTTTTCTTCGAGCGGCTTTTCCACCGGAAAAAAGATGCCCGGGCCCTGTCCAGGGCACGCACCGCGGTGATCGGGCCGGCCACGGCCAAACGGCTGGCCGATTTCGGCCTTGCCAGCGACATCGTGCCGGAAAGCTTTCGGGCCGAATCCGTCGTGGCGGCTTTTGCCAACGAGGACATGGCCGGCAAGCGGGTTCTGCTGCCCCGGGCACTGGAGGCCCGGGCCGTTTTGCCCGAAGCCCTTGCCCGCCGGGGGGCGGTGGTGGACGAGGTGGCCGTGTATCGCACCGTGGCCGTGGACAAGGGCCGGGCCGACCTGCTCGATGCCCTGCACCACAAACAGGTCGACCTGGTGACCTTCACCAGTTCCTCCACGGTGCAACATTTCAAGGCCCTTTTGCCGGAAAAGGGTTTGACCCTGATGCAAGGGGTCAAGGTGGCCAGCATCGGCCCCATTACCACCGACACGGCCCTGGCGTTGGGCTTTGGCGTCGATGTGACCGCCTCCCGGTACACCATCGACGGGCTGGTGGAAGCGATCCTGGTCCATTGGGGCGATCATGGCTGATGGCGGCCAAGACCGGTTGATCGATGCCTTCCAGCGGCCGATCCGCTACTTGCGCGTCTCGGTGACCGACCACTGCAACCTCAACTGCCGGTACTGCCAGCCGGACCGGCTCATCCCGAAGCTGCCCCACGACGAGGTGCTTTCCTACGAGGAGATCCTGCGGGTGGCCGCGGTGGGCATCGGCTTGGGGATCAAAAAGATCCGCATCACCGGGGGCGAACCCCTGGTGCGCCGGGGCATTTTTGCTTTTCTCGCCCAACTGGGCCGCCTGCCCGGCCTGGCGGAACTGTGCCTGACCACCAACGGTGTTGTTTTGTCCCGGCACCTGGATGCCCTTTGGCAAGCCGGCATCCGGCGGCTCAACATCAGCCTGGACACCCTGGACCGCCGCAAATTTCACCACATCACCGGGGTGGACGCCTGGGAACGGGTCTGGGAGGCGCTCCTGGCGGCCCAGCGGGCCGGTTTTGCCCCAATCAAGATCAACGTGGTGGCCCTTAGCGGGATCAACGACGACGAGTTCGGTGCCCTGGCCCGGTTGAGCCTGGACTTTCCCTTTCACATTCGCTTCATCGAATACATGCCCATCGGCTGCAACGATCTGGTCAAGGGCCGCGCCCCGCTGCTCACCCCGCAGATCATGGCGGCCCTGGCCCCCTTGGGGCCCCTGGAACCGGTTCCCGGATCGGCCCTGGACGGTCCGGCCCGGCGTTTCCATTTTCCCGGTGCTCCGGGGGAGGTGGGCTTCATCAGCCCGATCAGCCACCACTTTTGCGCCGCCTGCAACCGCCTGCGCCTCACGGCCAGCGGGGCCTTAAGGCCCTGCCTGCTCTCCGATCACCAGATCGATATCAAAACGGCCCTGCGCCGCGGGGCCGACGATGCGGCCCTGGTCGCACTGTTTGGCCAGGCCGCGGGCTTCAAGGGGGCCGGCCACCATCTGGCCGACGGGCCGGTCAACGCCCAGATGTCGGCGATTGGGGGATGATGCCTTCCGGTTGGATGAACCGTTGGGCGTCGATGACGGGCAGGGGCATGCGGAAAAGACTGCCCTGGGCATACTCGCAGCCCAAACCGATCAGGGTCCGGGCTTCCTCGGGGGTTTCAACCCCCTCGGCCACCACGCTCATGCCCAGCTTGTGGGCCAGTTCGATGGTGCTTTCAACGATCTGGCGGTTGCGGGGTTGGTCCTCAAGCCGGTGAACGAAACTCTGGTCGATCTTGAGGGTGTCGAAGGGAAAACGGTGCAGGTAGCTCATCGAGCAATAACCCGTGCCAAAATCATCCAGGGCCGTTTGCACGTCAAAGCCCCTCACCTGGTGAAGGACCTGTTCGACCCGTTCGGGGTTTTCCACCAGCGCGGTTTCGGTCAGTTCCAGCTTGATGCGCCGGGCATCCACCCCGGCCGCTTCCATTGCCCGGCAGAGGGTCTGCAAAAAAACCGGATCGGTGAACTGGTGGGCCGAGACGTTGACGCTGACGGTAAACGCCTGGGAGGCGTTGAACGCCTCTTGCCAGGCGGCGGTCTGGCGGCAGGCTTCGGCTATGACCCAGGCCCCTAAGGGGACGATCAGCCCGGTTTCCTCGGCAAGTTTGATAAAATCATTGGGCGGAATCATGCCGCGATCCGGATGGCGCCAGCGCACCAGGCCTTCCATGCCCACGACCTTCCCGGCGGTAAGTTCGACGATGGGCTGGTAATAAA
>Ga0116204_1001213_pt1 | contig 14484 bp, 12 predicted proteins | sample LakKivwa52mmetaG_FD_94481 | JGI IMG/M metagenome (GOLD analysis project Ga0116204, IMG submission 94481) | Anoxic lake water microbial communities from Lake Kivu, Rwanda to study Microbial Dark Matter (Phase II) - Lake Kivu water 52m metaG | ecosystem: Environmental > Aquatic > Freshwater > Lake...
AAGATCACCGAAAGGGTTAGCGCCCATGGTCATTATGGTGTCGAGATCATGATCGACATCCTCAATAGCTATTTTTCGCGGATGGTGGAATGTATCGAAAGTCATGGTGGGTCATTAATAAAATATGGAGGGGATTCCATCTTTGCCCTATTTGAAGGTGAGCCACAGATCAGTCTCCCTCGATGCTATAAATGTAGCAAAGATATGTATTTGGCACTTTCGGAACTGAACGCTAGCTTTGAAAGTAAATATGACATAAAAATCAATTTTGATGGTGCCATAGGCTATGGCAGAATAAGCTTGAACGTTGTAGGGGACTTAGAATACCACTATGACTATTATGTGGATTCACATGCAGTAAGAGAGCTCTTTATCTTGGGAGGTGAATCACCTGCCGGAAGCATAGCCATTTCACCACATGCCCAACCCTTTATAAATTTGCCGGTATTGCCGTTAAGCGAAACCGAAAGCAAACCCCATCCCTTGATCTCTGGTGAAGACTTTTTGCCCGCCCAAGTCCAAAAGAAAATGATGGAAAAGGGCTTTACCGCGGAATTACGCAATACCTCTGTTATCTTTGTTCACCTCTGCCCCACCGGCGATAACGAAATCTTGACCATCGACGCATATCACGATTACTTTGTCAAGCTCCAGCGCCATGTTTACAATCTGGACGGTACCATCAATAAAATTGACTATACGGACAAGGGTTATCTGGTTCTCATTACCTTTGGCACTCCCTACAATCATATTGATGACATAGAACGTGCTTTGACCTGTGCCTACCGCCTCCAAAAAATCTCCTCTGCCCAAATCAATATCAAGATCGGTATCACCTACAGCAATATCTTTGCCGGCATCCTGGGTTCTCCCTCCCGGCACGAGTATGGAATCATCGGCAATGCTGTAAACGTTGCTGCCCGCTTAATGGCAAATTCTGAAGTGGGCGAGATATCCTTTTCGGAAGAAATCCTCAGTACCGTAACTGCCAGATTTGGCACTACTTTTGTAGAGGAAACGCTGGTAAAAGGCATTACCGAACCTCTGCGCATCCACAAAATCACCGCAGAATTCCCAGATTCATGGATTGCCCTCCAGACCAAATTTGCCCCCAAATCATTAGTTGCATATCAAAACAGCGTTTCCGAGATCAAGAACCGGCTCAAACACGGCAAACAAAGTCTCATCCTTCTGAGTGGCTCATCCGGAACTGGCAAGTCTTTCATTGCCTATAAAATCCTCGAATATGCCAAAACCCTCACGCATGAAGTCGATCTCTTTATAATGGAAGAATTCAATTGCAACAACCAAGCGGATTGGATTTTGAGGACTCTTTCCCACAAACTGGGAATAGATGATCCAGCCCGGGATATAGACATTCTCCGTGAAACCTTTGGCAGAATCGAGGCAGGAATAGATTTTGAGCTGATCCAAAGATACTTTTATAGCCTCTCAGATACCAGTATCATCGCCAAAAACCAAGCCCCTGAGCTGATTCCTGAAGAGCTGGAGATCTGCTATTTGCATCTGGCAGAATTGATTTGCGCGCTGTTAGAAAAGGTTTCGCTGCTCCTTTTGGACGATATCCAATGGCTGGATAATGCCTCCCTTCAAGTGTGGAAAAAAGCCTTGCCCAAGCTCTTGCAAAGCCAAAAGACAATCATTCTCAGCACACGTGAAGATAGCTATTCATTTCTACCCAGTGGTTATGAAGATCTTACTTTCCGCATAGACCTCAAAAACCTAGCTCCCAGCGAAGCACAACACCTCCTCAAAAAAGAACTGCCCATTGCCTCTGTAGATGCCCAAAGCTCGATATATACGATGACCAAAGGCAACCCCCTCTTTATGGTGGAAATGGTAAATACTATACGCAAACATTTTGATTGGGAAAATAGCATCCTTGCCGAGTCTGATCTTAAGAGACTGGAAAAGGAAGGCGTCATCTCCGATACCATCGAAAACCTTCTGCTCAATGAGTACGAAAATCTGGATGAAGATTCACAAAAACTGCTCCGTGTAGCTTCCATTATCGGAAAAGCCTTTGCTATGGATGAAGTAAACATTCTCAGCGACACTGCCTTCAAAGAAGATTTTATTGATATTATCAGCCAACTCAGCAAAGAACACATCATCGGAAAAAAGACCTTCAATCCTGGGGTCGAATATGTCTTTTTCAATCAACTCATGCGCGATGCAATCTACCGAACCATTCTGCTGAGTGAAAAAAGCATCCTGCACGACCGCATCGCCATCTTTTATGAGCAAAAGTACCAGCACAATATCCAACCCTATGTAGAGCTCATCGCAAATCACTACATTTATGCCGGGAACAGTAGTAAAGCTCTGGAATTTAGCATTTTGGCAGGTGAAAAAACCTCGCGTTTGGCTGCATATCCAGAGAGTAACTATTACTTTGAAAAAGCCCTTAGTCTCGCCACTGATACCAAGACCCAATATCAGCTCCTCTTGGCTATCGTAAAAAACCAGGTCGCCATCGGCAATGCTCTGCAAGCTGAAGAAATGCTTACGCAAATTGCGGAAAAGTACCATGACCTATTGGATGATGACTTCCATTTTCAAATGGTTCGGATGATCATGCTCAAAGCTTCCTACCAAGAGCTGTATGAATATTATCATCAACACAAAAACTCGCTCTGCAATCCGCTCTTCCGGCTACGCATCAAGCTGCGTTATCTTGATGCCCTCCAGTTTATAAACTACTTGGATGAGTATGAAGAGGAAGTGGCAAAGCTCGAAACTGAAATTGTGGAAGTGGATGATCCCAAACTCCTCGGAGACTATCTCATCAACCGTGCTCTCTATTTTGTGCACCGTACAGATTATCGTAATGCCGCAGATTATTATTACGAGCTGAGCGTTCATGCCGAATTGCACAAAGACTTTATCCAGCTTAGGATTGCCCATAACGGCTTGGGCATCGTCGCTTCACGAACCGGCAACAAAACAGAGGCAAGAGAGCATTTTGAAAAAGCTCTTGCCATTTGTGAAAAACTCGGAGACCGCAACGGCTATGGAAAACTAACTCTCGATCTGGCAACCTTACTGCGCAATGAAGGTAAGCTCGAAGAAGCTATCGAGATGTACAAAAAAGCCCTAGGCACTGCCAATATTCTCGGCAACAGACATCAACAGGCTACGGCGATTTACAACATTGGCGAAGCTTTGTACTATGAAGGGGAATTTGCCAGAGCTTTGGCATACTTTGAACAAGCCTTGGATATCTATCAAAAACTCGGAGACAGTAGTGGCATATCCTATTGCTATGATGCTATGGGAGATATCAATTTCAACCTCGAAAATTATGATGCAGCACTGGCAATCTACACCGAAAATCTATCCCGCCAGCAGTCCCTCAAAGATGAGGAAGGAATCGCTCACACCTATGGTAATTTGGGAAATATTGCCAAAGCGCATCAGGATTATCCCAAGGCAGAGACTTATTACCAGATGCAAATAGAAATCTTGGAGCGCGTAGGTGATGTTGACGGATTGGGCAGAGCTTGGTTCAACTATGCCATGATTGAGCTGGAGCAGGGAAACACAGAGCAAACCCGAGTTAACCTAAATAAATCTATCAGCCTTTTTGAATCCTGCGATGCCAAAATCTTTGCCGATATCGCCAAAGAGCAATTGGCGAATTTGGATAATCCTAATCCTGGGGAATGATAAATGAATAAAAAGAAACAGAGCTTTTTGGAGCGTGTCCCTCTTGGCACCAAGCAAAGCCTTGGTGAAGAAATCGCCAATAGTATCACCCATGGTACCGGAGTCGGTCTCAGCATCGCTGCTTTGGTAATTTTGGTGGTCTTTGCTGCCAAGCGCAGCGATGCTTGGAAAGTAGTATCCTACAGCATTTATGGTGCCACACTGATCATGCTCTATTTGGCATCGACATTGTATCATGCCTTTCCCCAACCCAAGGTCAAACGTTTTTTCCGCATCCTCGATCACTCATCAATTTTCTTGCTCATTGCCGGTACTTATACTCCGGTAACGATTGGGCACATGCGTGGTGGCTGGGGTTGGACGCTCTTTGGCATCATCTGGGGTCTCACCATCATTGGCATAAACCTCAAAATCTTTGCCATGAGCAAGCTCAAATATCTCTCCAGCCTCATCTATATCCTCATGGGATGGATGGTCTTAATCGCCATCAAACCTCTGATCTCAAACACTCCATATTCGTTTCTGATCTGGATTAGCATCGGTGGCGTTGCCTATACTTTGGGCGTAATCTTTTATGCATGGAAAAAACTCCCCTACCATCACAGTATCTGGCATCTCTTTGTTTTGGGCGGTAGTGTCTGCCATTTCTTTGCCATGCTCCAATTGATGAAACCTCTTTGATGCACAAATCCACAGCTCCATCGACTGCTTGTCCTGCCAGATAATATGCGCTGGAGATGTGGCGGGCTCCCTGCGGGAAAGCGGCATTATCGCCACCTCAAACCTTGCACCAATCAGTAAGCAAGATACTCTTGCGCTTTTTTGTTGACGTATTTTTATCTTGTTATTGTGATGTGCAGAGCAAGAAAATAAGGAAACATGAATGTATCTAAAGCTTTGTCTCATAATCTTATTGACAGTTTTTGCTGTCTATGCACATGCTCAACAGGGGCTCTTTGACCTCAGCTATGACTTGCCTCTACAGACCGCCAACGACATCCTTGAGGAGGGTGGATTCTTTTTGTATGATTCTCGAGGCAACGTAGGAGAGTATCGCAGTCAAGACAATATCTACGTAAGCAGTATTCTGCTAATGGCAGAGCCAGAAAAGAAAACCCTTGCCGGATGGCTGATCAAATACAGCAAAGAAAACAGCGCCGATAACGATGCCTATGTCCTCGATACGCTACAAAAAATGCACGGAGAAAAAAACCATTACGACAAAGATACAGAGCAGTTGATCTGGTTTTTGACCGATTCCCGCACCGTACATGTGATGTATGGTGAATCAAATGACCTAATTTTGCTATATTACGACTCCCGATATCCACAGCTCTTTGGGAGAAAGTAGGTATAAAGAGCCGATTATGCGGAAACTTCTCATAACGCTGTTGTTTGTCTTAATGCTTTCCAGCCTTTTGGCTCAAACCGGTCTCTATGAGATTTCCTATCAAGACGATTATCAGCCTCTGCACGATAGATTGATCCGCAAGGGCTTTATCCGTACCCAACTAACGCAAAACAAAGCTATTTACATCAATCACAACATCCCCCATTTACTTGCCTTGACGCTTGCCATCATCCCCGAAAGTAAAAAAGTGGGATTGTGGAGCATTATCTATCTCACTGGTCGAGACCCAGATTTGGTGCTTTCTATCGTCGATGAACTGGTGGCTATCCATCAAGAAGAACCTACCTACAATGAGCCCATAGACGAATACTATTGGCAGTTTAACGAAAATCGGAGCCTAATCCTATCCTTTGATTCCGAGAGCAAAATCCTCAACCTCATTTATTATGACACCGAACATGAAGAGCTAATTTTTTAGCAAAGGAGACATCATGAAAAAACACATCCTTATCCTGATCTGCCTCTCACTAGCGCTAGGTCTTCTATTTGCGCATCCCGCCGGAAAGGTCAGCGCGGCTTACGACGCCAAAACCCAAATCCTCAAAATCGATTATGATCACAAGGTGAGCTCCGCAAAAGATCACTTTATCTACAATATCACCGTCCAAGTAAATGGGAAAAAGACCATCGAACAGGTGATCTTTATTCAAGACAATGAAAATGGCGGCAGCTATTCCTACAAAATGCTGGGACTCAAGAAAGGCGATAAGATCAATGTAATCACAGATTGCAACAAAGGTGGCAAAAAGTCCTCCGCAATTACTGTTCCATAGGATAGCAATATGAAGATGCATGTTTTATGCCTCTTGTTGTGTTTGATGGCTCCACTTTTGTGGGGCTATCAAAACACCTTGCCGGCTCTGAAAACACCAACCGCTTTGGGTGAAGACGAGGCAGAATTCAATCTTGCCCATCGCTTTTATGGAGCTGTAGACAAAGACCCCCTCGAAACTTTTTTGGGGATGAATGCCGGTGCCAATGTGGGGCTCTCTTATCGCCAACATCTGATCTATAACATCGAATTGGGAATGGGCTATGAGCGCAAAAACAACAGGTATGAGTTTGGCTCTTCCTTCAAATTTACTCCCTTTGAGCTTCCCGTTCAAGCACAGATTGAGCTCGCTTATTTTTCCTTTAAGCAAAACGGTCAAGACGATCGGCGCAAGAACTTTTGCTATCTCCTATCCGCGCAAAACAAGCCTCTGTGGGATAGGCTCTCTTTTACCGTAAATGCCGGATTTGATGGCTATTACGAACGCTTGGTAAGCGGTATCGGAACGCACATAATACTTTCGGATAAGATTGCCCTGATAGGTGAATACTATCCAGTTTGGGATCGAGACAGTGCGCCAAAACGCATCAAGAACCTGCTAAGTGATAATGATGCCTATGTCTTTGGTATCAAGATGGATACCTATGGGCATCATTTTATCTTCCTCCTCTCCAATGCCGAGGGGACAAATCCCCAGAGCTTGAGTATGGGCACAAGTTCCCAAGACTTGCGCTTTGGTTTTAATATCCAACGCCGGATGCAGTTTTAGGAGGTATGATGAAGATTAGGATACTACTATTGTTGTTGGTCTCGCTGCTCTTGATGTCGTGCAACACTATCTGGGATGAGACTTATGTGACGCCCGATCCCGATACTGATGCCGAGGGATATTATCAAACTCTTTATGGCTCATTTACATTGAAGTATAAGGTGGAAAGCGGTACCCATCTGCGCTGTAAACTCTCAGCCAATGGAAGTGGCTGGATAGCTGTGGGTTTTGCCCCTACGGCAATGATGAAAGATGCCAATGTAATCATCGGTTATGTGCATGCAGATCAGGGATTTATCCGTGATGATTTTGGTACCTCGCAGACGGAACACGAGTCCGATCTCAGTTTAGGTGGCAGTAGCGATGTAGAGCTACTCACTGCCTATGAGGCAAATGGAAAGACTCATCTGGAGTTTCGCATTCCACTTGATTCTGGTGATAGCAAAGATCGTCCGCTGGTGATAGGTTCCGAATATCCGATTATTTTTGCCTCCGGTAATGAAGATGATTTTGACTCATATCATAGTGCCATTGGTACGGGAGTAATCCAGATCCGTTAGCAAGCCAAAAAAAACTGCTTTACAAAAGCATAGCTGATCCGAAAATGCCCTTAAATAGGAGGAGCGTATTTGTACTCCATTGTCTGTAGTGAAATTATAGACCAAGGTGAGAAAAGAGATGTAAGTATGCATAGTCCCATATTGATCAGTTTTCCAGATTTGCTGCCACCGGAGGATTTCTTTGCCAGAATTCGCTTCTATAGTGAATCTGGAAGTATTCCATTGGCTTTTTATCGGGACAATAGCATGCACTTAGTATGCATTATGACAGACTACATACACCTTGAAGCGCTTGCCTGTGACTGCTCGGGTCTTTTTACATATCCATCACTAGCGATAGACTATCCGGCATTTTCAGTTTTTGAACGCGAAGTCTATGAGGAAAGCGGTATTTTGCCAGCTGGACATCCCTGGCTCAAACCCATGCGTCAAGCAGGATTGAGGTCCAATGCTCCCAATCAATATCCCTTTATGGAATTCCAATCTTCTTCAATGCACGAAGTAGGAGTGGGGCCCGTTCACGCCGGAGTAATAGAACCGGGGCATTTTCGGTTCCTATGTATTGGTGAAGAGGTAAAACACTTGGAGATATGCTTGGGCTACCAACACCGGGGAGTGGCAAAGCTCTTCCGCAGTGGAGACATCAGGGAAAAAATCTACCTTGCCGAAAGTATTGCCGGTGATACCACGATCGGACATGCTTTGGCTTATGCAATGGCAGTAGAGGCAATCTGCCAAAGTAATCCCTCATCAATACCGGAAAGGATGATTGCCTTGGAACTGGAACGCATCGCCATGCACTTGGCAGACCTTTCTGCCCTCTCTGGAGACATTGCCTATATCATGGGTCAAAATATCTTTGCCGCACTTCGTACTACTGTGATCAATACCTCCCTATCAATCTGTGGAAGCCGTTTTGGCAAGAGATGGATCTGCCCCGGAGGAGTAAATTATCCCCTCACAGCAGACAAGGCAAAAGAAGTCTGCAAGACACTTGCCGGGGTTTGGAAGCAAACGCACTTGATGGTTGAGGGCATGCTGGGTACTGCTGGAGTGCTGTCACGTTTTGACGATACCGGTAAGGTTAGCAAAGAGGATTGCCTTGCTTTTGGCTTTACGGGAACTACTGCCAAAGCTACAGGGCTGGCTGTGGATGTTAGGCTCTCCTTTCCCATGATGCCCATCGAGGACTTTTACCCCATTACACATGACTCGGGAGATGTCTATGCCAGGTTTTGGGTGCGATGCCAAGAAATTGCCCAATCCATCTCAATGATTGAACAGCTTAGTGCACGGCTTGATGAAGCTAAACTCATGCCCATGGGCGATATAACATCTGATAGTATCGCCATTTCCCTTGTCGAGGGGTGGCGCGGTAGGATCGTACATATCTGCCAAAGTGCCAGTGCCGGCATCATAGATAGCTATCGGATTATTGACCCCTCTCTGCATAACTGGTTTGCACTTGCCCTCTGTATGAGAGGAGAGGGAATCTCGGATTTTCCGCTCTGCAACAAGAGCTTTGACCTTTCCTATTGCGGGAGTGATTTATAATGTTGGATACAATACTGGCGCGCTTCAAACATGGCTATCAGGCAATTCCTGATCCACTCCGGGCAACTATGGATACAGCCTTTCCGGGCTTGCCAAAAATCAGCCAAAGTGCCGATCTGGAGCTCCTTGCCAGTGCATGTCCGCTTTCGGCAATTGGTGCTTGGGGGCTCGATTTGGGACTATGCAATTTTTGTGGTGCCTGTGCCAGACGCTATCCAGAGATGATTCTCTTTACCAACGATTTTCGCATGGCAACGGATAACCGGCAAAAGCTCATCATCCCACGCGGTGAACACGACTTTTCAAAAACGGCAATTCTCTCAAGGCTTCCTCAAGCCTTTGCCAAATCCTTTTGCCTCAGAAGTGTCTCCGCGGGCGGATGCAATGCCTGTGAGCTGGAATTGGGAGCTTCTTCCAACGTCAATTTTGATATGGGCAGGTATGGTATTGAAATTGTGGCTTCTCCAAGACATGCCGATGCATTGATTTTGACTGGACCTGTGTCTGCAAACATGGCAGAGGCTCTGATTGCTACTTGGGAAGCCATGCCCAAACCAAAGTTTGTGCTCCTCTGTGGTACCTGTGCCATCAGCGGTGGAATTTTCAAAGATAGTGAAGCTCTGGATCGGACTTGGTTATCAACCATAGAACCATCACTTTACATACCGGGTTGTCCGGCTCACCCACTTAGCATCATTCACGGTATCCATAGTATTATGAGGGGTCTATGAGCATCGGTTTCAATATCCTATTTCTCTCCTTGGTGGCTGCTTTGGCTGCACAGAAAAGGGCTTTTGGCTTGATGTGGGTTTTGGGCTCGGTGCTGATTTGTTATGAATACTCACAGGCTCTGTTTATCGGCAATGGCTTGGCTTATCAGTTTTCTCTGCCTTTACCCCTTGGAGCTATTGAGATTGGACTTAGCAAGACGGCAGCATATTTTGGCATTGTGGTATCAGTGGGGCTTGCTTTGGGCATCACCTTTGGCATGGAATATCTAAAACTTCAAGCACTTCCGGGACAGAGGGCACACCTCTTTTGGCTCGGTATCCTGGGGCTTAGTATGCATGCCATGCTCTGGGTACAGCATACGCTCGCTTTTTTGATGATCTGGGAAGTAATGAGTATGGCTTCGGTCTTCTTGTGCTTTGGAGAAGGCAACAAGGCACTTCGGGATGGCATCTTCTATCTGGTAATGGTGCATGTAGGAGCGGTGTTTCTAATTGCAGGATTTGCACTTTCTTATGTCCAAAGCGGGTCCTTTGGCTTTGCCAGCCTCAAGCATTTATCAAATCCCAGCCTGATCCTTTTGTTGATCGGCTTTGCTTTCAAAGCGGGGTTCTTTCCGCTATATTCGTGGCTGCCCAAAACCTATTCTATAGCCCCTGCACATGTTTCGGGGATAATGAGCGGAGTGAAGATCAATACTGGACTTTATGGCATTATCCTGCTCTTCCAGGCAAGCCTGCCCAGCCTGACGCTAATCATTATTTGTGCGATAGTTTCGCTCATCACTATTCTCCTAGGAGTCTTCAATTCCATGTCCGAAACCAGCCTCAAAAGGGCTTTGGCATATTCGTCTGTGGAGAATGTAGGCATCATTGGTTTGGGTCTTTGCATCTGGCTCTGGGGCAGGTATAGTGGCAGTGTAACGATATCCGTCTTAGGTTTTGCCGGAGCCATGCTACACTTGCTTTTCCATTCGATTTTCAAGGCACTGCTCTTTTACCAAAGCGGGATCATTTATTGTGTCACTCAAACGATGGAGACCGAACGCTTGGGTGGCTTGCACAAAAACATGCCAAAGACGGCGATCCTGTTTTTGACCGGTGTTGGCGGGATTAGTGCCCTACCTCTCTTTAGCGGTTTTGTGAGTGAATTTGTGATCTACTATGCGCTGATTAACGGCATCGGAAATTCCCATATCGGGATCGTATTATTTTCGATAATCGGCATGGCAGTAATGGCTTTTGCGGGAGCAATGGCGCTAATCGGTTTCCTCAAGCTCTTCAGCATCATGTTTTTGGGTGAGCCTCGCAGCGATGAGGCAGCAAGGGCGATAGAACCCAAGGGAAGATTGCACTTTCCCTTGGTGATTTTGGCTCTTATGACTATTGCTGGAGGCATCTTTGGCAGCTATGTCTTGGATTTGGTAAGACCACTTATGGCTGGCATGGCTGTTCCAGCTTTTAAGTCCCTTCAAAACATCCTGCAAAATCTCAGTATTGCCTTTGTACTCATACTCCTCATCTCTCTATTACTATATTTTATCCGCAAGCGTTGCGTACAGGTGGACAAATCTCCTACCTGGGGTTGTGGCTATCATCATCCCTCGCCGCGTATGCAATACACGTCCAAGGCATTTGTCCAACCGCTTTCTTACTTTCTTCTCCCCTTTGTGATGATGCGTAAAAAGCTGATCAAACCCCAAAATGCCTTCCCTACTCATCTTGAGTATGAAGAGCGGGTCTTGGAGCCGATTTACGAACTGCTGCTAATACCGTTCAGCAAGTTTATCCGTCGCTTTCTAAAGCTCTTTGCCGGCATTCACAATGGTAAAACAAATAGCTACATAGCTTGGAACTTGGGCTTTCTGATCTTGCTCTTGATCTTGGTCTTGGGGGTTCTCAAATGATCCTCAACCTTCTGTGTATGCTATTTCTGCCTCTTCTTCTGGTGGGATTGATCAACCGTAGCAAAGCCATCGCTGTTGGCAGAAAAGGAGCACCGCTCTTACAGGCTTGGTGGCATTTCCTCAAACTGCTACGCAAAGACGAAGTTAAGAGCCATACCGCATCATGGATCACAGACTGGGCTCCGTCTGTAGCATTTGCCGCTACTTTTATTGCAGCTTTCTTTGTTCCTTTTGGAAGCAGAACCGGTATCTTGGGCTTTGGTGGAGACTTTGTATTCATCCTCTATCTTTTGGCACTGGCAAAAGCCGCAATGGTATTGGCAGCGATGGATTGCGGTTCTTCCTTCGAAGGTATGGGAGCCAGCCGGGAAATCTCTTTCACCGCTTTTTTGGAGCCAGCTTTTATGCTCATCGTGGGCACCTTACTCTTGGGAGGGAGAATAGATAGTCTGGCTGCCTTGGTGACCGGTCATACCATCAATACTCATGATATATGGAGTGTGATTACAGCCCTGCTTACTACTTGTGCCTTGCTGATCATGCTCTTGGTGGAAGCAGCCCGAGTGCCTTTTGACGATCCGGCTACGCATCTGGAACTTACGATGATTCACGAAGTAATGATCTTGGACTATAGTGGATTTTCCTTGGCTCTTATCCACTATACAGCAGCTCTAAAGATGTTGATTTATGCTTCATTGATCAGCCATTTATTGATACCGATGGAGATTGCCATGTTTGCAATGTGGTATTTGATCTTGATTTTTGTGCAGGCAATTGGGATCGGGCTTTTGGAAAGCTGGATACCCAGGTTTAGGATGAACCGCAATCTGGAGCTGGTCTCGGTACCTGTTTCGATTTCCTTGTTGGTGATCTCGGTGCTCATTGCAAAGTTTATTGGAGCTTGGTAAGATGATTGAGATTTTGGTAATAAGCTTTGGTTTGAGCCTGCTTTTTGCCTCGGTAACGAATATGCTCAAGAGCCTGATCCGCATCCTAGTCATGCAAGGATTGATCCTCTTTTTGATCACCGTGCTCAAAACGACGCACATAAACTGGCTCAGCTTTTCCTTTATCGCCTTGGAAACGCTCATCTTCAAAGCCATTATCATTCCCTGGTTCATCATGGATACGATCAAGAAAAGCAATACGCGCCGGGAAACCGAGCCTAGTGTTTCAAATTTCTTTTCGTTGGCTTTGATGAGCTTGATCTTTGTCTTTGGGTTTGGGTTGGCGATGCTCTCGGGGCGTTGGTCTACCAAGCTCTTTCCCTTGGAATTTGGCGTTGCCTTTGCTGCCATGATCAAAGGGATTTTTATCATCATTGCCAACAAGAAGCTGATTTCACACTTGATCGGGTATTTGATCTTGGAAAACGGCATCTTTCTGCTTGCTTTATCTGCCGGTAGTCACCTGCCCTATATTGTAAACTTGGGAGTCTCATTGGATATTCTCATTTCTATCCTGCTTGCCGTGCTCTTTATCAATCGGATCAAATCCACCTTTGACGATGCTGATAGCCCCGGACTCTTGAAGGAGGATTGATGTTTTGGATTCTCTTTGGTTTCCCCCTTGTGTGCTTATTCCTTTGCTTTGCAATCAAAAGTAATAAGCAACTCGACATGCTGGTCTTTGCCCATAGCATTCTTACCTTGAGTGTGGCAATTCTTGCCTATATCAAGGGCGCGCAGATTATCCGCATGGACGATCTGGGCTTGTTTGTCTTTATCATCACTAGCGTGCTATATTTTGCCGTTGCGCTGTATCGCTTTGGCGGAGAGGCACATAAGGAACTCAAAGCCTACCGGATTCACAGTATGTTTTTGATCATATTTGTATCCGCAATGACGGCAGTGAGTCTAAGCCGGGACCTGGGATTGATCTGGATTTTTGTGGAAGCTACTACTCTGGCTTCTGCTATGCTCATAACTTTTGACCATAACAAGAGTTCCTTGGAAGCAGCCTGGAAATATCTCTTTATTTGTTCCGTGGGTATCGCTTTGGCTTTTGTAGGCATCCTGATGTTGGTTATCGCCCAAAATGATCCTGCCAGCTTGCATCTTGGGGTTTTGATGCAAAAAGCGCCAGAGCTTTCACCCTTTTGGGTCAAGATGTCCTTTGTCTTTATGTTAGTGGGTTTTGGCACCAAAATCGGTTTGGCTCCGCTGCATTTCTGGCTACCCGATGCCCATTCCGAAGCTCCGGCTCCCATCTCTGCATTGCTCTCTGGCGCACTGTTGAATACTGCCTTGCTACCCATTCTTAGGATGGGAAAGCTGATGCGCCAATGCCAATTGGAGCACATTTCAAATACCGTGTTTCAGATCATTGGGCTACTTTCCATCTTTGTCGCAACGGTTTTTATCCTCAAGACCAAGAACTTCAAACGCCTCTTGGCATATTCCTCCATTGAAAACATGGGCATTATCCTGCTTGCCTTTGGTAGTGGTGCTTTTGCCCACTATGCAGGATACTTGCACATCTTGGGACATTCTTTGATCAAAGCTGCTTTCTTTTTAACGGCGGGAAACATCATCAGCCTCTACCACAGCAAATATCACAAAGACGTATGCGGTTTGCTCATGAAACATACTCCCAGCGGATGGATTTGGCTGATAGCCTTTGCCATGATCATTGGCATCCCACCCTCGCCACTCTTTATCAGCGAATTTATGATCGCCGCGGCACTGCTCAAGAGCGGGAGCTACATCCAATTGTGTCTGCTCTTTGGTATGCTCATCATCATTGCCTATGGGATTGGCAAGATCAGTTTCAAGATGTGTCTGGGTAGCGATGTATCAGCTCAAAAGCTGAGTCCCCAAAAAGTAATCGCTCCGGCTTGGCTACTCATAATGGCTGCCATTTTGGGGCTGTGGCTACCTCAGTTTTGAGCCTTAGAAATTCTTCTGCGCAATTACCTTGAAAAAGAGCTTGTTTTCTGGATCGACATCAATAAGCACTTCGTTTAAATTGCCATCATAGACCATCGTATCATACAAACCATCGGGATCGGGATCGGCATAAACCCTAAAGCTATCTACCGCAAAAGGATACTCCCAAGACAAACGTACTTGGTTGTCCGATATTGCCTCTATA
>Ga0116204_1001216_pt1 | contig 14460 bp, 8 predicted proteins | sample LakKivwa52mmetaG_FD_94481 | JGI IMG/M metagenome (GOLD analysis project Ga0116204, IMG submission 94481) | Anoxic lake water microbial communities from Lake Kivu, Rwanda to study Microbial Dark Matter (Phase II) - Lake Kivu water 52m metaG | ecosystem: Environmental > Aquatic > Freshwater > Lake ...
CAAAGATTGGAAAAAATGATTCAAATGCCCTTTTCATCTCAATATCCATTATGTATTCGTTTTATCCTTTTTGCAAAGATAATGTATTTTAAGAATCGGAATTATTTATTTCAAATCCCCTAATGACCCCGCCCGAACCTACAACTCCTCCGGTGTAAGCGATCTAATCATTTTTCCCCGATATGAGGTATTTCGCAGCATGAAGGAGGGTAAAACCACCGAACTTACCGTGGGATTGGGAATGAAAATCCCTATCGGCGTTTACAACGACTCAACGGGTAATGTTGAGCCTTTTTCCGGTGAAACGTATTACGTAACCAACCCACAGGCCGTGCAACTTACCACAGGAGCCCAGGATTTTATTTTCTATGTTTTTTACCTGAAGGGTTTTCCGAAAAAGGATTTCAAGATTTTTGCCAATGGTTTTTACATCAAAAAAGGGTGGAATCCCCTTGGTGAGAAAATGGGAGATTATGCGAGCATTGCTGTATTTGTGAGCAGGGCTTTGCTCCGAAACCTTGGTGCAACGCTGCAGGTAAGGGGTGAATGGACTGACCTGATGTCCATTAATAAAGACATTCTAATCCATGCCTATCCCAATTATGATCCATTTGCCACCGGTTACAAAAAGGTTTTTGTGACACCGCAACTCAGTTACAGCCTCAACAGCTTTACCCTGTTTGGACTTGTGGATCTTCCGGTTTACCAGTATGTTACGAAAACTCAGGTGGGTACATCACTACAGTTTACCCTGGGCTTGTCGTACAGGTTTTATGCAAATTGATACGGGTAGTTTTATTTCTTGTTTTTCCTTGATTTCCTCTCCTGTCTTTTTTCTTCCCTCATCTCCTTTTTGGCATCTTTTTTCTCCTGTTTTTCATATTTTTTCAGCGAGGGGCCTACGCCCGGAACCAGTGTAGCCCTGATACCTGAAATGATGCTTTTGACGATATAATTGAAAATGGACTTATTGATGTCTCTCTCCACAAATATTTCGGCCACCATGGGCTTTTCACCGGGTTTTTTTTCTGATGGATTGAACCCCCTGATCATTTGGTTGGAAAGCCAGCTTGCGAATCCGATGTCGTGGGATTTCTTTTCTTCGGTTTCCTTCTTTAAAACATTAATTTTTAGGTTGTTATAGGCCATAACCATTTGTCCTGTGGAAATCTTCTGATTGGCCTTTGCCCAAAAAACAAGACTGTCGAGCTGACCCTCCTGGATATTGACCAGAACATTCAATTCGGTAATTGAATTAAAGGCCTGCATATTCATCCGGTCAATCCTGCCATGGAATTCAAATTCGCTGCTCGAGAGATCGCGCGGAGCAGTAATTTGCACAAACATATTTCCTTCGTTGAAGAGTTTTGCTTCCAAAAGGCAAACCATCGGTCCGTTTTTGTTGATATACTCGGGGATGTTGGAAACTTTCAGTAGTTCAACCTTGACATTGCTTAAAGGTACTTTTCCGGCTGCTACCCTATCAGGAGCCAGCTCTTCGTAACGGATACCAGAATTCTTTACCGAAATTGCATCTATCTGGAATGGAATTTCGATGCCGGCCAGAGCCTGCCAGGGAAACTTCGGGAAATTTTCAAAATCGAAGGGATAATTTTTGTCGCGGTAAACTTCCAGATCAAGCCCATCGATATTTATCGCTTTGATAACCAAATCACCCTTCAAAAAATATTTCTCCAGGTCGAAGCCGATAAGTTCTATGGATTTTAAATTCAGGGCTATCCTGTCGGTCTGCTTCCCGAACTTTTTTGCAAACTGTTCTTTGTCATATTTGGGCATCAACTTAAAGTCGCTCAAAGCAAGCCTGTTTTCAGTTATGTCGAGGTCGACACCTTTCAGCTCATAATCGTAGAAACCCTTATCACTGTTGAATTTTACCTCTCCCAGGCCAAATTTCGATTCTTCGTACGATTTGTCAATCAGTGTTTTCATGGGTTCATCAGGGTCAATCAGCACGTTGGTTAGCAGCAGGCTGATCGTTTGAACCGAAAAAACGGTTTTGGAATTTACTTTGTCGTAAAACTCGGCACTACCGCCACTGATTCTGAAAAACTCAAGGCTGCTTTTGCCAAGACTGATCTTTTTTGGCGCTGCGGTATCAACGGGTTTGATCTGTGCCGCCAAAAACTTGCTCCGTGCAGCTTTTTCCTTCTTTGTCAAATGGTCTATTATTCTGATGCCGGGGTCATCGATTTCGATGCCTTTGATGTGCAGTTCTTTTCTTAGCAGCAATGCCCTGACATCAAGGCCAGTGAGAGAAAGACCTGATAACCGGGCTTCGAAAAGAAATTGATGCTTGAACCGAAGGGTGTCATCGGCGTGATAGAAATTGGTGTCAATCCGCAGGTTGAAATTGCTGATTGATATTTCTCCGGCGAAAACATCAAGTTTAAGTTTTTCAAAATCAATATGATAAACCTTACTAAGCTGTGATGTATTAAACTGATCAAGGATAATATCTCCGGCAATTCTTCCCAGGTTCATCCTGAGCCAAAATGTGCCGGCAACCAGAACTACAACGAGAGCGAGCAGAATAATTGCCAGTCGTTTCATAACTTTTGACATAAGAATCAGATCAAATGGTTTGCATTAAAAGTTTTTATTCTGCAAAAGATGTAACTTTCAGGGATTTTATCCTGTCGAATCATCGGTTTGTTCCCTGAGTGAAATTTTTCAAAGTATCTTTTGAGAGTTACAAAGTTAGCTTTTTATTCAATCCTGGTATATTTGAACTTTTCAGAAAAAAAGAAGAAATTTAAAACCTGTTTTGTATGAACCGATTTATTTGCAACTTTGTAAATAGTTTCGATGCAAAAGCTAAGTATTCAAACACTTTCAAATTATGAAAAAAATTGGTATCCGGATAGATGCTAATGGCATAAAACGGGCAGGTTTATTTCTTCTGATCGGCTTTATAATATGCAGTTATGTTTTTGGTCAGGAAGAGACCGTCAGGCGGGACAACGACTCTCTTATATTTCCAAATACGGTTCGTTTTAACCTTACCAACCCGCTTCTTTTTGGTGATAAGGCCATAATATTTGGTTATGAAAGAGTTTTAAACAACAAAAAATCTTTTTCGGTCAATGTTGGCCGCGCTTACTACCCCAAGCTTGTTAATGCAAGTTATAATGCTGATTCACTGGGAATTGACCTTAGGGATAATACAAAGGACAAGGGATTAAGCCTTTCGTTGGACTACCGTATTTACCTGCAAAAGGAGAATAAGTATCCTGCGCCACGGGGCGTGTATTTAGGGCCTTACTACTCTTTCAACTATTTCTCACGCACAAATACCTGGGAGCTCAACACAAATTCCTTTCAGGGAGATCTGGAGACCAACCTGAACTTTAATATCCACACTATTGGCTTCCAGCTGGGTTATCAGTTCGTTTTTTGGGACAGGTTAACCCTCGACATGATTCTGCTTGGGCCTGGATATGGTTTTTATAACTTTAAGGTCGGTTTAAGTACTTCTTTGGATCCTGATGACGAATCCAAACTTTTTGAAATTATCAATGATTATCTCACTGAGAAATTTCCTGGCTACTCCTGGGTAGTTGATTCAAAAGAGTTCGAAAAGAAAGGATCTTTCAAAACAACCAGTTTGGGCTTCCGATACATAATTATGGCCGGATACCGGTTTTAGCTCATGTTCCTGGCCTGCAGCCGGGGAATGTATTGAGTTTTCTGAAGCTATTCCGGGGGGTCAGTTCATTTTTCGTCAAAATCCTGCTACCGCTAATTCTTATGGTCACGGCAACCTTTTCCGGTTTCAGAAATTTTCCGATTTTTGAAAAATCAATTTTACAAGATTGCCTTTGAATACCACATTCTCAGCGAAAAAAACCGGACTCTGGCTGGTTCGCATTCTCCTGCGGATCATCCCGGTTATTCTTGCCATCTTGTTTACGCTTGCCCTGCTATTGAATATTCCTGCTGTCCAGACTTATGTTGCTGCTATTGTGGCAAATAAGCTGACTCAAAAGCTGGGAACGGAGATCCGGGTAGATAGAGTGAAGATAGCTTTACCAGCCACTGTGATGCTCGACGAGATTTATGTTGAGGGCAACGCTTCGGATACATTGCTGTACGTTGAAAGGATTTTTGTTTCGGTCGAAATTTTTAAGCTCATTCAACAGAATGTGAAATTTAAAGAGCTTGAAATTGAAGGCCTTGTGAGTCACATTCATCGCAAAGCACCAGCGAATCAGTTCAATTTTCAATTCATTATTGATGCTTTCGCCTCTTCGGATACGCTGTCCGTAGCTGATACCCTCCCTTCGCAGCCCTGGTCTGTTGATATTGGAACCATCAGTCTGAAAAATTTTTATGCCAGCTATTTTGACGATGTTGCCGGGCTTAATGCGGTGATTCATTTGGGTAAGTTGACCCTGAATATGGAGGAAACTAATCTGGATCAATTGATTTTTAAAATAGAAGATATTGATATTCAGAATAGTATGGCTTTTTTGAAACAATGGGAAGTTAAACTGATCAATGAAACCGAATCTCACTCAGAAGCAGAAATTGAAAATGCAGAGGAGGATTTACTTCCACAGATTGCATTGGGCTCGCTCAACCTCGAAAATCTTCAACTCCGCTATATTGATACATCAGTTAGTCAGGATTTTTCGGTAGCGCTCGGAAGCTTACAGTTTTCTCCTGAGAAGATTGATCTGAACAACCGCAGGCTCGATTTAGGTTCGCTAAAGATTGCCGCGACCTCAGTGGAGGCTACGCTGGATTCCGGAGCAAGCGCTGAACGAGAGACTAACAATGAAAAAAGCGATCCGGTCTCAATCTTTCCTGACTGGAACATCACAATGAGCCAGTTGGTTCTGGATAGGATTGATGTGAAATATGATGACATAGCCGCACCCATTACCACCACCGGACTGGATTTCAGTCATCCTGTAATCACTGGTTTGAGCCTGCTGACCGATGATATCGAAATAAGCCCGGAGGGAATCTCCGCTTTTATCCGAAACATAAGTTTTGATGAAAAAAGCGGCTTTGGCGTCGCACAGTTCGCTGCACAGGTTAATTTCAGCGAAAAGGAGACCTCCATCAGCAGTCTTATTCTTAAAGCTGAACAAACCGAGCTTTCAGGTTCATTTAAAGCAGGATATCTGTCTGTTGAAGACTTTCTTAAGGATCCGGGCAGCGCAACTGTAAACCTGGGGCTGGAAAAACTAAAAATAAATACCCGGGATATCCTTTATTTTATGCCTGAACTGGAAAAGGACAGTATTTTCAGGGCTTACCTGGGGCAGATTATTACGGCAAAACTTACGGCGGATGGCATGATCAACAACCTGAAGGTGAATAACTTTGAGCTCTCTTCCCTCACCCGGACGCGGGTCAGGATAAGCGGCAGCATAAAAGGCTTACCCGATTTTTCGAACCCACACCTCAATTTGTCGGTGGCACCGCTGACTACATCCTTTTCAGATTTATCAAAAATTGCCGGAATTTCTCTCCCCGAAACAGTTTCGCCTGAAGAAAAAATTTCCCTCAGGGCATCTTTCATTGGCGCTCTCAGCGATTTCGATGCGGAGCTCAGTATCGTTTCACCATTTGGAAACTTATCCTCCAATGCGTTTTTTCAAAAGAAAGATTCGCTTACAAGAGATACTTTTCAGCTAAATTTTGAAGCAAATAATTTGATGGCCGGTAAAATGCTGGCTGATACAACAATTGGGAGTATATCCTTCACAGGACAAGTCAGCGGTTCAGGTTCAACCAGCGACTCGATTGCAGCGTTAGCAAATATCACCGTTTCTGAAGCTGTTTACAATAAATATCATTACAAAGGCCTGGAAATTAGTGGCTTAATTAGTGGAGGGAATGTTTCAGCCCGGGTCAGCTCACCAGATCCGAATATCAATTTTGATCTTCAGGCCAATGCTGAGCTTAAAACGGAAGGCCTGAAGTTTAGCATTGATATGATTGTCAATTCGTTAAACCTGTTTGTAATCAACTTTTTAAAGGAAGAACTGGTGATTTCGACGAAGGTTGCCGCTTCCGCCTCAATTGGCGATGGTGACCATCTGAAGGCAAAGCTAAATCTGGCGGATGTATCATTGTCAAAAGAGAGATCTGAAGCAATTGTTAATGCTTTGGAGGTCAATGCTTTGGTTACTGATAGCATTTTTGATTTTGAGCTGACCTCTGACCCGTTGGACGCCAGTGTAACAGGAAATTTCAACCCGGATTCGTTGGAACAGATACTTTCGTCAATGATGCGTCAGTATTTTGGTTTGCAGGACAGTGCCGGAATTTTGCCCGGAACCCGCCTCGCCTTTAGCCTTGATCTTCATCTGTCTGAAAATCTCAAAAAGTTTATCAGTGATAAGTTCGATATTTCGGACAGGGTGAGCATGAAGGGTTCATACACAGGCGACGACAACGCACTCGATATCGAAATGCGTATTCCTTCGGTTTCCTTTGGTGCGGCCAAACTCGATACGCTGTACATGCTGATAAAAGGAAAAGATCAGGTTCTGGATCTGGATTTTGACTTCCGGACGATCAGCTACGACACCATTAGCATCAGCAATTTCAACATCAATCAAACGGTGAATAGCGGCAGGCTGATTTCTTCGATCAAAATTGCCGGCAACCGGGAATCGCCAAAGTTTCTCTTTTCCAACCAGATAATTTACACCGACACCTTGCTGAGGATTAGTTTTCTGCCTGATGGTTTGATCCTCGATGATAAACCATGGAAAATTGTTGAGGATAACTATTTGCAGATCAGCAGAGAAAAAATGGATATGCATAATTTCACTTTCAGCCGGGATAACCAGTCTTTCGGGCTGGCAGCGGTAAATGGAAATACAGAACTTGTATTCCGGGAATTTGGCCTGGGAAATGTTTTTAACATCCTCGACCTGACCGATGATATTGATTTGCTGAAGGGGAAACTTGATGGTACTGCCACATTTGACAAGCAGGATATCAATCTTGATATGAAACTGGACAGCCTCTGTTTTATGGACATATTTGCCGGAAACATTGCTTTTCATGCCAAAGGCGACAGTTCAGCATTTTACCTTGATGTCCTGGCAGAGAATGCAGGAAACATCGCCTCACTAAGGGGTGAAGTTTTTAATTACAACGAATCACCTGATCTCGACCTCTATTTGCAGCTCGACCTTACTAATCTGCAGGCTTTGGAGGAGCTGCTCGATGAAGAAATTTCGGAGCTGGGCGGTAAAATTAAAAGTGAAATCAGCATCCGGGGAAAAACTGAAAATCCCGCGGCCAATGGTTTTATTGACTTTCAGGCTGCCCGGTTCAGGATCAACAGCCTCAATTTCCTGGTAAATCTGCCCGGCGAGCGAATCAGCATAGTAAACAATGAGGTTAGGTTTGACAATTTTACGCTTGAAGATGTTCAGCAGAATAAACTCACCCTTGATGGTGTGGTCTCCTCTGCTGATTTTACGGATGTGAATTTCGATCTGAGGATTATTGCCAAAGAGTTCAGACCCGTAAGCAGCACAGCAGCAGACAATCCCACATTTTATGGCGACCTTGTGATAGATACCGACCTGAAAATCAAAGGAAACCAGAACAGCCCTGAAGTGGATGCCTATTTAAAAATCGGTAAAGGAACCAACCTGACCTATGTATTACCGGGCAGCGAGATCAAACTGATTACTCCCGAAGGTATAGTGCAGTTTGTTGACCGTTCGCTGGCAGTGGATTCGCTTGCAGCGGATGCTGTCGGAGATTACCTTACCGATTCGATAATATCGCGAATTTCGGGTATTGATCTCGCTACCAACCTTGAAATCCATCCCGACGCAGTTTTTACAGTGATTATTGATCCGCGGTCGGGCGACTACCTGAGCATTGGCGGGTCTGCAGTACTGAGTTTTGCTGTGGATAAATCCGGGAGCCAATCGCTGAGCGGGATATTTGAAGTAAAATCAGGGCTTTACCAACTCTCTTTTTACGGGCTGGTGAGGAAAACCTTTTCTTTCCAGCCTGGAAGCAACATATCGTGGTCAGGAAAACCCATGGATGCCAGCCTCGGCATTGTGGCAGCCTATGAAGTGACCACCAACTCCGTTGCTCTGGTCTCCAATGAATCCACCAGCATGTCGGAGTCGGAAAAAAATCTCTACAAAAACAGGCTGCCCTACACGGTATTGCTCAACATAAACGGATTCCTGTCGCAACCGGAGATAAGTTTCAACATTACCCTGCCTGAAAGAGAAATGGTGAATTATCCGCAGGTAGCCAGCAAACTGGGTCAATTGAACACACCGGAGATGGAATCGGAACGCAATAAGCAGGTTTTCGCTCTCCTCGTTACCGGTAGTTTTATTGCTGATAATCCCTATGCATCCACAGGCAGTTCCACATCAGCAGTAGCAACAACAGCAGCCCGCAACAGCGTTAATGGTATTTTGACCGACCAGATGAATAAATTATCGGGCAAGTACATCAAAAATGTTGACCTCAATTTTGGTCTTAATTCTTATGAGGACTACGCAGGCGAGGCCAGTCAGGTTCAAACTGAACTGGAGGTTACGGTTTCGAAAAAATTGTTCAACGATCGTTTGACAGTGGAAGCCTCCGGGTATTTTGATGTGGATGGCAACACCAGTACAAGCTACACCGGCCAGTCATCCAAAGAGTCATGGGGTGAGTTTGCCGCAACATACGCTTTGGATCAGTCGGGAAGGCATAAAGTGAGGGTTTACAGAGAAAATGCCTACGACCTTTTTGATGGTGAAGTAGTTGCATCGGGATTTTCATTTATTCTTGAAAGAGAATTTGAAAGCCTGCGGCGAAAGTCGAAAAGAGCAGCGCACCAGCCTAAGTATTTTGCACCCGTCAGCAATGAAGGGTTGAAAAGCAAGGAACCAATACCTGAGGACAGATGAAAAAACTGAATTGCAGAAACGGCTGTTGGGTCATATTGCTTGTGATGATAATATTGCAGGCCTGTACAGGATTGCGCAAAATTCCCGAAGGAGAGTTTCTTTACACAGGTTCCGAAATCCGGTTTGATTCGGTGGTTGAAATGAAAAACAAAAGCGCCGTCAGGGATGAACTGTATGGATTAATTGACGTCACGCCCAATACAAAGCTTTTTTGGATGCGACCATTGCTTAGCCTTCACAACACCATAAAAGAACCGGCTGAAGAAAAGGGCGTAAAATACTGGCTCAAGTACAAATTTGGTGAGCCACCAGCTTTATTGAGCGGACTAAACCCACAAGTCATTGATAAAACAATGATTAACCGGCTACAGAATCGCGGGTTTTTTCATGCAGATGTAAATCACGAGATACAATACAAAAGGAAAAAGGCTTCCCTGATTTTTGCCGCAACACCGCGTCATCCCTATGTTTTGAATGAAATATCCTATCCGCCTGGTGAAACTAAAATACTGCAGGAGATCAATAGCTTAAAGACTGGTTCACTTCTCAGGAAGGGGTCACAATATCACCTCAGAGTTTTTCAGGACGAGAGGGAACGAATAGACAACAGGCTCAAAAACAGGGGATTCTTTTATTTCAGCCCGGATTACCTCCTTTTTGAAGCCGATACTACTATCGGCAATCGCAGGATTGACGTGGCGTTAAAGGTTAAAGCGGAAGCTGTCGGAGATGTTTTGCTTCCCTACAGGTTCAATAATATTTATGTTTCCGATGATTATGCTTTGCAGAATTATGATCCCGACACCACTAAGATTGGGAACTATTTTTACATATCGGCCAGACATGCTTTCAAGCCAAAGGTGATTCTTAACACCGTTTTTTTTGAAAGAGACAGCCTTTACTCCCGTGAAAATCACTACAATACACTGAGATCTTTGATGGGAATCGGAGTTTACAAGTTTACCAATGCAAGATTTACTAAAGTTGATTCCAAACCGGGGCTGATGGATGTGAGCCTGTTTTTGACCCCTGCCAGCAAAATTTCGCTGAGCAGTGAAATGAGTATGGCTTCGAAGTCCAATAACTTCAGCGGTCCGGGCCTAAATCTTTCGGTTAAAAACCGCAATCTTTTCGGTGGGGCTGAATTACTCTCCATTACCCTGGGAGGGCGGTTCGAATGGCAGACAAAAACCGAGGAAAAGGGACAGATCAACCTTGAGCTTACTCTCGACGGATCCATATCCCTCCCCAGGATTGTGCCTTTTGATTTTGTGAAAAAAGGTAAAAGCCCTTACATTGACCGGACAATTATTACTGCTGGAGGGGGTATTTACAAAAGGGTTGACCTGTATGAACTGAACTCCTTCAACACCTCATTGGGTTATTCATGGAAACCCAGCGAAAGAGTAAATCACCTGTTAAGCCCGATTGATATCAGTTACACGTTGCTGGCTGAGAGTTCGCCCGAGTTTGATGATTATCTGGAGCAAAACCCGAACATAAAGCGAAGTTTCGAGGAGCAGTTTATCATCGGCGCATCCTACACCTTCATTTTGAGTAATTTGAGTGACCGAAAACGTAAGAGTAATTTCTATCTCAATGAATCGGTAGATCTTTCGGGAAATTTGATAACACTGCTGAAATCAGTAACCGACAACCGGATGCCAACCCCGGATGACCCGTTCAGATTACTCGATGTTGCCTACTCACAATTTGCAAGGCTGCGCAATGAATTTGGCTATTTCCGCAGAACAGGAAAAGAGAGTATGATTGCCTGGCGTATAATTGTTGCTGCAGGGGTACCTTACATCAATTCCTCCACCATTCCTTACATCCGGCAGTTTTATGTGGGCGGCACCAACAGTGTTCGCGCATTTCCGGCCAGGTCCATCGGGCCGGGAACCTATTCTCCTCCCGAAGGCGGTCAAAGCCTCAGCGTTGACCAGTCCGGCGATATCAAACTCGAATCCACACTGGAGTATCGCTTCCCGGTTTTTGGGTACTTAAAAGGAGCACTTTTTGCCGATGCGGGTAACATTTGGCTGGTAAATGATGATGAACAGCGCCCGGGTGGTCTTTTTCAGATTGATTCGTTTTACAAAGAGCTGGCTGCCGGAATTGGCATCGGGTTCAGGTTCGATTTTGATTTTTTTGTGATTCGGTTCGATATGGCCTCTCCGCTCTACAAACCCTTTCTGCCCGATGGTGAGCGCTGGATTTTTCAGGATATGAACTTTAGAGATAATAACTGGCGCCGGAATAATTTTATCCTTAACGTGGCAATTGGGTATCCTTTTTAATTGATTATCAGATTAATTCCTTCCGGTATTTTTTCAACGTGAACCCGAAAGTAGTACCAACACCCGGACGGCTTCTGACGTCAATGGTTTGATCGTGTGCCTCGATGATGTGTTTCACAATTGCCAATCCCAGTCCTGTACCTGACTTTTCCCTCGACCTTGCTGATTCGGTTCGGTAAAAACGTTCGAATACCCGGGGCAACTCATGCTCCGAGATTCCCGGCCCGTCGTCCGTAACTTCGATCAGGATATTTTCATCCAGGTCAAAAAAACTGACTTTTGTTCTGCCCTCCTTCGGGTTGCCATATTTTATCGAATTGTCAACAAGATTGGTAAGCACCTGCCTGATCCATTTGATATCTGCCAGTACCAAAATTGGGCGGTCGTATTTTTCAGCCAGGTAAAAATCCTTTTTCCGCTTTTTGGCTTTGATTTCAAGCGATTCAAAAACTTCCCTTACCAGTTCAATAATGTCGAACGGTTGTAATTTCAGCTGAACCTGGGATGTTTCGAGGTTTGAAATCGTTTCAAGATCCTCCACAATGGCTATAATCCGGTTGATGCTTTTTTCGGTGCGCAAAAGGTAGTCGCGGTTGATAGTGTTATCTTCAAGACCACCGTCAAGCAGCGTGAGCACATAGCCCTGAATGTTGAAAATTGGGTTTTTCAGCTCGTGGTAAATATTTCCGAGAAAGTCTCTTCGGTACGCCTCTGCTTTTTTGAGTTGTTCAATTTCCAGTTTTTTTTTCTCACCCCATTCCAAAACCTCCTGATTCACCTGTTCGATAGTGGTTTGCTGCATTTCTCTTGGCTCAGTGCGGGCGCCCTTTTGTCGTTTAAGGTTATAAATTGTTTTGTAAATGAGCTTTATTTTCTGGTAAATAAACTTTTCAAGGGTAAACCGGAAGGTGAAAAACACGAAAATGAAGAGCAGGACATTAATAATGATGAGGGGAAGTATCTGAAAGCTAAAAAGAGCTCTGAAAACGACAATGTAGATCAGGGTAAAAAATGCGATTATCAGCAAAGTATTGTTTAACGCCAGTTTTGAAGGGTCGGTGTTTTTCATCAGGATTCGAATTTGTAACCCACACCTTTAATAGTTGTGATGATATCATTGCCAAGTTTTTCCCTGATTTTCCGGATATGAACATCAATAGTACGGTCGCCAACAATAACATCGTTTCCCCAAACACTGGAAAAGATTTCCTCGCGCGTGAAGACCTTGTCGGGTTTGGATGCAAGCAGTGAAATCAATTCGAACTCTTTTCTTGGAAGGACGAAAACATCCTCATTTTTTCGGATCTGGTACTTTTCTTTGTCAATTATATAGTCTTTGATTTTCAGATCGTTGGGCTCCGGTTCGGGTTGCTTGTATCTGCGCAGGAGCGCCTTTACCCGGCTAACCAGCACACGGGGTTTGATGGGTTTGGTGATGTAGTCGTCAGCACCCGCATCCAGCCCGGCAATCTGGCTGTAATCCTCACCTCTGGCGGTAAGAAATATAATAATGGTGTTGCTGAGTTCAGGAATTTTTTTCAACTCTGCGCAGGTCTCGATACCGTCCATCTCGGGCATCATCATGTCCAGTATAATCAGGTGTGGGGTTTCGGCAACGGCCGTTTTGATGGCATTGGCTCCATTGCGGGTAGTAAAAACCTGGTAACCCTCTTTCTTAAGATTGTAGCTCAGAAACTCAAGAATGTCCTTTTCGTCGTCAACGAGGAGAATTTTATAGGTTTCCTGTGTGCTCATTGGTAATTTTAATTCATTGATTAGTAGAGAGAAAACGAAGAAAATCTGGTAATAACGGTTGTAAAAATAGTATTATTTTTACTTCTTAAATCAGTAAACATAATCATGAATGAATTGTAGATACACCTTGATATTGATTTTTTCCATGCTGCTTTTACCAGCAGCGCTTCTCTCCCAGGAGTTTAACGGAGGTCTTATCGGTGGAGTTTCGGCCAGCGAAATATCCGGCGACAGATTAGAGGGACCCAACAAAGCCGGTATTTATGCCGGAGGCTTTGTAAACAGGTATTTTACCGAAAAGTCTTCGGCGCAGATGGAGTTGAACTTTGTGCAAAAAGGAAGCCGGTTGAACCCGGATTCTACCAATAATTTTTCCTCCTACCTCCTCAGGATCAATTACGTTGAGCTTTTTACCCATTACAAATGGGATTTTCATCATCTGTTTACACTCGAAGTCGGTCCATCATTGGGCGTTCTCATCAGTGAATACGAGGAAGCCGACTATCAACTGCTTGATAATCCGTTCAATCTGTTCGATCTCTCATTCAATATCGGCTTGTTTTACCATCTGAGCCACCGGTGGAGCTTTAATATAAGGTATTCCAATTCGATTCTACCGGTCAGGCCGCATTCCGGAGGAACGACATACCGGTTCAACCAAGGGCAATACAACGAGGTGTTGAGCTTTACTTTTCATTACCTTTTGTAAACGATTTAATGATTGATTTTTCTGCCAGTTCTTAATACATTCGAACCAAATATTTCGAGCAAATTATTGTTGAATGTTAAGCTTAGGCTAACTAAATATTAATTTTTTCCTAAATTTCCTTGTCCAGCATGCCAAAATGTTATAATTTGGCCGCGAATTTCAAAAAACCAGACTTTTTAAAATGAAGAAAAAAGAAGTTTTTATTATTAACTATCTAATTATTAATTAATTAATTAACCAAAACAATTATTATGAGAAAGTTTACACTTTTACTTGCATTGATGTTTTTCATCGGAATGCAATGGGCGCAGGCACAAAACAGGACCTTAACGGGGACTGTGACAAATGCCGAGGACGGGAGCACTATTCCCGGAGTATCTGTTGTGGTTAAAGGAACAACGGTTGGTACAACAACCGACATGCAGGGTAAATATAACCTGCTCGTTCCGGCAGATGCTAAGATTCTGCAGTTCTCATTTGTTGGAATGAGAGCAGTTGAGGTTCCGATTGGAGCCGACAATGTTATCAACGTTACCATGGAGCCTGAAGCAACTGCCATCGAAGGAGTTGTGGTTACGGCCATTGGTGTTAAACGTGAAACCAAAGCTTTGGGTTATGCCGTTCAATCGGTTGAGTCGGACGAGATTGTACGCTCGGGCAACATTAACCCGGTAAACTCTTTGAGCGGTAAAGTAGCAGGTGTGCAGGTAGTTAGCTCTTCAGGAGCTGCCGGCGCCTCCAGCTATATGACCATCAGGGGTAATGCCTCAATCAC